>Ga0062383_10000174_pt1 | contig 16581 bp, 9 predicted proteins | sample DOMMetBare3Fresh_FD_59508 | JGI IMG/M metagenome (GOLD analysis project Ga0062383, IMG submission 59508) | Wetland sediment microbial communities from St. Louis River estuary, USA, under dissolved organic matter induced mercury methylation -... | ecosystem: Environmental > Aquatic > Freshwater >... | reverse complement strand
GCCACCTTCGTCTACAACCAATCGCTGGGCAGCGGCGCCACTTCGCTGGCTCGCCACCTGAAGTTCAGCGACCCGCAGTCCCACTTATTTACTTACACGGCTGTGGTGACCGCTCGCGTACGCACAGCGCCAGTGCCGGTTAACGGCAGCCAACCAGGTGACGGCGCCGGTGTCGGTCTGCCACCCGCAGACCAACGCTTTACCAGCCAGACCGAGGTCCTGTCCGGCATTGTAGTGGTCGGCACAGCTGGGCTTACGCGCGCCAACGGTGTGGACTACGTCGATATTCCGTTCGTCGCCAAAGCCAACTCGTTTGGTGTGGATGGCGCGATGGATACATTCCCGGTGTCCGCGGGAGCCTTGCCGGATCTCGACCTGCAGTTGCGCGATACGCAGGGTCATGTGCTCTCTACTTCCGGCAACCTGGGACCAAGAGAGTTTGTGACCGCTGCAATCACTCCGGGCCAGACTTATATCTATCGCGTGGTCGGGTATGTTAACGGTCCCACGCAGGTCAACATTTCAAGCAAACAATACTTCCCGGCGGGAATGGCCCCGCCCGGCAGCAGTGGCGGCACGGCACAATTGCCGACTATCCAGGGGAGCAGCTTACTCCAACCTCTGCAATTCACTGCTAATCCACTGACCAACACCGTCAGCCTGAATTGAAGGTTTTGTGCCGGGCCAGGTAGCGCGTCTGCCTGGCCCATATTCTTAGCGCGTTTACTACCGAGTTTCGTAGTCAAAAACTTTGCCACTCAGCCAGTAAAGAGGAGATTCGAAAATGTTCAGGAAACAATCAAATGCCAGTCTGGTTTCCACTATCGTGCGATTCAGACCGATTCTTATCATTGCGTTTCTTCTCATGGCGAGTGTCGCCGCCCTGCTGGCTGGTTCGAACTCGAAGGCGATGCGGGGATCGGGATTGATGTTGGCGGTACCGACTGACACTAATCCAACTTACTATTTCCACGGCACCACTCAGGACCAGGCAAACAAAGCGCTCACCTTCGCGGATGCGACCAATCGCGGCACCGCCACCTGGAACACTACTGCCCCAACCGGATCCAACTCCATTATCCAGTTGACGTCGCAGCGCGCTAATCCCGATTACGTCGGCAACACACTGGCTGCGTATTGGCGCAATGGTTACTCCGGGGCAGTCAACGGCAACCTTGAGCTGAGTCTTTACTGGAGCACGCCTAACGCAGAAACAACACTCCTCGGCGAGGACGTGCAGATCAGCGTGTTCGCCGATCCTGATTACGTGCCGAGCCGCGTCCAGCTGCAACATCTCATCGGAAGGGCGACTGTAACGCTCGACACGGTCGGACCCACGCCAACATTGTTCACCAGCACTGTGCCCGTCAATGGCGTGGTTAGTGGTGAACTTTTAATTCAGGTGGTGCCGGTACACAGCGATAGCGGCGCCGCCTTATTGGTGCATTACGACGCTACCGGCACGGCCTCAAGTTTCCGGATCGTTAATAATTCCAATCCCACGCCGACGCCGACGCCGACGATGTCGCCGACGCCCACACCATCACCGACGTCAACGCCGAGTCCGACACCGACCCCGGACCAGTGTGCAACGACTACCTTCTCGATTCACATGTCGCCTCCCGGTCTGGCCGATGATTGGGGCGAGCCGTCTATTGGTGTTAATTGGAGAACTGAAAGCGTATTCAACGGCACGCCTAACGGCGGCACCGTAATGACCTACGGCGGGATCAACGTACCCTCCGCCATGCGGGTGACATTCGACGATACCAATCCAGCCGCGCCAGTGGCGACCTGGGAAGAAGCACCACTCACTTTCGCCTCAATCTTTCGCGTGCTGGGCGATCCCATTCTGTTCACCGATCGCGAAACAGGCCGTACCTTTGTCTCGCAACTTCTGGGTGGGACGAAGCAGTCCACCATGGAGTACACGGACAACGATGGTCGCAGCTTCCAACCGAGCGTTGGTTCGGGAATCAATTCCGGTGTGGACCACCAAACGCTTGGCGGTGGTCCATTGGCGCCCCCACTCAATGGCAATCCCGTCACCGGCGCTTACCGAAACGGTGTTTGGTATTGCGCGCAGGATGTTGCAGACGCCAATTGTGCCCTGAGCCTTGACGGTGGGCGAACTTTTGGTCCAGCGGTGCCAATTTTTTCGGTGGCGGATTGCGCCGGGCTGCACGGTCACATCAAGGTTGCGCCCGATGGCACAGCTTATGTTCCCGACAAAGGCTGCGGCGGCAGCTTGCCGTTCCATGAAAACAGCAGGCAGTCGGTTATTGCGTCGGAAAATAACGGCGCGACCTGGCAGATTCGCCAGGTAACAACTTCGACGGGCAATGGAATCTCTGCCAAGAGCGATCCCTCAGTGGGTATTGCTACTGATGGGACGCTTTATTTCGGCTACGTGGCCAACGACGGGCATGCTCGGATCGCCGTTTCCCGGGACAAAGGACTGACCTGGATCAACGACCGCGACGTCGGCGCCTGGATGGGCGTGCAGAACACCGTCTTTCCGGCCGTCGTCGCCGGTGATCCTGACCGCGCGGCATTCGCCTTTTACGGAACGACCACCGGGGGCCCGGACTTTGATCAGCCGACCTTTTCGGGAGTCTGGTATCTGTTCATCGCCACCACCTACGATGGCGGCCTGACCTGGACCACGGTCAATGCCACTCCCGGTGATCCCATTCAGCGTGGCGGCATTTGCGGTGATGGTGATTGTCGTAATCTGCTCGACTTTTTTGACGCCACCATCGACAAACAGGGTCGGGTCCTGGTTGGATACGACGACGGCTGCATCGGCGGCTGTGTTACCGGCGGCACAAACACGCTTTCCGCAAAGGGAGCGATCGCACGCCAGTTAACCGGCCGGCGAATGTTTGCAGCTGCCGATTCTTGTAATGCGCCAACGCCTACACCGACAGCTACCCCAAGCCCGTCGCCCTCGTCTTCACCTACTCCCACGCCGACGGGAACGCCGGCCGACGGAATAGTGACCTTCCAGGGCACCTATGACCCGCACACCTATGAGTGTTCATCGCAGAAGCATCATTTTGTAGTCGGCCCCGGCAAAACCCGAATTGTGGTTCAGGTTAACGCTACAGTTCCGGCCAACGATATCAGCGTAACCTTGTTGTTTGGTTCCGATCCGAATCCACAATTCATTACCACTGAAGATACGGGGACCTGCTGCGAGTTCCTGCTCTATGAGCCGAGTGGTGGTGTGCCGGCCGGCGAATATCAAGTGCAGATCTGCCAAACGCCCAATACGCAGGGAGTGCCGCAGAGTGCACCCTTCACCTATACGGGTACGTTCACGGCCGATAACACTGGTTCGCCGAGCGCATCGCCCACGCCAACACCGTCGCCAACCGCGACTCCCACACCCGGCTTACCCGGGGGTCCTCGTTACCAGAACTTTTCGCCGGGGGCGGCCGTCGGGGAAAACTCCGGTGAGCCTTCGATTGGCTACAACGTCAGCAGCAAACGCGCGATGTACATAGCCGGCTTGCAAACGCTGCAGGTCACTTTCCCGGAAAACATCCTGCCGCTGGGATCCGTTCCCGAAGCCGGCCCGGCAAGTTGGCAGGACGTCTCCTTCATTACTACGAGGACGAGATCGCTGGATCCCATTCTCTTCACCGATCAGCGAACCAACCGCACTTTCGTCTCGCAACTAAATAGCGTCAGTGTTGGGGGCGCTTTGCTTGTCGGCGCCAACAGCTTGATGGCCTTTACCGATAACGACGGCAGTAGCTGGACGCAGGGTCAGCTCAATCTGCCTGACGGCAGCAACGACCACCAGACGGTAGGAGCGGGTCCTTATCCGGCAGCGCTGTCAGCTTTAGCCAATGATGTCAACAAAGGCTCTGCGGTTTACTACTGTGGACAAATGGGCAACGTCTTAGTGGCAACTTCGGTGGCCATGTGCTCGCGCAGTGACGATGGCGGGCTGAACTTCGGCAGGCCGATGCCGGTCTATCCCGGAGCGCCGCTTCCCGGCGGATGCAGCCAACTGATCCACGGGCACGTGAAGGTTGCACCGGACGGCACCGTCTATCTTCCCAACGCGCAGTGTGGCGGCAGGCAGGCCGTCGCTGTTTCCACCGATGCAGGCACCACCTGGACGCTGCGGCAGATCCCGGGCAGCATTTCGCCATCGGGAATTCTCGATCCTTCAGTGGCTGTTAGTAACGCCCCACCGGTGCCCCCGGCCACTTCCAATACGATCTATGTTGGCTACACCGGAAAGCCGACGGCCTCCTCTTCCGACAATCACGCTTACGTGGTCGTCAGCAAGGATCGCGGTCTAACCTGGAGCACGCCCTTCGATCTGGGCGCCAGTCTGGGAATCAATAATGCAGTCTTTGCTCAAGCAGTAGCCGGCGATTCAGATCGGGCGGCGATCGCGTTTCTGGGCACCACCATGAGCGGAGATCACCAGGCGGCCACTTTCAAGGGAATCTGGTACGGCTTTGTGGCCCATACGTACGATGGCGGCCAAACCTGGGCCACTGTGAATGCCACGCCCAATGGCCCAGTGCAACGCGAAGCCTGCATCTGGAATGGCGGCGGCAACAATGCCTGTCGCAACCTGCTGGACTTCAACGACGCCACCATGGATGAAAGGGGACGGGTGCTCTTCGCGTATGCCGATGGTTGTATCGACGGCTGCGAAACGGGAGGCGCCAATACTTATAGCGCCAAGGCGTCAATCGCTCGCCAGTCCGGCGGCAAGGGATTGCTGGCCGCCTTTGATATTGCTGAACCGATTCTGCCAAAGCGCCCATACCTTACCGGGTTCCGTGACGATATGGCTTCGTATCTGAGTTGGAACGCTCCGGACAACGGCGGGGCTGCAATCACCGCTTACAAGATATATCGGGGCACGACAGCCGGTAACGAAGTCCTGATAGGACACACAACGGGAAGCGCCAGGAGTTTCAACGATCGCTACGGCGATCCGGCCGTGGCAAGTTACATTTACAAAGTAACTGCCGTGAATGCCCTGGGTGAGGGCCAACCCAGCAATACCGTTTCGCTGGTAGTTGAACCACGCCGAGAGGCAACCGGCGCCTGCCAGTTGCCAGGCGTCACGGCGATCACTGATCCTGCCGGCGATGCCTCAAATGGTCAGCCGTTTCATGACATCACTTCAGTTTCGCTGGCCGAGCCACAAAACCTGGGAGGCAAACTCGCCTTTAATATCAAGGTTGCAAGTCTTCAGACCGTTCCACCGGGCTGGCGCTGGGCGGTTCGGTTCGGAGTAACGAAAGGAGGAGTACTGCAAACGCCACCGACCGACTTTAGCGGCGGTCCTTCCGAAGACTACTTCGTTTCCATGGTCACGAGTGATGGCGCAGCGCCGACCTTTACCTGGGGAGTGACCAGCGTGCCGCAGAATGCTGCCCGTGTCTTCACCACTAAAGGCACGCTCGATTCGGCGAGTAACGCCAGCGCCGACGGTAACATTACCTTGGTTATTTCCAAGTCGCTCATCAATAATCCCAATCCGGGGGATGCAATCACGGGCATGCTCGCCAGTGTGCGGGCCACTGTGCCTTCCGCTCTACCGGGTACGGGCGGCACCAATGAAACCATTCCCGACAGCACCGGAGGCGGGAGCTACACTCTGCGTCCTGCCAACTTGTGCCTGCCGAATACGGCGCCGCTTGCGCGGTTGACGGCTGACGTAGACCACGGCGACAAACCGTTGACGGTGAACTTTACCGGCAGCGCCTCTTCAGACGCTGACAGCATCGATACTATCGCCAGCTACACCTTTAACTTCGCTGATGGAAGTGACGATATCGTCCAGGCTTCAGCGACCATCAGCCACACATTCACGGAGGAGGGCGAATATCCAGTCTTACTGGTCGTCAGGGATTCTCGCGGCAAGGTGAGCTCGAATACGGCGCGTTTCATCGTCGAGGTTGAGGATCCGGACGCAACGCCGACTCCGACTCCGACGCCGACACCCACGCCAACGCCGACGCCAACCCCGACACCTACGCCGACGCCAACACCGACGCCAACACCGACGCCGGGACCAACGCCGCCGCCGGCAACTTTCAATCACAACACACTGACTGACTTCTCGGCGGTTGCCGGTGAGCCTTTCCTCCGCGTTGACAGGCAGGACAACGTGTTCGTGTCGTCGCCTTTTGGCTTCAGCACGACCGTCAGTTTAATTTGGAAATCAACCGATCATGGGCGCACGTTCATCCCGCTCGGTACGCCGATCGTGCGCGACGGTGTCGTCGGACCTGGTGGGGGCGACACGCATCAGGACTTTGACGACCAGAACCGGCTCTATTATTCGGATCTCTCGGCGGCTTGCGTGACCGTGGCAGTTTCCGAGGACGGGGGCAACACATTCCCGCCGGCGCAAAACAACATGCTGACGTGTGTAGGGTCAGGCGAGGATCGCACTGGCGCCCAGGACGATCGCCAATGGGTCGCGGCTTTTGGTGACGGCATTGCCTACATGACCGTCCGCAATCTGCTGGTGAGTTCGGGAGGAAACTTTCATCTTTCCAAGACAACTGATGCCGGCCGGACCTGGCACGCCCAGATTATCGGCACAGTTGACCAATCAGGTCCGTTGCAGGTCGACAAACAGAGACGACCAGTGGTCGTCAATGGAAATACGAGAGATGCGATTCTTCTCTATCAACTCTATTACACCGGCAGCACCTTGAAGGTCCTGCGTATTACCGATTTCAACGACGGTTCGCCGTACCTGATTAACAACCTGACCATCGGCACACCCGGCGGCAGTGTCAATACTGTCTTCCCGGTCCTCAGTATCGATAGGGCCGGCAATCTCTACGTCGTCTGGTCTGACGGTTCGAAAATCTCCATGGCTACATCCACCGATCGCGGCCAGACCTGGTCCGCTCCCGTTCGGGTCAGCCCCGTCTCGCTCAGTGGAACCAACGTGATGCCCTGGATAGTCGCGGGCGATCCCGGACGGGTCGATGTTGTTTGGTACCGCACTCCCGGAGGTAACAACGCGTCCAGTATGTGGGACATTCATATGGCTCAGTCGCTCGATGCCCTCGCTACCAACCCCGCTTTCGCGGTCAACAAGGTGAATGAGAATACAATTCACACCGGTGAGATCTGCCTCGACGGTCTTAACTGTGATATCGACAGCCTGACAGGCACACCGCGCGATCGCAGCTTCGCCGAGTTCCCGTCAATTGACATCGATTCTCAGGGCGCGGCCTTCATTACCTACAACGACAGTACCAACCAACTGCCGGCACCCTACGTAATGGTAGCGAAACAGACCGGAGGAGCCAGCCTGTTTACCTCGGTCGGCTCGCTGCCCGAAAGCGGTGGTACGGTGACCATTACCCAACCCGCGGCCAATGCCACCATCAGGACTGACTCGTTGACACTGAGTGGCACACACACGCTGACGCCGCTGAACTTTGATAATGACGAAAGCGGCGACGCGCGCTTCCCGGATCACGGCGCCACGATCGGCAGCAACATACCGGCGCTGGACGTCAAGTCAGTCTCTTTGAGCGATAACCCCAACTCGATCACCGTGAACATGCAAATTGGGGATTTAACGACCACCGCCCTCGCCGCAGCTCCCGTGCTGTCCGGAGGCGATGGCGTGCTCTATCTCACTCAGTTGCATGCCGGCAATAACGTGTACTGGGTCGGCGCCGAAGTGCGCGGTAGCCAGACGCGCTTTCTGACCGGTGGCCTGGGAGCGATCAGCTCTGCCACTGCCAAGAAGTACATCACCTACGATCCCGACCTGGTAAATTCATTGTCAGTTCAGGGTCAGGTGACCAACACCGCGCCGGGAACGATCAGCATGACGATTCCGCGCTCGTTGATTGGAAATCCGGCCGACGGCGCCCGCTTCACAAGCGTCACTGGTTACGCTTTCTCAGAACGCGGAATCCTAATGCCGATGACTTCGGGCACGGCAAATCCCAGCAGCCTTCCTATAAAGGTGGACGCCAGCGGCGCTTCAACTTATGTCGTGGGCCAGGGCGGCGCGCAACTTGACGGTGTGGTCGAGGTTTCGCTCGACGATGCCAACTTCAGCACGCCCCGCTTGGTAACTATGGCTGCTGATGCCGTCAACGATAACAGCTGGTCGCTGCAACTAAGCGGTGCGGATATGGTAGCAGGTGCGCATACTGCCTACGTTCGACAACGCGGCAACGGCCGCAATCCGTCGCCAGTGGTTTCAGTTCCGTTCACCATCGCGGCCACAATCGAGACCCAGGTGACTTCACTGGTAAGCTTGATTACGGCCAACCCCCGCTCATCACTGGGAGTCAGCTCTTACGATCTCAGTTTGAGGAATGCGTCGTCGCAGACGATCTTCTCGCCGCTGCGTCTGGAGCTGGCGAGTATCACTTCGGCGAGTGGGACAGTGACCGTCGCCAATGCCGACAACGACCAGACCGGAGTGGGCGCTTTGTGGGATTACAGTACGAAGCTCGGCGCCGATAACGTCCTGAGCGCGAATGAGGTGTCGGCGGCTCGAAACCTGCGCTTCAACAACGCGAGAAACGAAGCCTTCACCGTGACCTTCAGGGTCAGCGGCAATCTGGCCCGCCAAAGCACCAGCGCAAGCCGGGTTTCCAACAGCTCTTCGCTTGCAGGTAATGGCGCGCAGCCGGAAGGCAACAGCGCTTCTGCTCCTGCAGGCAGCACAGCAACGAACTCGGTTACTGGTCTGGTTTTCCAGTTAACTTACAACCCGTTGCTCAATACGGTGACGGTCCAATTGATCACGCCGTGAACGCATTCACGGTGAGGGCGTGAGCAAGTAGCCCGGGGGGTTCAAAGAAGGAAACCCCCGGCTAGAGGCCACAAAAAGCCCTGCAGGGGCGACATAAAGCTCCGTTGAACCGGGAGTCATGTCGCCCCTTCAGGGCAAATCGCAATCTTAATCTGAAGCCCAGGGTATAGCGCGCAGCGCGCTTAAGCTGGGCCTTTCTATCTCACGCCTGCGGCGTTCGCCCGTTGCTTAATCAACCACCCAGGTGTCGCCGCTGTTGATTAGTTTCTCCAAACTGCCGGGACCGGACTTGGCAATGGCGGCATCAATCTGATGGACCAGCATGTCCTCGTAAGTGTCCCGCTCAACGGCGCGGAAGATACCCACCGGCTGTGGGAATTCGGGCTGCTCCATTCGGGCAAGCATGAAGGCCACGGATGGATCCGCGAGGTTCACGTGATGAACCAGCAGGTCGGCTTCAGTAATTCCATTTTCACCAATCGTCACAACTTCCGGATGCGCGCCTTTCATGCGGATGCCTTTATTTCGGTCCTTGCCGAAGATCATCGGTTTGCCGTCTTCCAGATAAAGCACCTTGTCCGAACGCACGCTGCGATCGGCGAAAGAATCAAAGGCGTGATCATTGAAGATGTTACAGTTCTGGTAAACCTCGATAAACGAGATGCCCTTGTGCCGGGCACCCGCCTCAACTACCGTCCCCAGATGCCGCACATCGATATCGATGGAACGGGCGACAAAGGTAGCCTCACTGGCGATCGCCAGCGAAAGCGGATTGATGGGATAGTCAATCGTTCCCATCGGAGCTGATTTCGTCTTTTTGCCAAATTCGGAAGTCGGACTGTACTGGCCTTTGGTCAAACCATAAATACGGTTATTGAAGAGTATGTAGTTGATGTCCAGATTGCGACGAATGGCATGAATGAAGTGATTGCCACCAATGGACAACGCGTCACCATCGCCGGTAACGACCCACACACTCAATTCCGGATTGGCACACTTTATTCCGGTGGCAATGGCCGGGGCCCGTCCGTGAATGCCGTGAAAGCCATAGGTGTTCATGTAGTAGGGAAAGCGCGATGAGCAGCCGATGCCGGAAACGAACACTATTTTCTCGCGCGGGATGCCAAGTTCGGGCATCACCTTTTGCACGTTGTTAAGGATGGCATAGTCGCCGCAGCCCGGACACCAGCGCACTTCCTGATCCGAAACAAAGTCGGCTTTCTTTGACTCCCCCGGCGGCGGCGCAATCTTGCCGGACACTGCCGAGCCGACTTCGCTGTCCGCGGAAATCGCCTGTTCGACAATTGGCTTGTTGCCGTTGCCACTTAAACTGCTAGAACCTGTGCTCATGGTTGACTCCCTGTCTTGCCTTCGATAATGACTTTGGTTAACTAAAAATAGCCGCGATTGCAATTTGAAATGCCGGCACCACATCGCCCGTTTCCCGGGCGTCCTTTTCGGTCAGCACCGTGATTTCAGTTAGCGAACGATTGCGGTCTCACAAATACTCTTCGACCTTGCGCATAATCTCGCGAATCTGAAAGGGACGGCCCTTCACTTTTGAATAGGCCACGGCATCTACCAAATACTGCGCGCGTATCATGGTCCATAGCTGACCCAGATTCATCTCGGGAATTAGTACCGTCTCGAACCCCTTCAGCACTTCACCCAGATTCGCTGGGAATGGATGCAGGTAGCGCAGGTGAGCTGACGACACGCTCTTGCCCTCGCTTTGCATGCGCTCAACTGCTGTGCTGATCGAGCCGTAGGTTGAACCCCAACCCAGGACCAGCACTTTGCCGGTTTTTTTCCCCGCCACTTCCAGCAACGGGATGTCCTGAGCCACACGATCGATCTTCTCCTGACGCAGCTTGACCATCAAATGGTGGTTCTCGGGATCGTAATTAACGTTACCGGTGATGTTCTGCTTTTCGATGCCGCCGATGCGATGCTCCAACCCGGGGGTGCCGGGAATCGCGTAGGGACGCGCAAGTGTGTGTTCATCGCGGGCATAAGGCATAAAGGACGCGGGATCGGTCGCGAAGGTGACGGGAATTCTTGGCAGCGAATCAACCTCTGGAATGGCCCAGGGCTCGGCGCCGTTCGCCAGATATCCGTCAGAGAGATAGAAGACCGGTGACATGTATTTAAAGGCGAGGCGCACTGCCTCAATCGCCATATGGAAGCACTCAGCCGGCGTTGCCGGAGCCAGCACTATCGCCGGGCATTCTCCGTTGCGACCCCAGACAGCCTGGAATAGATCGGCCTGCTCGGTCTTGGTCGGCAAACCAGTGGAAGGCCCGCCGCGCTGCACATTGACGATGACCAAAGGCAACTCGGTCATCACCGCCAGACCGATTGCTTCCTGCTTCAGAGCTACGCCCGGTCCCGAAGTGCCGGTCAGGCCGATGTGTCCGGCAAAGCTTGCGCCGATCGCCGCGCAAACTGCGGCGATTTCATCCTCTGCCTGAAACGTTTTGACGCCAAAACTCTTGTGCCGGGCCAGCTCATGCAAAATGTCGGAGGCTGGGGTGATCGGATACGAGCCATAGAAAAGGGTTCGTCCGGCAAGCTGCGACGCGGCCACAAAGCCGAGCGCGGTCGCTTCGTTGCCCGTAATCTTGCGGTACTTGCCCGGCGCGATCTGGGCTTTCTTGACTGTGTAATGGGTTGTAAATACCTCAGTCGTATCGGCAAAGTTGTAACCGGTTCGCACAGCCAGCTCGTTGGCCTTGGCCAGCTCAGGGTTCTTGCCAAACTTTGCGTTGATCCACTTGATAGTGGGATCGATTGGCCGATCATAAAGCCAATAGAGGACCCCAAGCGCAAAGAAATTCTTACAGCGATCCATCTCTTTACGCGAGAGCTGCACGGTGCCCTTCAAGGCATTCATATTGAGCGTCGAAATCGGCAACTTGTGGACGCGATAGCCGGCCAGCGAACCATCTTCCAGAGGATTTGATTTGTATGCCGCATACTTCAGATTCTCAGGCGTGAAGCCATCGGTGTTGACGATGATGGTGCCGCCGTCTTCGAGATCGGGAACGTTCACTTTCAACGCCGCGGGGTTCATCGCCACGAGAACGTTGGGCTGATCTCCGGGAGTCTTGATGTCGTAGCTGGAAAAGTTCAATTGAAAGCCGCTGACACCCGGCAAGCTGCCGGCTGGGGCGCGTATCTCAGCGGGAAAATCGGGCAGGGTGGAGATGTCATTGCCCAGGACGGCTGAAGTGTTCGTGAACTGCGTGCCTGTCAACTGCATGCCGTCGCCGGAATCTCCGGCAAAGCGAATAGTCACGGCTTCCAGTTCTTCGAAGTGCTTTTCAAAATGTTCTACGGGGTTTTCGATAACTGTGCTCATGGTGTCCTTCAAATGATTTCAGATCTCAGAATTCGGATTCAACCGGTTGCTCTACTCTCTTGCGGTGCTCAGACACATCAGCCGCCTTCTTCCTGGGCCATGATTTGATCGGGCACCGGAGGCAGATTCATGGTTTCTTTCGGATAGCTTTCCGCGAGGTAAAAGATCACGTCAAAGACGGAAATCGACCCGACCAATTTGCCATCTTTGACCAGGGGAATATTGCGAAGGCTTTTTTCATCCATCAGGCTGACGGCCTCGCCGATGGTCGCTTCAGGTGTCAGCGTACAGACGGTGGAAGACATCCAATTACTGACCGGCGCCTGCATGTCGATCTGGTTGCCGACAATTTTGTTCAACAGGTCTCGTTCGGTAAAGATGCCGACCACCCGCTCGCCCTCGCAGACTATGGCGCACCCGCCTTCGTCCTGCTTCATAACTTCAATGGCGGTGGATAAAGGCGTAGTTGGCTCGATGCAAACATAATCATCTGTTTGCATCAGGCTGACCTTGTCGGCTCGGACGCGCCGGGAAAAATCAGATCCTGACTCTTTCGCGGCGAAAGATTTGTGTGTGGTCGAAGCCGACTGGGTGTCTGGCATAAAAGTATTTGCTCGTCTTAGTCCCCGGGGGCGCTTTCGTGAAAGCCTGGTTAAGTGGCAACTACGGAAGAAATTGTATCAGCAAAGTCAGCAAACCTTAAAGAGGAGACAATTACCCCAAGGGTGCGAGTTAAGTCAGTGCGGGGCAAGGGCCCTTGAATCACCAGCCACTAATGCGAGCTCTTTCAGAGAGCGCCCCGCGATTTCGTTACCGCCAAACATATTCGAGGTTGCCAGTCAGTTAGCCCGCGCGTTGCAGCGCTTTGAGTTCTTGCTCGTAAGGCGACATTGCGACCAGGCGGTCCACTATTTCCGGCAACACCTCCAGCGTACGATTGATATCTTCATCGGTATTATAACGACCGAGCGAAAAGCGGATGGATCCCTGCGCCGCCGTGTAAGGAACATTCATCGCCCGTAAAGTTGGCGAGGCTTGATGAGTGCCTGAGTGGCAGGCAGAACCGGTCGAGACACAAATACCTGCCTCATCCAGCAGCATCATGATGTTTTCGCCTTCGACATACTGAAATGAAATATTAGCGGTATTGGGCAGACGCTTTGAACGATCGCGGGCTCCATTCAAAATCGCATTCGGAATCCTGGCGAGGATTTCGTCCTCAAGTTTGTTGCGCAGACGCAGTATCTGTTCGTGGCCGTCCGCTTGCTGCGCGAGCTCACAGGCTGCCCCCAGCCCCACAATATTGGGCACGGCGGAAGTTCCGGCGCGGCGCCCGTGCTCCTGCGCTCCGCCGATGATAAATGGCGGCAGCTTTAGGCCATCGCGGATGTAGAGGGCTCCGATGCCCTGCGGCGCATGCAACTTGTGTCCAGATAGCGCAAAGAGATCGACCTCCATCTCTTTCAAGTTGATCGGCACCTTACCGACCGCCTGCACGCCATCAACATGAAAGACCGCTGCAGAGTGCTCGCGCACAATTCTTCCAACCTCAGCAATCGGGAAAAGAACACCGGTCTCGTTGTTGGCAAGCATCACTGAGACTATTCCGGTGTCGGGCCGCAGCGCCTTGCGGAGGTCATTAAGATCGAGCGCTCCATTGCCGTCGACTTCCAGCCACGTCACTTCACAACCAATTTCGGCCAGATGTTCGCAGAGGTTGCGCACTGCCTCGTGCTCGACGCGAGTGGTGATGATATGGCGCCGGGTGGGGTTCTGTTCCAGAAATCCGCCGATGGCCCAGTTGTCTGATTCGGAACCGCAGGAAGTAAAGATAATCTCGCCCGGGCTGGCGGCACCCAGCAGTCCCGCAACCTGTTCACGGGCCCGTTCGACTGCGGCCTTCATATAGCGACCAGGCGTATGAGCCGAAGCCGGATTGCCGTAGTGCTCAGTAAGGAATGGCTGCATCGCGGCAAATACTTCAGGAGCGACGCGTGTAGTGGCGTTGTTATCGAGATAGATCATAATCTTGGCACCCACGGTCCAGCGACGGACCGCATTATCTGCTTGTTGGCTGCTCTGCGCACCGCAACATATCTTCGATCAGCGCATAACACGATCGGCAACCACCGCCCGCATTGCAAGCCCGGGTTACCTCGGCGATGGTGCGCAACCCGTCCATCGTAATTGCAGCTTCGACCGTTTTTTCCGAAACGCAGAAGCAGGTGCAGATCAGGGCTTCGTCGCCCTGCCATTCATCGCGTACGAAATCGCTGTAAGCCGCGATCGCCGCCAGTAAACCATCTCGCACCAGTTTCACACAGTGCGATTTTTCCGCCGGTATCTCGCCCAGTAACTGGCCGAGCGAATTCGCAGATGATTGTAATAAAGCCCCGACCTCCGCAGCCAATTCTCCCCTCACCGCCTCGGTCAACAGCGAAGCAGCCCCAACCAGGAAGCTACATCCAGCTGCTTTGAACTTTGCGTCAGCGATTCTTCTGGATTCGTCGATGCGCAGTTCTACCCGCATGGTGGCGCCGCAGATCATGGAGCCTGTGTGCCCGATATAGGCAGCCGCCCCCAGTTCGCCAACATTGCGGGGCGACAGAAAATGTTCTTTGATCGGTGCACCTAGTTCCATTTTGACTTTACAGCAGGCTAGTTTGGGCCTTGCTTGTTTGTCAAAGAGCCCGCTATCAGCTAGGCTTCCTTGGACACTACTATGACTCAAATAACAGAACTTTTAGTCCTCGATGCCCTGCGTCAAATCAAGGATCCCGATCTACACAAAGACATCGTCACACTGGGCTTTATCCGCGACCTGAAAATCAACGCGGGCGCAGTTTCGTTCCGGATTGTGCTGACAACCCCCGCCTGCCCGGTAAAGGCTGAGATGGAAAACGCTGCCAAAGAATTAGTGGGCGGTTTGCCGGGGGTCACTTCGGTGCAGGTGACCATGGACGCAGAGGTACCGAAGGGGCGCGGCATTGGAGACAAGATTTCCGTGCCTGGCGTGCGCAACATTATCGCTGTCTCTTCGGGAAAGGGTGGGGTTGGCAAATCAACCGTGGCTGTGAATCTGGCCGTATCTCTGGCCCAGGACGGCGCACGCGTGGGCTTGATGGACATGGATGTGTACGGGCCAAACGTACCGATGATGCTCGGTGTGAGCGATGCGCGTCCGGAGCTAGACGGAAATAAGCTCATTCCGATCGAAGCTTACGGAGTGCGCCTGATGTCGATGGCTGTGCTGCAGCCGGGCGATAAGCCGATGATCGTGCGCGGACCGATACTCCACGGTCTCGTGAAACAGTTTCTGACAGATGTGAAGTGGGGCGAGCTGGATTACTTGATTGTGGACATGCCCCCGGGAACGGGAGACGTGCAGCTCTCGCTCGCGCAATTGGTGCCCGTGCAGGGTGCGGTGCTGGTCACCACGCCACAGGATGTCTCGGTCGCCGATGTGCGGCGGGCCCTGCGCATGTTCGAGACTGTGGCGATACCGGTCCTCGGCGTAGTCGAAAATATGAGTTATTTTATCGCCCCGGATACGGGCAATCGTTATGACATTTTCGGCGAAGGCGGCGGCCAAAAGCTCGCTGAAGCCTACGGCGTGCCCTTTTTAGGCGCCGTTCCTCTCGGCATCGAAGTCCGGGAAGGCGGTGACAATGGGATCCCAGTCGTCGTCAGCCAGCCAGAATCACCGCAATCACTGGCATTCCGGCACGTTGCTGAAGAAGTCGCGCGCCAGGTATCGATCGAAGCGATGAAACCTGAGCTTGTTGTTTTGGGCAAAGGTCAGTAAGATTTGTGCTTGTTCTTTGATCCTCGTCCTTTCAGGTTTGCTGGAAGCTTCGCTTACTGCAAAAGATAGAACTCAGAGTACGAGAGTCAGATGGATTTTTAGTTCGAGATTTCAAGGAGAGCAGATCAATATGTCAGCCAACACCAGCACCACCACTGAAGCGCCCGGCGTCGTTACCTCAGCCCCAACTGTAACTTTACACGTTACTGACCCGGCAGTAGTAGAAATCAAAAAATTCATGGCCAGCGAAGAAGGCCTGCCGGAAACCAGTGGTTTGCGCGTGCGCGTTGTCCCGGGCGGCTGCTCAGGTTTTCAATACAGCTTAAACATTGAAGAAGATTCGCGTCAGGGCGACTTCGTTTTGAACGAGAAGGGCGTGCGCCTGTTCGTGGATATGTTCAGCGCCCAGTACTTGAATGGCGTACAAATTGACTACGTAACCGGCGTAATGGGCTCCGGCTTTACCTTCACCAATCCGAATGCCACCGGCAGCTGCGGCTGCGGAACTTCGTTTACTGCATAGGTAGTCAGAGAGAGACGCGCGCGCAGTCTCTGACAGAAAGTCGCGAACGCTCATTTGCAAAAGCTCGGTTAACGGTCTCTCAGAGCCGTCCCGAGCTTTTTCGCGTT
>Ga0062383_10000169_pt1 | contig 16773 bp, 13 predicted proteins | sample DOMMetBare3Fresh_FD_59508 | JGI IMG/M metagenome (GOLD analysis project Ga0062383, IMG submission 59508) | Wetland sediment microbial communities from St. Louis River estuary, USA, under dissolved organic matter induced mercury methylation -... | ecosystem: Environmental > Aquatic > Freshwater... | reverse complement strand
TCACCGGGAGCGGAGCTGGAGTGAGTCGGAACAGAAATTCATTGGCTGGGAACGCAAACGGGGGAAGCTGGAGGAACTGAACCGGCTGATCGACGGCACGCGGAGTGAACACGCCCCAGCGCTGGTGTATGTGGGAGACCCGCAGCGCCTGACGGACGTACGCTTCGTCATCACCCTGGACAGCGACACGCAACTCCCCCACGCCTCGGCCCGCCGCATGGTGGAAACCCTGGCGCATCCGCTCAATCAACCCAGTTTCAACGCGGCTGGACAGATCATCTCCGGCTATACCATCATCCAGCCACGGGTCACCCCGACGCTGACCAGCACCAGTGCCACGACCTTCAGCCGCCTGTTTGCCGATGCGGTCGGCATCGATCCCTACACCCAGGCGGTTTCCGATGTGTATCAGGATCTGAGCGGGGAGGGGTCATATCATGGCAAGGGAATCTACGATGTACGTGCTTTCAGCCGTCTCCTGTCGGGGCGTTTTCCGGAAGCCTGGATCCTGAGCCATGACCTGATCGAAGGGGCGCATGTCCGGGTGGGGCTTGCCAGCGATATCGAACTGTACGATGAATTTCCCCAGGGGTACCAGAGTTACAGCAGCCGGGCGCATCGCTGGATTCGCGGGGACTGGCAGATCGCGGGGTGGCTTTTCCCCCTGGTACCGAACGCAGCGGTTGTCCGGGTAGCGAACCGGCTCTCACTGCTTAATCGATGGAAAATCCTTGATAATCTCCGTCGCAGCCTGCTGCCGGCTGCCAGCCTGTTGCTGTTGATAACGGCCTGGTCCCTCTCTCCCGTCATCGCTGCCATGGCAGCACTGCTGGTCGCTCTGCAGCTGCTCTTCCACCCCCTGGCGCAACCGTTTACCATGGCTACCACCCGCCGCGGCTTGAAGTTCTTTTCGCCAGCTAAGCTGCTGCACGATCTGCTGCGGGCCACCAGCGACGCCGCTTTGTTGCCGCACCAGGCAGCGCTTGCCCTGGACGCCATCGCCCGGGTCTGCTACCGCCAGATGGTTTCCGGTCGCAACCTGCTGGAGTGGGCTCCCCAGGCAAGCGAGTGGAGCGCATCCCGCCGGCAGCCGTTTTTCATCGCCGGTCTGGCTCTGGGGAGTCTCTTCAGCTGCATTCTGGGGGGGGCGATCTGGCAGCTCAACCGAGCCGTTCTGCCGTATGCCGCTCCCTGGCTGCTGTTGTGGTTTGTATCCCCCGCGCTCGGCTGGCTGCTGAACCGGCGACCGTCCCTGCAGCAGCGGAAACAAGTGCTGCCGGAAGCGGAGCGCCGCTTTCTGAGGCAGGTCACCCGACGCACCTGGCGCTACTTCTCCACATTTGTCAATGCTGACAGCTCCTGGCTGCCACCGGACAACTATCAGGTGGCGCATCAAAACCGCTGCGCCATGAGAACCAGTCCCACCAACATCGGACTCTGGCTGACCGCTGTGCTGGGAGCGCATGATTCCGGCTACCTGACCGTTAACCAGGTTGTTGAGAGCATACACAACAGCATGGCCAGCATCGGCAAGCTGGAGCTCCATCAAGGCCATCTCCTCAACTGGTACGATATTCAGAGCCTGGCGCCCTTGGAACCGCGCTACGTCTCCACCGTGGACAGCGGCAACCTGCTGGGCGCCCTGTGGGCTCTGGAACAGGGACTCCTGGAATTGCTGCACGCCCCGCTCCTGGATGGTAGCGCGTTTACTGCGCTGGCCGACAGCGGGGAAATCCTGAAAAAAAGCATGGCACGGCAGGGAGTCTCCGGCTTCCCCCTCGACAGACTCGAACAACTCCTGATTGCATGGCAGACACCGCCGGCTGCCCTGATCGACCTGGTGCGGCTGCAACAGCGGATGCAGCCGGATGTCAGTGCCGTTTGCGCGGCAGCGGCTGGCTCGTCCTGGGCGACGGAGCTGGAAGATCAGCTGGCGGCGTGGCTTGAAAACAGCCATCGTTATCTGGCCTGGATCGGGATCCTGGCGGAAAAATCAGAGCAGGAACTGGCAGCTCTGGGGACGGACGCCCTGCTTGCCATTCGCCGTGATCTGCAGCAGGCGCCCTCACTGCTTGACCTGGCCCATGGGCGTATCGCCTCGGTTACGATGCTTGGCGCACTGCAGGAAGAACGCCGCCAGGCCGGTCAACCGCCCGACCCCTGGATAGAACGGGTGGTGGCATCATGCGCCACCGCGCAGTGGCTGGCCGGGGAAACCGTAGGGGTGGCCGAAGGTTTGATCGTCAGGGTCGCTGAACTCTCCCGCGGGATGAACATGGGGTTTCTCTATGACCAGAAGCGCAAGCTGTTCACCATCGGCTACAACGTCTCCCAGGATCGTCCGGACAGCTCCAGTTATGACCTGCTGGCAAGTGAGGCGCGTCTGGGGAGTTTCGTGGCCATTGCCCGGGGTGATATCCCCCTGGAACACTGGTTTTCCCTGGGACGTCCCTATGGAGCGGCCGGTCGCCAGCGGTTGCTGCTCAGCTGGACCGGAACCATGTTCGAATACCTGATGCCGCTCCTGTTCCAGCGTTCGTATGACCGTTCGTTGCTGGACAAGGCAGCCCGGGATGCGGTGGCGATCCAGATCGGGTATGGCCGCGAGTACGGTGTGCCATGGGGGATCTCCGAATCGGCCTTTGCCGATCTTGACTTGGCCAAGACCTACCAATACAAGGCGTTCGGTGTTCCCGCGCTCGGTTTGAAACGCTGCCTGGAAGAAAAACTGGTGGTTGCCCCCTATGCCACCCTGTTGGCGCTGGCCGTGGCGCCGCACGAGGCAATCCGGAACCTGAAACGGTTGGACGGCATGGGGATGCTGGCTGATTACGGCTATTACGAAGCAATGGATTTCAGCCGGCAACCGCAGCGTGAAGCCGGGAGCCAGAGTGCCGCGCGCGGCGTGATCATCGAAGCCTACATGGCCCATCATCAGGGAATGGCTTTTCTGGCATTGACCAATTTCCTGCATGACAACCCGTTTCAGCGCCGCTTTCATGGCGATCCGCGTGTGCGTGCCTTCGAGGCGCTGCTCCAGGAGCGCATCCCGATGCTGCCGCCGTTGCAACTTCTCTCGACGCGACAGAGTGAACCGGCGCTGCCGGGAGGAGAGCTGGTGGCACCGGCAGGAATCTGCTTCACAACCCCGCATACCGCCTTCCCCAAGACGCTGTTGCTCGGCAATGGTTGCTACGGGGTGATGCTGACCAACAGCGGTGGCGGATACAGTCAGTGGAAAAATCTGGAGCTTACCCGCTGGCGCTCGGATCAGACCTGCGATAGCCAGGGGAGTTTCTGCTACATCCACGAGGCCGATTCCGGCCGACTCTGGTCCAGCAGCTACCATCCGGTCGGCGGGAAAATTGCGGAATATTCCGTTGACTTTACCCTCGATCGGGGGGTGTTTCGCCGGGTCGATAACGAAATTCATACGGAAACCGTGATCGTCGTTGCACCTGATGATGACCTGGAACTGCGCCGGATTACCCTGGTAAATCATTCCACGCAAACCCGGCGACTGGAACTGACCAGCTATGTCGAGCTCTCCATGGCCCCCCATAATGCCGATCGTCAGCACCCGGCCTTCAATAAACTGTTCATTCAAACCGAAGCGCTGGAAGAACAACAGCTGCTGCTCGCCCAGCGGAGGCAACGGAGCGAAAACGAAACGCCGCTGTATGTGGCCCATTGCCTGATGCTTCAACACTCAAGCGACGACCTATCCCACAACTCTACAAACTCAGTAAACTCGCCGTTCCAATTTGAAACCGACCGGGGGCGTTTCATCGGTCGTGGCCGGACTTTGAGCAATCCGATGGGAGCAGTGCACATGCTTGGCAATAGCCAGGGGTTTGTACTTGATCCCGTACTCGCCATGCGACGCACGGTCACACTGGAACCGGGGAAACGTGCCCGGTTTTCACTGCTGATTGCCGCCGGGGAAAACCGCCAGCAGCTGCTGGAGCTGATGGAGCGTTACCGCGACCCCACGGTCATTGAACAGGCCATGGATTATGCCTGGGGTGCAGCCCAGCAACAGTTGCAGCTGCTGCACATACAGCCTGATGAAGCCCGCCGCTTCCAGCAACTGGCCAGCCACCTGCTGTTTCCCAACCGGCTGCTGCGTCCCCCCGCCGAACGGCTGCAAGAGAACCGCAAAGGCCAGGCCGGATTGTGGCCCTACTCCATCTCCGGCGATCTGCCGCTGGTCGTGATAACGATCAGTGAAACCAGGGAAATTGCGCTGGTTCGCCAGCTGCTCCAGGCTCACAGTTACTGGGGACGACATGGCTTGGCAACCGATCTGGTGATTCTCAATGAAGAAAACGCCAGCTATGAACGTCCGCTGCAGGAACGGCTGGAACAGTTGCTGCGGGAACACTCCCTGTCTGGCGCCAATCAGTCGGCGGGCGCCCTCTTCCTGAAAAGTGCGGCGCTGATGCCGGAGGAAGACCTGACTCTGCTCAAGGCCGCTGCCTGTGTGGTGCTGGTGGCAGCCCGTGGCACACTCCCCCAGCAATTGGGACTGGCTGTGGAAGCTCCGCACCTGCAGGAACTGCTGATCCGCAAACGTGTACCCCGTGAACCATCAGCTCCGCTCCCCTTTATGGAACTGAACTATTTCAACAGCCTGGGCGGGTTTACCCCGGATGGACGCGAATACGCGATCTATCTCGGTCCCGGCACCAACACCCCGGCGCCCTGGGTTAATGTCATCGCCAACCCGAGCTTCGGGGTGATGGTGAGTGAAACCGGAGCCGGCTTCACCTGGTTCGGCAACAGCCAACGTAACCGGCTGAACAGCTGGTCCAACGATCCGGTGCTCGATACATCCTCGGAAGCGATCTATATCCGCGATGAGGAGAGTGGCAGGTTCTGGTCGCCGACTGCGGCGCCAATCCGTGAGGAAAACGCCTATCGTGCCCGCCATGGCGCCGGTTACACGTTCTTCGAACATAACAGCAACGGCATCGAGCAGGAACTGTTGCTGTTTGTTCCGCTGGATGAAAACGGAGGAAAGCCGGTCAAGCTGCAGCGCCTGCACCTTACCAACGCTTCCCCACGCAAACGTACCCTCTCGGTAACCTATTATGTTGAGTTGAACCTGGGCGAACATCGCGAAACCTCCCAGATGCATATCACGACCGCATGGGATGACGAAGCCGGCATGTTGTTGGCTGAGAACCGTTACCACCCCGAATATGGCCAGCGGGTTGCGTTTGCTGCCATCACTCCCCACGCCGAATCGTACAGCGGCGACCGGTCATCGTTCATTGGCCGCAATCGCTCACTCGCTCATCCGGCTGCCATGGATGCCATTGCCCTGTCGCAAAGGATCGGGGCCGGTCTCGATCCGTGCGCCGCGCTCCGTATCACCCTGGAGCTGGCTCCCGGCGAACAACGTGATATCTGCTGCCTGCTGGGAGAGGCCGGCTCGCGAGCTGAGGCGCGTGAACTGGTGGCCGCTTTCCGGGAAGACCAGGCGGTGCTGGCTGCGTTTGATGCCACCAGAAGCTGGTGGGATCGGCTGTTGGGCACGATTGAGGTGCATACTCCCGAGTTGGCCGCCGACCTGCTGATCAACCGCTGGCTGCAGTACCAGTCCTTGAGCTGCCGTGTCTGGGGGCGTTCCGGATTTTATCAGTCCGGCGGCGCCTATGGTTTCCGTGACCAGTTACAGGATGTGCTGGCGTTTCTGCAGACCAGGCCGGAACTGGCCCGCCAACAGATTTTGCGTGCCGCCGGCCGCCAGTTTCAGGAAGGGGACGTGCAGCATTGGTGGCATCCGCCAACCGGCGCCGGTATCCGTTCGCGGATCTCCGACGACCTGCTCTGGCTGCCGTATGTGGTAGCCCGCTACGTACAGACGACAGGTGATCAGGGTATCCTGCAGATTGAAATACCGTTTCTCACTGTGCCGCTGCTGGCGGATGACCAGCACGAGCTGTTTGCCACCCCCGAGGTCAGCCCGGAATGCGCCACGCTCTTTGAACACTGCCGGCGTGCCACCGCCCGCGGCCTGACCAGCGGTCCCCATGGATTGCCGTTGATCGGCACCGGCGACTGGAACGACGGCATGAACCTGGTGGGCGCTGCTGGCAGTGGTGAAAGCGTCTGGCTGGCCTGGTTCCTGTGCGATCTGTTGCAGGGGATGTCGGAGCTTTCAGCTCTGCTGCACCAGCCGCAGCTGGAACAGGAGTATCAGGAACAGCGGACAGCCCTGATGCGCCGCGTGGAGTTGGCCGGCTGGGATGGCGCCTGGTATCTGCGGGGAACCTTCGATGATGGCTCTCTGCTTGGCTCGGCGGCCAACCGTGAAGCGAGGATCGATTCCCTGCCGCAATCGTGGGCCTGGCTTTCCGGCGCGGCGGATCCGTCGCGAGCTGCTCAGGCGCTTGAATCGGCCTGGCAACAGCTCGTGCTCCAGGATGAAGCCATGGTGTTGCTCTTCGAGCCCCCCTTCGACACATCCGTGCCATCTCCCGGCTATATCAAAGGGTATCCCCCCGGTGTGCGCGAGAACGGTGGCCAGTATACCCACGCCGCTCTCTGGCTGGCCATGGCATCGGCCCGCCAGGGAAACGGGGAACGGGCGGTGGCGCTGTTGCGCATGCTCAATCCGATCGAACATGCCCGCGATGCCGAAGCGGCCTGGCGTTATGGAGTCGAACCGTATGTGGTGGCTGCCGATGTCTATCGTCTTCCCGGTCGGGTCGGCCAGGGTGGCTGGTCCTGGTACACCGGTTCGGCGGCCTGGATGTATCGTGCCTGGATTGAAGAGGTGCTCGGACTTGAGTTGCGCAGCGGGAAGATGCGGCTGAACCCGGTCATCCCCCCATCATGGCCCGGCTTCACTCTCAGCTACCGGCATGGTGAAGCGCTCTACGAGATTCAGGTGGAGAATCCGTGCGGTTGCGAGCGGGGTGTCGCCTGGGTGGAGCTGGATGGACAACGTGTGGCCGGTGGTGTGATCCAGTTGGAGCAGGGATTGGTCAAGCATCGGGTAGTTGTCATGATGGGGAGCCTGGAGCAGAACTTTGAACATGATAAATAAATTAAAGGGAGCGCCGGTTTTCCGTACGGCAACTCCCTTACCCGAGAGGATTACCATATGTTAACAGCGCCATACCCCTATTCTCAGAGCAATCTCAGTGCAAGCATGCAGCTACGGCAGATCGAGTCCAATCGCCGCGAGTACGGTGATCAGTATGATCTGTTGAACTTTGCCAGCACGGAACAGCTGGCAGTCGCTTCTAGCGAGCGGAGAGAACTGCTGCAATGGCTGGGGGAGCACGCCCGCTTTGGCTATGCCGGCACCAAGGTCGATTGCAACGGCCTCTCTCCCGGTTGTCGACACTGCGGCGATGGCGGTTGGTCATGCCTGTTCATCAATGGCCGCTGCAACGGGCAGTGTTTCTACTGTCCCACGGCACAGGATGATGACGGGCCACCGGTTACCAATGGTTTGGTGTTCAACACTCCCGATGAGTACGCCGCCTATGTTGCCGCCCTGGGATTCAGTGGCGTCAGTATCAGTGGTGGTGAACCGTTGCTGACGCCGGATCTGACGCTGGCCTATCTGAACGCGGTGCGCAAGCGGTGCGGCGATCAGGTTCACCTCTGGCTCTATACCAACGGTACCCGCTTGACCGCCGATCTCTGCAGCCGCTTGAAAGATGCCGGTCTGAACGAGATCCGTTTCGATCTGGGGGCGGTGCGCTATCATCTTAAAAAACTGCATCTGGCGGTGGGACGTATTCCGACCGTAACGGTTGAAATACCGGCGGTGCCGGAGGATGAGGAACTGCTGAAGCGGAAGATGGTGGAAATGGCCGAGGCAGGGGTCAATCACCTCAATCTGCACCAGATGCGCTTGACCCCCTACAATCTGGGGCCATTGACGGAACGGGGGTATACCTTTCTCCACGGCGAGAAGGTTACCTTGCTGGAGTCGGAACTCTGCGCCTTGCGCATGGTCCGTTTCGGGTTGGAACAGGTCAGGTCGCTGCCGGTCAATTACTGCTCATTTCCCTATAAACGGCGTTTTCAGCAGGCAGCCTCACGGCGTCGTGCGGCCCTGGCGGTCTGTGATTCCGGTGACGCGGTTACGGAAGCCGGCTATCTGCGCACTCTTTCCGCAACCGGGGTGCGCTACTTTGAGGCCGCCCTGCTGGAGAACCCGAGCTATCGTTACCCCTTTACAAAGATCGCACTGGAGACCGGACGAAGTTTGTATATGGAGCGCCGCCCGCTGAACCAGGAACTGGAATTGTCGCCTGTTGAGCGCACTGCTTTGGAGGGGGGGAACCCTCCCAAGCAGGTTGCTCATTTTGAAAAAATCGAGGTTGGTTTGTCAGAGTATTTTTGATGGAACGTCGCGGGCTGCCTGTACTTCAGGTGACAGGATCATGGTGCCACTCCGGCGGCAGTCAGTATCTGCTTGAGTTTTGTTGTTGCCAGGGAAAGCTGTTCTTGGGCCAGGGCATTTTTCTTGCGATACTCAAGCAGGGCCATCGGGTTCTTATCAACCACAAAACTTCTGATTGCCTCAAATGATTCTGCATAGGCTTTGTAGGCTGTGATCAAGCCGGTTTTGCCTTCCATAAGAAGACTCTTGGCTACCGGTGGAAGTGCCTCCGGAATACTCTTTTTGGCCAGTATATCAGCGGTTTTCAGGCATTCTGCTTTTGCCTTGTCAATCAGAGCAGGGAGTGTGACCGAAGCCTCACCACCCGTAAGGACATTCTTCAGTTCGCCAACCGCCAGTTTAATGGCTTTGTCCGTGAGGTTTTCGACGCTCAAGATCTCTTTTTGAAATGCCACGAGTTTTTCTTTATCGGCAGCGGTGAGGGTGATGCTAGGAATCTGTTGCTGCGGCTCAGGCGCCTTTTCGGTCGAGCAGCCGCTGAGCGCCATGACTCCGCTGATGAGAGCAATCACTACGATATGTTTCATGCTGGAATTTCTCCTCTGTTGCTCATGGTTAGCCAACGACGGGAGGATTTGTACCCTCCCGTCGTCCACATCCTGTTAGTCAAATAATTCTGTTAACCAGTTCTTCTTCTTGTGATATCCGCCATTGCCATGGCCATAGCCGTGTTGATCATGATGGGGCCTGCCATGCTGTTGCTGGCTATAGACTGCTCGCTGCTGCGGTTCCGGTTGTACATAGGCGGCTGGTTGGACGCCTGACCGTTCGATGATTTTATCCAGTTCTCCCCTGTCGAGCCATACGCCACGACATTCCGGACAGTAATCGATTTCCACTCCCTGGCGTTCTGACATTTTCAAATCAACTCCTGCGCAAACGGGGCATTTCATTGTAGCTCTCCTTATGGTTTTAGTATTGAGTATGATGGACGGCCAGGCAGAGCTGTCATGGCACTATCGGCAATGAACAGGGATATGCCGATGACAGCCACGGACAGGCGCTTCACTCTTTTGAGCGACCAGCCATCCAGGCGTAGTCCGGGATGTTACCGTTGTCGGGAAACGTTGAGTTTGTTGGGTTGAGTCAGGTCAGGTTTTGAGGGGGGACGTAGATTCTGTCGATCAGGCGCGGCAGCGCAAGATGGGTTTCGAGGCACAATAATTGTGAGGTTTGTTCGAGATAAGGGATTTTCGGAAATGTTGATAAGGGGATGTGGCCGGCACAGCAACAGGTTGTTTCGCAGTTGTCGGCATCACAATCCAAGGGAGATTCATCGGATACATCAGGGGCAAGGGAACTCTGCTCTGCCTGTGCGGCAAACAGCTCGCACGGGTGCCCGAAACAGAGAGCAGGCAGCGTTAGATAGATGATGATTAATAGTACCGATAAGATTTTCATTGAGCGTGATTCTAGCATGGATTTCCCCTTAAGAGAGCAGAAAAAAATCAGGGACTCTTGCTGCCACGGTCATGATTCCGAATCACTCTGGTTTGGAAATGGAAATTTTTATTCTGCTGTGCCCACCTGGATGGTTGCATACGAAATAGATAGTATGCTATCTTTTTCGTATGCCCACATCAAACCAACACGTTAATCGCAGTAATCTCCTTTTTCGCCTTGCCTGCCTGACCCGGCGCTGGCGCCAGGTGCTTGATACGGAATTCCAGTCGTCGGGATTAACCGACGCCACCTGGCGTCCGCTGCTGCATCTCCACATCCTGGGAGACGGAGTGCGCCAGAAAGAACTGGCAGCTTCCATCGGTATCGAGGGGCCGTCACTGGTGCGCCTGCTCGACACCCTGATCGCCAAGGGGCTGTTGAGTCGCTCGGAAGATGCTTCAGACCGCCGTGCCAAACAGCTCTATCTGACCCCCGAAGGACAACAGGTGGTGACCCGCATTCGCAAGGTCGTTGACACCCTGGAAAATGAGCTGCTGGCCCCTTTCAGTGAGAACGACATCGGGCAGTTCGGCGCATTGGTTCAGACCCTGGAGACGACCGTGAACAGCGTGAGGAAACGGGTGAAACCGTGACACGGGAGCGCGTGCCACAGCGCTCTGCCGCTCCCTCACCCCTGCTATTACAACCACGCTTATCCACTGCCGAAGGTGAGCTTGATAGAGTGCACCGGCCGGAGAGAAAGCTGCCTCAATGAAGATTCTGACACTAAATTGCTGGAGCAACTCAATCAAATATCACCTGTTTTCCTGGGATCGAAAACAGCTGCTGGCAATGGGAACGGTCGAACGGGTAGGGCTTGGCAGCTCGTTTATCCGCCAGTCCGTTTCCGGTAAAACGCCCTACTGCCGGGAAACGGAATACATCGATCACCATGGCGCGGTCAGCCTGATCATCGCCTGCTTGACCGACCGGCAGCAGGGAGTTCTGACGGAGCGGGGAAATATCGCTGCCGTTGCTCACCGGGTGGCACATGGCGGGGAGCAATTCCGGCATTCGGTTGCGATTGATGCCCATGTTCTGACCGCCATCCGCCAACTGCAACATCTGGCGCCGTTGCACTGCGCCTCCAACATCGCCGGGATCGAGGCGGCGCTGGCCCAACTGCCGGGAATACCCCATGTGGCGATTTTCGATACCGCCTTCCACGTCTCCATGCCCGAACACGCCTTTCTCTATCCGCTCCCCTATGAATGGTACCAACAGTACGGCGTCCGGCGTTACGGTTTTCACGGGCCGTCCCATCTCTACCTTTCCCGGCGGGGAGCCGTGCTGCTCAACAAACCGGTTGATTCCTGCAATCTGATCACCATCCACCTCGACCGGGGTGTGTCGCTGTGTGCCATTCAAAACGGTCGTTCCATCGATACCAGTATGGGAATGACACCGCTGGAAGGGGCGCTGATGGAGACGCGCAGTGGCGACATTGATCCGGGCATTAACGCGTACATGATGCAGAAGCTGAACCTTTCAGTGCGGGAAATGGAACAGATTCTCAATCACAAAAGCGGTCTGCTGGGATTGACCGGACTGCGCCCGGGGCGACAACGTTTTCTGGAAGCGGTTCTGGACGGGGAGCCGCATTGCCGGCTAGCGCTGGAGATCGAGAGCTATCGCATCAGGAAATACATCGGCTCCTATCTGGCCGTAATCGGGGCCTTGGATGGTATCATTTTTACCGCCGGCAGCAGCAGGTTGGAGTGGCTGGTGAGGGAGAAGGTGTTGGAGGGGCTGGAGGGTTTCGGGATCCGCTTTGACCGGGAGCGGAATCGTGCCGCCTGCCCGGGGAAAGAAGAACTGGATATCAGTGCTGACGGTTCCCGCTTGCGGCTCCTGGTGATTCCGACCAATGAGGAACTGGTCTTTGTGGAGGATACGGCCCGGATCGTCCGGGGAGCTAGCGGTAGTGATGATTGCCATGACTACTCTTTTGCCCGATCCGGATTTATTCCTTTCCGGCCTGAAATCTAGGCTCGATCCGGCAGTAGTAAACATAAATCTTAGCAGAAGCTCGCGTCATTACGTTAGTTGCAATTGAACGTCATATTTATTCGGAGGTGTATCATGGATATCATCACCTTGCCGTTGCCGGCGGAGAAGAAGAAACCGAGGATCCAGGACGAGTCACAGCTCGGGTTTGGCAGACATTTCAGCGATCGCATGCTGCTGGTTGAATGGAAAGCGGGTCAGGGATGGTGTGATGCCCGCATCAAACCGTATGAACCGTTCATGCTCGATCCGGCCTGCATGGTATTTCACTATGCCCAGGAGATCTTCGAGGGACTCAAGGCCTACAAGTGGGAAGATGGCCGTATTGCGCTGTTTCGTCCCGAGATGAATGCGCGCCGTTTCAACCAGTCGGCCGAGCGGTTGTGCATGCCGCCGATTCCGGAAGAACTTTTTCTCACGGGGATCGAACGGCTGGTCGCCCTGGAGCAGGAGTGGATACCGACCGCGCCGGGCACTTCGCTCTATATCCGCCCGGCCATGATTGCCGTTGAACCGGTGCTGGGAGTCAAGCCTTCCGACCACTATTATTTTTATGCGATCCTCTCCCCGGTGGGGGCCTATTATGCTGCCGGGTTCAGCCCGGTCAGCATCATGGTGGAGGACCATTACGTACGGGCGGTGCCGGGTGGCACCGGTGAGGCCAAGACCGGTGGTAACTATGCCAGTTCGCTTAAGGCCGGGCTGGAAGCAAAGAAAAAAGGGTTCGATCAGGTGCTCTGGCTGGACGGGCGTGAGCAGCGCTACGTTGATGAAGTCGGCGCCATGAACATGTTTTTTGTGTATGGTACGACAATCGTTACTGCTCCCCTGACCGGTTCGATCCTCTCGGGGGTAACCCGCGATTCAGTGCTCAAGCTGGCTCCCACCCTCGGTTATCAGGTGGAAGAACGCCCGCTCGATATCAATCTGCTGATGGCCGATATCAAAAATGGCAAGGTCACCGAGGCGTTTGGCAGTGGTACGGCAGCTGTGATCACTCCGGTCGGCAAGCTCTGTTACAAACATGAAACCGTGCTGTTGAGCAACGGCCTGGTGGGAGAAATCACCCAACAGCTGTACGACACGCTGACCGGTATTCAAACCGGTACGCGGGAGGATCGCTTTGGCTGGATCAAGTTTGTAAGTTAAATTAGCATGATAGCTATAGCTACGGGGTGCTTTCCATGGCTGCCTTCGGGTGGGAGTGACTGAAGCGGTAGGGTGATTCGATCAATAACTGCAGCATCAAACTCCGATATCTTCATTCCATAGTTCAGGCTGTTGCTCGATAAAGCTGCGCATCAGCTCGATGCATTCCTCATTCTGCAGCACCTCGACCTGCACGCCACGGGAGCGGAGCAGCTCCTCTTCACCCTGGAAGGTCCGGTTTTCACCGATCACCACCTTGGGGATGCCGTACAACATGATTGCACCGCTGCACATGGAGCAGGGGGAGAGGGTGGTGTACAAGACCGACTCACGGTAGACGCAGGCAGGAAGCCGCCCGGCATTTTCCAGCGCATCCATCTCGCCATGGAGAATGGCGCTCTTCTGCTGTACCCGCCGATTATGCCCTTTTCCGAGGATCTTTCCCCGGTGCACCAGCACCGAGCCGATCGGAATTCCCCCTTCCACCGCGCCGTTGCGCGCTTCTTCGATTGCTGCCTGCATGAATTTGTCCACCGGAAGTGCTCCTTTTTCCATCATGATACTGGTTGTATTCTACGTGGCTTGATCAGGAAAACCAGAATGTTCTGGTTATCGCTTCTTGTGTGACGTATTTCGGCGCACATGTTTCGTGCCAGCATGATTCCCAACCCGTTCGCCGGGCTCTGTGAAGGTTGAATGCCGCAGTCCTGAACCGTCTGGACGGTCGGATCAAACGGCATTGCCTGGTCTATTAAACGGACCCTGATCCCGCTTTCATCAGCCAGGAGCTCCATGGTCAACGGGCCGGGCGCTCCCTGGTAGCCATGGTTGGCAACGTTACGTACCAGATCCTCCACCAGCAGTTCCACCCGCTCAGCGAATTCAGGGGGCAGATCGGAGTAGAGTGCAATTTCCCGTGCTGCGACGGAAAACAGCGCAAAGTTTGATGCTGCAAATGATTGCATTGCAATAGTTGCAGTGACCATCAGCTTGTCTCCAGGGGGAGGCTTGACGTCGGGATATTCCGGCTGGTGCGGTGGAGTTTCAGTTGAAGGAAGCAACGGCATCACCTGGCGTGGCAAAGGCCGGGATGATGGTAAGAAAACCGGACATCCGAAAGACCTCTTCCACGTTTCCCGACAAGCCGGCCAATGCAACACCACCGCCGGCTCCCTTGGTTCGCTTGGCGGCCGCCAGTATGCTGCGCAGGCCGGCGCTGCTGATATAGTCAAGCCTGGCAAGGTCAATTACCAGTTTGGCAAGCTTGGGTTGACCGGAAATCCATTGATCGAATTCCGGCGCGCTGGCAGCATCCAACCGTCCGGAAACTGCTACTATGACCACTTCGTGTTCAACCTGCTGCATGAGTTCCATGAAATCTTCCCTTCCCGATCGGGATACAACGATATATGTTGATCACTTGCCATACCCGCCGGTGCGTACCTCGCTCAGGACGCCGTTGCGGAAGATTAGAAAATGCATCAAACGATCAGCCCCTTCATTGTAACTCCACTCCTGCACCTCGATATAAACGGTTTTACCAATTTCGTTTTGCACCGGTTCTTCGCGACGGACAACATAGGTCGGCTGGTCGCATTTGGCCGCTACCACCGAGATGCTGTCGCCGGTTGATACGATACTGCCATTGGGACAGCGGAAATTGTCGGCGGATGCCGCTGATGCCACCAGCAGAGTGAAGCTTGCCATACAGGCGATTCTTCTGATCATGGTCGGTGCCTCGTTTCTTGTAAATGTGTATTCTTAAATGATTACAGTTTGTTGTATCAAAAACCGGCAGATAGTCAAGCATCATTTGCGGGTCGTGGCACAGCTGGCTGTAAATCTGATCGTTATTCTGCCGTACTGCCGTAGCGTGGTATTTCCAGGGTAAATTCTGCACCTTGGGGAGTGTTGTGGGCCGATACTCGTCCGTTCATATTTTTCTCGATAATCATCTTGGCCATGTACAGTCCGATGCCGGTACCCTGGGACTGGAACTTGGTGGTGAAATAGGGATCAAAGATCTTTTCCATGGCATCGGCGTTGATTCCGCCGGCATTGTCACTGATGATTACCATGACCTTGTCACCCTCACAAAGGGAGCTGATCTCAATCATTGGATCAGGAACCCGGCGTTCTATCAAGGCATCCTTGGCATTGTTGATGATGTTCAGGATCACCTGTACGAATTCATTGGTGAAGCCGATGATCTTGTCGCTTCCCTGCTCATGGATACGCAGGGAAATCCCCATGGCCAGAATACCCGCTTGAACAAGGTTGACTGCATCCCGGATGGTCGAGGCGACTTCAAAGGTTTGTTGCTCCCGGTCCGGTTTGAAATAATACTGAAAATCACTGATAGTTTGTGACATGTACTTGAAATTGTTCATACAGGCTTGCACGCAGTCGTTGATATGGGCCTCATCCAGCCGCTTGTCGGCATAATCGTACTGCAGATTCTGGATCAGGAGACCGATGTTGTTCAGCGGTTGCCGCCACTGATGCGCAATGTTGGACATCATCTCCGCCATGCCGGTCAGGCGGGACTGATGCGCTATCAGTTGCTCCTGTTCCCGGTTTTTTTCCACCGCTTCCCGTACCCGTTCTTCCAGGGTGGCATTGAGCAGCTGCAGTTTGTGGTGCTCTACGGCCAGCGCCTCCTGCGCCACCTGACGTTCGGCCATTTCCTGTTCCAACATGACAGCCTGTTCGTGCAGATCCAGTGTGCGTTCCCGGACCAGATCTTCCAGGTGCTCACGGTAGCGATGGTTTTCCTGGATCAGGCGGGCCCGCTCAAGTGACCGCCTGATGATGATCTCGAATGTGTTCTGATCATTGACCGGTTTGGTGATGTAATCCCAGGCCCCTTTCCGGACAGCTTCAATGGCATCATGGATATTGCCGGTGCCCGAGATGACGATCACCGGAGCATCGGGGTTCTTTTCATGGAGCGCCGCGATCAGCGTCAGCCCATCCATTTCGGGCATGCGCAGATCGGTCAGCACCAGATCAGGCGCCTCTTGTTCATAGACTTTCAGCGCCTCGTAACCATTGCTGGACTCGCTGACGATGAAACCGAGGTCTTCCAGCAGGGCGCGCATGTTCAGGCGAACCATGTTTTCGTCATCAACGATCAGAACGCGAATTTCCTTGTTCATGTAACACCTCCCTGATTGCTGCTCTGCTCAAGTGCCGTTTCAATGGCCAGTATAAGATCATTCAAATCATTCAGTGGCTTGTACAGGCATCCCCAGGCACCCAGAGCAGTAACCTGTCCTGCCACATGGTAATCGCCGGTGCCGGTCAGGGCGATTATGGGGGTCTGGGGACTCCGGGCCTTGATGGCGCTGATTACACCGTAGCCGTCCAATTTTGGCATACGCAGATCGGTTATGACGATATCCGGGTTGCAGCGGGCAAAAAGCTCCACGCCGCTTTCACCATCTTTCGCACCGTATACCTGATAGCCGCTGTCTTCCAGGTACGCGGTCAGGGTCATCAGGATATCGGGGTCGTCGTCGATTAGTAGTAGTGAAGATGGACTAGCCATTGCTCACCTCCTGGTTTAATGGCAGTCGAACCGTAAAGCGTGCACCCGTGCCAGGTTTAGCCGTCACTTCCAGCAACCCTTTGTGGTTCTGGGTGATGATCATGTAGGAAACTGAAAGTCCGAGACCTGTGCCGATCCCCGGTTCCTTGGTGGTGAAAAACGGTTCAAATACCCTCCGTCGGATATCTTCCGT
>Ga0062383_10000167_pt1 | contig 16827 bp, 15 predicted proteins | sample DOMMetBare3Fresh_FD_59508 | JGI IMG/M metagenome (GOLD analysis project Ga0062383, IMG submission 59508) | Wetland sediment microbial communities from St. Louis River estuary, USA, under dissolved organic matter induced mercury methylation -... | ecosystem: Environmental > Aquatic > Freshwater... | reverse complement strand
TAGTCTTCATCTGATCATCATAATCTATCAAATACTAGGGAGTACCTTGTGGGAAAACCACTTAAGATCATCGTGTCGATAGTTACGGCACTGATTTTTTTGGCTGTCACGGCGGCCGGAGCTTTCTATTTGTTTTTTGATCCCAATGACTATAAATCCGAAATTACCTCGATCGTTAAAGAAAAAACCGGCCGAGACCTGGTTTTGGAAGGCGAATTAAAAATCTCGCTCTTTCCGTTACTGGGTATTTCGGCGAGTGGGGTAGCCTTGACTAATGCTCAAGGTTTTGAAGATCAATCCTTCGCGACAATTGAAGAAAGCTCTATCAACATTAAACTGCTGCCATTATTTGCAAAAAAAATTGAAATCAACCGCATAATGCTGAAAAATATGGTGTTAAATCTGGCAAGGAACAGGGAGGGCATGAACAACTGGCAAGATTTGACTGCAATAAATAAGTCCAACTCCACGCCACCTGCTGTATCTGGCAATAACCGGCCGGCCGAAAGCAATTTGCTCAAAGCATTTGTGCTAGGCGCCATTACCATTGAGAATGCTCGAATTAATTGGGATAACCGGCAAACTGGGAAACGTATGGAAATAAAGGACATAAACTTGAAAACAAGCCAGTTTAATGTGAGTGAGCCGGTTGCTGTCAACCTTTCGTTACTGGTTTTAAATAGTGCAGCCACAGTGAGCGAATCGATCAAATTAACTACCGAAGTAATTGTTAATGAGAAACTGGATGGTTTTATAATCAGCCATGGCAATCTGCTTTCGATAACGGAAGGTGCAGCCATTCCCGGTAAATCCTTAGCCGCAACATTAAATGCTGATGTTGCTGTGGATTTACCGAGTCAGACCGTCAAAATTTCGGGGTTACAACTGCGCTCAGGTGATATGACACTTTCTGCCGAACTTAGAGGCACCGGTATAAAAGATCATCCTTTTTTTCAAGGCCCTGTCAGAGTCGAGCCGTTCAGTCCTGCCAAGGTGCTTAAAGAATGGTCAGTCGCACTGCCTGTTATGAAAGATAGTAATGCTTTGAATCAATTGGCGCTCAATTTCGATCTGCAGGCGTCAGAGAATTCGGCTGTCTTCCAAAATATTTTGATAAATTTTGATGAGAGCCAGATTAAAGGTTTAATCGAGATAAAAAATCTTGCTCAAGCGGCGGTCGATTTTCATTTAAGCATTGATTCTATTGATGCCGATCGCTATTTGCCGCCGACAACAAAAAAGCACAAGCCGATATCAAGCCCGGCTGCCGCCCTGGCGGCAGGTGCTTCTCTGGTACCTGTTGAAGTTTTAAGAAAACTGAACGTCAATGGTGAGTTGTCGCTGCAACAGCTTAAAATTAGTGATCTGACTCTACAGGATATCAATTTAAAGCTGGCTGCAAGAAACGGTAATGTAAGCACACACCAGTCAGTCAAGCGATTTTATCAGGGCTCCTATTCTGGTAATCTCAGCATCGACGCGAACAGCAATGAACCGATTCTGGCTCTTAACGAGAGAGTAAATAATGTGCAAATTGAGCCTTTATTAAAAGATTACCAGAGCCATGCAAACATGAGTGGCATGGTGAATGCCTCAGCAAAGCTTAAGGGGCAGGGCAGGAATGCCGCTACTATGAAATCGTCCCTCGATGGCCAAGTAAATATTAAAATTCAAGACAGCGTGATTAAAGGATTTAATCTGCAAAAAATAATCGATAACGGCAAGGCTCTGGTTAAGGGGACACCTATCACTGTGGATCAAAAAAATGACCAGACCCTGTTTTCTGATATTACCGGCACGGCAAACGTTAAACAAGGCGTGATCCAAAATGACGACCTCATCGCCAGATCTTCCAAGTTACGGGTCACTGGCGAAGGCAATGCCAATCTGACCACCGAAAAACTGGACTATCAAATCATCGCCAGGTTAATAAAAACCGAAGCGACTGCTACGGAACCGGAACAACTCCATGACACACCTGTCATCATTCATATTGGCGGCACTTTGAGTGAGCCAGCCTATACCCTGGATGCAGCATCGCTTTTGACCGAAAAAAACAAAGCCAAAGTCGAAAAAATACTCAATAAAAACAAGGATAAAATAGATAAACTAATAGAAAAACTGGATAAAAAATTAGGTCCGGGCGCTACTGATTTATTAAAACGCTTGTTCTGATAACTAGTTAAACTGCAAGGCTAAAGGCTAGTGACAGTTTTTTTATTATTCGTTTTTGGCCTTGAGCCTATTTCATGACGCCATCAATATTTCAGCAACAGATCCTCACCTGGTTTGATCTGCATGGTCGAAAAGACCTGCCCTGGCAAAAAGACCTTACCCCTTACCGGGTTTGGCTATCGGAAACCATGCTGCAGCAAACTCAGGTCGCCACCGTTATTCCTTATTTCAACCGCTTTGTTGAAAGATTTCCCGATATAGAAACCTTAGCGCAAGCTCCACTTGACGACGTTTTACATGTTTGGTCGGGTCTAGGTTATTACGCACGCGCCCGTAACCTGCAAAAAACGGCGCGGCTTATTTTTGAGCAAGGATATTTTCCGGATACACTGCAGGAGCTTATTAAAATGCCAGGGATAGGGCTTTCAACAGCAGGAGCCATATTAAGCATTGCATTCAATAAAAGCCACCCCATTCTTGATGGCAATGTAAAAAGGGTGTTGACCCGGTTTAGGGCTGAAACCGGTTGGCCTGGAGCAGGCAAAGTCAACAAGGAACTTTGGGCGCTCAGCGCTCATTTCACTCCTCATACCAGGGTTGCAGCATATACTCAAGCCATCATGGACTTGGGCGCTACTATTTGTACCCGCAGTAACCCTGATTGTCCGGCCTGCCCTCTGAATGCCGGCTGTTTGGCCAGAATTAACGGTACCATATCGGCTTTCCCCGGCCCCAAACCCGCCAAGGTTTTACCTATTAAACAGCTTATTTTTTTAATAGTGCGCGATAATTGTAATCGGATTATGCTGGAAAAAAGGCCACCCACCGGCATATGGGGTGGTTTATGGAGTCTGCCGGAATTTGACAGTGCTGAATCGGCAAACAACTGGTGCATCAACAATAATCTGCATATTGTTCATCAGCAAATACTTTCAACACAACGCCATTCATTTTCACATTATCATCTGGATTACACGCCATTATTTATCCAAATGGATAACCCAATAGATAATGTGATGGAAGCTAAACGAACTGTCTGGTATAAAGTTGAACAAATTAATAGTCTCGGTTTGCCGGCGCCCATTAAACAGTTGTTAATACAAGCAAAAGGAGGATATAGTGACGAGAATGGTTAAATGCATAAAATTGGGAATCGAAGCGGAAGGCTTTGATGAACCGCCGTTTCCAGGCCCGAAAGGTCAGGAAATATTTGAAAAAATTTCCAAACAAGCCTGGCAACTTTGGCTTTCCAAGCAAACCATGTTGATTAATGAATACAAACTGGCAAGCTATGATCCCAAGGCGAGAAACTTCCTCGCGGAAGAAAGAACCAAGTTTCTGTTTGAAGGCAACAATGATATGCCCGAGGGTTATGTGCCGCCAAAAAGCTGATGATGGTTGCTCAAGCATGTTGTCCGTATTATCCGCATTGATCCAAGAATGATTGCTTGGCCTCCCTTGGGCGCGACGGGGGGCGCAAGCCATATGCGTCAACTTAGCGTCTATGGTGTTTAGCAAAGGCAGGATAAGCTGTGTCTGTGCCGCAAATTTTTTCGTAATCGTGGGCAAGACGCGTTGCTTGACTTGAAATGCCCATGATCAGTTTTAAAGGAGTGCATTTCCCCAAAGAACATATTTGTACGTCGTATTTTTCTATCGAATTTAACCTAATCAGGTTAAAATTCTTCGAACCATTTTTCTACTATCTAATTTTTTGATTTAAATACAAAAGCTTCCTCTTGCTTTTCGGAAAACATACGGTGGCAGAACAAGAAGGTATTATCAAGTATCGATTGGATTATGAGCCGGGAGCACCAAAGCATTATCCCGAAACTGTTGAACTGAACGCATGGCGTAGCATCTTGTATCAGTTAGGTTTAATAGGGCAAGATGCACAGCGCTATGACGGTTTGGCTTATGGAAACATTAGCTTTTGTCTGGGGGATACCCGTCAATTTGTCATTACCGGTTCGCAAACAAGTGGTTTGGCGAGTTTAACAAGTGACCACTACAGCACCATCTTATCCGCCGACACTAGCCGGAATTATATCGTGGCGACAGGTGCAATTAAGCCATCTTCCGAAGCACTGACTCATGCAGCCGTTTATGCCGCCAATTTCAATGTCAAAGCCGTTATCCATGTTCATAGCCCCATTATCTGGCGGCGCTATCAAACTTTGGCTTTACCTGCAGTAGATGCAACCATTCAGTATGGGACGCAAGCCATGGCAGAAGCTGTATATGCTTTATTTGCCGGAAATTATCTTGCTGAAAAACCGGTCTTCGTTATGTTAGGGCATGAGGACGGGATCGTGGCCTTTGGCAATTCAATTGCCGATGCCAGCTTGGTTCTGATCAAGACTTTGGCACTGGCGATGCAAATGGCTTGTTTGTCAGGTTAGCTTTTTTTAACACTGTGGCCAGGTAAAACTGCAAGAGTAATCGATACCTTTCCCAATCGCTGTCAAAACAACTTCAAATAGCTATTCAGACTATAACCCTGATTTACCGGGCTGTATTGCTGCTGGCTTTAGGTTTGAGGAAACCGAGCGCGAAATTAGTGAAGCAATCGAGTTTCATATCGAAGGCCTAATTGAAGATGACTTGCCTGGATCGCAACCAACCAGTATCGTTCAATAGATTGAAACTATTGACAAAGTTGTCATCCAATAGAGCGCACACGCCATATACTACGTTTAATTCAAGCGCAGTCATTTATGCGCTTTTATTATTTTCAAGCTCATGCAAGCTATACCAAGTTGGCTAATTGTCATTATCACGCTCGGTAAAGGAAACCATAGCCTCCTTCTTTAACTTAATGCAATGATATTTCATCGACTGAATGTGCTTCATACCGTGCTCTTTTACTAGCTTCAGACTTAACGTGATTTGATCTTTCTTTCTCTGGCCTTCTGAGCAATAGCAACAGTAATATCGTTTTTAAGATTTTGCACCCACTCATTGTAACGGGGATGTATCAATTCGCCGCCATTCTTATCCTTGCCATAATTCAGTTTATCGCTACGGACATACTTGATCGTAAAGCGTCCCGGCAGGAAAGAAATTCTGACAACAGCGATATGTTCCCTTATGTACAGTGTTGCCTCAACTAGTCCTTCCTGTATCTTGGCTGGACTCCAACCGCGTTTGGCGCAGCCCTCAAAGATCGCTGCCTCCATGTTATCCATGGACAATTCCGGAGAAGTAACAGGCTGCGGATTAATTAAAGGATCTTGCCGCACGCATCCGCCTAAACCAACGATCATCATGATGACTACGAACACACTCAGCCAGTTAAGAATATTATTGCTGCTTCTCATGCTAATTCTCCTCATTTTTTATTCTTCAAAAAGTTATTTTTAGCTCTTAACTTCCATTCTGAATCTTAAATAATGGCCTGTAATAAATATTACTTATTCAACCTTGCTTTCTGCAGACTGTTCTTCCGTTGAAACGACTTCAGCAGCAACTGATGGTTCAGCATTAGTTTTTTCGTTTAATGACTCCATAAACCCTGAAAACCATTTTTGCTTTTTGATGTTATCAAGATCCGGATCATTTAGTATATCTTGCGGATCAGGCAGGCTACCTTTATCTCTTGAGTTTTCCAAAGCTTTCAAACAGGCTTCACTATCGCCGCGCAAACCGTAAATACAGGCCAAATTGTAAGATGCCATTCCGGCCTGAATAGAGTTCGCTTTTTCAAAATGTTTTCTGGCCATTTCGTATAATTCGTCGTTGGGCGCTACACTTTTCAGGCGCGCCAAATCCATATAGGCAACCCCACAATCTATGGCGGCTCCCAGGTAGTTTGGATCAATAATCATACAAAAGGAAAATTTGGCTATGCTTTCCTCGAAAAGCTTGATGGCTTCTTCCCCAGACTTGGTTTTAGCCTGGTGCAACAGGGTAAAACCCCAATGATAGAGAGCAGCAGCCCTTAAGGGATCATCGTGTAAAACTTCTGCGTAACCTTGATAAGCGCTTTTAAATAATTGGTCAGCCTTGGCGCCTTCGTTTTTACGCGCCTGGTTAGTTTGACTGATACTGGCATCCAGTTTGGATTTCTTTGTGAACGCTGAAAATATTGACACGACCTATTTCCTCCTCTTAGCGATTATGTTGATCAATTTGATATAGAATAACAGCTTACCTTATAACTTTCATTACATGATATTATGAACGAAATTTAATTGCAGGTTTCTAATGTTTGCCTATCCTTATAATTAATGACTAATGTTGAATAATGCAGTGTAAATTTTATTTTGTTTCTAAAAAAACTATTTTAATGAAAATTCGTATCTTACTTGTTTATTCTCTTTTATTGTTCACCGCGGTCGTTGATAGCGTTTATGCGACTACATACTCTTTACCCGCCAATAAGGATGACAGCGTTGTTGTGCAATTTGATGACAATTTGCCTTTAACCAGAGCGGAACAGGATGAAACCCTTTTGGACGTTGCCAGACGCTTCACCTTAGGCCAGACAGAAATTGTTAGGCTAAATCCAGATCTGGATCGGTGGCAGATCAAAAAAGGGACAATTGTACGTCTATCCAATAAACGTATTCTCCCTGATACGCCACGCAACGGTATCACCTTGAATATTTCAGAATATCGAATGTATTACTACCCGCCTGCACAAAAAGGTCAACCAGCACAAGTTATGTCCTATGCGCATGGTATCGGCAGACAGGATTGGAAAACGCCGCTGGGAAAAACAAAAGTTGCTAAAAAAGTTAAAGATCCGGTTTGGAATCCCCCTGAGTCAATCAGGCGTGAACATGCCGCCAATGGCGATCCGCTGCCCGCTGTCGTACCGCCAGGGCCGCATAATCCTCTGGGGGCCTATGCTTTGTATCTGGCTCTGCCCGGAGAGTATCGGATACATGGTACCGACATCGACAAAATCTTCGGCATCGGCATGCAGATTACACACGGTTGCGTTCGCATGTATCCTGAAGATATCGAGTCCTTGTACAATTCGGTCAAAGTAGGAACGCCCGTCTACATCGTTAAACAACCCATTAAAGTCGGATGGCTGGATAATGTCCTTTACATTGAGGCACACCCTGATCTGGAAGGTGAAGAAATGAGTCGGGACGAACGCTATCAAGTGGCCCTCTCGCTTATTGCAAAAGCAAATAATCAGGAGCTGCCTGATTTTGATCAAAAGTTGCTAAATCAGGCACTTGAGAAACTGGATGGCGATCCTGTAGCAATCTATGAAAGACTGCCACCCATGGAAGAATTGCCAGATCCCTCCGCACCTTTACCGGACGGTAAAGGCTCCCCCGATGGCTATTATCACGGCGCCTGATATCACTTCGTTCTGGCCCTAATTCAGTATATTTGGACGTGTTATTTCGACAGACAATGAAATTTATATTCATTTTCAAAATGAGCGCCGAGGCTCACTCTTGATTTTTTCAATGAGAATTGTTATCATTCGCATAACTTCATTGATAGGAAATACTTCCATGTACGTATGCATTTGCAAAGCGGTAACTGACGCTCAAATCAAACAGGCTATCGAAAATGGCGCATGTACGCGCAGAGCATTGTTTAATTGTTTGGGTGTTGGTAGCGATTGCGGAAAATGTAACTCGCATATTAAGGAAATGATTGGCGATAAACTACATCAACACGTTATAATGCAGCCTGCATGAATTTAATTTACCATTTTTTGATATAAACAACGCAATGACCAAATCCAGCCGGGGAAATCGCTAATAACAAATTTGGGCAAGCCTTATTTGGAACGGCTAAGCTGACTTACGGACCGGATTTTCATTAGCCGCCAGCGCACAAACGAGGTATTCCATGAAAGGTGACACAAAAGTCATTGAGTTTCTTAATAAAGCCCTTACCAATGAGCTTACCGCCATCAACCAATATTTTTTGCATGCGCGGATGTACAAAAACTGGGGCTTTGGCAAACTCAATGACAAGGTCTATCATGAATCCATCGATGAGATGAAACATGCGGATCAGTTGATCGAACGCATCCTTTTTCTCGAAGGCTTGCCCAACTTACAAAACCTCGGTAAACTTTTGGTCGGTGAAAATCCTCAGGAAATGCTTCAGTGCGATCTGAAACTGGAGCAGGAAGCCCTCCCTCCCCTCAAAGAAGCCATTGCCTATTGTGAACAAATCCAGGACTATGTTTCCAGAGAACTCTTTGAACATATTCTTGAAAGCGAAGAAGACCATATAGACTGGCTGGAAACCCAGCTTGATTTAATCAATAAAATCGGTATCCAGAATTATTTGCAAGCGCAAATCTGATTGGCGCTTCTGGCAAGCTTCATGCTCCGGCTAAAAAGCCAGCGTCTCTGATCACAGTTTAAAAATAGAATTTTGTACTGGATTTGCGTTCAAGCTTATATTGAGGAACACCAATGTCTCGCATAGTCGTTTGTGCCCTGTATAAATTCGTTCGCCTTAACAATTATAGGGATTTACGCCAGCCTTTGTGTAAGCTGATGGAAAACCATCAGCTTCGCGGCACCTTGTTGCTCGCGCATGAGGGTATCAATGGCACGGTGGCGGGCACCCGCGAAAATATCAACGCGCTGCTGGACTGGTTTCGTAGGGATTTCCGTTTGGCCGACATTGACCATAAAGAATCCCTGACCGATACCCCCCCTTTTAACCGGGCCAAAGTCAAGCTAAAAAAAGAAATCGTGACGATGGGTATGGCAAATATCGATCCTAACCGCAGTGCAGGCACTTATGTCAAACCTGAAGACTGGAACAAACTGATCTCCGATCCGGATGTTCTGCTAATAGATACCCGCAACAATTATGAATATAAAGTCGGCACATTCACAAACGCAATCAACCCTAATACCGACAGCTTTAGTCAATTTCCGGATTTTGTAAAAGAACATCTCGATCCGGAAAAGCACAAAAAAATCGCCATGTTCTGCACAGGTGGCATTCGTTGCGAAAAGTCCACCGCCTTTTTAAAGGAAAAGGGCTTCGATGAAGTCTATCACCTCAAAGGCGGTATTCTTAAATATCTGGAAGAAGTGCCAGAGCAAAACAGTCTCTGGCAGGGCGAATGCTTTGTCTTTGACGAACGAGTGACAGTTAATCCGCAACTCGAAAAAGGCCGCTACGATCAATGCAATGCCTGCCGCATGCCGATCACTGAAGAAGACAAGGCCAGCGAACACTACGAGCCTGGCTGTTCCTGCCCGCACTGTTATGGCAAAATCACGCCCGAACGGAAAATCCGTTTTCAGGAACGCGAAAAGCAAATCGAATTGGCCCGGCAACGCGGAGAAGTGCACATTGGTTCGGATGCTGCTAAAACATTGTTGCAAAAACGTATCGCCAAGCTACGGCGCCGGCAGCAAACACTCAGCTAAAACCCTATGTCCAAAGCGCAATTGGGCGAGAGGGCGCCGTTACTTTCAGTTTCGAATTGGGTTCAAGGCGATCCGGTAAACTTCGACCGCTTAACCGGAAGCGTGGTATTGGTCGAAGTGTTTCAGGTCAACTGTCCTGGCTGCTTTTTGTATGCATTGCCGCTTGCTATTGATCTGCATAGGAAATATTCGCAGCAGGGCCTCGTGGTACTGGGCATAGCAACAGCCTTCGAGGATTTTGATAAAAACCATCTGGACAACCTGATTCTTCTGATTGACAAGGGGCTTGTTATCGGCGAAACACAGCGTATGTTAAGTCGGCAAGGACACATAAGGGACAACCGTCTGCCGTACCGTATTCCTTTCCCGGTTGCGATGGATCGCCTGCATCAACGGCAGGCCGAAACAACAGAAGATGAAATTACCGCTTTTATAAACGATCACATTCCGAACTTTCAGCAATTGACTGAGTCTCACCAGCAAAAAATTTGGCAGCAGGCACAACACTATCTACAGTCATTGGAATATGTAGCGGAAACTTTCCAAACCTTTGACTTGAAAGGGACGCCGTCACATATTCTGGTCGATAAACAAGGCATATTAAGACAATGCGCATTCGGCGCGCAGCCCGATCTGGAAGCGCATGTCATTGCTCTGTTGAATGAGCCGTAACTAAATTCATCGAATAATAAAAAATCACTCCCTTATTTTTAAAGTCTTTTAGCCGCCGCACCAATTAAGCAGCACTGTAAAAACCATCTACCGATACATGACCTTTAGATACTTTATTTTATTCATTTTACTGATTTCCGCATTAACCGCGGTTGCCGTCCGATTTCTGCCGAAAACATTGCAGAGAGCCGACGTCATAGCGCCAGCTACTGTTTATCATCAGTCCGAAGAAACCCTAAGCCTGGAGAAACCCTGTTCCAACGAGCATCCTGAATGGCGCAAGGAGCAAATCATCGAAGATGTCAAAATCGCAGAATCATTGTCATGCGAACCAGATAATCCTTACGATATCGCTGCTATGGTCAAAGGTGTTAATAATGTCTCGATGAACACACTGATGCAGACCAATTTGGCTGATGATGCGTTAATTAAAACCGACGATCTCGACCATGATGGTGATCCGGACATTATCCGCATCAAGCTCGAAGTTGTGGAACTCAATGGCGCCAGCCCAGATGGTAATTTTCTGATCAATACCTATGATATTGCGCCAGGCATTCAGCCGGGGCTCTGGGTCTATGCCCCAAAATCGCGCGGCATGGCGCTAAAAAACTTTAATTCGGTCGTGGCCACTCCCTTCCTGCGTGCACCCTCTCCCACCATTCGCGTCGAACAGGGCGACAAAGTCTACATCACGCTGGAGAATACTCATTATTTGCCACATACCATACATCTGCATGGCGTGGATCATCCCTGGCATAATAGCCAAGGTGAAGATAATGACGGTGCTGAAGAACATCCTGTTTTCCCTGGCACGAGTCATACCTATGAAATAAAACCCAGACATGCCGGAACCATGCTGTATCACTGCCATGTACAAACTGCGCAGCATGTGATGATGGGGTTGAGTGGACTATTTATCGTGGAAGAAAACCGGCCCGATAATTGGGTGCAGACTTTTAACATAGGCGCCGGAAAAGTCAGGCATCCTTCAGTCGCCGTACAGAAGTCCTACAGCCAGGAATACGACCTGTTTTATCAGTCCATCGATAAACGGCTGTCAGCCATCATTCAGGGTGCAAACGACCCAAGACTGATAGCTAAACGCATGAGCCGTGAATACAACATCACCGAATCGTTTGAAAATTACTTTATGCTCAACGGCCACTCATTTCCCTTTACATTACGGGATGGAATGATAGTCGCCCAGGAAAACGAAAACATCAAACTGAGAATGGCTAACATGCACCGTGCTTCAGCGGCAATCCACATTCACGGTCATAAGGCAACCATTACCGCTTATGACGGCGTTGAGCAAACAGAAGGATTACAGCTCACACGCGATGTATTTGATCTTGCTCCGGGCCAAAGAATCGATCTGAATCTGGATACTCAAAATGATGGCTTACATAGTTATGGCCCTGGCGCATGGATGTTCCATGACCATGCTGTCGCAGGGACAACTTCGGATGGTATGGAGCCGGGCGGCAATGTGTCCATTCTAGCTTACAAATCACTGCTCGATGAACAGGGTATGCCGAAATTACATGATGAATTACTCAGCCAGTTATTCAATAAGGACTATTATGCCAAGAAAAAAGCTGTCTTTGAACAAGGCGATTTTGCCCATTTGCTCGGCGATCCAGGTTTAATCGAACCGGATCTTACCCAGATCATAATTTTTGGCCTGACATCAGGACTAGCTCTCGGGCTTATCATTGCCATCACTAGACTCTATAAACGGAAACAACATCAATGAATAAGCTAAGGCTGATGCCAATAATCATAGGTCTGGCGCTGGTTGCTGGAATAAAGTCCTCCTGGGCCAGAATGGATCATGAAGGCATGGTCATGGATGAAAAGGGCATGATCATGAATGCCAACAGCGACAAACTCCCCAAAGATTGCCCAAAAATTTCTGGCGATGTAGCGATCACCATTCATGCCGGCCGAAAACATGCGCTTAAATTTAATGGCAAAATGTTTGCTTTCGACCGGCAAGAATGGGATGTCAAACCATGTTCCAGAATCAACATCACTTTCATCAATGATGATCAAATCCGCCATCAGCTGATGATTCACGGCTTACCTGGCTATTTATATCCACAAGGAATGTTTCATCTGGAACTTTATGGCGCTGGTGAATTAAAGGCATCATTGATTATGCCTGGCCAGAAAAAAACCTATCTGGTGCATTGCGAATTAGCGCAGCACATGGAAAAAGGCATGAAAGCCCAGTTAAAAGTCGATGGTGGCGACGGGGATCTGCCTAGCATTCCAGGCATCAGCAAGCCAGTCAGGGCTGATGTGTACCCGGTGGACTGGAACAACTCAGCCGTAGCCGTGATGTTGATTTGTTTGCTGATTGGTACGCTATTGCCGGTTATTGTTATTCGAAACCGATAATTTTCGCTAGCGTTGTATTTCTTTCCAATTTGGCAGTGAATTCTGCTTTCAACAACATTTTGTCTGGACTTACAGGCAAGACACACAAATAATGAATAGCCTGAAAATATGTTATCTCGTCACCTTAATGCTGCCTGATCGTCAAAACAATTGATGTTACGAATGAATTTTCAATTGTAGTAGGGACTAAGAACGGCATTGCTTTGGTTAATGTGCAACCGCAACTATGGTTTAATTTTACATTTTTTGAACTATCGTTAGATTTTGACACCCTTGCTGGACAGAAGGGACGTGTTCATCTCTTCGGACTCCATTATGGGTGTATATGGGTGCTCTCATAAACATGAGTAATTGAATTATCTTCGCTTATCGTTTCAAGACGCACACCAAAACCCCATAGCCTTACGACATGTTTCAATACTTCATCAATACTATTGTCCAGCGGCATACCGTGATATTGAGTGTGTCGCAAGGTTAGTGTTCTGTTACCTTTTCGATCGACATAATAAACCTGGATGTTTGGCTCGTTACTGCCAAGATTGTATTGCTCTGATAGAACCCTTCGGACGTATTGATAACCTCGGTCATTATGTATTGATGTGACCGCCATTTCACTAGCATTAGAATCATCTAGAATCGAAAACAGCTTGAAGTCACGAATGACTTTGGGCGATAAATACTGGCTTATGAAGCTTTCATCTTTAAAATTCTGCATGGCAAAATGCAGCGTTTTATTCCAATCACTGCCGGCAATATCAGGAAACCAGTGCCTGTCCTCGTCCGTAGGATTTTCGCAGATTCTACGGATATCCGTCATCATCGCAAAACCCAGTGCATAAGGATTAATGCCGGAATAATATTTACTATCGAAAGGAGGTTGATAGATGACGTTGGTATGTGATTGCAAAAATTCAATCATGAATCCATCTGTCACAAGTCCTTCTGCATAAAGCTGGTTAAGTAGCGTGTAATGCCAGAAAGTGGCCCACCCTTCATTCATGACCTGCGTCTGTCGTTGGGGATAAAAATATTGTGCAATTTTTCGCACAATACGCACTATTTCTCTTTGCCAAGGCTCCAGAAAAGGTGCATTTTTTTCTATAAAATAAAGGATATTTTCTTGGGGTTCCTTGGGGAATTGATTGTCTTTTCTGTTATTCCGCAATACCTCCTTTGTCGGAATTTTTCGCCATAGTTCATTGACTTGGGACTGCAGATATTCTTCACGAACTTTTTGCTTGGCCTGCTCTTCCAGCATGGATAATCGGGATGGACGTTTGTAACGATCAACACCAAAATTTCTTAAGGCATGGCAAGAGTCAAGAATTTCCTCAACCTGCTTTTCACCATAACGCTCTTCACATTCCGCAATATAATTTTTGGCAAACAACAAATAATCAATAATGGAGTTAGCACTGGTCCAGGTGGTAAATAAATAGTTATTTTTAAAAAATGAATTATGTCCATAAGCAGCGTGTGCAATCACTAATGCTTGCATGGTCATACTGTTTTCTTCCATAAGATACGCGATGCAAGGATTTGAGTTAATTACAATCTCATAGGCCAAACCCATTTGACCTTTTTTATAGCGCGCTTCATTAGTGACAAATTCTTTACCGAATGACCAGTGGCTATAAAGTATCGGCATCCCGATAGAAGCATAGGCATCCATCATTTGCTCGGCCGTGATAATTTCAAGTTGGACAGGATAGGTGTCCAGACCAAAATTACCTGCTATGCGGGCAATCTCCGTGTGATATTTTTCTATCAGATCAAAAGTCCATTCTGATGTTTCTGATAGAGGTTTATTTATCATGCGTTTGTTTCTCAAAAAGTTTTCGAAATACGGGATAAATATCTGTCAAGGATTCAATACGCTGCATAGCAAAATTATTCCATTGAGCCTTAATGGATAAATATTCCTGCCAGAGATTCTGATGTCTGTCCTCGGTAATCTCAATATATGCAAAGTACTGCAAATAGGGCATGATCTTTTCGGACAAAATTTGGGTACATTTTTTTGAATCATTATCCCAGTTGTCTCCATCTGAAGCTTGAGCGGCATAAATATTCCATTCCGAGGAGGGGTAACGATCCCTTATGATGGCGCTCATCAGATTGAGTGCGCTGGAAACAACCGTACCTCCGGTCTCTCTGGAGTAAAAAAAAGTATCCTCATCGACTTCCTGGGCTTCTGTGTGGTGTGAAATGAAAACCACCTGAATTTTTTCATAGGTCTTCATAAGAAAGAGATACAACAGCATGAAAAACCGTTTGGCTATATCCTTGTCTTCAAGACCCATGGATCCTGAGATATCCATGATGCAAAACATGACAGCTTGAGTAATTGGTTTCGGCCGGTCAACACGGTTGTCAAATCTTAAATCAAAGGTATCGATGAAGGGAATACCCGCTATTTTGTTGCTGAGATGCTCTATTTCTTTACGCAGCGCGATGACAGCGGCATCAGTTTCCTTGTGATGTTGAAGCAAATCTTCCAGTTGCTTCTCAGCCTCTAGCAATTTGTCGTAATACGGCGCACGCAGCACCAACCGCCGCCCTAATGCATTCCGTAACGAACGAATCACATTGATGTTGGTTGGTATTCCTGTGCTGGTGTGTCCCGCACGAACTTTTTTAGTTTCATTGAGGACAGCTAAATGTGTTTTCACCAGATTAGGTAACTCAAGATCCTCAAAGAAGAAATTGAGGAATTCTTCTCGTGTCACTTCGAAGATGAATTCATCCTGGCCTTCGCCACTGTTTGATGCTTGATTACCCCGGCCGGAGCCCTCTTCAGGCCTGGTGATTTTATCCCCTTGTTGAAATTCTTTGTTGCCCGGATGGACACGTTCACGAAAGCCTCCCCGGCCGTGATGAAAAAAAGGTTCTGAGATATCTTTCGCCGGGATGGAGACTTTTTCTCCTTTGTCCAGATCTGTCACGCTACGCTTATTTATTGCATCGGTAACCGCCTTTTTTATTTGCGAGCGAAAGCGATGTATAAATTTCTGCCGGTTAACAGCGCTTTTGTTTTTTCCATTCAGACGTCTGTCTACGATTTGAACCACTTGATTCACCACAAACTAAGAAGATTTTCGAACTCTTAAATACCATTCGCTCAGTAAACGCACTTGTTTTTCGGTATAGCCTTTTTCCACCATACGGTCAATAAATTCCCTGTGCTTCTTCTGGTCGTCGGGGGATGCTTTGGCATTAAATGAAATAACCGGCAACAAATCTTCAGTGGTTGAAAACATTTTCTTTTCAATGACCGAGCGTAGTTTTTCATAGCTGGTCCAGGCAGGATTCTTGCCTTCATGTTTCGCACGGGCTCGTAATACGAAATTGACGATTTCATTACGGAAATCCTTTGGATTACTGATCCCTGCCGGCTTTTCTATTTTTTCCAACTCATCATTTAAGGCGCTTCTGTCAAACATTTCACCGGTATCCGGATCACGATAATTGTTGTCCTGTATCCAATAATCGGCATAGGTTACATAACGATCAAATATGTTTTGTCCATATTCAGAGTAGGATTGTAGATATGCCGTTTGTATTTCTTTGCCTATAAAATCGATATATCGCTGAGTTAGATAGCCTTTCAGATAAGATAAATATTTTTCTTCAACTTCGGAGGGAAACTGCTCACGTTCAATTTGCTGTTCCAGTACATATAATAAATGAACTGGATTAGCCGCAACTTCCGTATTATCAAAGTTAAATACCTTGGATAGAATCTTGAATGCAAATCGGGTAGATAGCCCGGTCATCCCTTCATCCACTCCGGCGAAGTCACGGTATTCCTGAAAAGACTTGGCATGAGGGTCAGTGTCTTTCAGGCTCTCGCCATTATAAATTCTCATTTTGGAAAACAGGCTCGAATTTTCCGGTTCTTTTAAACGAGATAACACAGCAAACTGGGCCATCATTTTTAAGGTACCTGGAGCGCAGGGTGCATCATATAGAGAGCTGTTTTCCAATAGTTTTTTATAAATCTTGATCTCTTCGGAAACCCTCAGGCAATAAGGTACTTTGACAATATATATTCGGTCGAGAAAAGCTTCATTATGTTTATTGTTTCTGAAAGCTTGCCATTCTGATTCGTTCGAATGCGCGAGGATTATGCCCTGAAAAGGAATTGCAGGAAATCCTTCAGTACCTTTGTAATTTCCTTCCTGAGTGGCGGTTAGTA
>Ga0062383_10000159_pt1 | contig 17431 bp, 15 predicted proteins | sample DOMMetBare3Fresh_FD_59508 | JGI IMG/M metagenome (GOLD analysis project Ga0062383, IMG submission 59508) | Wetland sediment microbial communities from St. Louis River estuary, USA, under dissolved organic matter induced mercury methylation -... | ecosystem: Environmental > Aquatic > Freshwater... | reverse complement strand
GGCGTTCCTGCGCCAGCGCCTGGAAGATATCGGCGACGTTGATGATGCGTGCCTCGAGCGGCAAGGCATCGCCGCTGATCCGGAAGGGATAGCCGTGACCGTCCGGCGTTTCGTGGTGGTAGGCCGCCCAACGGGCAATCTCGTCGACGGCGTGCAGCCGCTTCAGTACCTGCAAGGTACCGTAGCTGTGGCTCTTCATGATGTCGAACTCGTGCGCAGTCAGGCCGCTCTGCCCTTCGATGATTTCGTCGGGAATCTGCAACTTGCCGATATCGTGCAGCAAGCCGGCGACTTCGATCTTTTCGCAGGTGATCGCATCCAGGCCCAAGTGCTCGGCCAGGTAGCGCGCCAGACGGGAAACGCCGCGTGAATGCTGTTGGGTGTAGGGTGATTTGGCGTCGATGATACGGGCAAAAATCTCGGCGCACTGCTTGAAGTCGGCCCAGCCGATCAAGCGCAGATCGCCGTAAGACTCCATGTCGGTCTGATATTGCTGCACCCAGTCCGGCTGCAAGGCCAGCCAGAAAGCTTCGCCTTGCGACATCGCCTCGAAGGCGTCGATCAATTCCGGCGAGAACATGCCGCCGCGCTGACTGGCCATTCGCTCGCGAATTTCATCGACATGGGAAAGAATGGTCTGATCGGCGTGGTAAGGCGCCGCAAGGACATCGATACGGTCTGCGAGATAGATCAAATTGGCAAAGCGCGCCGTATTGCCGGGGAGGTTCTGGGTGCTGAGCCAGTCCCAACGGCTGTGGTGGTAGCGAATGATTGGTGCCAGATGGGCCAATGGGGCAAAACTGGTCAGCAACGCATCGCCACAGACGCAATGCTCCTCGGCGCCATCCCATTCCAGATCGACCACCAGTCGGTGATGCACCCGCGTCGAGGAAACGCCGCAATCGTGCAACAGACCGGCGTCGTACAGGATCAGTTGATCGGCCTCCGACCAGCCCATCTGGATGGCCATTTCGCGGGCTAGCATGCCGACCCGGCGACCGTGGAAGACATCGTCCACACCGACCAGATCGACCGTGTGGGCGATAGTCATCACCAACTGCCGCAAATCGATCGCCAGATCTGCGGGGACCAGGGAATGGCTGGTCATGCTCAGCTCACGATGTGCGGCTGGGCGAGATACTCCTTGGAGTGCATCTCGGTCATCCGGCTGACAGTGCGGGCGAACTCGCTGGCCTGCGTCCCTTCGGTATAAAGCGCTTCGGGCGCGCAGTCGGCGGTGGCGATCAACTTCACCTTGTGATCGTAGAAGACATCGACCAACCAGGTAAAGCGGCGCGCCTCGGATGCCTGATGCTGCGTCATCTTGGGAATATGGGAGAGCAGCACGGTGTGGTGTCCGCGGGCAATTTCAAGGTAGTCGTTTTGCGAGCGCGGACCGCCGCACAGGGTCTGGAAGTCGAACCAGATCACGCCATGGCCGCGCCGCACGGTGCTGACCTGACGACCGAGGATTTCGATCTCGCCGCCTTTCTTGCCCTCCTCGCCCGCCACGACGCGGAAATAGTCGAGCATCTTGCCCTCGGCCGCAGCATCGGCCGGATGATGGTAGATCTCGACCTGCTCAAGGGCCAGCAAACGATAATCGACCCCTGCTTCGACCTCGAAAACATCGAGATTTTTCTGCAACAAGGCGATGGTCGGCAGGAAACTTTCGCGATGCAGGCCGTTCGGGTACAGCTTTTCCGGCGGATAGTTCGAAGTCATGACCAGAATCACCCCATGCTCGAACAGGCCGGTCAGCAAGCGGCCGAGAATCATCGCATCGGCGATGTCCGAGACGTGGAATTCATCGAAACAGAGCAGGCGGACTTCGCGGGCAATCTGTTCGGCCAGTTTCAGCATCGGGTCCGGCTCGCCCTTGAATTGCTCGAGGTCGCGGTGAATCTGCTGCATGAAGGCATGGAAGTGGATGCGCTTCTTGCGCCGGTACGGCACCGAATCGTAGAAACAATCCATCAGGAAGCTCTTGCCGCGCCCGACGCCGCCCCAGAAATACACGCCCTTCGGCGGTTTGGGTGGCGCCAGCAGGCGCTTCAGCGTGCTGCCACGATTGACCTTGAAATAAAGCAGGCTGGTATAGAGATCCTGCAGCGCGGTCGCTGCGGCCATCTGTGCGGCGTCGGCAACGTAACCACGTGAGGCAAGCAGCTTCTGATAGGCATCCATCATTCCCTTGGCGGGAACATTCAATTTTTTATGCGGCATCGGATGATTCTGTAGAGGGGGAGTTCGTATTCTGCCAAAGAAAAAGGCGGGCTGCGTCGCCGCAACCCGCCTTTCAGGGCTTTATTCCGCTGCTTAGAAGTGCAGCGGGCGCTTGTCGCAAGCCAGGGCGGCTTCGTGCACCGCTTCCGACAGGGTCGGGTGAGCGTGGCAGATACGTGCCAGATCTTCAGAGGCACCGCCGAATTCCATCGCCACTACGGCTTCGGAAATCAGCTCGGAGGCATTCGGGCCGATGATATGGACACCGAGGATGCGGTCGGTCTGGGCGCAGGCCAGCATCTTGACGAAGCCGGTCGGGTCGCCCATGCCCAGGGCCCGGCCGTTGGCCAGGAACGGGATCTTGCCGACCTTGTAGGCAACGCCGTCAGCCTTGAGCTGCTGTTCGTTCTTGCCCACCCAGGCAATTTCCGGTGCCGTGTAGATCACGCCCGGAATGGTCTCGAAGTTGCAGTGGCCAGCCTGGCCAGCCATCAACTCGGCAACCATGACGCCCTCTTCCATCGCCTTATGAGCCAGCATCGGGCCACGCACGACGTCACCGACCGCCCAGACACCCGGCAGGTTGGTCTTGCAATGGCCATCGACCTCGACCATGCCGCGCTCGTTCAGCTTCAAGCCAACTGCTTCGGCATTCAGGCCATCGGTGTTCGGAATACGACCAATCGAGACGATCAGGCGATCGGCATCCAGTTTCTCGGCCTTGCCATCCTTGCTTTCGTAAGCGATCGAAACGCCCTTCTTGCTCGTCTTGATCTCACCGATCTTGACGCCAGTCTGGATCGCCAGACCTTGCTTGGCAAACAGCTTGAGCGCTTCCTTGGCGACATCCTGATCGGCAAAACCCATGAAGTCGGGCATGGCTTCGAGAATGGTCACTTCGGAACCGAGGCGACGCCAGACCGAACCCATTTCCAGACCGATCACGCCGGCACCGATGATGGCCAGCTTCTTGGGTACGGATTCCTGGTTCAGCGCGCCTTCGTTGTCCATGACGATCTTGTTGTCGACCGGCACGTTCGGCAGGTGACGCGGCTTGGAACCGGTCGCGATGATGACCTGCTTGGCCAGCACTTCTTCCGCGCCAACCTTGACCTTGTACAGATCGCCTTCCTTGCCGACAAAAGAACCGTGTCCCGGAATCATCGTGACCTTGTTCTTCTTGAACAGCCCCTTGATGCCGGAAGTCAGCTGGGTAACGACCGTGTCCTTGCGCGCCTTCATCACCGGCACGTCGATCGTGGGCTTGCCGACCTTGATCCCCTGGCCTTCGAAGCTGTGGGCAGCTTCTTCGAACAGATGGGAAGTATGCAGCAGCGCCTTGGACGGGATACAGCCGACGTTCAGGCAGGTACCGCCCAGACGTGGTTCGCCCTTCGGGTCGGCATAGGGATTGGACTCGCAGCACGCTGCGGAGAAACCGAGTTGGGCAGCACGGATCGCTGCAACATAGCCGCCGGGGCCACCACCGATAACGAGTACGTCGAATTGCTTGGACATGAATATCCTTTCGATTTCAGATGTGCAAAGGCGCCAGCGCCCTTGACGGGAGCTGGCGCCGGCGCAAGGCGATTAAACGCCGAGGAGCAGGCGGGAAGGATCTTCCAGCGCTTCCTTCATGGTCACCAGACCGAGCACGGCTTCGCGGCCGTCGATGATGCGATGGTCGTAGGACATGGCCAGATAGTTCATCGGACGCACGACAACCTGACCGTTTTCAACCATGGCGCGATCCTTGGTGGCATGAATGCCGAGAATCGCGGATTGCGGCGGATTGATGATTGGGGTGGACATCATGGAACCGAAGATGCCGCCGTTGGAGATCGAGAAGGTACCGCCGGTCAGGTCTTCGATGGTCAGCTTGCCATCCTTGGCCTTGACACCGAATTCGGCGATCTTCTTCTCAATTTCGGCGATGCTCATCTGGTCAGCGTTGCGGATGATCGGTACGACCAGACCGCGCGGCGAACCGACAGCGATGCCGATATCGATGTAGCCGTGATAGACGATGTCATTGCCATCAACCGAAGCGTTCAGCACCGGGAACTTCTGCAGGGCGGCACAAGCTGCCTTGACGAAGAAGCCCATGAAGCCGAGACGCACGCCATGGGCCTTCTCGAACTTCTCGCCATACTGCTTGCGCAGCGCCATCATCGGGCCCATGTTCACTTCGTTGAACGTGGTCAGGATCGCGTTGGTCTGCTGCGACTGCAGCAGACGCTCGGCAATGCGGGCACGCAGACGCGACATCGGGACGCGTTGTTCGGCACGATCACCCAGCGCCACTTCAACCGGCGGGGTCGGCAAGGCGACCTTGGCAGCGGCCGGCGCAACCACCGGACCAGCCTTCGGTGCAGCAGCAACGGCGTCTTCCTTGGTGACGCGACCACCACGACCGGTACCGGCGACATCAGCCGCAGCAATACCCTTTTCGTCGAGGATCTTGCGTGCCGACGGGCTAGCGGTACCAGCCGGAGCGGCCGCAGCCGGTGCCGGAGCAGCGGCGGGCGCGGCAGCAGCCTTGGCTGCTTCGGCGGCAGGCGCAGCTGCCCCTGCCTTGGCTTCGGTATCGATACGGGCGATCAGCTCGCCGGAAACGACTGTCTCGCCATCCGCCTTGATGATTTCGACCAGCACGCCAGCGCCCGGCGAAGGGACTTCCAGCACGACCTTGTCGGTTTCGATGTCGATCAGGATTTCGTCGCGCGCAACGGCCTCACCGATTTTCTTTTTCCAGGAGGCCAGCGTGCCTTCGGCAACGGACTCGGACAACTGGGGAACTTGAACTTCAATAATGCTCATAGTGACTCCACTCTGCTGTAGTTATTAGTACTCGATCTTGCCCAGTGCGGACTCGATAAGTGCCTTTTGTTGCTCGTTGTGCTTGGCCAGATACCCCACGGCCGGCGAAGGCGATGCGGGACGTGCGACCAGCAGCAGCTTCTGCTTGGCGCCCAGACCACTGTCCAGATGATGACGCGAAGCGAACCAGTACCATGCGCCCTGGTTGCGCGGCTCTTCCTGACACCAGACGACTTCGGTCGCCTTCGGATACTTGGCCAGTTCCTTCTCCAGGGAATCCTTCGGGAAGGGATAGAGCTGTTCGATACGCACAATCGCGATATCGGTGATTTTCTTCTCGCGGCGGGCTGCAACCAGGTCGTAATACACCTTGCCGGAGCAGAGGATGACGCGCTTGACCTTCTTGGCATCGATCTTGTCGACTTCACCGATGACGCGCTGGAATTCGCCATTGGCCAGATCTTCCAGCGGCGAAGCGGCATCCTTGTGGCGCAGCAGCGATTTCGGTGACATCACGATGAGCGGCTTACGCTGCATGCGGACGGCCTGGCGGCGCAGCATGTGGAAGACCTGGGCGGCGTTGGACGGCACGCAGACTTCCATGTTCATTTCGGCACAAGCCTGCATGTAGCGCTCGAGGCGAGCCGACGAGTGCTCCGGACCCTGACCTTCGTAACCGTGCGGCAACAGCATGACCAAACCGCAGGCGCGACCCCACTTGGCTTCGCCGGAAGCGATGAACTGGTCGATAACCACCTGCGCACCGTTGGCGAAGTCGCCGAACTGACCTTCCCAGACGACGAGTTCGTAGGGGTTGGCCGTGGCATAGCCGTAGTCGAAAGCCAGAACGGCTTCTTCCGACAGCACCGAGTCGTAGCAATGGAAACCGGCCTGCTTTTCCTGGAGATGCTTCAGGGTGTAGTAGGTGCCTTCGTCCCAGCTTTCACGATTCTGATCGTGGAAAGCGGCATGACGGTGGAAGAAGGTACCGCGACCGACGTCTTCACCGGAAATACGAACGCCATAGCCAGAAACCAGCAGCGAAGCATAGGCCAAGTTTTCGGCCATACCCCAGTCAACTGCCAACTTGCCTTCGCCCATAGCGGCGCGATCTTCGACGATTTTCTTGACGCGCGAATGCAGTGTGAAGGTTTCGGGCAGTGCGGTCAGGCGCTGCGACAAGCGTTGCAGTTCCTTCATCGGCACTGTGGTGTCGCAGTTTTCGATGTACTTCTTCGGCAGGAACGGCGTCCAGTCGATCATGTTCGGATGCTTGTAACCAGCCAGTACCGGGTTGTACAGCAGCTCCCCCTTGTCAAGGTGGGCGCGGTATTCGGTAATCATCTGGTCCGGACCATCGGCTGCCAGCACGCCTTCGGCAATCAACTTGTCGCCGTACAGCTTGCGGGTACCCGGGTGCTTGGCAATCTTCTTGTACATCAGCGGCTGGGTGACCATCGGCTCGTCTTGTTCGTTGTGACCAAGCTTGCGATAGCAAATGATGTCGATCACGACATCCTTCTTGAACTGCTGACGGAATTCGACGGCAAGCTGGGTAACCAGTGCAACCGCTTCCGGATCGTCGCCATTGACGTGGAAGATCGGTGCATCGGCCATCTTGAAGATGTCGGTACAGTAGTGACCCGAACGATAATCACGCGGATCGCTGGTGGTGAAGCCAATCTGGTTGTTCACGACGATATGCAGCGTGCCGCCCGTACCGTAACCGCGAGTCTGCGCAAAGTTGAGCATTTCCTGGTTGACGCCCTGGCCGGCAACCGCCGAGTCACCATGAATCAAAACTGGAAGAACCTTCGATTTGCTGCCTTCGCCACGACGGACCTGGCGGGCATATACCGAGCCTTCAACCACCGGATTGACGATTTCGAGGTGCGAAGGGTTGAATGCCAGCGTCAGATGGCACGGGCCTTGAGCCGTTGCCACGTCGGACGAGAAGCCCATGTGGTATTTGACGTCGCCAGCGGAAAGGTCGGAAGCCTTCTTGCCTTCAAATTCGGCGAAGAGCATCGAGGGCGCCTTGCCCAGCGTGTTGACCAGAACATTCAAACGACCACGGTGGGCCATGCCGATGACGATTTCGTCGATACCGGTACGGCCGCCCGAACGGATGGTTTCGTCCATGGCAACGATCAGCGATTCGCCACCTTCAAGGGAGAAACGCTTCTGGCCGACATACTTGGTATGCAGGTAACGCTCAAGGGTTTCAGCAGCGGTCAGGCGCTCAAGGATGCGCTTCTTCTCGTCCGCGGTATAGGTCGGACGGGAACGAATGCTTTCCAGACGATCCTGCAACCAACGCTTCTCGGTGTACTCGGTCATGTACATGTACTCGACACCGATCGTGCCGCAGTACGTCTGCTTGAGCGTTTCGAGAATATCGCCCAGCTTGGCGTTTTCCGGCAGCCCCTTCAAAGAACCGACGCTGAAGGTCTGATTCTGGTCGGCATCGGCAAAACCGTAAAAAGCCGGATCCAGCTCATCAATCTGCGGACGGGGCAGGCGCTTGAGCGGATCGAGGTCGGCCCAGCGGGTACCCATCGAACGATAGGCCGTCACCAGTTGGCCGACCGCCGATTGCTTCTTGTTGTCACCACCAGTCGCTGGCGCAGGACGGAAACCACCATCCTTGCCCAGTTCGGCAAAAGCGGCAATAACCGGCGCATGCGCCACGTCACGCGCGACAAAGCCCGGCATTTGGGCCAGGCGATCGAAATATTCCCGCCATTCGGCCGGAACCGAGGTCGGATCGTTCAGGTAGTTTTCGTACAGCTCTTCCACAAACGGCGCATTGCCGCCGAAGAACATCGTGCTGTCGAACAGTTGATTCATCGTTGTCATAGGCGTCCCCTCTAGGGTGTTGTCTTTCTCATTAGCTGCGGGTTGCTCAAGTTCAATTCCACAAGTAAAAAAGGGCGGCCACACGGCCGCCCGATTTTCTTCTTAGCCGCGTTGGGCAAGCGGTACCACGTCGCGCTTGGCAGCGCCGATGTACAGCTGACGCGGACGACCGATCTTGTACTCCGGATCGGAAATCATTTCTTCCCACTGCGTCATCCAGCCGACCGTACGGGCCAGGGCGAAGATACAGGTAAACATCTCGGTCGGGATACCGATCGCCTTCTGGACGATACCCGAGTAGAAGTCCACGTTCGGGTAGAGCTTCTTCTCGACGAAGTACGGATCTTCCAGCGCGATCTTTTCCAACTCCATGGCCAGCTTGAACAGACGATCGTTCTGCAGACCCAATTCGGTCAATACTTCGTTGCAAACCTTGCGCATCAGCTTGGCGCGCGGATCGAAGTTCTTGTAGACGCGATGACCAAAACCCATCAGCTTGAACGAATCGTTCTTGTCCTTGGCACGGGCGATGTATTCCGGAACACGCGACACATCACCGATTTCTTCGAGCATCTGCAGACAAGCTTCGTTTGCACCACCGTGCGCCGGGCCCCACAGACAGGCGATACCGGCAGCAATACAGGCGAACGGATTGGCGCCCGACGAACCGGCCAGACGAACGGTCGAGGTCGATGCATTTTGCTCATGGTCGGCGTGGAGCGTGAAGATCACGTCCAGTGCGCGAACCAGAACCGGGTTCGGCACATACTTCTCGCACGGGTTACCGAACATCATGCGCATGAAGTTGGAGGTGTAATCCAGTGAGTTATCCGGATACATGAACGGCGCACCGGTGTTGTACTTGTACGCCATCGCGACAATGGTCGGCAGCTTGGCAATCAGGCGATTGAAGCTGACGTTGCGATGTTCGGCATCGGAGAAGTCCATCGCGTCGTGGTAGAAGGCCGACAAGGCGCCAACCACGCCAGTCATGACGGCCATCGGGTGAGCATCGCGACGGAAACCGGAGAAGAACTTGGAAAGTTGCTCGTGCACCATCGTATGGTTCTTGATGGTGTTTTCAAATTCGGCCTTCTGCGCAGCATTTGGCAGTTCACCGTTCTTCAACAGATAGGTCACTTCCAGGAAGTTGCAGTTTTCAGCCAGCTGTTCGATGGGATAACCACGGTACAACAGCTCGCCCTTGTCACCGTCAATGAAGGTGATCTTGGACTTGCAGCTTGCGGTGGAGAGGAAACCGGAGTCGTAGGTGAACAAACCGGTCTTGGCGCCCAGCGTACGAATATCGACGCAATCGTTGCCGTGCGTCGGGGACATGATCGGGAAATCGACAGGAGCCAGCCCGTCGATTGTCAAAGTTGCCTTGCGTTCGGTTGTCATGGTGTATTCCCTGTTCAGGTGTTGGTTGTCACTGCACTGCCAAAAAGCGGTCAACATTCCTACATTAGAATGAAAACCTTACTCAACTCTTACGAAGCAGCGCCACGATGGGCGCCAGACGGGGATCATCGATCTCCGCCTTGCCGGTCAGCAAGTCCCAGAGATCGTAATCCTCCATATCGGCAAGCTCCACGAACGCCTGCTGTTCCTCGTCATTCAACTTATCGAACCCGCCACCATCGAGAAAACGCGTCAGCGTGATATCGAGTTCGAGAAGTGCGCGACGGATACAGCGCCAACGCAGGCGTTCGTAGTCCGCTCTTTCCATCAGACGGCGCGACGGACCATCATGTCCTTGATCTTGCCGATCGCCTTGGTCGGGTTCAAACCCTTCGGGCATACGTCAACACAGTTCATGATGGTGTGGCAACGGAACAGACGGTACGGGTCTTCGAGGTTGTCGAGACGCTCGTTTGTCGCCTGATCACGCGTATCCGCGATGAAACGATAGGCAGCCAGCAGGCCGGCCGGGCCGACAAACTTGTCCGGGTTCCACCAGAACGACGGACAGGAAGTCGAGCAGCAAGCACACAGGATGCACTCGTACAGACCATTCAATTCTTCACGGTCTTCCGGCGACTGCAGGCGCTCACGCTCCGGCGGCGGATCGTTGTTGATCAAGTAGGGCTTGATCGAATGATATTGCTTGAAGAACTGGGTCATATCGACGATCAGATCGCGAATGACCGGCAGGCCGGGCAACGGGCGCAGCACGATCGGTTGCTTCAGGCTGTCGATATCGGTCAGACAGGCCAAGCCGTTCTTGCCGTTGATATTCATCGCGTCCGAACCGCAGACGCCTTCGCGGCAGGAACGGCGATATGAAATCGCGTCATCCTTGGCCTTGAGCTTGGTCAGCGCGTCCAGCAACTTGCGGTCGGTCGGCTCCAGCTCGACCGAGATATCCTGCATGTACGGCGCATCATCCTTGTCCGGATCGTAGCGATAGATACTGAATTGAACCATGCGTTTGCTCATTCTGGACTCCGATTAGTACGAGCGCGTCTTGAGCGCAACAGGCTCGACGGTCAGGGGTTGCATGTTCACCGGCTTGTAGGTGATCGAATTATCAACCGGCGAGAACAGCGTGTGTTTGAGCCATTCCTTGTCGTTACGGCCATTCGGGAATTCGGCCGTATCCGGCGCGTCGTCGCGGACGTGAGCACCGCGGGACTCTTTACGAGCCTCGGCGGAGATCATGGTTGCCTTGGCAACTTCGATCAGGTTTTCCATTTCCAGCGCCTCGGTACGCGCCGTATTCCAGGCCTGCGACTTGTCCTTGATTTCGAGCTGGCGAGCTGCCTTTTCGACTTCGAGGATCTTTTCGACACCCTGCTTCAGCATATCGCCGAAACGGAACACACCGGCGTGATCCTGCATGGTGCGCTGCATCGCCAGACGGGTTTCGTGTACGTTTGCACCGCCCTTGCGATTATCAAGCGCGGCAATACGTGCCAGCGTCTTGTCGGCAACATCCTTCGGCAATTCGCGATGAGCGCGACCAGCCTTGAGATCTTCGACAGCGGAATCGCCAGCCGATTTACCGAAGACCAGCAGATCGAGCAACGAATTGGTACCGAGACGATTGGCACCGTGCACAGAAGCACAGGCACACTCGCCACCGGCATAGAAACCGGGGACGACCGAATTCATATCGCCATCCTTGGGCATCACGACACGACCGGAGTAATGGGTCGGGATACCACCCATCTGGTAGTGACAGGTCGGCACAACCGGCAGCGGCTCTTTCAGGCAATCAACGCCGGCAAACTGAATGCCGATTTCGTGGATGCCGGGCAGGCGCTTCATGATGGTGGCCGGATCGAGGTGAGTAATGTCGAGCAGGACGTAATCCTTGTTGACGCCGCAACCACGACCTTCCTTGATTTCGGTCGCCATGGCACGCGAAACCACGTCACGCGACGCCAGATCCTTGGCATTCGGAGCGTAGCGCTCCATGAAGCGCTCCTTGCTGGAGTTACGCAGGATGCCGCCTTCGCCGCGCACGCCTTCGGTAATCAGCACCCCGGCACCGGCCACGCCGGTCGGGTGGAACTGCCAGAACTCCATGTCTTCGAGCGCGATGCCGGCGCGTGCCGCCATACCCAGGCCGTCACCGGTGTTGATGAAGGCATTGGTCGAAGAGTAGAAGATACGGCCGGCGCCGCCGGTGGCGAAAATGGTGGCACGAGCGTGGAAGATCACGATCTGGCCGGTTTCCATTTCCATCGCAGTAACGCCGAGAACGTGCCCTTCTTCGTCACGGATCAGGTCAAGCGCCATCCATTCGACGAAGAACTGGGTATTGGCCTTGACGTTACGCTGATACATGGCGTGCAGCATGGCGTGACCTGTACGGTCAGCGGCAGCGCAGGAACGGCGCACCGGCTTTTCGCCAAAGTTGGACATGTGGCCGCCGAACGGGCGCTGATAGATCTTGCCGTTGTCGGTACGGTCAAACGGCATGCCGTAGTGCTCGAGTTCAACGACCACTTCGTTCGCCTTCTTGCACATGAACTCGATCGCATCCTGATCGCCGAGCCAGTCGGAACCCTTGACGGTATCGTACATGTGCCACGTCCAGTGATCTTCCTCGGAGTTACCGAGGGACGCCGCCACACCACCCTGCGCCGCAACCGTGTGCGAGCGGGTCGGAAAAACCTTGGACAACACGGCCGTTTTCAGGCCGGCTTCGGACAATTGAATCGCGGAACGCAGACCGGCGCCACCAGCACCGACGATGACCGCATCAAACTTGAGAACAGGAATACTCACGCTTACAGCCTCCAGAGAATCGCAGCAGCCCACGCGGTGTAACCAACCAGCGCAGCAATGGTCAGGACATGCAGAGTCAACCGCAGGCCGGCCGACTTGATGTAGTCCATCCAGATATCACGCACACCAATCCAGGCGTGATAAAAAAGGCTGACGAAGAAAAGGAAGGTGACAAACTTGATGAAGCCATTGGCAAACACACCTTGCCACGCTTCGAAAGTCGAAGGGCGCACAACCAGCAACACGGCAGCAATCAGAACCGAATACACAGCCATGATGACCGCGGTAGCGCGCTGGGCGATCCAGTCTTTCAGGCCGTAATGAGCCCCGACAACGATACGGTTGATCACAGCAGAACCCCCCACAGAACCAGCGTCAGCGGAATACTGACCGCGAAGACGACGCCAGCGGACTGACGAGCAGCCGCTTTCTCGATACCAACATGAACATCCAGGAGCAGGAAGCGGATACCGGCACAGAAATGATGCGCGAACGCCCAAATCAAACCAGCAAGAACCACTTTAGCCGGCAAGGTGGCAAACACCGCCTTGAAGACAGCAAACGTCTCAACCGAAGTCAAACTTGCTCCAAACAACCAGAGCAGAAGCGGCAAGCAAAGAAACAATCCAACACCGCTAACACGATGGAGAATCGAAACCTTGCCGGGCAACGGCAACTTGATTGTAGTTAAGTCCAAATTTTTTGGACGTTTCTTCTTAATGGTCATTTCTGCCATGAACGTCATCCCTCGCGTAAGAATGCGGTTATCCGCTTGTACGTGGTTTGAAAAGAACCGTAATTATACATTCAAAATCAGGCCAGACGCGCCGAAACACGTCATTTCAAGGCCAATCCAGCTATCTCTCTCACCCCAAATCGTTGCGGTAAAAATGCCGATTCGTGCAATACAAGCCACGTCGCCACTCAACCGGTTTATTGCCATAGGTGTAGGCAGTCCGCTCCACCAGCAACAACGGATAACCCTCTGACAAACCCAGCAAACCAGCCGCATAGGAATCTGCCGCCACCGCACGCAAATGCTCTTCGGCATTGATCATGCGGACACCAAAATCGCTTTCGAACAAACTGTACAAGGAACGCTCGCCGGCTCTCAAACGCTCCAGGGTCAATCCGGAAAACAGATCGACGAGCAAATAGATCTGATCAAAAACCACGGGATCTCCGTTGAAGCGGAGCAAGCGCTCGACGCAAATCACCGGATCGTTCAACTGCAGACCGAGTGCGGCAGCCACCTGGGCATTAGCCGGCAGAACCTCGCAGGCAAAGGGGTCGCTCACCGTATGAGTGGCACTACCGTCATCCGGCACAAGGCGAAGAAAACGATAGAACGAACGGGGGTCGCTGTGTGTCGCAACAAAAGTCCCCTTGCCCTGACGGCGAACCAACAGATTCTCGGCCGCCATCTCATCGATGGCCTTGCGCACCGTTCCCTGGCTGACATTGAAACGAACAGCCAACTCCCCTTCACTGGGAATGGCATCACCCGGCCCCCACTCACCGTCTTCCAGGCTGCGGATCAGAAAATCCTTGATCTGCCGATAAAGAGGGCTAAAGGTGGGTGATGGAGCGCGGGCAGGACGGGGAGCGTCACGAGTCATGGGGCCAAATTTCAGCACATTTCCGGCAAGCCGTCCACGAAAAGTTGTCTTATATAAGACAGATGATGAATTGACAGCCCCGCTTTGAACTTCTAACATCTTCATTCTCTCGAGCCCGCCCAATCTAGGCAAAAACAACGGCCGGCAATCGAGCAGACCCGCACAATTTCTACCACGCTGTTTGATACAGGAGCGACATATGTCCAAAGCCCCCATGCGCGTAGCTATTACCGGCGCCGCCGGCCAGATCGGTTATAGCCTGCTGTTCCGCATTGCCTCCGGCGAAATGCTCGGCAAAGACCAGCCGGTCATCCTTCAGTTGCTCGATCTGCCGCAAGCCCAGCAAGCCGTCAAGGGCGTGATGATGGAGTTGGAAGACTGTGCTTTCCCGCTGCTCGCCGGCATGGTTGCCACCGATGACCCGAATGTTGCCTTCAAAGATGCCGACGTCTGCTTGCTGGTCGGCGCCCGCCCGCGCACCAAGGGCATGGAACGTGCCGATCTGCTGACCGCCAACGGTGCCATCTTCACCGTTCAAGGCAAGGCCATCGCCGAAAACGCCAAGGAAGACGTCAAGGTTCTGGTCGTCGGCAATCCCTGCAACACCAATGCCTTCATTGCTGCTGCCGCCGCCAAGAAGGTTGGTCGCACCAACCCGAACAACTACCACGGCATGCTGCGCCTGGACCACAACCGCGCTCTGTCGCAACTGGCCGGCAAGGCCGGTCGCGAAGTTTCTTCCCTGAAGAAGCTGGTCGTCTGGGGCAACCACTCCCCGACGATGTATGCCGATTACCGCTACACCACCTCCAACGGCGACAGCGTCAAGGCCCTGATCAACGATCACGCCTGGAATAACGACGTTTTCCTGCCGACCGTCGGCAAGCGCGGCGCCGCCATCATCGAAGCCCGTGGCCTGTCCTCGGCCGCTTCTGCTGCCAACGCTGCCATCGACCACGTCCGTGACTGGGTTCTGGGCTCCGACGAATGGGTCACCATGGGCGTGCCGTCCGACGGCTCCTACGGCATCCCGGCCGGCATCGTTTTCGGCTTCCCGTGCGAGTGCAAGGGCGGTTCCTTCAAGATCATCCAAGGCCTGGAAATCGACGAGTACAGCCGTGAGAAGATCAACATCACGCTCAAGGAACTGACCGACGAAGCCGAAGCCGTCAAGGACATGCTGTAATCCGGCATTAGTTCTCAGCTTCATCGGAAGGCCGCGGTAAAATGCCGCGGCCTTTTTTATTTTTGCCAACCGGAACATCATGCGCCATCCCAAAGCCGTGCTCTTCGCGGGCGAAAAGCCCTTCCCCATCCTGCCGGCCGTTGACCATTACGCCGGCTCGGAAAAGCTGATGCGCAAAGCGCTGCTTCTGCAAAAGGAACTCGGCCCCATCTTTGACATCACTTGCGATTGCGAGGATGGCGCTCACGCCGGCGCCGAACGCGAACATGCCGAAATGGCCGCCGCCGTCATCATGTCGGAAGACAATCTGTTCAACCGGGTTGGCGCCCGCATTCACGACGTCACGCACCCGCACTGGCGCCAGGACCTCGAGATTCTCGTCAGCCGTGCCGGCAACCGCTTGCCCTTCATCACCCTGCCCAAACCGTGCAGCGCCGGCGACGTCCAGATTCAACTCGAAGCCCTGCGCGACATCGAACGGGAACATGGCATTGACCGCCGCATCCCGGTACACGTGCTGATCGAGACCCACGGCGCGCTGCGCGAAGTCTGGGAAATCGCTGCCCTGCCCGGCGTCGAGTCGCTGGATTTCGGCCTGATGGATTTCGTCTCCGGCCACCATGGCGCCATCCCCGGTAGCGCCATGAAAAGCCCGGGCCAGTTTGAACACCCCCTGGTTGCCCGCGCCAAATGCGAGATTTCGGCCGCTGCGCTGGCCTGCGGCGTCGTTCCATCGCATAACGTCACAACCGAACTGAAAGACCTCGACACCATCCGCAACGACGCACTGCGCGCCCGTCGCGAATTCGGTTACCTGCGGATGTGGAGTATCCATCCCAACCAGATCACCCCCATCGTTGAAGCCATGCGCCCCGACTTCTCTGAAGTCCAGGCGGCTACCGAAATACTGATTGCCGCCCAGAACAATGACTGGGGTCCAACCCAGCATGCCGGAAAACTGCATGATCGCGCTTCCTATCGCTACTACTGGGAATTGCTCGAACGTGCCCACATTACCGGCACCGAGATTCCCGCCGAGGCAATGAGCCGTTTCTTTGGCTGAAGAACTCCCTATCCTCTATCGCGACGAGCATATCGTCGTCATCGACAAGCCCTCTGGACTGCTGGTCCATCGCTCGGAAATCGATCGCCACGAAACGCGCTTTGCCATTCAGATTCTGCGCAACCAGATCGGTCAATGGGTCTGGCCGGCCCATCGCCTCGATCGCGGGACATCCGGCGTCCTGCTGTTCGCCCTATCGACCGAAATGGCCAGCCGGCTGGGCAAGCAATTCGACGCCGGAACGGTCGGCAAACGCTACCTCGCCGTCGTCCGCGGCATCACACCGGACAGTGGCGATATCGATCACCCTCTGAAACGCCAGCGGGACAGTTATGAATTTGCCGGCGACCAATGCAGCGAGGAGGCACAAGCGGCACGCACCCAATTTCGCCGCCTGGCCGAAGTCGAACTGCCGTTTGCCGTGGACCGTTACCCAAGCAGCCGCTATTCGCTACTTGAACTGAACCCGCTGACCGGGCGCCGACACCAGATCAGGCGCCATCTGAAACACATCGCACACCCGATCATTGGCGACGCCACCTACGGCAAAGGGAAACACAACCGTTTCTTTACCCAGCAGTTCGCTTGTCAACGTATGCTGCTGGCCTGCACCCGACTCGATTTTCAGCACCCCGTCACCGGCAAGACACTGGAAATAAAAACGCCAGTGTCCGGCGAATTCGCCGCCACACTGGCGCAGCTGGGCTGGAAGATCCCGGATTAGCCGTCAGTAGCCGATCGAGCCCTCAAGCTCCTCCAGGCGGCGCATATCGCGCTCCAACTCGACCATGTCCTGCCCCAGGGCATCGCGGGCCGAGACCATGCCGACCGGCACGCCTGCATCATCGACAACCGGCACATGGCGAAAACCGCCTTCGGCCATCATATGCAAGGCATAAGCCAGCGGCTTGTCGGCCCGAATGGTTTGCGGCTCACGCACCATGACCTGGGACAAACGCGTTGCATCCGGATCAAGACTGCCCGCCAGCACTTTATTGAGCGCATCCCGCTCAGTGAAAATACCGGAAATCCGCTGATTTTCGACGATCAGCAACGCACCGATTCTCTTTTCCGCCATCAACCTGCTTGCTGAACGCACTGTCATTTCCGGGCTTGCCGTAACCAAGCTGCGTCCAAGCAAAATATCACCGATCATTCGTTTTGGCATTTTTGTCTCCTTTATTGATTTGTCAGCATAATCATAGTGACGAAATCGGAGCATAGATGCAAGCCATCCGATTTATTGTGACCGTATGACGACAATCGCAATTGCCACAAAGATGATGACCAGGCCGATCAGCTCAAGGTTCAATGTCGGCTCAAAAAAGGAAAGAAGAGATCACGGATTGAGTTCGTAGACAACGCGAACTCGCGCATCGGCCTTGGACATCTCGACAAAACCGATTCCACCGGGATGTGAGC
>Ga0062383_10000158_pt1 | contig 17467 bp, 17 predicted proteins | sample DOMMetBare3Fresh_FD_59508 | JGI IMG/M metagenome (GOLD analysis project Ga0062383, IMG submission 59508) | Wetland sediment microbial communities from St. Louis River estuary, USA, under dissolved organic matter induced mercury methylation -... | ecosystem: Environmental > Aquatic > Freshwater... | reverse complement strand
TGCGTTAACGAAATTATTTTCTGCCTGAAAAGCGCAGAAATTAATTTCTAACTTACTAAAGTTAAATTATTTGATTTTTTCCTTTGATTGTTTGAAAAATTGAGGTTACATTTCTAATGTCTTACCGTTTTATATCGCCATCTTGCAAGGGGGAGTAATGATGTTTGAATTTGATGAAACTGTTGACCAAGGCGCAGTTATCAAGGTAATCGGAGTTGGTGGTGGCGGCGGTAACGCGGTTAATACCATGATTGCCAGCGCTATTCATAAAGTAGATTTCATGGTTGCCAATACGGATGCGCAGGCGCTGCGCAATTCCAAGGCACCGGTAAAAATACAGCTCGGCCGTCAACTGACCAAAGGTTTGGGAGCGGGAACAAAAGCAGAGATCGGTAAAGAAGCAGCAATGGAAAACCGTGAGCAGATTGTGGAAACCCTTAAAGGTGCCGATCTGGTCTTTATTGCCGCCGGTATGGGTGGCGGCACCGGAACCGGTGCGGCGCCGGTGATTGCCGAAGCAGCACGCGAGGCTGGTATCCTGACGGTTGGGGTTGTCACCAAGCCGTTTACCTATGAAGGAAAATCGAAATCCGAAGTTGCCGAATACGGCATCAATGATCTCAAAAAACATGTTGATTCCCTGATCATCATTCCCAATGACCGTCTGATCAGTCAGGCCGGCAAGAACATGTCACTGTTCGATGCCTTTAAACCGTCCGATGACGTACTGCGTCAGGCGGTTCAGGGGATTTCGGAACTGATCACCTCCACCGGTTTCATGAACCTTGACTTTGCCGACGTAAAAACGGTTATGAGTGTGCGCGGCATGGCCATGATGGGGATTGGCGAAGGTAGTGGCGAGAACCGTGCTGCCGATGCCGTTAATAATGCCATTGCCAGTCCGTTGCTGGAAGACAACGATATTTCCGGCGCCAAAGGGGTACTGGTCAATATCAGCGGTTCGGCTGCCATGACCATGGATGATTACAACACGGTCAACCGGATTGTGCATGAAAAAGTTCATGAAGATGCCAACATCAAGATCGGGGTTGTGCGTGACGATGAAATGGGCGATTCCATCAAGGTGACCGTGATTGCTACCGGTTTCGGTGATCGCTTTGATGCCGAGCGCGGGCACAAACGGAGCTTCACCCCCCTGCAGCATGTCAATGAGCGTCATGCTGCTCCGGCAACGTCCGTTCGTTCTTCGCTCGACAGCCCGACCTTTATGCGTGATCGTCAGAAAACGGAAAATGTTGCCCGGATCCGTCCGATGGTATCGATGATCGATGAAGATGAGGATCAGTACGACATTCCGACGTTCCTGAGAAAATCAGTTGACTAACCAATAACGTTGAGAGAGGGGGCGTGCTCCCTCTTATTGCCCGGCTCTCTCTTGACCCCTCCTGGAGAGCCGGGCTTTTTTGTATCAAAATTGAGTTGCAGAGGAGAACAGACATGAGTTTAATCGGACAAGCGCTTTCGCTGGATGAACTGGTTGCCTATCAGACTGACTCGGTGGTCAGCAAGACGCTGATTGACAAGAAAATCGGGACGATAACACTCTTTTCCTTTGATGCCGGACAGGGGCTGTCGGAACACACCGCTCCCTATGATGCCTTTATCCAGGTGGTTGACGGTGAGGCAGAGGTAACCATTGAGGACGATATCCATACCGTCAAAGCCGGTCAGATGATTATCATGCCAGCCCACAAGCCGCACGCGGTGAAGGCGGTCAAGCCGTTCAAAATGCTGCTGGTCATGATTCGGGCGTAGGGTATGGACAAGCACATGGATAAAACTGCCATTTTGTTGTTGCAGATGGGGGGGCCTGACTCGCTGGAAGCGGTTGAGCCGTTTCTCCTGAATCTGTTTACCGATCGCGATATCATCAAGATCGGCCCTGCTTTTCTGCAACCGTTCATCGCCCGGCGGATTGTCAAACGCCGTGCCCCCCAAAGTGCTGAAAACTATCGCCAGATCGGTGGTAAATCGCCGTTGCTGGAATTGACGATCCAGCAGGGGAAAGAGCTGGAAAAGAACCTTGGCGACCAGTATGTCAGCTTTGTTGCCATGCGCTACTGGAAGCCGTTTGCTGCGGAAGCCCTGCAGGCGATCGCCGGTCAGGGGATCAGGCGAATTGTGGCGCTCTCGCTCTACCCCCACTATTCCCGTGCCACCTCCGGTTCCAGTATTAACGATCTGGAACGGGCATTGAAAGATTGCGGCACAAGTCTTGATGTCAGCTACATCCGGCAGTTCTTTGATCATCCACTCTACATCGCCGCCTTGGTGGAAAAGATCGAACAGGGGCTGGCGCAATTTGCGGATCGATCAAGGGTGCAGCTCTTTTTCTCCGCCCATTCACTGCCGCAATCATTTATCAGCGATGGCGATCCGTATCTGGATCATATCACTGCCACGGTGCGGCTGGTGATGGAACATTTCAACGATGTTACGCATCATCTGGCGTTTCAATCCCGCGCCGGACCGGTCAAGTGGCTTGAACCATCAACCGATGAAAAGTTGAAAGAACTGGCAGCCCAGGGGCACAAAGATGTGCTGATCGTACCGTTATCATTTGTTTCCGATCACATCGAGACGCTCCATGAAATTGATATAGAATATGCCGAAGTTGCCCATGCCCTCGGTATCACCAATTTTAAACGGATGGAGTCACTCAACAGTTCACCGACTTTTATCGCCTGTCTGGCAGAACTGGTACGCTCCGTGGAAACATAAAGCGATGCAAGTGGAGATCACTGGAGAAGGTTGCACTGCACGAAACGTCACTACTCTTCATGATTGTTTGTAATTGACATGAGATTGATTCATACCCCAATATCAGAGTGATTTCACTCAGAAGGAGTTACACCATGAAAAAAATATATTCAACCGTCATACTATTTGCCCTGGCATTGGCGCTGGGCGGAACCGCAATGGCTCAGGGAGATGGTGGCTGTGCAAACTGCCCCCAGGGAATGATGCCCCCCTCAGCTAACGACCAGTTCCGGAAATTTCAACAGGAAACTATTGATCTGCGCCAGGAAATGATGCTGCGGCGTTTTGAAGTGCAACGAGAAAATCTAAAAGGTACACCGGATGCTGCTAAAATTGCGGCGCTGGGGGGCGAAATAAAGATGATACAGGCAAAAATAGCTGAAATCCGGGTACAAAACGGATTGCCGGATCGTGGCAAGCGGGATGGGGAATGCTTCTCCAGTACTGGCGGTTGTAATCAGCCCAACGGTATGGGTGGTTGCAACGGTAAGCCGTGCGGACAGAGGTTCTAGGTCCCGGCGACCGGGATGAATGTTACTATCATGGAACGAGTATCTGTCTGGCAGTGCCATACCTATGAATATCAGCAGCTGCGTAGCGCTGTGCTCTCGTTACTGGAACCGCTGGGTGGTCTGGAGGCTTTTGTCACATCCGGGCAGCGGGTGTTGCTCAAGCCAAATATGCTGGCGGGAAAACATCCCCACCAGGCGGTGACCACCCACCCTGCTCTGGTACGGGTGGTGGCGGAACTGGTGCGGGAGGCCGGCTGTCAGGTACAGATCGGTGACAGCCCCGGAATCGGCAGCTTTCAGAAGGTGGCCGATAAAAGCGGCATTGCCGAGGCAGCCCGTCTCAGCGGCGCCGAACTGGCCCCGTTCGATTCTACCACCGAGGTGGCTGGAACCGGCCTGTTCAAAAGGATTGATCTGGCTACGTCCTATTGGGAAGCGGATCTGATCATCAACCTTCCCAAGCTCAAGACTCATGAAATGATGACCATGACCTGCGCCGTAAAAAACCTGTTCGGTGCGGTGGTGGGAGCTGAAAAAGCGGGGTGGCATCTGAAAGCAGGATCGTCGCGGCAACGTTTTGCCCGACTGCTGTTGGAAATATATCTGTTGAAAAAGCCGGCCTTGAATATTGTTGATGCGGTGGTTGCTATGGAGGGGGATGGTCCGGGAAGCGGTACGCCGATTCAGCGCAGCCTGCTGCTGGCCGGGAGCAACCCGGTGGCGGTGGATCTGGTGGCGGGTGAAGTGGCCGGGATTCCGGTTGATCTGTTGCCGTTGGAACAGGAAGCACGCTTGATGGGACTGGCGGGCGCCGAGCCGAGCCAGGTTGAACGCTGCGGTGCTGTTGATGAAGTCGGGAAGGGTACGCCGTTCAAACTCCCCCAGGGGGTTGATACCCAGTTTGGCTTGCCGGAGTTTGTGCGCAAAGGTTTGAAGCGTTTTCTGGTTCCTTTACCGAAGGCGGATCGCAAAGTCTGTGTCTGCTGCGGAATCTGTCGTGATGCCTGTCCGCCGGCTGCCATCAGCATACAAAACAGCGCCCTGACCGTTGACGGTGGGCGCTGTATTCATTGCTGGTGCTGCCGGGAATTGTGCCCGCACGATGCCATGGATATTCATCGTGGAGTGCTGGCTCAATTGCTTGCTCTGGTGGTGAAACGTTAGCCTTCCTCTTCTTCTCCGCCCATTGGTATTTCACGATAGGCGCGGTCTTCTTCGGTGCGCCGGGTTTGGGCCTGGATCTTTTCCAGATCTGATTTGCACTTGACGCAATGCCGGGTAAAGGGCATCGCTTTCAGGCGGCCAAGAGGTATTTCTTCGTCACACTCTTCGCAAATGCCGTATTCATTCTCTTCGATCCGCAGCAGTGCCTCATCGATGGCATGCAATTTTTCGCGCTCACGATCTCCCAACAGCAAACCGAGCTCACGATCACGTTCCGATGATGCCTGATCATAAATGTCACCGCTCGGATCGGTCGCCAGATTCGTATCAACACCGTTTTTAAGTGTTTTTGAAATTTCCGTCAGGGTTTCTTTTTTCATTTTCAGCAGAAGATCCTGGATCTCTTCCCACTTCATTTTCGCTGGTTTTGTGGTCATGGTTTGTACCTCGGAATAACCGTGTATGGTATGGTTCTACGCCCAAAAAGGCGCAAATATATTGCAGAAAAGAGCCGGGAAGTCAAGATAAAAGCTGCAGGTGTCAAGTCGTGTTTCTTGACATTGGGTATATATACCTGTAATTTGTTTCAATTTTTACCACACACCTTACTGGGAGGCATCACCATGGAATATAAAGAAACCCTCAATCTACCCGTTACCGACTTTCCGATGAAAGCCAATCTGAACCAGCGTGAGCCCCAGATGTTGGCCCAATGGGAGTCGGAAGGGCTGTACCAAAAGCTGGAGCAGGAGGGGCAAAACAAGCCGTTGTACGTGCTGCACGACGGTCCTCCCTACGCCAATGGCCATATTCACATCGGTCATGCTCTCAACAAGATCCTCAAGGATGTGGTGTTGAAAGTGAAACGGATGGAAGGATTCCATGCGCCGTACATTCCGGGGTGGGATTGTCACGGTCTGCCGATCGAGTTGCAGGTTGAAAAAAATCTCGGTTCCAAGAAGAGCCAGGTTTCCAAGCTGGAAATGCGCAAGCTCTGCCGCGATTATGCCGCCAAATTTGTGGGGATCCAGAAAGAAGAATTCAAACGGCTCGGTGTGCTGGGAGATTGGGAACATCCCTACCTGACCATGAACCACCAATATGAGGGGCTGACCGCCGTCGAACTGGCAAAATTCGCCCACAATGGCGGCTTGTACCGTGGCCGCAAGCCGGTTCACTGGTGTTCCTCCTGCGTAACCGCGCTGGCGGAGGCGGAAGTTGAATATGCCGACCACACCTCCCCGTCGATTTTTGTCCGCTTTGCGCTCAAGGAGGATCTGGGCACCGTCATTCCGGCCTTGGCAGGAAAACAGGCCTACGTGGTGATCTGGACCACTACTCCCTGGACAATTCCGGCCAACCTGGCGGTAGCCCTGCACCCGGAGTTTGAGTACGTGGCGCTGGAAACGGAAAAGGGTGTACTGATTGTGGCTGAAGGGTTGAAAGATTCCTTCCTGACAACCGTCGGGCTGACCGGAACGGTCGTGGCAACCTTCTCGGCCACCCTGCTGGAGCGGAAGAACTGTCAGCATCCGTTTTACGACCGTGACTCGGTGGTGCTGCTGGGAGATCATGTTACCCTGGAAGCGGGAACCGGTTGTGTTCATACCGCTCCCGGCCATGGTCAGGAAGACTACGAGCTTGGCCTCAAGGAAGGGCTCGAAATCTACAACCCGGTGGACAACCATGGCAAATATATCTCCACCCTGGAATTCTTCGGCGGCCAGCAGGTGTTTGCCGCCAACCAGAGCGTGATCGAAAAGCTGACCGAAGTCGGGGCGCTGCTGCAAACATCCAATATCAGCCACTCCTACCCCCATTGCTGGCGTTGCAAAAAGCCGATCATCTTCCGGGCCACCGAGCAGTGGTTCATCAGCATGAAAGCCAACGATCTGCGCCAGAAAGCGCTGGAAGCGATTGACAAGGTACAGTGGATTCCCCGCTGGGGACGGGAGCGGATTCATGGCATGATCGAAAACCGCCCTGACTGGTGCGTCTCGCGTCAGCGTTCGTGGGGAGTTCCGATCACCGCCTTCTCCTGCACAGATTGCGGCGAATACGTGGCTGATGGAAAAATTATGGATCATGTGGCGGAGATCTTCAAAGAGCACAGCTCCGATGTCTGGTTTGACTGGGAGGCTGCCAGGCTGCTGCCAGCCGGGACGGTCTGCCCCAAATGTGGCGGCGCCCATTTTGAAAAAGAAAATGATATCCTGGATGTGTGGTTTGATTCCGGTGTTTCCCACGCTGCCGTGCTGGAGCCGAATCCCGGTCTCTCCTCACCGGCTGACATGTACCTGGAAGGGAGTGACCAGCATCGTGGCTGGTTCCATTCCTCACTGCTGGAAAGCGTCGGCACCCGGGGAGTAGCCCCCTACAAGAGTGTCCTGACCCACGGTTTTGTACTGGATGGCAAAGGGTACAAGATGAGCAAGTCATTGGGGAACGTGGTGGCTCCCGAGGATGTGATCAAGAAGTTCGGTGGCGATATTTTACGCCTCTGGTGTGCCGCCCAGGATTACCGCGACGATACCAGGATCTCGGAAGAGATCCTGACCCGAGTTTCCGAAGCATACCGCCGCATTCGCAATACCTGCCGCTATATCCTGGGGAGTATCCCCGACTTTGACCCGGCTCGTGACACGGTAGCACTCAATGATATGCCGGAGCTCGACCGCTGGGCGCTGCATCAGCTGGAACTGCTCAAGGAGCGGGTGCTGACCGCCTATCAGGAATATGCTTTCCATGTCATCTACCAGGATGTGAACGCCTTCTGTACCGTGGAAATGAGCTCCTTCTACCTGGATATTCTCAAGGACCGCATGTACACCAGCAAGGTTGATTCCATCAGCCGCCGCAGCGCCCAGACGGTACTCTACCGTACCATCGATACCCTGTTGCGGCTGCTGGCACCGGTGCTCTCCTTTACGGCCGATGAGGCGTGGCGCTATCTGCCGGGTGAGAAGGAGCAGAGTGTCCATCTTGCTTCCTTCCCTCCCCTGACCCCGGAAGTCAAAGATGATTCCCTGGTGGAGCGCTGGGCGCGGATCATGAAGGTCCGGGCAGATGTTTCAAAGGCGCTGGAACGGGCGCGCGCCGCCAAGGTGATCGGTCATCCGCTGGATGCAGCGGTTGCCATTGCGCCACCGGCTGATCTGCTCTCGTTTTTACGTGAATACGAACAGGAACTGGCCGGCATCTGCATCGTCTCCAAGGTGACCTTAACGGAAAGCTTGTCAGGCGAGTGCTGGACATCGGAAACCATCGAGGGACTGTCGATCCAGGTAACAGCTGCTCCGGGTGTCAAATGTGAACGCTGCTGGTGTTACAGCGAAGAGTTGGGGAGTCACAGCGAACATCCGACTATCTGCCCCAAATGCACGGCTGCGGTGGTCTGATGAAAACTCGCTCGCTGTTGTTAGTCGTGATTACCGTGATCGGGATTGCCGTCGATCAGGCGACCAAGCTGTTCATCGATGGGAGCATGCGACTGTACGAATCGATTCCGGTGATCCCGAATTTTTTTCATATCACTTACCTGCGCAATCGTGGCGCGGCCTTCAGCTTTCTTTCCCACGCATCCTGGCGACTGCCGTTTTTCATTGCCATCACGATCGTGGCAGCAATTGCCATCCTGGCTGCTTTTTACAAGCTGCGTGATGACCAGAAGCTTCCCCAGTTCTCGCTGGCCATGATCTTCTCCGGAGCCCTGGGAAACCTGATCGACCGGGTCAGACTGGGAGAGGTGATTGATTTTCTCGATGTGCACTGGTACAGCCATCACTGGCCAGCCTTCAACGTGGCTGATTCCCTGATCTGTGTCGGGGTGACCCTGCTGGCGATTGACATGTTGCAGGAGGAAAAACGGGCCAAGCGCCAGGGTGCTGTTGCGTCCTGACGATCTGATCCATGCAAAGATTCACAAGGTAGAGAAACAGAAACGGGCAGCCAAGAGGCTGCCCGTTTCTGTTGGCACGTTGATTCAGCAGTTGCCAACTATTTGCAATCGTGCTGACGTGATGTTTCTGTAATTCCAAGCTCATTGCGCTACAGCGGATAAACTCGCCCTGCGGGCTCAGACAGTATCGGCTGTTGACGCTCCATTTCGCCAGGAATTACGACGAAACATCCCTGATGCACTCATTCCGACAGTTTGCAACTGCTGTGTTTGCCAGGTTATTGTATCAGGCTGGTACCGGTCATTTCAGCCGGTTGTGGCAGCCCGAGCATGGCCAGCATGGTTGGCGCCACATCGGCCAGTCGGCCACCATCACGCAGGGTCACTCCTTTACGGCTGTCATCCACCAGGATCAGCCGCACCGGGTTGGTGGTGTGGGCGGTGAACGGCTCACCGTTTTCGTCCTGCATCTGCTCGGCGTTGCCGTGGTCGGCAGTGATCAGTACGGCGCCACCCTTTTCGCGTACCTTGGCTACCACGCGTCCGGCGCAGGCATCCACCGCTTCCACCGCCTTGATGGCCGCCGCCTCGATGCCGGTATGACCGACCATGTCACAGTTGGCAAAATTGAGGATGATCACGTCGTACTGATCACTGTCTATGCGGGTCAGCAGTTCCTCGGTCACGAGATAGGCGCTCATCTCCGGCTTCTGGTCATAGGTGGCCACCTCTTTCGGTGAGGGGATCAGGGCGCGCTCTTCATTGGCAAAGGGGGTCTCTACCCCGCCGTTGAAGAAGAAGGTGACATGGGCGTATTTCTCGGTTTCGGCAATGCGCAGCTGTTTCAGCCCGGCATTGGCCAGCACGCCACCCAGGATGTTGGTCAGTTCGGTAGCGCCGAAGGCGATTGGCAGGCCGAAGGTGGCGTCGTAGTCGGTCAGGCAGACATACCCGGCCAGCTTGGCCCGTTTAGCCCGTTCAAAGCCGCTGAAGTCGTCCAGCGCCAGTGCCCGGGTAATCTCGCGGGCCCGGTCGGAGCGGAAGTTGAAGAAAATGAAGCCGTCACCGTCATCCAGGGTGGCATTGTGAGCCACCACCACCGGCACCACGAATTCATCGTGTACGCCGGCAGCATAGCTCTGTTCGATGGCATCCCTGGCACTGGCGCGTTGCTCTCCTTCACCACAGACAATGGCGTTGTACGCTTTTTCGACCCGCTCCCAGCGATTGTCGCGATCCATGGCGTAGTAGCGACCCATGACCGTCGCGATGGTGCCGATGCCGATCCGGTCGATCTCCGCTTCCAGCTGTGCCAGGTAGTCGATGCCGCTCTGGGGAGGGGTGTCGCGCCCATCCAGCAGGCAGTGGATCAAGACCTCTTTCACCCCTTCACGTTTGGCCAGTTCCAGGAAAGCGTAGAGATGGGTGTTATGGGAGTGAACTCCGCCGTCGGAGAGCAGGCCGGAGAGGTGCAGTCTGCCACCGGCTGCCTTGACCTTGGCGAGGCAGTCGAGCAGGACCGGATTGGTAAAGAAGTCACCGTCCAGGATCGACTTGGTGACGCGGGTCAGCTCCTGATACACCACCCGCCCGGCGCCAAGATTGAGGTGGCCGACTTCCGAATTCCCCATCTGGCCGTCCGGCAGGCCGACCGCCATGCCGGAGGTCAGGATCTGGGTATGGGGGTAGTCATTCAGGTAACTGCTCAGGTTGGGGGTCTTGGCCAGGGCAACGGCGTTGTGGAGAGGGTTGGGGTTGATTCCCCAGCCATCCAGGATCATCAGCAGTAAAGGTTTTTTTGACATGTAATGCCTCCCGGTAACTATGTTAATTATAATAAATTATGCTGCCAGCAGATAGCGATCCCGCCCGCCATGTTTTGCGGCATAGAGTGCATCATCCACCTGTTTGAGGCAGTGATCGATATTCGTTCCTTGTTTGAACTCGCCGATCCCGGCACTCATGGTAACCGAGATAGTCTGATCCTCCCAAGGCACACGCACGTCCCGTACGGCGGCAAGCAGCTTCTCTGCCACTGAAACCGCCTTTTCCACACCTGTCTCCGGGAGCATGATCAAAAACTCTTCACCACCCCAGCGGCCACAGAAATCCTCATTACGAAGCGTACTACGCAACAAATCGGCGACCGTCCTGAGCACCTTGTCACCGGCACAGTGACCAAAGGTGTCGTTGATCGCTTTGAAATAATCGAGGTCACAGATCAAGAGCGAGAAGGTCGTGCCGTACCTTTTGGCCCGGCTCTGCTCCGCTTCCAGGCGGGCCATGATTTCCCAGCGGTTGGACAGCCCGGTAAGCAGATCGGTGCGGGCCACAATTTCCAGGCGTGCTTTGAAATCCATCAGTTGCGATTGATAGACATCGCTGATCGACATGGTTTTGGCAAAACGGCGCTGAAGTTTGGCGTAGCGGGAAATAATCTGTTCCAGCTCCGGCGCCACCGGGTTGCCATCAGCAACAGTGCGGCTATGCAGAGCCCGCATTTCGCTCAAGGCCGGGTCTTCGACCGGTTCATGTCCCTGCCGGGCGGCCTGCTTCTCTGCGGCTGCCTGGGTCTCAAGTTTTATCCGCCTGCTCAGCGGTACCCCCATCTGGTTGCAGGCGGTTTCGATACAATCGGGGCAGATGCCGTGGCTGAACATGATATCGGCATGGGTGCCGAAATAGGTTTCCAGCTTCTGCCAGTAGTTGTTATCGGCACGAACCTTTTTGCAGTACATGCAGATCGGCAACGCCACATCCTTGAGCTGGCGGTACTTGGCCGTGGTGTCTTCCAGGAGTTTCAGCGTATCCTTAAGCCGCGCCTGGTAGGAATCACTGATGGTCAAGGTTTTGTGAAGCTTGCGCTGCTGTTTGCGATATTCGGCAATCAATGCGGCATATTCGCCGGCAAGGTCGAGTGACGGAGCGTCAATATTGGCCAGAACCTGTTCGGCTCTGATCACGGTTTCATCATTTCTGGTCGGTTTGCGGCGTGTCATAACGTGCTCACTGCTCTACGGTAATAATCGAGAAAGGAAATGTCACCTCTTCCTTGAATTCTTCAGCAAGATCGAGAGAACGGGGGTTGTCATGGTCGTAACGCCAGACAATGTCAATGGTGATTCCTTTCTGATGCGCTTCCTCCAGCAGGTCCAGCAGATCCAGCATACATTTGGTACTGCTGCTGTTCATATAACTGACATTGATGTCCAGCCGCAGCCGGTTCTCAGCCGCCAGATACTCTTTGAACCAGATGCTGACCGGAGCATAGAACTCGAACGAATTCTCAGGATACGATTCACCCGAAATCGTCAAAACATGTTCTTTTGGATCATAACTGATCCGTGGCGTTGACTGGGATTGTGCTATATCAAGCATACGCATCATTGTTCCTCCTGGCCCTTGCAGCGCGAGCCCCGTGCGTTAAAAAATGTAGTAATCAGGCTTGTTGTATCTGCACCCTGAGCGTAAAAAACGAGAAGCGGTCATCGATGTCGCGAATGGAATATTCGAGTCCAAAGCCGGAGCGTTTGGCCATCTCCATCAAGCCGATCCCGGCTCCGAGCGATCCCGGTGGGAGTTCGCTACGTAACTGGCGGCGGATCTCTTTCTTCAGGCTCTCCTGGTCAAGAAGATTGATGTCGTCAATGCGGGAGGTGAGTTCCGTGATATCGTTCCGTAGTACCACATTGCCCGAAGTCACCACATAAACATCATCTTTTTTGGCAATCATGATGGTCGCGGAGCCGGTGTCGCCGGTCGGAATATCCCGTTTGGTCAAATAGTTGCGGGCATTCTGGGTCATTTCGATATACGCGGCAAAGACATCCTGCACTGCCACCCGGGCAATGTTTTCATTGGCCAGATGGTTTTTGATGGCGGTTCCCAACTCCTCGATAATGCTGTGGGAAAAGGGGCCGTTGAAACACATCATGATGCCGTCTTTCGAGAACTGCTCTCTCAGTTGGAAGAGATCCATCGTTGCCTCCGAGTATCACTGTTTTTTACAGACGAAAAGCGACCAGCGTCATATCATCCCGCTGAGGAAAATCTCCCTGATAGCTGGAGAGAGCCTGCGTGATTACCCCGGCTCTAGCCTTCATATCATATTCTGACGTTCCGGCCAAGAGAGCCCTGAACCGCTGCGAACCGAAACCGTAACCCTTTTCACCACCCGGCAGGTCGAGCAGGCCGTCGCTGGAGAGATAACAGCAGTCACCAGCCGTAATGGGCAGCTCATGGTTGTGATAGGTATAATCAAGCCGCGACCCTTTGTAGCCGACCCGCTGGTGATCACCCTTGATCTCTCTGACATCAGTCGATGATGCCAGGTAGAGCGACAGCCCGGCTCCGGCAAAAACCAGCCGACCGGAGTCCCGGTCAACCAGGCAGAGCGCAATATCAAGTCCGGCATCCACGTCCCGGAAATTCAGATTCTGACGTAAAACCCGGTTAAGCTCAGCCAGAATCCGGGCCGGATCGTCGTTGCAGACCATGTCTACCACATGATTGAGTACCGCGTTGACGGTCATGGTCATGAACGCCCCCGGCACGCCGTGACCGGTACAGTCGATCACAGCCACCAGGAAATGACCGGTAAACCGGCGCAGGTAATACAGGTCACCCCCTACCAGATCCTTGGGACGGTAGATGACAAAATTGTCGCCGAGGCAGCTGCGGCACAGTTCTTCATCAGGCAGAATCGAGCTCTGGATGATGCGGGCGTACTTGATACTCTCCATGATCCGGTTCTGTGATTCCTCCAGCATCCGGTTGGCGCTGGAAAGCTGGCAGGTGCGTTCCCTGACTTTATCCTCCAGATTGTTGGTGTGGTCAAGGATCATGGCCGTCATTCGATTGAATGAACCGCTCAATTCACCCAGCTCGTCCCTGCCGGTCACCGGAATGACGATATCATAACGTCCTCCGGCGACTTCCCGAGAGGCAACTGTCAGCCGGGTGAGCGGAGTCAGTACCATGCGGTTCATCAGCAGCGCCAGCGTGGCAATGACCAGCACGAACGAAAGCAGCATGATAGCAATTATCGGCAGAAAAGCCCGCATGCTGATGACCTGTGATACATCCACCAGCACCACATTGAACCAGCCGACCCCCTGTAAATATGAGATGGCTGCCAGGTAAACCTTGCCGCCGACCTGCACCGGAAAGGCTGCCACGTTGCTTTTGCTGTTCTTCAGGTCATTGATCCCCTGTTTCAGCTGTTCCCGTTCATCCGGAAGATCCATGAGACTGAATACGGTGATTTTTTCATCGTTGCTTCGGGCAGCCGCGTTGTGCTCGACAATGGAGCGGTCTTCGTGGGCCTGGATGATCCCGGCCTGATCGACCAGCATGGTTGAGAGTCCTTTTTCATGGGAAAAAACAATCTCGTGGAGAAAATCGGTAATAGTGATGCCGCTGCCGCAGATGCCGGTTTTCTCTCCCTGCTTCCCTTTCATGACCACATTGATCCATACCTTGCTCTGCTTCAAGGTGGCGTTGTAATCCAGATTCAAAGCATAGTCATCCTGGCTGCGCAATGCTTCAAAAAACCACTTGTCCGAAGGGTTGGAGGGCAACAGGAGCGACATTTCCACCCGTTCGTGCTGCTGGTCCCGATTATACACATAGTAGTGACCCGAAGCGGCCAGGGCAATGAAGAAACTCTTGTCTCGGTACAGCTTGCGATAGCTTTCCAGCTCCTCAAAGGCCTCCCGTTTGAGTTCCGGTTGCTCCTCATGCACCGACCAGTGCCGGAGGGAAGCATCGTCAGCCATCTTCCGGGCCAGTACGACTTCGCGATCAATCAGCGAAATGATCTTGTTCTTATCCAGCAGCGCTTGCTTGGTGGCAAATCGTAGCGCAAACCCCTTGATAATATTGTTGGAGCTGAAGTAAAAGGCGGAGAACATCGCCAGGCCGACGACCAGGGAGAGGATGACGATAACGAGGATGAATTTCGGTTTGAGACTATGAAACTGCATGGCTGACGTCCATCAATGGTGATACGGTTCACCATTCAGAATGGTAAACGCCCGGTAGATCTGCTCCAGCAGGAAGGCCCGCACCATCTGGTGGGTGAAGGTCATTCTGGAGAGCGCCAACAGCTTGCCCCGCTTACGGAATTCCTCGGAAAAACCGTAGGCGCCACCGATCACGAAGATCAGCTCGCCGACACCGCTGTCGCGCTGTTTGCCGACAAAGGAGGCCAGACCTGGGGAGTCCATCTGTTCTCCTCGCTCGTCCATTAACACCAAGGTCGCGCCGGGTGGTATCTGCTTCTCCAGCCGTTCGCACTCGCGGCGGCGCATCTCCTCGGCCTCGGCCCCCTTCTCGTCGCGGATATCTACCAGTTCAAGCGGTATATAGCGCCGGATGCGGCCGGAGTATTCCTCGATGGCATCCTTGACCCACGGATCACGGCTTTTGCCGACCCAGAGAACTTTCAGTTTCAAAAATCAGATTCCTTGCGGGCAGCGCTGATCTCGGCCGGTAGCTCCATTTTGGGTGCCATACCCCATAAACCGTCCAGGTCGTAATATTTGCGCAGTTGGTCGTGGAACACATGCACCAGCACATCGCCGTAATCCATGACGATCCATTTGCCGTCGGTGGCCCCTTCAATGTCATTGATCTTGCCGTATTTCTTCAGGCCGGTGCGGATGTTGTCGGCAATCGCCTGGTTCTGCTTGTCGGACGAACCGGAGATGATCACCAGGTAATCGGCAATGGTGGATACGCGGGAGATGTCGCGAACGCAGATGTCGTAGGCTTTTTTGTCGTAGGCGAGCTGGGCGCATTTCTGTGCCCGTTCCAGGGAGGTCAAGGTCGTTTTTGCGGCAGCGGCGTTGGTTTTTGGCATGTCAGGTATAGATCCTTTGCGTACGTAGATAGTCCTCCACGCTGGGAGGGACGAGCTGTGACAGCGGTTGCCCGGCGGCGGCGAGCGCCCGTATGTCGGTGGATGAAATGGGAAGTGGCGTTCCGGTCACAAAGCGTATGCCGGTGCCACAGGTATGAAGCAGGTGCCGTGTTTCGGAACTATACCTGAACTCGCCTCTGATAGCAACCGGCAGCGCCGCGAGCGGATCCGTAATCTCCCTCCCTGGCCGTTCCATCACGATCAGATGGCAGAGGCGCACCAGCTCGGCATAGCGGTGCCACAGACCAAGCTCCAGGAATGAATCGCTGCCGATGATGAAATGAAGTTGATCGTCGGGATAGAGCTGGCTCAGGCGGCTCAAGGTGTCGACCGAATACGACTTGCCGCTCCGCTCTCCCTCCACCAGTGAGAGCTGGAAGGCGGGATGTCCGGCAATCGCCAGCCGGACCATATGGCAGCGCTGCTCGAACGATACCGCACCGGCCAGTGGCTTGTGGGGCGGATCGTGGGCCGGAACAAACAGCACCAGGTCGAGTGCGCAGGCCGCCAGCGCCTCTTCTGCGCAGCGCAGATGAGCCAGGTGCGGCGGATTGAATGTACCTCCCAGAATACCGATCTTCATGATGCTGTATGTACCATAGAGTGATGGGCGCTGTAGACACTTTTTTCTCCGTGCAGCCGTGAAATAACCCGTTGTATTCAGGCACTCACCTTGTTACTATGACCTCCATTTTGCTCACAAGGAGAAGTTTGACCATGTCACAATTACGCGTTCGTTTTGCCCCCAGCCCAACCGGCTACCTTCACGTCGGTGGTGCCCGTACCGCCCTTTTCAACTGGCTTGAAGCAAAGAAACAGGGGGGAACCTTTATTCTGCGCATTGAAGATACGGATGTTGAACGTTCCACCAAGGAATCGGTGGATGCCATTCTGCAGGGGATGGAGTGGCTGGGACTCGACTGGGACGAAGGTCCATTTTATCAATCCACCAGTTTTGAGCTCTATAAGGAATACGTGCAGAAACTGGTTGATGACAGCAAAGCCTACAAATGTTACTGCACCGCCGAAGAACTGGAAACGAAGCGTAACCTGGCCATGGCGGAAGGGCGCAAGCCGAAGTACGACGGTACCTGCCGCGAGCGGAGCGATAATCCCGATGGGCCGTACGTGGTCCGTTTCCGTGCCCCCCAGGATGGTGAGGTGGCCTTTGACGATCTGATCAAAGGGCGGATCGCCTTTCCGGCCAGTGAGCTGGACGATCTAATCATACAGCGCACCGACGGCACGCCGACCTATAATTTCTGTGTGGTGATTGATGATGCCACCATGCAGATCACCACGGTTATCCGCGGCGATGACCATGTCAACAACACCCCACGCCAGATTCAGCTCTATCAGGCGCTCGGCTTTCCGGTTCCCCAGTTTGCTCACGTGCCGATGATCCTGGGGAGCGATAAAACCCGCCTTTCCAAACGTCACGGCGCTACCAGCGTCATGGCCTACCGCGACATGGGGTATCTGCCGGAAGCGTTGATCAACTACCTGGTGCGTCTCGGCTGGAGTAATGGCGATGACGAGATCTTCAGCCGGGAAGAGATGATCGAGAAGTTTGATATCAGGAATGTCGGCTGTTCTGCCAGCGTCTTCAATCCGGAGAAACTGAACTGGCTTAACGCGCATTACATCAAGGGGTGTGATCCGGAGCGGTTGGCAGACCTTTTGCTCCCCCACCTCTCCTCCCGTGGTGTCAGCACCCTCAACGGACCTGATCTGATGGTGGTGGCAGCCACACTCAAGGAGCGGGCCCAGACCCTGGAAGAGATGGCGGAACGGGCAGTCTTCTTTTACCAGGCGCCCGAGAGTTACGACGAAGCGGCACTGGCCAAATTCGAGAAAACGCACCTGGCAGCGGCCTATGACGCCGTGGTTGCCAAACTGTCAAGTGCCGCAGCCGAAACCGCTGCTGAATACGATGCGCTGTTCAAGGAAGTCTGCAGCGAAAACAGCTGGAAAATGCCCCAGGTGGGGCAGCCGGTCCGGATCGCGCTGTCTGGCGGAACCCAGGCTCCCGGAATTGGCGAGATAATACTGGCGCTTGGCAAGCAGGAGACGATCGAGCGGCTGCAGCGGGCCCGGCAGGTAGTGGCATAAATAGTAACCCCCCTCAGTCCCCCTTGTCAGGGGGGAAGCCTTTAAGCCTCCCCTGATAAGGGGAGGTTTGGAGGGGTT
>Ga0062383_10000155_pt1 | contig 17722 bp, 15 predicted proteins | sample DOMMetBare3Fresh_FD_59508 | JGI IMG/M metagenome (GOLD analysis project Ga0062383, IMG submission 59508) | Wetland sediment microbial communities from St. Louis River estuary, USA, under dissolved organic matter induced mercury methylation -... | ecosystem: Environmental > Aquatic > Freshwater... | reverse complement strand
TGACGGGCAGCCGGAAACCGACCTGATTCTGCGAGAACTGGGAGTATCGGCACGATGAACAGCGAATCGACCGCAACGTTGCAAGCCTGGGACAAACGTCACATCTGGCACCCCTTTACCCAGATGCGCGATTGGGAGCAGGAGACCCAACCGGTAATTGTACGGGGTGAAGGGTGCTGGTTAATCGACTCTGATGGTAATCGCTATCTGGACGGTGTGGCCTCCATGTGGACCAATGTACACGGTCATTGCCATCCTGAACTGAACGAAGCGCTCAAGCAGCAGGTCGATCGCCTGGAACATTCAACACTGCTCGGCCTGGCCAGTGAACAAAGCATCCTGCTGGCCCATAAACTGGCAGAGCTGACACCAGCCGGCCTGGATCGTTTTTTCTTTTCCGACAACGGTTCAACCGCCATGGAAGTAGCCGTGAAAATGGCGTTTCAGTATCAGCAACATTGCGGGAAAAAAGAAAAACAGCGTTTCATCACCTTCCGCCATGCCTACCACGGTGACACCCTCGGTTCCGTCAGCGTCGGCGGGATCGACATCTACCACGCCACCTTCAAACCATTGATGTTCGAAACCATTCAGGCCTCGCCACCCTATTGCTACCGCTGCGACTTCGGCTGTCATGACGCTGCCACCTGCGGCTTCAAATGCCTGCAGGCGCTGGAGCAACTGATGCAGGAGCATGGTGACCGGTGTGCCGGCCTGGTAATTGAGCCGCTCCTGCAGGGAGCCGGTGGCATGCTGGTGCAACCGGCCGGATTTCTCTCGGCGGTACGGCAATTATGCCACCGCTACGAGATCGTGATGATCGTTGATGAGGTAGCCACCGGATTCGGGCGTACCGGAAAAATGTTCGCCTGTCAGCATGAGGATGTTGTCCCGGACATCATGGCACTTTCCAAGGGGATTGCCGCCGGTTATCTGCCGCTGGCCGTGACTGCCGTTGCTGACCACATATACCAGGCTTTCCTGGGGGAATACAACCAGCTGAAGACCTTTTTCCACGGCCACACCTTTACCGGAAATCCATTGGCCTGTGCAGTGGCGCTCAAAAACCTGGAGCTGTTTGAACGGGAGCAGTTGCTGGAACAGTTGCAACCGAAGATCGCTTTCCTGGCGGAGCGTCTGGACCGGATTGCCACCCTTCCACAGGTGGGAAATGTTCGCCAGTGCGGCATGGCCGCCGGGATTGAGCTGGTGCAGAACAAAAAAACCGGAGAAGCATATCCGTGGGAGCTTAAAATCGGGATCCGTGTCTGCCAGGAAGCTCGAAAACTGGGGCTGTTTTCCCGCCCGCTCGGCAATACGGTGGTTATCTTTCCGCCATTGGCCATCTCACACCACGATCTGCAATTCCTGCTCGACACCCTTGAAACAGCAATTACAACCGTCACCTCCCCTTCGGATCTGCCACAATGAAAGAAGCCACCCGCATACTACTGGTTGATGATGATCCAACGGGGCGGGAAGCGCTCGAACTGTTACTCCGTACCTGCGGATATTCGGTTCAGGCAGTTCCTGATGGGAGATCAGCCCTGCAGTTGCTGGACAAGGGAATCTTCCAGGTGATTGTCTGTGATTTGTTGCTGCCGGATGTCAATGGTATCGAAATTCTCCAGCGGGTGCGTCACATTTCCCCGACTACGGAACTGATTGTAGTCACCGGGCATGCCTCGGCTGAAACAGCGGTCCGGGCCATGAAGGAAGGGGCTTTCGACTACATCACCAAGCCGATCAATTTTGACGAGCTCAAGATTGTCATAACCAAGGCCATTGAAAAACAACAGTTACTGTCGGAAAACATTTACCTGCGCAATCAGCTCTCCGGCCGTTTCGAATTCAGCAACATCATCGGCACATCGCCGGCCATGAAAACCGTTTTTGAGCTGATGAGGCGTATCGTCAAAACCGATTCCACCGTGCTGATCAGTGGAGAATCGGGAACCGGCAAGGAACTGGTGGCGCGGGCACTTCACTGCAATGGACATCGCAAGGAAAAGCCATTTATTGCCGTCAACTGTGGTGCATTACCTGAAGCATTACTTGAAAGCGAGCTTTTTGGACATGAGCGCGGTTCCTTTACCGGGGCCTTGAAGGACAAACCGGGTAAATTTGAAGCTGCCAACGGAGGCACCCTGTTCCTCGATGAAATCGGAACCATGCCGGTGCTGCTGCAATCCAAATTATTACGGGTACTTCAGGAGCAGGAAATTGAACGGGTCGGGTCGAATAAAACCATCAAATTGAATGTACGGGTGATCTCGGCCACCAATGCCAATCTGGAGAAAATGGTGCAGGAAGGGACCTTCCGGGAAGACCTGTTTTACCGGTTAAACGTGATTCCGTTGCACCTCCCCCCACTGCGTGAACGCAAGGAAGATATCATACTGCTGGTGGAACGATTTCTGGAGAAGTTTTCCCATATCATGGGTCGTGACAAGCTCTCGATCAACAAGGAAGTGCTGGAGCTTTTCGAGCAGTACACCTGGCCGGGAAATGTCCGGGAACTGGAAAACATGATTGAACGGCTGGTCGCCCTGACCGACGGAAACAGCATCAAGGCTGAGGAGCTCCCCACCCACCTGCTGGCAGGAAAATCAACAACCGATGCGCTGGTTCAGATGAACCTGCCTGACCAGGGGATTGATATGGTGGCAACCATTCGCGCCATTGAACAGAACCTGATTGAAAAAGCGATGAAGAGAAGCAAGGGGGTCAAGGCACAGGCAGCAGCGCTGTTGGGAATCAACCGGACAACGCTGGTGGAGATGATCAAGCGGATGGGATGATAAAGACCCTCTGCAGCACAAAACGCCCTCCCCCTGTCGAGGGCTCAAGGGAGGCGACTGCGGCCAGATTACCGTTAGAGGTAAGCCGTACCAGGGTAGCCGAAGTAATGGTGAGCGGTTCGGACAGCTGGGTATCATCCCAGAGCGGCGCCACACCAAAGGAAAGTTTTTTGAGACCGGAAGCCGCCAGAGCTACCTCGGGCAGGTGTCCCAGTGCAGCCGAGGAGGTGATACACAATTCTTCAACCGTGCCCGCTGACTGCGCTTCTTCCAGCTGTGCCAGCGTAACCGCCTTGTCAACCGTAAAGAGGCCACTGGCGGTTCGTCTCAGCTGTTGCAGGCTGGCGCCACAGCCAAGTTGTTTCCCCATATCATCCGCCAGTGTCCTGACATAGGTCCCCCGTGAACAACAGGTCGCAAAGCTGACCAACGGCAACTCCCACGACAAAAGTTCCAGGCCATAAATTACCACCGGACGAGGTTGACGTTCAACCTCGATTCCTTGCCGTGCCAGCTTGTAGAGTGGTTGCCCATCCCGTTTGAGGGCAGAATACATGGGGGGAACCTGCAGCAATGACCCGGTAAAACGGGTAAAGACTTCCTGCAGAGCTTCAGCTGTGATATGGGACGGGTCGCTGCACGACAGTACCGTACCGGTCAGATCAAGGGTATCGGTGGTAACCCCCAACCGCATGGTAGCGGTGTAACATTTCGTCGCTTCGTCAAGAAACTGGATCGCCTTGGTTCCTTCATTGACAGCCACCGGCAGCACACCGGTTGCAAAAGGATCAAGTGTCCCGGTATGTCCGACCTTGCGCGTGCCGAGAATGCGGCGTACCCGGTTAACAACGTCGTGGGACGACATGCCGACCGGTTTATCAATGGTTACAAAACCATGCATCAAAGCGCTGCTTCCACCACAGCGTAGACTTTCCTCTTCACCTCGTCCAGGGTGCCATCCACGGTGCAGCCGGCAGCATTGTGATGCCCTCCGCCCCCCATGGCAGCCGAGAATGCGGCGACGTTTACTTTCCCCTTGGAACGAAAGCCGACCTTGACTTTATTGGCTTCCAGCTGGCGGAAGAAAATTGCCACCTCAACCCCCTTAATGGAACGGGGATAATTGACGAACCCATCGGTCAGTTCGGCATTGGCGCCCGACTTGTCATACATGTCCAGCGTCACCGTCACCGAGGCAGCCAGGCCATGGTGAATAATTTCAAGGGTTGGCAGACAGAGTGCCAGGAGCTCAAGGCGTTTTCTTGGCTGGTTTTCGTATAACTGTTCCGCCACATCCCAGGCATTGACACCCGCCTCAATCATGATGCCGGCCACCGTAAACGCTTCACGGTTGGCATTGGAATAACGGAATGAACCGGTATCGGTGATAATGGCGACGTACAGACAGAGCGCTGTTTCAGGATCAATGGCATAACCGAAGTGCGAGATAATGCGATACACCAGCACACCGGTTGCTGCAGCAGCAGGATCAATCAGATTGAAGGTGCCAAAATTTTCACAGGAGAGATGATGGTCGAGGTTGATGGACGATGAAACTCTGGTAAAGGAACAGAATTGATCTCCTGCCCTTCTCCGTTCACCGATATCAAGTACACAGGCGACGTCAAAGTCACGATCGGGAATGGCGTGGCTGACAGTATCGGCACCAGGCAGGAAACGATATAATTCCGGAACCGGGTCCTGATAATGAACGACCACATCTTTACCAATTTTTTTCAGGAAGGAAGCGAGAGCCAGAGACGACCCGACGGCATCACCATCAGGTCCTTCATGGGTGGTAATCAGAAATGATTGTTTGCTGCGGATTTCCTCAACTATGCTCTGTATCGTCACCATGTTCGTGTTCAATCTCCTTGAGCAATGAATCAATTCGACTACCGTATTCCTGTGAATGATCATAGACAAACATCACGTCTGGTATAAAACGCATGGCCAGAACGCGACCTAATTCCCGGCGAATGTACGGCTTGGCGCTGTTAAGCCCGGCCTCGCTTTTCTGTTTTGATTCATCATCTCCGATAACCGTAAAATAAATTTTCGCCAGCCGGAGATCCTGGGTAACATCAACCGCAATAATGGTCACAAATCCGATGCGCGGATCATTAAGACCCCGGCTCAGTATGCCGGATACGGTTTCGTGAATAGCTTCTGCAACTTTATCACAACGTTTATGTAATTTCATGTCCTTGTTCCATCTAAAAGACAACCATGGAGAACCGGCTACACAGATTGTCAAAGCTTATCTGTGAGCGTGTCTCCATGGCAGACTGATTTCTATTTATAATTTGGTGGCAACTTTTTCGATTTCAAATACTTCTATGATATCACCGAGTTTGAGGTCATTGTAGTTTTCCAGCCCGATACCGCACTCATAACCACTGGCAACTTCCTTGACATCGTCCTTGATACGTCGCAGCGATGCCAGCTTCCCTTCATAGATGACCATGTTATCCCGCAGCAACCGTGCCTGGGCATTACGTACAATCTTGCCATCCTGAACGTAACTACCGGCGATATTACCGATTTTGGGAACCGAGAAGATTTCACGGATTTCCGCACGACCGAGGTATTTTTCCTTGAGTGTCGGAGAGAGTAACCCTTCCATCGCTTTTTTCACATCCTCGACCGCATCGTAGATGATGCTGTAGAGACGGATATCAACCCCTTCTTTTTCAGCCAGATTCTGTCCTTTGACTTCGGGGCGTACATTGAAACCGATGATAATGGCATTCGATGCCGCCGCCAGGTTGACATCGGTTTCGGTAATGGCGCCAACGGCCGAATGAATGACGTTGAGGCGGACTGCATCGGTGGAGAGCTTGCGTAGTGACTCACCGACCGCTTCAACCGAACCTTGTACATCACCCTTGACAATAACATTGAGATCTTTGACTTCACCGCTCTGGATCTTTTTGTACAGATCTTCCAGCGACAGCTTGGAATGCTTGGCCAACTCCTGTTCACGGTATTTGATCTGACGCAGAGTGGCAATTTCCTTGGCCTGTTTCTCATCTTTCATGGAGACAAACACATCACCGGCATCAGGCACACCGGACAGACCGATGACTTCGACCGGCATGGAGGGACCGGCAGTGAGAATTTTTTCACCACGGTCATTGTGCATGGCGCGAACACGTCCGGAATGGATGCCAACCACACAGTAATCGCCATTTTTAAGCGTCCCTTCCTGAACCAGAACGGTGGCAACCGGGCCGCGTCCCTTATCCAGCTTACCTTCAACAATGGTTCCCTTGCCGAGTTTGTCTGGGTTTGCTTTCAGATCCATCACGTCAGCCTGCAGCAGAATCATTTCCAGCAGACCGTCAAGGTTGATGCGCTGTTTGGCCGAAACCTCAACCATGGTGGTATCTCCACCCCATTCCTCAGACACCAGACCATGCTCCGTCAACTCCTGCTTGACCTTCTCCGGCCGTGCTCCCGGTTTATCGATTTTGTTGATCGCAACAATAATCGGTACCCCGGCTGCCTTGGAGTGATTGATAGCTTCACGGGTTTGAGGCATGACGCCATCGTCGGCAGCAACCACCAGAATTACAATATCGGTGACCTTGGCCCCGCGGGCACGCATGGCGGTAAATGCTTCGTGTCCCGGCGTATCGAGGAAGGTGATCTTGCGACCATTCAGCTCCACGTCATAGGCGCCGATATGCTGGGTAATACCACCCGCCTCGCCTGCGATGACGTTAGCTTCACGAATCGCATCGAGCAATGATGTTTTACCATGGTCAACATGCCCCATGATGGTCACCACCGGTGGACGTTTCAGCAAAGTTTCCGGCTCATCGGGAACTGATTCAAGAATTTCATCCAGATCAACTGCCACGTTTTCGACTTCATAGCCATACTCGGAAGAAAGAATAACCGCCGTGTCATAATCGAGCGGGAAGTTGATGGTTACCATCATTCCCATTTTCATCAAAGATTTGATCAGGTCATTAGCCTTGATTCCCATTCGTTTGGCAAGCTCGCCAACCGAGATGGTTTCAGAAATCCTGATAATACGCTTGATTGCCTTGGGAGTCGTGATTTCGGTACTTTTGGTAACTGCAACCTGACGGTTCTTGTCGCCGCGTTTCTTGGATCCTTTGTAAGGATCAAACACCCGTTCACGTTTTTCCAGGAGTTCCTGTTTACGTGGTTGTTCCTTCTTTTTTACCGGAGCAGGCGCTTTTTTGCCCCCCTTGGAAGCATCCGGCCCAAAACCGTCCTTCTTGGGAGCCGGTCGACGGCTATCCATGGCAGGCGGTGCAGCTGGCGCAACCTGAACCTGTTTCATACGTGAACGATCCGAATCAGTGGCAGCACCGGCATTTGCTGAAGGTGTCGGACGTGATGAAGGAGATGGTCTCCGCTGTCCCGCATCTGTCGGACGAGGCGTGGAGTTACGATTTTCATTGGGTCGCGGCGTATAGGTACGCTGTTCTCCCGGTTTTTGATCAGCCGGACGCGGTGCCGGTGAGGTGGGTCGTGCGGAAGCAGGTCGTTGGCCGGCCTGGCGCGCCGCTGATTCGTTGTTGGAACGCTGGTCAGGTGAATAGGTGCGTGGTGGATGACTGGCAGATTGAATTTCAACCCGTCCGAGAATACGTGCCTGATTCGGATTAACGACCACCGGTGCCGGCGGCGCTGGCTGCACGGCAACAACTGGTGCAACCACATTTTCAGAGACTTGAGGCACAGCTGCAAGCTCGGGAACGACAACTTTTGGAACAGGAGCAGGAGCAGGAACCGCTTCCGCTACGGGAACAGCGACGGGTGCAGCGGCAACCTCCGGTTTCTTTTCCACGATCGGTGTGGTCACAACGGGCGGCACTTCCGGCTGTACGGCTTTTTCAGCTTCCGCCGTTGCGGTTATCGGCTCATCCGCAGGAGTAGCTTCCTCTACCGGAACTACCTTGGCGCGGCGTCGGATAATATTGCTGGCGACACGAACCTCATCAGGTCCACCTGGTTTTTTCTGGGCTTCCAGTTTGCTGACAACGGAATCATCAACCATTGATGTAGCAGTTTTGGCATCAACACCAAGTTCCTTGAGGCGGGAAATCACCTCTTTCGCTTCTATACCAAACTGTTCCGCCAGGCTACTCACTCGTATCTTGCTCATATTTACCGCACCTCCCCCAGGAAGTTTCTATATCGTTGAATTTCATTGATCAATTGTGCCACAAATCCCCCCGGCTTGACTGCCAGGGCACTCCTTGGCGCTTTACCCAAAATGGAACCAAACTCGTCTTTGCTCATTACCTGTAAACACGGAATTGAGTGTACTGATGCTGACAACTTGATTTTCTCCGCGATTGCAACGGAAATATCCTCAGCCAGCAGAATCAACCCCGGCTTGTGTGCACTCTTGATGGCATCACTCACCATTGAACCACCCGACTGCACTTTACCTGCTTTATTGGCAAGACCAAGATACCCGAGAATACGAGACTGCATACGCTCCGTAATCATGGCTACCAGCAACTCGGTCGTAGTTGCCGCACACTCGGCCTTGAATGCCCGATTAAACTGACGCTTGAGGACGGCATCTCTGACACAGGTAACATTCAGACAGGTATAAGCTCCCCTGCCAGGAAGTTTCGCATCCAGATCGACCACCACTTCACCATCGGGAGCACGTACAAAACGAAGTAAGCGATCGCGATCGGCAGTCATGCGACATGCAAGACAACTACGCTGCGGCTTCACCTTATCTGTCTGTCGGGGCATACCGGGCACTTACTCAACAACCTCTGTTTCCGCCACGGCAACCTCATCCACTACCACTGTTTCCTCTTGAATATCAGGCGAGACATCAACTGCCTCTGTTCCATCAAAAGAAGAGAACTCTTCCGCTTCTGTTTCTGCCGGTTGTGATTCTTCCGCTTTTGCTTCATTCTCTTTTGATTCGCTCTTGATATCAATACGACATCCGGTCAGGCGGGCAGCAAGACTGACATTTTGTCCCCGTTTTCCAATTGCAAGTGACAATTGATCATCGGCAACGATGATTTCCAGTACCCGGTTGTCTTCATCTACAAACACTTTCGATACTTGCGCTGGCGCCAAGGCATTGCAGGCAAAGCGGGCAATATCTTCCGCCCACGGAATAATATCGATTTTTTCGCCCCGCAATTCCGACACCACGTTCTGAACACGCGCTCCACGCATACCAACACAGGCGCCAACCGGATCAACATCCCGATCATTGGATGAAACCGCAATTTTGGCACGACTGCCGGGGTCACGAACTACTCCGTTGATTTCCACAATACCTTCACTTATTTCAGGGACTTCTGCTTCAAACAGCTTGGCGAGCATGGTCGGATGAGTACGGGAAAGGATAATCTGGGGACCTTTGGTGGTCATACGAATTTCGGTAATAATTGCCCGGATACGATCTCCCGGACGATAGACTTCACGCGGCATCTGCTCCTTGGCGGGGATAACGGCATCAGCACGGCCAAGATCAACCAGCAGCTCCCCTTTTTCAAAACGGCGCACCATGCCGGTAATGATTTCCCATTGACGGTCACTATATTCGTTAAAAATAGTCTCGCGCTCAGCTTCGCGAACCTTTTGAATAATTACCTGCTTGGCTGTTTGGGCGGCAATACGGGTAAATCCGCTGGCATCCAGCTTTTCTCCCAGCGAATCGCCAAGCTCAACTTCCGGATCAATTTCCCGGGCTTCTTCATAATCAATTTCCCGGTATGAATCGGTAACTTCCTCCACAACAGTTACAAATTCAAACAGTTCGACTTCACCCGACTCGTGATTATAATGAGCTTCAAGCTCTCGTGTATTGCGATATTTTTTATTAGCAGCCGTCAGTACCGCCTGCTCCATAGCTTCGATGACGATGGCACGATCGATTCCTTTTTCTTTTACAATCTGTTCAATAGCGTGCTTGATATTGACGATGGTGTCCACTGTTGCTTCTCCTTGCTAACTATTTGGTAACCTGATTAGATTTCAAATTCAAGATTTGCTTTGGCAATTTTATCAAACGGAATACTGGCCGTCTGCCCTTCTTTCAACGTAATTTGTACCGTTGAATCGACATATCCGTTCAGCGTACCCAAAAATGTTTTACGCTTATTGCCGGCATCATCACAGTACGGCTCAAAGGTTCGCACCTTGATCAAGCGGCCGTTAAAGCGTTCAAAATCAGCAGCTTTTTTAAGTGGGCGATCAAGACCGGGTGATGACACCTCCAAGGTGTAATAGCTATCAATCACATCTTCCACATCCAGTATCGCCGAAAGCTCATGACTGACTTCGGCACAATCATCAAGCATTACGCCGCCGTCCTTATCAATAAACAGGCGCAGCACAAAATCCCGGCCAGCCTTGACATATTCAATATCCACGAGCTCCAACTGCCGCTCTTCCAGAATTGGCCGAGCCAGATCAGTTACCAATTGACAAACATCATTTTTTGTTGGTTTCATTTCGAGTATCTTTCACAACAAAAAAAGTGAGCCTTGAGAGCTCACTTTCTAGTGAACAAAAATTTTGTAATTAAATAACACGTGAACCAGCAGATTGCAAGGGAATTTTCAAGTTTTATGATTATGAGCGCAGCTTATTTGATACAGACGCGGCGTACTTCATGAATATCTGTCACGCCTTGCAACACTTTTTGAATGCCATCCTGCTTCAGGGTTGTCATCCCGTCCTGTGCTGCCTGCTCACGTACGGAATCGGTGTCAGCCCGGCGCTTGATCAACCCTTTCAGTTTGGGAGTACATTCCAGAAGCTCATAAATACCAAGGCGGCCACGATAACCGGAAAAGCCACAGCGCTCACAACCGACTGCCCGGTACACCTGAAGATCAGCATACCCTATCCCGGTATAGGTAAACGCTTCCCGGCCATACTCATCCACCAGCTCCTCAAATTCTTCGATCGGCATATCGTAATGTTCCTTGCAATCGCTGCAGAGGCGACGTGCCAGACGCTGGGCAAGAACGCAGATCAGAGAATCTGAAAAACTATACGGATCAAGCCCCATCTCAAGCAGACGGGTAACCGTTTCCGGCGCGGAGTTGGTGTGTAGTGTCGAAAACACCAGATGCCCGGTCAGGGATGCTTCTACGGCGGTGCTGGCGGTAATTTCATCACGCATTTCGCCGACCATGATGACATCAGGGTCAAGGCGCAGAAATGAGCGGAGTGCGGCAGCAAAGGTAAAACCGATTTTAGGATTTACTTGCACCTGCCGCAAACCGGGCTGGGTAATTTCAACCGGGTCTTCGGCTGTCCAGATTTTACGATTAGCCTGATTGATCATGGCCAGACCGGAATGCAGTGTGGTTGTCTTACCGGAACCGGTTGGCCCGACCACCAGCACCAGTCCATACGGGCTGTGAACCGATTCGGTAAAAATCCGCATATTGCGTTCCGTCATTCCAAGGTCACTGAATGATATCGGGTCGCCGCTGGCCAGTACACGGATAACCACGTCTTCCAACCCACCGACCGTCGGCATGGTGGCAACGCGTAATTCAATATCAAGGGGGCCGAACTTCTTGAATTCAATCTTGCCGTCCTGCGGCTTGCGCCGCTCGGCAATATCGAGCTCCGCCATGATTTTAATTCGCGAAGGTATGGCAAATTTATATTTATAAGGAATTTTCTGGTACACGGAACATTGACCATCAATCCTGATCCGCACAACCACATCTTTTTTACCGGGATATGGCTCAATGTGAATATCAGAGGCTTTGCTCATATAGGCATCATAGACAATTTTATTGACCAGCTTGACGATGACACTATCTTTTTCCGTTACCTTCTTGGTTTCTTCTTCAATCTCCGGTTCATCACCTGCCGAGGTCTTGCTGAGCAGGTCAACGATACTGTCGGGAACCATATCAAGATTAACTTCTTCATTTGCCGTAACTGCACTGGAAGCGACATCGATACCGTAAAGACGCTTCAGTGCCTTGAAGATCCCCTCTTCGGTAGCAATGGCTGAAATTATTCTCAATCGAATACTGTCTTCCAGATCCTTGATATCGTGGTTTTTAAGCGGTGTGGCCATGGCCAGCGTCAAGGTATTGCCGATTTTCGAAATCGGGGCAATCTTCTGTTTCTGGGCATACACGGCGCTGATATAACGGGAAAGGGAGAGATCAAGATTAACATAGTCAATCAATACGTAGGGAAGATCGTATTGACTGGCAACGGCCTGCGCCAACTGTTCTTCGTCAACATACCGCAATTTGAGCAACGCCTGCTCAAAGGTGATACCGTTTTGTTTACTGACTTCACGGGAATGGGAAACTTTCTGCTGATCAACGATCCCGTTTTTAAGCAGAATATCACTCAATTTACGGCGTTTGTTTTTCTGGTCAAGCACGTAACTGAGATCGCTCTCCTTGATAAAACCGAGTTTGCAGAGCAGTTGTCCAATCGGTTGTTCCGGAAAAACTTTCTGTAATTCGAGTGCCTCTTCCAGTTGTTCCAGCGAGATCAACTGTTGTTCGACCAGCAACTCCCCAACTTTTTTTACCCCAACGACAGCACCCATACCCGCATTCTCCTTGCGTCTGTAACCGATTCCAATCCAGGGAACAAAAAAAACGCCCGTTACGCAGACATAACGAGCGTCTTATAGCAAACAATTGCTCAAAATAAAACCGGTTTCAGCGCGTGGTCACCGTGTAGCCATTTTCCGTGAGCACATCGCGAATAACACGATCAAGATTCAAATCAGTGAAAAAGAGCCCGTCTGTTCCGGGTGTAGCGCCATCCAGCATAACACCCGACATCTGCAACGCATAACTGTTGCTCCCGTTTTTCACCAGCGTATGCTGGCGATAGGAACCATTCAGATTCATGCGGTTCAGCAGTTTTTCGCTGATTTTGCGGAAATCATCCTTGCTGTCAAGAATAACAACCTGATATCCCTTGGTTTCCAGAATTCTGAACAGTGTATAGGTGATCGGATCACCATCAAAGCGGGTAATTACAAATCGCTGGCCACTCCGTTCAAAATAGCGTTCGGCCTTCACCGAGAGTGAAATTCCGTTATTGTCGGCAGCAAACACATCCATCTGTCGATCGATGGTGGGTGTAATCGAGAGTACCCCCAACAATGAATCTACAATTTCCGGTTGGGTTTTCGCCGTTATCTGAAACAGCTGCCGTGGCGCGCCAACTACATAGGTTTTAAGCGACGCAAACGGTTCCAGCAACGTGAACCCTTCCTTTTTAAGCAGGTCGGTAATGGCCGGCGGCATGGTGTCACGCCCGGTATTAACGAGAGTAACATCCTGTTGAACCAGACTGTTTTTAGTCTTTTCAATTTTGAAATCAGCATTGACGGTTAACTTGGGGTCACTCCCGAAATCCATGCTGAAATTTTCTTCCAGAGAGTAAAATCCGGCGGATGCAAGCAATGATGACAGAAAACGCCGGTTGTTGGCAGCCGAATCGGAAACGATACGAATTGAGGGATCTTTTTCCGTTATCAGCGATTTAACCAACGCTGGAATTGATCCAGTGGAATCAACCAGGATTTTGCCACCATCCATGGCAGCGTACACCGGATAGCGTTTGGGATCCAGGGTCAATGAAAATGTTGACGAAGAGAGCGAGATCGGTTTTTGTTCTTCCTTGCCAGGGGGGATCATACTGTCCCAGGCCTGTCGAATCCGATCTGATGCTTCCTGCTCCGGTAATGGTGCAACCGGTGATTCAAGTTTTAATGATTGCGCTAGCTGAGCGGAAGGATATTTTATATTTTTTTTCAATGAACCGTCAGCTTTGCGGCGCAGCATCGGTATGGTGATTTTTTGGCCGACTTTAAGTCGCTTGATATCAAGGATGTTGTTCTCACGCCTGATATTTTCTATACACGCTTCAGCTTCCTCATTGGTAAGACCGTAATCGCGCATCAGGATTTTAAATAGATTGTCACCGTTACGTACGGTATACACGACTGCATGCGAATCCTCATGGCTACTTGGTGAACGTACCCGGGAAGAACGTTGTTCCCCCCCCCTGCCGGTCCGGGGAGTGCCAACGGTCGAACCGAGAGCCTGCATATCAAGTTCAAAGCGGGGATCCATGGCACAAGCTTGTTGCACTGGCTGAAGTGCCAACGCCAGAGCCAACAGACCGGCGCACAGAAGATATTTTTTTCCGCCATCTAATACATCCATCAATAAACTCCCTGTACATTCGGTACAGACTATTTCTCAATTTGTTGAATTATTTAAGTGATACGACAAAAGCCTTGATAACTCCCTGTTTACGGTACACCAGCACTTCACCTTTTGCATCGATCACGCCCCGGCTGACCTTAAAGCCGAGCTTCTGTTCAGTCGATGTGATCTTATAGCTATCGGTTCCTGTCAGCAGCTGCAAAACCTCTTTCAAACGTGTTTCACCAATCGATTTTCCCTTGAGCGACAGCACCTGTATCGCCTTGAGCTGTCCATCGGCACGAAACAAGCGAAAATCTTCATGGGTGCCAACATAGCGTTCCCATCCCGGTTTTCTGGCTGCAAAAGCAGCATCGCGACCTTTGACCGGAATGAATGACGGCAGCGCCGGCAGTTGCGCCCTAGATCCCGCCGTTTTGGCTGCAGCAGGTGTTGACGGCTGTGAAGCACTATTTTTATGGTTAGCCGGCGCAACTGTCGTTGCGGGTGCTGCGGATGGTGCCGTTTTTACTGCCGAGGCCGGTGCTGTTCCGGAGGCAGCGGGAGTCGACTGTGCTTTATTGGCAGGTGCAGCAGTTTTTTTGTTCAGAAAAGAGAAAAGTTGCGGTTTTGTTTTACTCAGATACCATCCGCCACCTCCGATCACCACGGCTGCGACCAACACCCCGGCAATCATTTTACTGCGCACAACCGACTGTGAACGGAAATTTTTTTCAAACTCAAGTAACAAATCTTCCGGTATGGTCTCCTGCTCTTGCTGTGGTGCGGAGACGGTAAAATCAGCCGGTTTTGCAGCAAGCGCCGAAGCCGGAGCCGATACAGCACTCATTTCCGGTAATTTGCCAGCACCAGGTTCCACCGCCACAACAGGTTTCTGCACCATTGAGGCAATCACTTCACGTGCCCTCTGTTGTTCAGTCTCAACGGTTGATACAGCTGCTGTTTCCGGCTTGATATCGGAAACTGCATTTGTGAATATCGAACCGGCTGTTTGCGGTGCCATTACTGCCACGTCTACCGGAGCGGAAGTTTCATGAATAATAACAAAAGGATTATCATCCTCAACCGCCGCAGGTTGACCGGTTTTAACGCTATTTGCCTGTTCCGTCAGCAAGCTTACACAGTCATCAACACTTAATTCTTTCGGTTCCCCTGACTGGTTGTCATCCGGACCGAGCGAGTCAAGATCTGAGATCAGATCATCAACCAACTGATCGGCAAACTGTTTTGTTTCCGGCGACATGATTGCAGCCGCCCGTTGTGCCATGGTATTTGTCACGGGAGAAATATAGATTTTATCCCATTGGCTACCGAGCAGAGACTGGAGTGTGGCTAGTATATCAGCAACCAGCTTGTCTGCCGGTTGATTCAAATCGATCAAATGGTCAAATAACCCCTTGATCTTCTTTGTACGGGGATTTCCTTCATGCATCAGAATAAACGAGGGAGCACTGCTTCCCAACAGCATCTGGATGTGACGGGCAACACTCTCACCGGTAACACCGGCAATCTGTTCCTGAATACAAACCGTTGAGGGACGTTTTTCAAAGACATCCTTCAAACCATGGTCAAAATCAGACACAACGTCAATTTTTGCCTTCAATAACGGTTGAAGAGCAGTTTTGACATTTTCTATGACCGGGCTATTGGTGACAAATAAGAGACTAACCATAAGTTACCTTTTAGACTTAAATTTACACGTTATTACAAGTAGAAGTACATACTTGTCAAGAGAAGACCGCAGCGACGGAAATCATTTCTTCTCATTCCTTGACAACCGATCTCTTTCAGCTACTATTGTTCGGCCCGAAACATCATAACCATATAAAATCGGTATTAAGCGTCACAACAGCACAAAGGAGATAACGCATGGCAAAAGCTCTTGTTTCGACATCATTTGATACATCCAGCAATGAACTGATTCAACTGGTAAGCTTCAAGCTTGACAACGAAGAATTCGGTATTGAGGTACTCAAGGTACGTGAGATCATTCGTATGATCACGATCACCCACATGCCCAACACACCTCATTACATGGAAGGTGTCATCAATCTGCGGGGCAAAGTTATTCCGATTGTTTCCATGCGCAAAAAATTCAACCTGATGGAATCTGAAAACAACAGCCAGACCCGAATCATTGTCATGGATGTGGGAGGTGAGCTGATGGGATTCATCGTGGATGCCGTATCAGAAGTCATCCGGGTGAGCGCCAGCGAAATCCAGCCGCCTCCCAACGTGGTTTCCGGCGGGATTGACCAGGACTGTATTACCGGAGTCATCAATCAGGCTGATCGTCTGCTGGTGCTTCTGAACCTTGAAAAACTTTTTCCGGCCGACAACAAACAATTCTTGATCGGTCTCTAATTTACCAAGCGAGGACGTATGAAAACAGCATTACTGATCATGGCACACGGCAGCCGCATCGCCGAAGCCAATAACGATGCCCGGCAGATTGCTGCCATGGTACGGGGAATGGTTGACTTTGAAATCGTTGAAGTTGCCTTCCGTGAGCTTCATCAACCGGATATTCAGACCGGAATCGACGCCTGTGTGGCACAGGGAGCTGACCGCATCCTGCTGATGCCCTATTTTCTGTTCATGGGAGCCCATGTACAAAGCGACTTGCCGGAAGAGATAGAAACCGCTCAAAAGCGGTATCCCAACCTGATCATGGCCATGGGATCACATCTCGGCGTACATCAAAAACTGGCGGAAGTCGAAGCCGAGCGGGTGACCGAAGCGCTCGACCGTCTGGGGTGGCGCTGATGGAATCACTCGCCATGAAACCGGAAGAGATTGAGACCACTTCATTCCGGATCATTGAACAGGAAACCGGTATTCACGATTGGTCGCCCGAGGAGTGGCAGATTGTTCGGCGAGCAATTCATACCAGTGCTGATTTTGAATACAGCCACTCCATGATTATTTCCGATACTGCAGTGACAGCTGCGACAACAGCTCTCAAGCAGGGAGCAGCCATTATTACCGACACCAACATGGCGTTATCCGGAATCAATAAAACCCGGCTTGCTCCCTACGGTTGCAGCGTTACCTGCCATGTGGCCGATCCTGACGTGGCAGAACAAGCTCGCCTGGAAGGAATTACCCGCTCGGTGGCTGCCATGCGTAAAGCTGCAGCATCGGCAGACAACGCAATTTTTGTGATTGGTAATGCTCCGACCGCACTGTTCGAGCTCCTGCGGCTGATTCAGGAAGGGACAGTCAAACCCGCCTTGATTATTGGCCTGCCAGTCGGTTTTGTCGGCGCGGAAGAGAGCAAAAATGCCCTGGCAGCCGGTGGACATGAAATTCCCTTTATTACCAACATCGGACGTAAAGGTGGATCAAATGTCGCCGCAGCCATTGTGAATGCGCTGGCAATCCTGGCGGCCGGTTAAATCCGTTTTTTTTCAACCGCCACTATTTTTTCATAATTTAGTATGCTATATAGATTTGGCTTTATGTGCGTACGGCTGACCGTCACACAACTATTTCATGCAAGGGGGCAGTAATGAGTGAGATTGTAGATGTCTATGCCAGAGAAATTCTTGATTCCCGTGGTAATCCGACACTTGAAGTAGAAGTTTACCTTGAATCCGGTGCATTTGGCCGTGCAGCAGTTCCTTCCGGGGCTTCCACCGGTGAACGGGAAGCTCTTGAAATGCGTGATGGCGACAAGTCGCGTTATATGGGTAAAGGTGTGCTGCAGGCAATTGATAA
>Ga0062383_10000152_pt1 | contig 17784 bp, 12 predicted proteins | sample DOMMetBare3Fresh_FD_59508 | JGI IMG/M metagenome (GOLD analysis project Ga0062383, IMG submission 59508) | Wetland sediment microbial communities from St. Louis River estuary, USA, under dissolved organic matter induced mercury methylation -... | ecosystem: Environmental > Aquatic > Freshwater... | reverse complement strand
GCGGCTCAACCTTTGCCGATGCGCTGGCCAAACATCCCAAGGCGTTTGATAACCTGTTTGTCAACCTGGTGGCCGCCGGTGAAATCGGCGGTATTCTGGATACAATCCTGCAACGTTTGGCGGCTTATATTGAAAAGGCGATGAAGCTGAAGAAGCAGATCAAGGGCGCCATGGTCTACCCGATAACCATCATGTCGATTGCGGTGATTGTTGTCGGTGTTATTCTGGTGTTTGTTATCCCTACCTTTGCCAAGATGTTTGCCGATTTCGGTGGTGAACTTCCCGCGCCGACTAAATTAGTTATTGCCCTTAGTAACTTCCTCTCAAGATACATACTTGTCATTATCGGTGCTTTTTATGCCATTGTCTGGGCTATTAAAAAATATTACGCCACGCCGGTCGGGCAGAAGACCATTGACCGCCTGGCTTTGAAGGCGCCGATTGTGGGACCGCTGATTCGCAAGGTGTCGGTGGCAAAATTTACCCGTACCCTGGGAACCATGGTCAGTTCCGGTGTTCCGATTATGGACGGGCTTGAGATTGTGGCAAAAACAGCCGGTAACAAAATTGTGGAGGAGGCAATCTACGGTGTCCGTTCTGCCATTTCCGAAGGTAAAACCATGGCGGAGCCGTTGGCTGCCAGCGGTGTCTTCCCTCCCATGGTGGTTCAGATGATCGCCGTTGGTGAAGCAACCGGTGCCATGGATACCATGTTGAACAAAATTGCCGACTTTTACGATGATGAGGTTGATGATGCGGTCTCGGCCATGACCGCCATGATGGAGCCGTTGTTGATGGTCTTTCTCGGTACCGTCGTCGGTGGTCTGGTCGTCGCCATGTATCTCCCCATATTCAAGCTGGCGGGTGCTGTTGGCTGATACTTATGTTGCCTGATCTCAGGGTTACCTATTTTATCTACGCCAGGATACTGGTTTCTTTCCTGTTTCTTGGGTTGACTATCCTGTTCCAATCATACGAGACTGTCTCAGCCGAGTATGCCTTTCCAACCGGCATTATTCGGCTGATGGCGTTTTCGTGTCTTTTTTCAATTCTTTCCTATTTTTTGCTGAAAATCCCTACCCTACGTTTTTTCATTACCTACCTGCAGTCAATCTGGGATGTGCTGTTTGTCACCGTGCTGCTGCTGTTTACCGGCGGGATGACCAGCCCCTATTCCTTTTTATACCTGCTCTCCATCATGAATGCCGGTTTGTTGCTGGGGCGCCGTGAAGCGCTGTATACCGCCTCTCTGTGCGGCATCCTCTATGGTGCGTTAGCTGATTTTCATTTCTTCGGGTTGCTTGAATCAATCGGTCTCCATGCACGTGATGCCCAACGTGGAGGCGCTGCCAATCTGTTTTATACCATCTTTTTTAATCTGATCGCGTATGGACTGGCCGCCTTTATTACCGGATATCTGGCGGAACAGGCACGCCAAAGTGAGGCCGCCTTACATGAAAAATGTGTTGATTTTGACGAATTGGCGCAACTTAACAGTCTGATCGTTTCCAACCTTGAAACCGGTCTTTTGACGGTAACCAATAACGGTCGTGTGCGTGTGTTCAATCCCTATCTGGAACAGCTGACCGGCTTGTCACAGGTTGTTGCCTACGACCGGCACCTTTCGGATATATTTCCTGCTCTGGGTGAATCTTTTCCTGAGTCGCAAGTGGGTGGCAATGGCGAAATTGTCTACGAAACAGCTGGTGGTAAGCAATTGCTCCTCTCCCATGCTGCTACGCCGTTCAGCGATGCTGAGGGGAATCCAGCCGGGTTTATTGTCTCGCTGCGTGATATGACCGATCTGCATCGCATGGAAGAAGCGCTAAAAAAACGTGACCGAATGGCTGTGCTGGGTGAACTTTCTGCCCGCATGGCCCATGAAATTCGTAACCCGTTGGCTGCCATGAGCGGATCGGTACAGATGTTGGTTGAGCAGGAGAATCAAACTCACTATGACCGGCGTCTGCTGGATATCGTGCTGCGTGAATCTGAACGCCTGAACACGCTGATCACCGATTTTCTGGTGTATGCCCGGCCACTCAAACCGGAGAAACGGCAGCTTGATCTCGCCTCCCTGATCGCGGATATTTTCTTTTTAATTGCTGCAGATCCACGCTACCAGAAACTTTGCCTGCGCCATACCGTTGCGAGCACCCTGACAATTCGTGCAGATGAAGCACAGATGCGTCAGGTGTTCCTCAATTTACTCTATAATGCCGCCGATGCCATGCCGGAGGGGGGAACGGTCGATATTGACGCCTGTTATTGTCTGAGTGGCGCCGATGGATTTGGTGCAGCGCCAATAGTCCTGATCACCATATGTGATCAGGGAATCGGTATGACGCCGGAAATACTCTCCCATCTGTTTGAGCCGTTCTATACCACCAAACCACAAGGTACCGGACTTGGTCTGGCGACCACCTACCGGATAATTGACGCCCATGGCGGCACGATCCAGTTTGAAACAGTCCCCGCAGGTGGTTGCATCTGCAGTATCATGCTGCCGGTTTGATCATGCCGATACCGTTTTCCTACAGTTTTCGTAACCTGAAAACCAGGCGCCTGACAACCTTTTTGACGGCGGGCGGCATGGCGCTGGTTGTGTTTGTGTTCGCTGCGATTCAAATGCTCTCAGCCGGACTCAAACGCACCATGATTGACACGGGAAGCGCTGATAATGTCATGTTGACGCGCAAGTCGGCTAACTCGGAAGTCCAAAGCAGTGTCGAACGGGGGCAGGCGTCAATAGTGGAAAGTCTGCCGCACATAGCCACTACTCCTGATGGAAAATCAATGATAGCCAAGGAACTGGTGGTGCTGATCAGTCTCCCTAAGCGGGGCAGTGGCAAGGCTGCCAACGTGATTATCCGTGGGGTTGATGACGTCTCGTTGCCGTTGCGACCTCAAATCCGACTGATGTCCGGCCGGATGCCGCGCCCCGGTTCCTCGGAAATCATGGCCGGAAGCAGTATTGCCCGCCGTTTTACGGGATGCGGGCTGGGTGAAACATTACGCTTTGGCATGCGTGACTGGCTGGTGGTCGGCGTTTTTGACGCCGGAACAACCGGTTTCAGTTCGGAATTGTGGGGGGATCGGACCCAGTTGATGCAGACCTTTCGCCGTCCTGCCTATTCATCCCTGACGTTCAGAATGATCTCCCCCACTGACTTTGATACACTTAAGACGAAGCTGGGTGCCGATCCCCGGCTGACGTTTGATGTGCGTCGAGAGGTTCAGTACTACCGTGATCAGTCGGAAGTCATGGTCAAGTTTTTACGGATTCTCGGCATTACCCTGACGGTTATCTTCTCGCTTGGCGCAATTATCGGAGCTACCATCACCATGTATGCCGCTGTTGCCAATCGGGTGGCAGAAATCGGCACGCTGCGAGCCTTGGGGTTTCAACGCTCCAGTATCCTGATCTCGTTTCTGGCTGAAGCGCTGCTGCTTGGATTGATTGGTGGGGTAGCCGGCGTTGTTGCTGCCTCCTTCCTGCAACTGATCACCGTTTCCACCATGAACTGGCAAACTTTTTCCGAGTTGGCCTTCTCGTTTACCCTGACGGTTGAGATTGTGGTACAATCGTTGCTTTTTTCGCTGGTGATGGGATTTGTTGGTGGTGTTATACCGGCCTACCGTGCCAGTCGTCTGGCAATTGTCACAGCCTTGCGGGAAGGGTGAATCAGTTTAAAGCTGTTTGTGCACAGCGAGGTAACGATTGACAATCCACGGTTTTCTGTAGTACCTTGACACCCTTTCGCAGGTCAGTATACCGGTTTTCCGGACATTTATAAAAGGAAGGGATAAAAAATGAACGTTTATTACGATAAGGATTGTGATCTTGCACTGATCAAATCGAAAAAAGTTACCATTGTCGGTTATGGGTCCCAGGGGCATGCCCATGCCTGCAATCTGAAGGATTCGGGAGTAGATGTAACTGTGGCGCTGCGGGAAGGATCGACCTCCGCAATCAAGGCTCAGAATGCCGGTCTCAAGGTAGCAACGGTTGCCGAAGCAGTTGCCTCTGCGGATCTGGTGATGATCCTGACCCCCGATGAGTTCCAGTCGCTTCTTTATCGTGACGAAATTGCGACGAAACTTAAAAAAGGCGCCACACTTGCTTTTGCCCACGGTTTTGCCATTCACTACAACCAGATCGTACCGCGCAGCGACCTCGACGTTGTGATGATCGCACCCAAGGCACCCGGCCATACGGTTCGCTCCGAGTTTGTCAGAGGCGGCGGCATTCCTGACCTGATTGCCGTATTCCAGGATGCATCGGGCAAGGCCCGTAACGTGGCGCTCTCCTACGCCAGTGCTATCGGTGGCGGGCGCACCGGCATCATTGAAACTACCTTCAAAGACGAGACTGAAACCGATCTGTTCGGCGAGCAGGCTGTGCTCTGCGGTGGTGCCGTGGAGTTGGTGAAGGCCGGTTTCGAAACTCTGGTGGAAGCAGGGTATGCACCCGAAATGGCATACTTTGAGTGCCTGCATGAACTCAAACTGATTGTTGACCTGATGTATGAGGGTGGCATTGCCAATATGAACTACTCCATCTCCAACAATGCCGAATATGGCGAATATGTCACTGGTCCGGCCGTAATCAACGACCAGAGTCGTGCCGCCATGAAAGAATGCCTGAACAATATCCAGAATGGCAATTATGCCAAACAGTTTATTCTTGAAGGTGCATCGAACTATCCGGAAATGACGGCACGCCGTCGTCTGAACGCTGCCCATCCGATCGAGCAGACCGGTGAAAAGCTTCGCAGCATGATGCCCTGGATTCAGAAAATCGTCGACAAAACCAAAAACTAATCTTATCTGCGCGAATTTCGACACCCCTTTTCCGACAGGAGAGGGGTGTCTGCGCATTCAGGCTACCGAATGAATCGTAATAACGGAATAATTGCCCGGGAAGGGTATCCCTATATCACCTATGCCGCCGGATTAACGCTCTTCCTGGTATGTGTGTCATATGGGTTGCATTCTCTGGTGTTGGCCATCCCGGCTGTCATAGCAGCCATTCTGCTGATTTTTGTAATTTCTTTTTTCCGCAATCCCGAGCGAACCCCGAGGGGAGATGAACAGAGCGTGATTGCTCCTGCTGATGGGACGGTGATTGTGGCCGAGCGGGTGTCTGAAACTCCGTTGGGTACGGAAGCACTCAAGATCAGCATCTTCATGTCGGTCTTCAATGTGCATGTCAATCGTGCACCGCTTACGGGGCGCGTGGTTGAGGTCGACTATCACGAGGGGAAATTCTACGATGCTCGTGACGGGAGAGCTTCCTCTGAAAATGAGCGGAACGGTGTGGTGCTGGAAACGACAGCTGGTGTCAGAATTGCCTTTGTGCAGATTGCCGGCCTGATTGCCCGGCGGATCATCTGTTATCCGGCAATTGGTGATCTGCTGCAACGGGGGGAACGCTATGGTCTGATCCGGTTTGGTTCCCGTGTCGATATCTATCTCCCCCCCGAAGTGCAACCGCTGGTGAAATTAGGTGACCATACCGTGGCAGGTGAAACAGTTTTGGGACGACTCGGCTAGTGGGAGAACGTGTGACATGAGTCATGAACGACAGGAACATCGATCTGAAGTGCCGGAACATATCAAAAAGGGAATCTATATTCTCCCCAATCTGGTGACAACCGGTAGTCTGTTTGCCGGTTTTTACAGCCTGGTTTCAACGTTGAATGGTAATTATAGCACCGCAGCTGTCTGGATTTTTATCTCAGCCATTTGTGATGGCTTGGATGGCAAGGTTGCCCGTATGACCGGCACTACCAGCAAGTTTGGCGTTGAATATGATTCTTTGGCGGATCTGGTGGCGTTTGGGGTAACTCCCGGGTTGATGATGTATGCCTGGGCGCTCAAGCCGTTCGGGCGACTCGGCTGGCTGGCGGCGTTTCTGTTTGTTGTCTGCGGTGCCCTGCGATTGGCTCGTTTTAATGTGCAGGTCAATACCGTGGAAAGCAAACGCTTTGTCGGTCTGCCGATTCCCGGAGCAGCCAGTATGGTTGCCGCCACGGTACTGTTGTTTCACCATTTCGGTTGGCCCAGTTCCTATAAGCAGGTTGCCATCATTTCCCTGATTTACCTGCTCGCCTTTTTGATGGTCTCCAACGTACGTTACTACTCATTCAAAGATCCGGCCTTGATCAAACGCCAGCCGTTTGGATTTCTCCTGTTGGCGGTTGTTCTGTTGATTGTGGTGGTGGCAGAACCGGTGTTGATGATCTTTGCCATTATGCTGATGTATGTGCTCTCCGGTCCGATCGGCTATCTGATTACGCTTCCCCGCCGCCGCAGGCTGGAAAAGGCGGTTCACAAGGGGTATGAAGCATCGCAGAAGTAACAGACGGGAGAACCGTGTGCCTGGGGAAATGTGATATCACGGTAACTGATTGGGACGGATCATCGTTTTAGAGTTGGTGATGTTCAACCCGTATTCCCGATGATGTTACCTCCATAATCGCGTATGAATGGTATCCGGCCGGTTTTGCCAGGGTTCCCGGGTTGATCAGCAGCAAATCGCCATGTGTCTCAACCGTTGCCAGATGTGTATGACCAAAGAGTGCCGCATCGACCCCCACTTCCAAAGCATGTTGCCGCAACCGGTCATACCCTTGTTTGACACCATAGACATCGCCATGGGTCAACAGCAATCTCTTCCCCTCGATTTCCCAGATCAATTCCCGTGGTGCAGACGAACCGATGTCGCAGTTGCCGGCTACATCGATACAGTTCGTCGTTCCGGCGCTTTTCAGGAGGGCGACATCACCTTCTCCATCTCCCAGATGAATCAGCAGATCAAACGGTTCAGCATTACAGGCAGCTTCGAAAACCAACGGAAGATTGCCATGTGTGTCGGACATAACCAGCAGTCGCATGTCAGCAGCACCCCTTTAAAAAAAATGTAAGCTGCCAAGGTACCAGAAAATTGGCACGCAGTACCACAAAAAGATGGAGGTTACACTCATGTTTAAAAAAACCGTGATCATCATCGCATCCATACTGCTGCTGTTCTCCCTGCTGCTGATTGGTGGGATCTACCTGGTCAAGTCGCTTCTGGGAAATGATCAGGAGAACTCATACTCCGGCAAAAATGGTGTTGGTCTGGTGGAAGTCAAGGGGATGATTATCGATTCCCGGGAAACTGTCCGGCAATTGCGTTATTTCCTTAAAAAGGATGATATCAAATCGGTCGTTTTACGGGTTGATTCTCCCGGCGGTGTAGTGGCGCCGTCCCAGGAAATCTACGAAGAAGTGAAGAAGTTTGCTGCTAAAAAGAAGATTATCGTTTCCATGGGGAGTCTGGCTGCCTCTGGTGGCTACTATATCTCGGCCCCGGCAACCATGATCTATGCCAACCCCGGCACCATTACCGCCAGTATCGGCGTGATCATCAAACTTTCCAACGTGGAAGCGCTGATGGATAAGATCGGTATCAAGGCCACGGTGATCAAGACCGGCAAATTCAAGGATTCCGGTTCACCGGCCCGCAAGATGACGGAAGAAGATCGGGCCATGTTCCAGTCGGTGATTGACAGCACCCATAATCAGTTTGTCCGTGCCGTTGCTGCCGGGCGTAAGCTGCCGGAGGATGAGGTCCGAAAAATAGCCGATGGCCGTGTGCTCTCCGGTGAACAGGCGCTGGGACTGAAACTGGTTGATCGTCTTGGAACAATGCAGGATGCCATCGAAGAAGCAGGACGCCAGGCCGGTATCAGCGGTGAACCGCAGCTGGTACTGCCGCCGAAGAAAAAAGTACACTATCTCGATTTGTTGACTGAAGGGGTTGAAGAGAAATTTGATGGAGCTCTCAACAAGGCCGTCGGTCATTCACTTCAGATGGTGTACGAATAACCAAGGAGTTGCTATGAATAAAACCATCTACGTGATTGGTCACAAAAATCCTGATACGGATTCCATTGCTGCTGCCATCGGGTATGCCGCGCTCAAGCAGAAACAGGGGTGCAGTAACGTACAGGCTGCCATGGCTGGTGAGCCCAACCCCCAGACACGCTACATACTGGAACGTCTTGCCATCCAGCCACCGCTGTACCTGGCGGATGTACGCCCCAAAGTGCGGCATATCGTATCATGCTCACCTATTACGGCATCACCTGCCATGACACTTAAAGACGCCTTGCAACTCTTGCATCGTCATGCCATTCGGGTATTGCCGATCGTCGATCAGGCGCAGATGCCACTCGGATTGGTGTCGCTGCTCAAGCTGTCCGAGAAATACCTGTTAGCCGGTACTGACCGTAAACGGGGAATTGATGCCTCTTTGGCATCACTGGAGGAATGCCTTGATGGACAGTTGCTGTGCGGAGCATCGGCTAGTGATGTTGAACATCTGCATCTTTTTATCGGCGCCATGGTGGAAGGGTCGTTTTCCGAACGAATTAAAGGATATGATCCGTCAACCTTGCTGGTCATGACCGGCGACCGTCCTTCAATTCAACAAGCTGCCGTTGATAAAGGGGTGCGGGTGCTGGTAGTGACCGGTGGTTTCGGAGTGACGGCGGAACTGTTGCGTCAGGCGGAATCTGCTGGCGTAACGATTATCTCGACCCCCCATGATACAGCCACTGCTGCCTGGCTGGCGCGGCTCTCGACGCCGATATCGTGCTACATGGAAACGCGCTGCGAAAAAATCGGTGTGGCTGAATCACTCGATCACCTGCGTCTGAAACTGATGCATTCCGGGGAACCGGCAGTGATTGCCGTGGAAGAGGATGGGACCATTGCCGGTATTGCCACCAAATCATCCCTGTTGACACCGCTCCCCTTTGCCCTGATCCTGGTGGATCACAATGAGTTGTCCCAAGCGGTTCCGGGAGCCGATGCTGTCGAAATATTGGAGATCATTGACCACCACAAGCTCGGTAATCCCCCTACCAATCAACCGATCACGTTTATGGCTGCCGCGGTCGGAAGTACCTGTACGGTGGTCGCCAGTCTCTACCGGGAGCGTAATCTGATTCCGGATCAACCGGTAGCCCTGCTGCTGATGGCCGGGATCCTCTCCGATACGGTGATCCTCAAATCACCCACGACTACGGCACGTGACCGTGAAATAGCCCTGTGGCTGGAAGGAATCAGCGGGGTGGAACATGCCCAGTTCGGAAAAGAAATCTTTTCGGCCTGCAGTGGTTTTTCGGCTTATTCCAGTAATGAAAAGGCGATTCGTACCGATTTTAAACATTTTAACTCCAATGATACCCTGTTTGGTGTCGGGCAGGTGGAAGTGGTCGGTTTCGATGAATTTTATGAACGTAAAGACGAGCTGCGGGAAGTGCTCAAACAGGTAAAGAGAGCTGACAAGCTTGACATGGCCGGGGTCATGGTGACTGATATCACCAGTGAGATTACCCTGTTTCTGATGGAAGGAAAAAATGAACTGGCCCACGTCATGGGATATCCCCAGCTGGAACCGCATCTGTATGAATTGAAAGGGGTTATGTCCCGTAAAAAACAGATGATACCGCACCTGCTCAAAGTCCTGGGGGCTTTATAGCCTGATAGGGGATGCCGCAAACGCTGCTCGTAGACACGTTTCATATTTTCTTGGTATACTCCGTGCTACAAAGGCACATACTCCCTCACAGAAAAGGAACAGCAAACATGAAAAAACTCGCACTGATTGCCACAACGCTCCTCCTTGCAACACCTTCCTTTGCCCTTGATGCCCCGAAAACCGATGACCAGAAAACCCTCTATTCGATCGGAGCAGCAATCTCTAAATCATTGTCAGTATTCAATCTGACGCAGGACGAACTGGAATATGTCAAAATGGGTTTGATGGAGGCACAGAGCGGCAAACAGCCCGGTTTTGATCTTGCCAGTTATACCCCCAAGGTACAGGAACTGGCGCGTAGCCGCCGCAAGCAGCTGGGGGATAAACAGGCCGCAGCAGGTAAGGAGTTCCTGGACGCTGCAGCCCAGGTAAAAGGGGCTGTCAAAACCGGCAGCGGCATGGTCTATCGATCAATCAATGAAGGGAAGGGTGACTCTCCCAAGTCGTCTGAGATTGTCAAAGTTAATTACAGAGGAACGCTTCCCGATGGAAAAGAATTTGACAGCTCTTACAAACGGGGCAAGCCATTGGAGTTCAAGCTGGACAATGTGATCAAATGCTGGACGGAAGGGTTACAGCTTATGAAGCCGGGCGGCAAGGCTCAACTGGTTTGCCCTGCCAATCTGGCCTATGGTGATAACGGCGCCGGCGATCTGATTTTACCCGGTGCAACCTTGTCGTTTGAAGTGGAATTGCTGGAAGTAAAAGCAGCGGATGTGCCGGTGGTTGTTCCCAAGCCAGCTCCTGCAGGGGATAAAAAGTAACTATTCGTGAGTAGTCAGGAGTGTTCATGCTGAGGACATTTACAACGACACTTGCTATTTGTACGTTTGTCGCTTCGACTTTGGCCGGTTGTTTGGGCTTTGTACCTGAAGCTGCGGCTGCCGAACAGAAATACAAACGCACGGTTGAAGCATACAAGCTGCCTGATGTTGTTCTTCTTAACCAGGAAGGGAAAAGGGTCAACATCAGCAGCTTGATAGTTTCCGACAAACCGGTCGTGATCGATTTCATCTATGGAACCTGTACCACCATCTGTCCGGTGCTTTCAGCCGGCTTTACCAATCTGCAGACCCGTCTGGCAAGTACGGGAAAAGCACCTCGTCTGATTTCAGTTACGATTGATCCGGAACATGACACTCCCCGTGTCATGAAAGAGTATCTCAAGCGTTTCCGGGCCAAACCGGGGTGGGATTTTCTGACTGGCAGTCGGTCGGATATAGAAAAAGTCATGCGGGCCTTTAATGCCTACATCCCTGATAAAATGTCCCACTACCCGATCAATATCATCAGAAATCCCAAAGACGGAAGCTTTGTGCGGCTCTACGGGATGATGAGTTCCAGCGAATTTCTGCAAGAATACCAGCGGGTCGCAGGTAACTAGGAGAGGAGCAGGCATGATGAACAGAACTCCAATGGTATGTGTGCTGTTCATCATGCTCTTGCTCCATGTTGTTACCAGCGCTTGCTCTGCCGCAACCGCACCCCTTGCAAAGGATGAAATAATCCGTCTGGGGGAGAGAATGTACCGAGAGGGTATTCTCCCTTCCGGTGAACCGATGGAAGCCGTGATACGGGGGGATGTGGAAGTTGATGGACGATCATTCTCATGTGTCAGTTGTCATATGCGCGCCGGGTTGGGATCTTTTGAGGGGGGGGTGATCACCCCACCCACCACCGGAGTCAAACTGTATAAACCGTATCGTCGTCCCCCTTCACAACTGGATGCTCCTGATCAAGCTGATCGTTATCACTATGCCAAGACCTTGGTCGAGCGTCCTGCCTATAGCCGCGAGACCCTTGCCAATGCCTTACACTTTGGAATAGGCCCTGGCGGACAACAATTTAATGATGTGATGCCCCGCTATCTGTTGGCAAATACGGATATGTCGATTTTGATCAGCTATCTGGAACTGTTATCACGGGATTTCTCACCGGGCGCCAGCCAGGGGAGGCTTGCCTTTGCTACGGTTATTACCGATGATGTCAGTCCGGAAGACCGCCAGGCATTGCTGGCCCCACTGCAGAGTTTTATCGATCAAAAAAATCAGCAGGTTGATGTCTATAAAGATTTTATCAAGTTTGGCTATGTGCCAACCGTTGATATGAAATACGCATTTCGTCAAGCGACGCTCGATGTGTGGGAGCTAAAAGGGGCGCCGGAAACCTGGCAGCAACAATTGACAGCCTACCAGAGTAGTAAACCCGTTTTTGCGCTGTTGGGAGGGATCTCCAATCAGGATTGGCACCCAATTCATCAATTTTGCGAAGAACAACATCTTCCCTGTCTCTATCCGATCACCGATTACCCGGTGATTTCCGACTCTGCCTGGTACACATACTATTTTAATAAAGGCTATGCTCAGGAAGGTGAAGCTGCAGCCCGCTACCTGAGCACTCTAGAGAACATTTCTGCTGAAACATCAATTCTTCAGATAGTCCAGAATTCTCCCACCGCCAGGGCGTTGGCATCCGGATTTACCAGGACCTGGCAGGAACGTGAACGACCACCTGTCACGACCATCACCCTGTCTGGCGAACAATTGCGGGGCGATGATATTCTCAAGACTTTGAATACTAAACATCCTCCTGTGATACTGCTCCTGTGGGTAGATGCCTCCCGCTTATCATCACTGCCGGCACTCCTGTCAGATTTGCCTCCCGATGTAAAAATATTTGTCTCATCGGGATATCTGGGTAAACAGACCGTGGCGATCCCTGAAAAAATCCGCAACAAGATCTATATTACCTACCCTTATCGCCTGACCCCCTATGTTGGGAGCAAGGAAGGTGGTTTCGATTTCAAAGTTCCGCTGGTCTCCAGTGCCAAAAACTTTGGCGAGCGCAGGATTACGTCACGTACCCTTACCATGTTGACCCAGGTAACCTTGCGGGGATTGGGGCTCATGTATAATGACCTGTACCGTGATCATCTGTTGGACGTCATGAGCATGCAGATGGACGTCATCGCTCGTGATTATGAACGTCTGAGTTTTGGCCCAGGGCAGCGCTACGTCTCCAAAGGATGCTACATTATTCAGCTTGGCCCCGGTGCTGAGCCGGCGTTGATCCCTCGCAGTGAATGGGTGATACCGTAATCATTGCCAACTCACAACTCACAACTCACAACTCTCAACTCCCCAACTCCCCAACTCCCCAACTCCCCAACTCTCAACTCTCAACTCTCAACTCTCAACTCATTCCTGCCACATGTAAAAAATTACGACAGCCTCCCCAGACCGATTGTCACTAAAATGTAAAAACAGTATCTACGTTAAAAGGCTCGTATTGTTTAACGTGTTGATAATACATGAAAAACTCGTTGGCATTAAACCTGCTATAACTAAGTGAAAGACTCAATAAACAAACAAGGTCTAATTGGTCTCTATTATGGTTTTTGCAGGTGGATGTTAAAAAATGTTCCAAATAACGGATGGGGAAAGGAGCACGAGATGAAGATCAGGACGCTTGGCACGCTGGGGATCTGGATGGTGATATCAACGTTGATATCGTTGAGTGGGGTTATTGCCGTAACCGCACTGGCCGCAGAGATGACGCCGGAAGTGGCGGCAAAAGTCGAAAATCATCGCAAGCAAAAAGCACAACAAGTCACCCATGAAAAGAAGAAAGTTGCCGCCGATGCACTCAAGGCGGAACGGTTGAAAGTCTATAAGGCCAAACAGCAGGTCAAACAGTCGCAACGTGGCGGCAATGGACATGTGAATGACAATTCCAAACCGTAGCAAGGTCAATAAGGAGGAACTATGAACGCGATGAGAATGAAAGATGTTTGGCGATACTGGCTGGCGCTGGTTGTGCTCTGCATCTGGAGTATGCCGCAGATAGCCGGAGCTGTTGCGCCGGTATCACAGATTCCAACCGGTCCCAAGGATGTGAACGGTAACTGGGCAACTCCCGATTATTACACCACAGCCAACTGGGCCAACAGTCCGCCCATGGCTAAATTTGTCGATACACTTCCCGGTTTGGGGGCTGCCAAGGCCAACAACCTGGGTCAGTATCTTCCCGTCGCCGTAGCGGATACCACCACCTATCCCGGTTCGGACTACTACATTATTGCGCTGCGGCAATATACCAAGAAGTTGCACAGCGATCTGAACCCAACCACCTTGCGTGGTTATGTTCAGCTTGACTCCGCCGGCAACCCCGTTGCTCCGATTAACTATCTCGGTCCTATCATCGTAGCCGAACGCGATCGGCCGGTGCGCCTCAAATTCATCAATCAGCTCCCCACCGGTTCAGGTGGCGACCTCTTCATTCCGACTGACACAACCGTCATGGGTTCCGGCACCGGTCCGGCAGACGCTGCCGGTCAACCATGTGACAATACACCGCTCAACAATCCCAATGGTTGCGCCAGCTACCCGCAAAACCGTGCCGACATCCATTTGCATGGTGGCCGCACTCCATGGATCAGTGATGGCACTCCCCACCAGTGGATCACCCCGGCTGGCGAAGTAACCCCTTTCAAACAAGGGGTCAGTATGCAGAATGTACCTGATATGCCTGCTCCCGGCCCTGGTGAATCTACCTATTATTTCACCAACCAGCAGAGCGCCCGTTTAATGTTCTACCATGACCATGCTTTCGGCATCACCCGTCTGAATGTGTATGCCGGTGAAGCTGCAGGATACCTGATCACTGACAAATACGAGCAGGATCTTGTTAATCGTGGATTGATCCCGCCGGCTGAATTGATGGTGCCGCTGGTCATTCAGGATAAAACCTTTGTTGATGCCACGCCGGTTACCCACCCGGTCACCGGACAGCCGACGACCCAGGTTCGGGTAAGCGACCCGCTTTGGAACTGGGGGAGCGGTTCAAGCATCAATGGAATCAAGACTCCGGTAACCGGCGATCTCTGGCTACCTCACGTCTATATGCCGGCGCAAAGTTCGATTGCCGGCGCCGGAGGGGTCAACCCGTTTGGGCGCTGGATGTATGGCCCCTGGTTCTACCCGGCTACCGTTGTTGATGTTGGCCCGAAAGCGAACCCCTACTATGATCCGGATTGCAGCAGCCCCAACCCGTTCATTCTTGCCAATTGTCAGACCCCCGGACAGCCTGAGCAGATACCGGGAACACCGAATGTTTCTATGGGGATGGAAGCCTTCCAGGATAGCGTGGTTGTTAACGGTACGGCCTTCCCTTCGGTTACCGTAGATCCGCGTACCTATCGTTTCAGGATCCTGAATGCAGCCAATGACCGTTTTCAGAACCTGTCATTCTATATCGCCGATTCGACGGCGGGGAATGTCAGCCCTGATGCTCGTCTGACAGCAGCCGGTAAATCGAATCTGACGGAAGTGAAGATGGTCCCCGCATCGGCAGCGCTGGCTGCCGCCAATAACTGGCCGGTAGACTGGCCGGTGGATGGCCGTGACGGCGGCGTGCCGGATCCGGGTGCCTGCCAGCCTGGCGGCATGAATTGTCCCAACTTTGGACCAAGCTTCCTGCAAATCGCTACCGAAGGTGGTTTCCTCCCCAAGCCGGTGGTAATCAATCCGCAACCGATCACCTATATAACCGATCCGACCGCCTTCTGGGTTGGCAATGTTGATAAAATGGGTCTGGCGCTCGGACCTGCCGAACGTGCCGATGTACTGGTTGATTTCAGTGCCTATGCCGGCAAAACTCTGATCCTGTATAACGATGCTCCGGCAGCCTGGCCGGCCCGTGTACCGGTGTATGATTATTATACCGGCGCACCTGATTTGCGTGCGAACGGCGGTTATGGCGCAGGTGGCGTACTTGATCCTGCCACCGGAGCCTGGGTTGTCGATCCTGCCAATGCCAGCAATGTTCCCCATGGTGTGCTCCCCGGTTATGCCCCCAATACCCGTACGGTTCTGCAGGTTATCGTACGTGGAACGGGAAGCGTAGTCGACGGCGCTCCATCATTCAGCTTTAATCAGGCTGCTCTGGAAGCGGAATTTACGTCAGCTGCTCCTGCAACTGCCATCAATCCGGCACCAACCAAGACTCTCTTTGAACGTAGCCAGGAACCGATCATCGTTGGTCAGGCATCCTATGCCAGCGCCTATCCCAATTCCTACTTCCCGCTGAACTTCCCGTGGGAAGGGATTTCACAGATCAACGATGCCAATATTCAGTTTGTTACCGTAGCAGGTGAACAGGTGGTTGCCAGACAGGAGCCGAAGGGTATTCATGACGAAATGGGTGCTTCTTTTGATCCGGTCTACGGCCGCATGAGCGGTAACCTTGGCATGCAGATCCCCAATCCTACCACCCTGACTGCCAATCTGATTCTGTACGGTTTTGCTGATCTGGCCACGGAAAACATCAATAATTCAGTGTCGTATAATGTCCAGGTTGTACCAGGTACTACGACTCTGGCCGATGGTACCCAGATCTGGAAAATTTCACACAACGGTGTTGATACCCATCCGATTCACTTCCATATCTTCGATGTCCAGTTGCTCAACCGGGTAGGGTGGGATGGCCAAATTCTCATGCCCGAGCCGAATGAACTGGGGTGGAAGGATACGGTTAAAATCAGTCCCCTGGAAGATACCATCGTAGCCGTACGCCCTCGGGCGCCAGCGCTGCCGTTCGGTATCCCCGAGAGTATCCGTCCGCTGAATCCGGCCATTCCGATCAACTCCACCATGGGCTTCAACAGCATCGACCCGGCGACCGGTCAGGCCTATGTTGCACCGTCACCCTATGCCGGTGGTGTTACCAATACACTGCATAACTTCGGTTGGGAATATGTCTGGCATTGCCACATTCTCTCCCACGAAGAGATGGACATGATGCGTCCGATCGTTCTTAATTATGTGGCAGAGCTTCCGCCGGCATTTACGGCATCATTGGATGCCAACGGAGTCAATTGGGTTGATCCGACTCCGATCACGGTGATTTCTGCCAATCCGGAAGACTACCGTAATGCCGCCAATGAAATTGGTTACAATGTCTATCGCACAACTACCGGTAGTTTCCAGACCGATATTACTGGCAAGCCAATTTCACTGAACAGTGTCATGATACCTGCCAACAGCACCACCTTTGCCGATCCTGGTGCTGCCTCTAAAGGTGAAACCTACATCGTAGAAGCGTTCAATGCCAAAGGCTCCACATTTGCCTATGCTGGTGGCGCTCCCACGGTTACTGTTGCAGTTGATAATGCTGCCAGTACCTTTACCCCTGCCGGACCGGTTGTCATCAATGCCACGGTTGCCGGTGTGCCTACGGGTGTGACGGTTACCCAGGTTGCTCTGTATGATGGCGCCAACCTGATCGGTAGTCTTACCGCAGCACCCTATCAGTTCTCCTGGACCGGGGCTACAGCAGGATCACACAGCATGACTGCCAAGGCGACTCTCAGTTTCATGGGAGGGATGGTAATCTCCAGCCCGGTTAATGTAACAATCAACAGTACCATCAGCGCTGATTTTACGCCGAACAACGGTGCCTCATTCAGTGTTTGTACTCCCATAACCTTTGACAGCAGTGCTTCAACCGGCAGTATCTCCAGTTACAGTTGGCTGATCAATAGCGTTAGCTATTCAACTCCAACCGTGACTCTCTCCACACTGCATGCCGGTAATTACCCGGTTACCCTTGGTATCTCTGCCTTGAGTGGTGAAACCGCACAGGTTACCAAGAACATTACGGTGACCAACAATGCTCCGGTAGCAAACCATGGCGGACCGTACACCATGCTTAATGGAATCAGCGTAACATTGAATGGTACGGGAACCGATGCGGATGCCTGTGATGTACTTTCCTATGCCTGGGATGTGGATAACAAAAATGGCTATGAGTTTTTAACGGCTAACCCAACGATCTCCTATAAATCTCTGATGTCTGTCTTAGGTGCCGGAACTCATACAATTAATTTCAAGGTGACGGATTCTAATGGTGGAGTATCAATAGCAACTACTACGTTGACAGTACCACCAGCTGGTTTTACCACCACTGCTTTACCTGATGGTGGTGTGAATGTTGCGTATAATTTTCAATTAACTGCAATAGGACAAACATTGCCGTTCACGTGGTCAGCCACCGGATTGCCCTCTGGTTTGTCGATTAATCCCTCTACAGGTGTAATCAGTGGTATTCCTGTGCCTAATACTGTTCCGACAGGTATTTTTGCCACATTCCCGGTTGCAATTTCGTTGACTGATAGTGCAGCAACTACAATT
>Ga0062383_10000150_pt1 | contig 17874 bp, 19 predicted proteins | sample DOMMetBare3Fresh_FD_59508 | JGI IMG/M metagenome (GOLD analysis project Ga0062383, IMG submission 59508) | Wetland sediment microbial communities from St. Louis River estuary, USA, under dissolved organic matter induced mercury methylation -... | ecosystem: Environmental > Aquatic > Freshwater... | reverse complement strand
TTTGCAATTGACTGGTCGGTGAATCGAGGAACTGCACACGGGAAGTGCGTACATCCAGTTGTTCCCATTGCGACTCGGGCGTTTCGGTGAAACTGTAGTCTCTTGTGGCGCCGCCATCGTTGGCTGCGTAGAAGTAGAGGTCGCTATCGACCGTACGATAGAGCGAGAGATTCAGCGTGTCGTTTGCAAAGTCAAAGCCGCTGATCCGAGACCAGTTGGGCATTGTGAAGATCAGCCCGTCATTGACGGTGTCGTGGGCCGGAATCAATTCCTCAAGATGAATTTCCGGACGAAGTTCGCGGCTGCCGCCATGGACTCGGATCGTGTCAGCACCTTCTCCGGCAATGATTTTGCAATAGCCTTCAGTCCTGAAGTCATCCAGAGCAGAATTGAGGTTGAATATGTCGTCACCACTGCCACCGTCAGCTTGGTCGAGCGTGGTCATTGTGATTTCGTCGTTGCCGCTGCCCCCTTCGATGAGGTCAGGCCCGATATTGGCCAGCGATTCGCGCGTTGGATTGAATTGAACAGAAAATGGTGATGAAACTATAAAGTCGTTTCCCGCGCCGCCGATCAAGTGGTCAGAGCCAAATCCCCCATAGAGACCGTCATTGCCATCGCCGCCATCGAGAATATTGATCTCGTTGTCGATTACGGAGCGTAGTTCCGGCGCCCGCCAGTTTCCATCTGCCGCGAAATAGCCTGAGGTATACGTTACCGGTCGCTCATAGCCCGATTGATTGGCCTCAAGGTTGTCATCGCCATTACCGCCCTTTAGCCAGTCGTTGCCAGCTCCGCCCACCAGCGAGTCGTCACCATCGCCGCCTTCGAGCAAATCGTTGCCGCTTGATCCGAAGATGCGGTTAGCGTCGCCGTTCCCGAAAAAGTGTTCGTTGTTGCCACTGCCGTTCAAGACCGGTGCGCCGGGATTCAGCACGATATTCACCATATCGGGAATCGTCGTCTGCATCGCAGCTTCAACATTCGTCCAATTGATTTCGGTAATGCCTCGCAAGTCCTCGGCGTTCAGTCCTGCAGCTTTGAAGTAATCCGTAATGGCCGCCCGGTCAAGGGCTGGAAATTGGCTGTTGACTGCGTTGCTCAGCATAGTGATCGACAACTGCTTTTCCTTGCAATAATTGAAGACGCTTTGAGCGCTTCCAACGCGCAGCTTAATGTTGTTGATCAGTCCATCGACGGTTTCATTGTTGACGTAGTACCACCTGGAAATTGATGTTGACATGGGTTCTTTCTGGATTGTTTTGCGTCGACCGATCGGTGCGGGAAATTGCGTAATCCGGCGCGGCCAGTGCAGGCGCGAATGGAATATGGTTGAGTAATTTTCAGCGTATTGTCATTGTCAGTCAATGACATTGGATTTTTGGCAAAGCGCTGTTAACGTCTGCTGCTTGGTTTTCTTCAAATTTGTTCAGGTTGTTCCGGTGGGGGCGATGATTTCCCGAGCGGAGAAATATCCAATTCCGAACAAAAAAAAGCCCCCGGTCGTCCGGGGGCCTGGTTGCTGTATCTGGCTTGGCGGCGTTCAGCCTTCGCCCGGTTCCATGTGGGCTTGCAGGTAGTTCGGCAGCGTGACGTCCTTGATCAGGGTTTGCTGCGTTTCCAGCCAGTCGATGGCTTCCTCGCAATGCTCGAGCAGTTCCTCGAGCAGATCACGGCTGACGTAGTCCTGCAGCTCTTCGCACAGGGCAATTGATTCGACCAGCAGCGGGCGCTGGATCTCGCGTTCGTACTTAAGGTCGCCCTGCAGGCATTCGACGACGTTTTCGCCGATCAGCAGCTTGCCCAGGTTCTGCAGGTTGGGCAGGCCTTCGAGGAAGAGCACGCGTTCGATCAGTTCGTCGGCTTCCTTCATGACGCGGATCGACTGCTTGTACTGGTAGTCGTTGAGCTTTTCCAGGCCCCAGTTGCGGAACATGCGGGCATGCAGGAAATACTGGTTGATCGAGGTCAGCTCGTTCTTCAGCACCTTGTTCAGGGCTTCGATGACTTTCTTTTCGCCTTTCATGCTCGCTCCTTAAGCCGGGTTGCCGGAGCCCATCTGGCTCTGCTGGTAGTTCTGCAGACCGACCAGTTCAATCAGGCGGATCTGCTTTTCGAGGTAGTAGGCATGGTCCATCTCAGTATCTTCAAGCTGGACGCCGAGCATGTCGCGGGTTACGTAGTCCTGTGCCTTTTCACAGGCGGCCATGGCCTTTTTCAGTTCGCCGACCACCTTGTATTCGACGGCCAGATCGGACTTGAGCATTTCCGGAACGGTCTTGCCGACCTTCAGGGCGTCTCGCTTGGCCAGGTTGGGTGTGCCTTCGAGGAAAAGAATGCGCTGGATCAGGGCACGGGCGTGCTGGCGTTCGTGATCGGACTCGTGCAGCGATTTTTCGGCCAGATGTGCAAAGCCCATGTCGGCATACATCTCGCCATGGATCAGGTATTGGTCGACAGCGGTCAGTTCGCCGGCCAGCAGGCCGTTGAGGATGTCGATGATTTTCTTGTCGCCTTTCATAGCGTTCTCCGAAGTATTGGTTGATCAGCAGGCTGGCTGGCGGCAGGAGCTGGCTTACCCGTGCCGTATTCTAAAGGTGCAACTGGAGATTTGAGCGTGGCGTGGGTAAAAAGTTCTTTAGTTTCAACTAATTACGAACCGTTCTCATTATCTTTCTTTTCTACCCAGATGTAGCGAGCCACTGCGTGCTCCAGCGCCAGTTCCACCTCGTCGGCCAGAATGACCGTCATTGGCCGTTGCTGCAGTACCGTTAGCGGGCGGTTTTCGGCCAGGCCGTAGGCGGTGAGTTGTTCGCGCTGCAGGGCGTCGATCTCGTTACCCAGGGCGGCGAGGCGAACTTCGCTGCCGGCGGGAATGAAGGCGAGCGGCAGGCGGGCTTCGTGTTTCGGACTCATGATCAGGACCAGAGAGCGCGCAGCGCGATGTTGAACAGGCCGCCGATGAGGAAGGCGAAGGGGACGATCATGGCCAGCATGGCCATGGCGGTTTTGAGGCCCTGTTCCTTGACCATCATCATCAGGCTGGCAAAGCAGGGGATGAACAGCGTGATGGTGATCATGCCGACCACGGCCTGGATCGGCGACAGGCTGTGCGACATCGCGAACAGCCCGGTGGCGCCGAAGTCGCGGCGCAGGAAGCCCATCACGAAAGCTGCCGAGGCTTCCGCCGGCAGGCCGAGCCAGCCGGAGACCAGCGGTTCGCCGGCGCGGATGATGCCGGGCAGGGCGCCGCTCTTGTCGAGGGCAAACATGATGAAGGTGCCGAGCAGGAAAAGCGGGATGACTTCGATCAGGTACCACTTGAGCCGGCCGCCGGTCTTTTTCAGCACATTGCCGAGAATCGGCAGACGCATCGGTGGCAGTTCGGTGACCAGCGGAATGCGCCGGCCGGGAATCAGCTTGGCGGCGAGGAAGCCGGCCAGCAGCAGGACGCCGACCATGGCCAGGGCCCAGACCAGGACGGCGGTGAAAGAGACGCCGCCGAGCATGCCGAGGACGACGCCGAGCTGGGCCGAGCAGGGAATGGCCAGCGCCAGCAGGAAGGTGGTGATCAGCCGTTCGCGTGGGCTGTGCAGGATGCGTGTCGTCAGCGTCGCCATGGTGACGCAGCCGAGGCCGAGCACCATCGGCAGCACGGCGCGGCCATTGAGGCCGATCAGCGCGAACAGGCGGTTGGCGATGACGGTCAGGCGTGGCAGATAGCCGGAATCCTCAAGTACACCGAATGCCAGGAAGAAGGTGCTGACGATAGGCAGGATCAGGGCCAGCGCGTAAGTCATGCCCATGGTCCATAAACCGTACTGGCCGACCAGCATGTCGGAAAGCCAGGGCAGGCTGACCGTGCTGGCGACGAAATCGGTGAAGGCCGGGTTGAGGAGACCTTCGAAAAGGTCCTTCTCCATCAGCCCGACCAGGGTCGTTGCGCCAAAGACGCCGACGAACTGATAGACGACGTAGAGCACGCCGAGCAGGATGGGGATGCCCCAGACTGGATGCACGACATACTGGCCGATCCGTTGCGACAGCAGCGGGCTGCTCTTCACCGCACGCTGGATGACGCTGGCCGCCAGGGTATCGGCGGCTTCGGTGCGTTCGCGGGCGAGCAGGGTCGGCAGGTCGCCTTCGGCCCGGCCGATGGCCGTCTGGCGCAATTGTTCGAGTTCGGCGAACTGCGCCCCGGCGGTCGCTTCCAGCCAGTGCACCACTTCCGAGTCGCCGCCGAGATAGAGGATGGCCAGGCCGCGCGCCGCCAACCGGGGATGCGGCGCCAGGCGCAGAATGCTGTCGGCAACGCCGGCGATGTCGGCTTCGATATCCGCGTCGTAGCGCAACATGGCTTCCGGGCGCTGGGCTTCGCTCAGGCTGCCGGTCAGTTCGCCGATGCCCTCGCCGCCGGTGGCGACGGTGGCCAGAACAGGGATGCCGAGTTCTTCCGACAGAGCAGGGATGTCGACGGTGACGCCGCGGGCGGCAGCCTCGTCGTGCATGTTGAGGGCCAGTACCATCGGCACGCCGAGTTCGGCCAGCAAGGCGGTCAGGGTCAGCGTCCGGCGCAGGTTCTTGGCATCGCCAACCTGCACGAAGCTGCGTGAGTTCTCGTTGAGCAGGGCGCGCATGGTCGCCCGTTCGTCGTCGCTGCGCGAGGGCAGGGCGAGCACGCCCGGGGTGTCGAGCAGGGCGGCCTCGCGGTCGAAGCGGGCGCTGGCGCGCGTCACCTCGACGGTGGTTCCGGGGTAGTTCGAAACGTTGACGTAGGCGCCGGTCAGGCGGTGAAAGAGGACCGATTTTCCGACATTCGGATGGCCGATCAGGAGAATTGCGTTGGCTACTGGCTGCGTCATGGTCTTGCCGAGATGAATGTTGCGTAATCGGGTGATGCCCGATCCGACCGGACTTTACGCCGGATTTTCCTTGCCGACGATGGCTTGGCGTTAATTTTCCTCACCAGATGAAGAAAACCAGCGTCCACATTGTTGCCATCGTTCCGACCGGCAGCAGCATCGCAGTAAAGGCGGCGAGCTTGCGCCAGTTGGTCGAGTCGGCTTGAAGGGTCAGTTTGAAGGCCAGCCACAGGCTGCCCAGGCAACCGAGGCTGAGCAGCGTGATGCGGAAATACGGTAGCCAGACCAGCGTCAGGCGCTCGGCCTTGAGATGGGTGACGGTCAGCATCGACAGGCCAAGGATGACGCTGGCTGCGGCGAGCGGCGCCAGGGCGAGGGCAAAGCGCTGCCAGCTGAGTAGCGGATGGCGCAGCAATCGGGCCGCAATGCCCGGGCCGACCAGCAACAGGCTGCCGAGCAGGAAACCGCCACCGAGCAGGTAGCCGAGAATCAGGCCGCCGTCCAGCCAGGTGAACAGGTCGCTGGCTTCCGGATAGTGGGTGAGCAGCCACCAGGGCACATCGTTGTCGAGCAGCGCAAAGTAGTCGTGATCGACCAGCCATTCGGCGGTGGCCAGCTTGATGGCGAGCAGCCAGGGGCTGAGCGTCCATTGGAAGGCGGCGGTGGCGACACCGAGTACGCCGTAGACCAGGGTCAGCGCGTCCGGCGTCTTGGCCGGGTTGTTGAAATCGAGGACTTCCGAGAAGGGCGAACGCAGGCTCAGGCTGACCGCATCGCGCTGCCCGGCACAACGGCCGCAGCTGTGGCATTCGGAGGCACTGGTCATGCGCCGGACATCGACCAGCGGCGCGCAGTTGACTGGTTCGAAGTCGCCGGTGTGCTTGTCCCAGGCATCGCGATCGACCTTGTAGTGTAACGGGGCGATCTTGGCCAGCACGGCGAAGACGCCCGAGGCCGGGCACAGATAGCGGCACCAGATGCGCTTCTCGCGGCCGTAGAGCAGGCCGATGACGATGGCGGCGATGGTCGAGCCGCCAAGGACCAGCAGGGCGGCTTGCGGGTATTCGTAAACGCTGACCAACTGGCCGTAAACGGTGGTGCAGATGAAGGCGACGAAGGGCCAGCCCGACCATTTCAGCCAGCCGGGCAGCGCCTTGCCGCGGCCGTACTGGCTGATCTGTTCGGAAATGAAGCCTTCCGGGCAGAACAAGCCGCACCAGACGCGGCCCATGGTCACGGTGGCGATCATCACGCCGGGCCACCACAGGCCCCAGAAGCAGAATTGCGAGAACAGCCGCAGGTTGTCCCAGAGATGGGCGCTTTCCGGCGGCAGGGGCATGAAGGCGGGAATGATCACCATTGCGGCATAGAGCACGACGACCAGCCACTGGATGGCGATGATCGGCTTGCGGTGACGGCGCAGGAACAGGCCGGCGGCCGCCAGGCGACTGCGCGGTATCTGCCGGTGAAAAGTCAGCGCATGTTCAGCCATGACGGCTTGCCCGATGGCCGATGATGACCAGGCCCCAGTAGCCGGCCCAGACCAGCAGGCTGCTCAGGGCCGGGCGGGCGCGATAGCCGGCGAAATCAGCGATCAGCTTGCCGCCGGTGGTGCTGTCGTCGAGCAATAGCGAGGTGTCCCAGACCGGGTCGAGCAGGGGGGGCAGGTAACCGGCGCCGATCAGGCGATCGACCGCCGAGATGAGCAGCGCCGAAGCGAGGATGAGGAGCAGGATCGACGACAGGCGGAGCAACAGGCCGATATTGAGCTTGGCCAGGCTCTTGGCGGCCAGCCAGGCGGTCAGGCCGGCGCCGGCCAGGCCGGTCACCGAACCGACGGCGAGGGCGCTCATGTCGCCGCCCTGGGCCAGGCCGTAGAGGAAAATCACCGTTTCAGCGCCTTCGCGAGCTACCGCCAGCGCCGCAACGACCGCCACGCCGAGGTAGCCGGAGCGTTCGGCGGCGGTAGCCAGTTCGGCATGCAGGCGGGCCTTCATCTGCCGGCCGTGCTTCTTCATCCACAGCACCATCTGGGTAATCAGCGCCGAGGCAACGAACAGCGTGCCGGTCTGGAACAGTTCCAGCGCTTCGCCGGTCAGTTCGTCCTGCACCGTCAGCAAGGCCCAACCGAGCAGCATGGCCAGGCCGACGCCGCTGGCCAGGCCAATGAACAAGGCGTTGCGACCGCGGCCGCTATCGTCGTTGGCTTTCAACCAGGCGTAGAGAATGCCGGCGATCAGGAAGGCTTCGAGGCTCTCCCGCCAGACTACGAAAAAGGCGTTACCCATGCTGTGCTCCGTTGTGCGCGGTTGGTTTTTTTTAATGGCTTACTTGGCGACGATCCGGCCCTGACCGGTATCCGGGTGGAAATCGTCAAAGAATTTGTAAGTGCCCGGCTTCATCGGGTAGAAGACCAGGCTGCGGGTGACGCCGGGGGCGAGCACCAGTTCCTTTTTCAGTTCCAGACTCTCGAATTCCGTGGCCCCCGGGCCCTCGTTCTTCACTTCCAGGCGAAAGCGGGTGCCGGCCGGCACTTCAATGGTTTCCGGCAGAAAACGGCCGTCTTTCATCAGCAGCTTGAAGGTCGGCATGTCGTCGGCCAGTGCTGTCGTGGAGGCCAGTAGCAGGCCGAGGGCCACGGAAAAGAGAGTCTGTTTCATCAGGTTTCCTTAGTAGGCGATATTGGCGCGGATGGCGAACACCTTGACCGACTTGGCATCCGGGTTGGCGCCGCCGTTGGTGATGTACTGGAAGTCCGGCGTCAGTTCGAATTGCGGCGTCAGGCGGTAGCGGTAATAAATTTCCGCCAGATTCTCGGCACCGCGCGGCGTGTAGCTGTAGGCCACGCTGCGGGCGAGCGAGCTGTCGCTCGGTTCGTCTTCGAGGTAGCCGAATGCCGTGCTGCCGCGATAGGCCTTGCCCGATTGCAGCCAGGCACCGGCAACGCCGATGGCGTCAGCACCGCGTCCCCAGTAACTGCCTGAGAACTCGGCACCGGCGGTCGCCGCCTGGTTGAAGGCCAGCTCGCCCTTGACCAGCTTGCCGTAACGGGCGAAGACCTTGATGCCGTCGCCGATCCGTTGGTCGATCGAGGCGCCGATCCCGGTGTGCTTGTTCAGGTTGCCGTCGTAGTCGGCGCCCTGGCTGCGATTCCAGCCGTAAAGACGGTAGTTGCCGGTGAGGCCGCCGAACAGTTTCAATTGCTTTTCGGCCTGCACCATGAGCAGCGGCGAAGACAGGCTGCGCTGGTAGTTGGCACCCTTGTCGCCGGTGCCGAAGACGCCGACCGACAAGCGCCACGGTTCGACCTTGTTGAAGTAATTGAGGTAGGAGGCGATGAAGCCGGGCTGGAAGCCGTTGGCATCGACGCCGACTTCGCCGCCGGCATCGAGCAGCGGGTTATGCACGAAGACGGAGTTGAGGAACTGCTTGGATTCGTCGCCGGCAGCGGCGTTCTGGTCGAAGAAGCCGAAGATGTCCATCTTGCCGAAGGTGACCTCCAGCGTTTCCCGCGAGTAGGGCTTGAAACCGAGGAAGGGCAGCGGGATCGCCGCCTGGTACCAGGCTTGACCGAGGATGGTGACCGACGAATCCGGGTCGAGGCCGGAGGCGCGGAAGGCCAAGGCATTCGGGGCGCTGGCGAAGTGGCCGAGATTGGTGAACGCCGCGTTCATACCCAGGCCCTGGCCCATGCGCAGATGGGCGAAGAGCTTGTGCTCGATGTCGCCGAGCGGCTTGAGCGGCAGTTCGACCGAGACGTCGGCCCGGTAGTTGAGTTGGCTACTGCCACCGTCTACATTTTTCGGCAGGCCGTTGGCGTGCTGCATGACGGTGGCCAGCGAAGCGCCCACCTTGATGCCGTCCAGACCTTCGGCGATCTTTTGCGCCTTCTTCATGTTCAGCTGATCTTTTTCGACCGCCTTCAGGCGTACCGTCAGATCGGGCTCGTTTTCAGAGAGGCGGGGACTGTCGAGACCCTTGGCAATCTCTTCGCTTTCGCCCTTCAGTGCCTTGACCTGTTTTTCCAGTTCGGCATTGCGGGCTTCCAGCTTTTCCAGGCGGGCGGCGAGTTTTTCCAGCGTGGCGGCATCCGTCGCGGCGAGGGCGGGCAGGGCCAGCCCCGCCGCGACGAGCGCAGCGGTTATCTTGGCGAGCTTCATGATCAGTAGCCGCCTTTTTTACCGATGCCGACGTAGGTGAATTCGTATTCGACTTCAAACGGCTTGAACCAAGGGCGAACGCCGGTGGCGCGGTCGGTATGGCGGCCGAAATGCGAGTGCGGGTTGGCCGACGGCGGCAGAACCGTGTACTTCACCTTGTACTTGCCCGGGCCGGCCAGCTTGATGTTGTCGCCATAGTGCGGGCCGTCGTTGGCGACCATGGGCATGAATTCGCCGGCAACCTTGAAGTCGGCGCCGATCTTGGCGACTTCGAACTTGACGACGAGGTAGGGAATCCATGCCCCTTCCTCGAAGCCGTTCGGGTTGTTGGCCAGCGCGTGGATGTCGGCTTCGATGTGGATATCCGATTCGGCGGCCTTCTTCATCATGCCTTCCGGTTCCATTTCAACCGGTTGCAGATAGACGGCGGCGACCTCCATACCGGCGCGCTGTTGCGGCACGCCGATCGGATATTCGAGGGCCAGGGCCGGAGCGGCCAGGACAGCGGAAAACGCCAGAGCGGTGATTAGTTTTTTTGTGGACAACACGGCAAGACTCCCTGAAAAGTCTCTGCCTGGCTGGCGGCGAAGCTTGGCGTCCCTCTGTGGACTGGCTGGCTTCGTTGGCTGGCTGGCGAGAGGATTGTTTGACTACACGAGTAAAAAATTAAAAGCGCGGCTTACTGCGTCTCTGCTCCCGGCTGGGTAACGAAGCCAATTTTGCTCAGACCGGCCCGGCGGGCGGCACTCATGGTTTCGGCCACCGATTCGTAGCGGGTGTTGCGGTCGGCTTTGAGATGCATTTCGACATTGGCGTCCTGGGCGACGGCGTCGCGGAAGCGGGCTTCCAGCGCGGCCTGGTCAACTGGCTCGCTGCCGATGAAGACCTTGCTGTCGGCATTGATCGAGACTTTCAAGGTCAGCGGCTTCTCGTTGGTCGGCAGGCTGGAGGCGCGCGGCAGGTCGACTTTCACCGAGTGCGTCATCAGCGGCGCGGTGATGATGAAGATGATGAGCAGCACCAGCATCACATCGACCAGCGGCGTCATGTTGATTTCCGCCGTCGGCGCTTGCACGCCGGGTGAATTGAAGCTTCCCATGGCCATGTTATGCGGCCTCCGTGGCGGCGCGGGCGCGCATCGGGTGGATCTGGGCGCTGTTGGCGACAAACGGCTTGCCGACCGTGAAGAAGGCGTGCAGGTCGTGGGCGAAGGCGTCGAGGTCGGCCAGGATGACGCGATTGGCGCGGGTGAAGGCGTTGTAGGCGAAGACGGCGGGCAGGGCGACGGCCAGGCCGGCGGCGGTCATGATCAGCGCTTCGCCAACCGGACCGGCGACCTTTTCCAGTGCCGCCTGGCCGGACAGACCAATCGCCAGCAGGGCGTGGTAGATGCCCCATACGGTGCCGAGCAGGCCGACGAAGGGGGCGGTGGCACCGGTGGTGGCGAGCAGGGTCAGACCGTTTTCCATGCCGGCCTGGGTGCTGGAGAGTTGTTGGCGCAGGGCACGTTCCATCTGTTCAGAGGGATCGAAGCGGGAAGCGAGACGCCCCGGGGCCGCTTCGCAATCGTTGTTGCAGCAATTGGCCTGGGTGGCGAGTTGGACATAGGGGCTATCTGCACCGGCCTGGCGCAGATGCTCGATGCCTTCGGCGACGCTGCTCGATGCCCAGAAGGCGCCCATGGCGCGGGCCGCGCGACGGACAGTCCACCAATCCCAGGCCTTGGCCAGGATCAGATACCAGCTGGCAATCGACATGATGGCCAGGATGATGGCGACGGCGTGGGAGATGCTGTCGCCGCTGGCCCACAGGTGGGCGAAACCGAAAGAGTTTTCCTGCATGCTATTGCTCCAATTTGAAAATGATGGGGACCAGGACCCAGCTCTGTACTGCGGCATCGCCGCGTTTGGCCGGTATGAATTTCCAGTTGCGCACGGTCTTCTGCGCGGCTTCGTCGAGGCGGGTGCTGCCCGACGAGGTCTTGATCTCGACGCTGTCGGCCAGGCCTTGCGGCGTCACCGAAACGCGCAGGATGACCTTGCCTTCTTCGCCCATGCGGCGGGAAAGCGGTGGGTAGGCCGGGGCCGGGTTCTTCAGGTAATCGGCATCGAAACGGGCCTGGCTGACCGGCTCCGCCGGTGCAGCGGGCGGGGTTGGCTTGCTCTCGGCCGGTGGTGCGACCGGTGCGGATGGCGCAGGTACGTTGCTGCTGGTTGTTTCAAGAACCGGCGTCGGGGTCTTCGGTGCCGGCGTGGGCATCTGGTGCTGTTGCTTGACGGGTTGCGGCTTGGCGACCGGCAGCGGTTTGGCCTCGGGCGGCTTTTCGACTTCCGGTGGCTGCAGCAGGTCGACCACCATCGGGATTTCCATGATCTGCGGCACAACGGTCTTGGCGGCCAGGATCAGCAGAAAAATTCCGACATGCAGGCCGACCACGACACCCAATAAACCTGTGCGCTGGGTGTTGGAAGGGCGGGAGAGGGCGTAACTCATTGGCGTTGGTGATTTTCGGAAGTTCGCCGAGCAAAAAAGTCCATGGCTTGCTGGCTTTGGGCTCGCTGGCTGTGGAAACGAGAGATTTACAACGGAGAGAATCTATTTGGTCAGGATCAGCTTGTTTTCGCGTGTTACCCGGAGCAGGTAGCGCTGGCCGGCATGCTCGATTTCGACGGCACTGTTGCCTCGCAGGATGTCGCCGCTATCGACGCGTGGCCGGAGGGCTGCGTTATCGCCGGTGGGGGCAGGCGGTGGAGTTTTGGGCTGAGTGTTCATCGTAAACCTAAATACAAACGAGAATGGATCCTATTATTTGGTAATTGAGAATTGTTGTCAACAACTAACCCTGCTTGATTCATGGGTTTCGACAATTCCCGCGCTTTCGCTTGTGCTGCAAGCCGCACTGACGACTCGACCAAAACTCGAGACGCCGGCGCCCTTGATGAAAACGCATTGTTTGCCGCTGCGTTTGCACTGTTCCTTGACCCGCCAATAGGCGTTATGGCTGATGCAGCCGGCTTGACAGACCACCAGGTCGGCGGCTGAGAGTGCGGCATCGATACGGTGCAGGCTTTCTTCCAGGCCGCCGTCGTGATGCAGGAATCGACCGCCCCGCTGCTCGACGATCTGGCGGTAGGCGTCGACTGCGCCGGAGCGGCCGCCGACACACAGGATGCATTTACCGGAGAGGTTGGCCGGGGCATTGAACGCTTCCGGCGCCTCGGCAACTTCATCACTGGCGGCAAGCAGGTGGCGGATGGTTTCGTTGGCGTGACGCGATAGATCCTGCTGGCGCTCAAGTTCGTCCTGCTGTTCGGCGACGCGGGCCAGCAGCGCGCTGGCGCGCGCTTCCGCATCATTCGCCCGACGGGCAAGCACTTGGCGGTCCTTGAGGTCGGGCAGGCTGTCGCGCAGCTTGGCCAGTTCGGCATTCAGTTTGGCTATGCAGGCATCCTTGCCGGCCAGTTCGACCTGCAGTTCGCCGAGGCGTTGCTCCAGGCCCTGGGTATCGCGAACGCGGTTGCAACGTAGCGCTTCGATTTCGGCCTGCGCCGCGGCCAGTTGCTGGCGCCAGAGCTGGTTTTCCTGCTTCAGATTCTTCAGCGTCGTCAGATCGGTGCGGATGCTGCTGCCGATCTGATGCTGGATCATGTGGATGTCGCCGTAAATCAGCTGCTCCAGTTCGGCATCGCAGGCGGGGTGTGTCCAGGCCGCCCAGAGTGCGGCGGGAATCTCGTTGCCATGGTCGGCAGCGGCGCGCCAGCAGGTAAGCAGCGCATCGGCCGTCTTGGCTTGGGCGAAGCGGCGAATGATGGTCTGGCAGCGCTTTTCCAGCGCCTTCTGCAACAGTTCGGCCAGGCGGGAGCGGCTTTCGCAGGCGCCGACCGCTGTCGTGTGGAGCAGGAAGTCGCTGCTGTCGCGTGGAAAGACCATGACCTTGGCCATCAGCGTACGTAATTCCAGTACGCCGAAGCAGACGCCGATGACCGGGCAGTGGAATTTATGGGGAATATCCCAGAGTTTGCGGCGCCGGGAGCCGCGTACTGGGACGGCGCGCTGATCTTCGGAGGACGCGCTCAGGTGCAGCAGCTCGGCAAGATTCTCGGCGCGGGGTTTGGCGGTAAAGCTGCCGCCGGCAACGTGGTAGGGAAAGTCGGACATCGTCGGGCTCCTGGGCGATAACGCACTGGCTGGCCGGATATCCGGTTGGCTGGCTGAAAGGCGGTGACTGGGGCTGCTGGCAATCAGCGTTTGGTTTGAATCTGTTGCAGCAGGGCGTCGCGTTCGGCGGCGAGATTGGCGAACTCGCTGTGGGCTGCCTGAAGGGTCTTTTCGAGAAACCAGACACGTTGGGCGGTCTGGCTCAGCAGGTGATTGTTTTCGCTGAGTTCGACCAGGCGACGCCCGAGTTCGATGATTGCCTGACCCGATTGGTAGTCGGCCAGTTTTTTTTGCAGGTTGTGGTTCAGGGTCTTCAGACGATTGATTTCGTTGATTTGCGAAACGATGCGCCGGGTGGTACTGGTCGCACTCTTGCGCTGGGCGCGGCGGGATTCGCGCAAGGCCTGGCGCAAGGCCGTCACTTCGCTTGCCATGCGGTCGTACTGGCGTTGCTGGATCGGCGAAGGCAGGCTGAGATCCGATTGCGGATCGGCCAGGTCGCATTCCAGGATGTCGCGGTTCTTAAGCGGCGCAAGCATGATGATTTTCCTTTCCGTTGCTCAGGCGCGTGCTGGCTCTTTCGCAGAGGCAGCGGGTTGCATCGTCCAGGTCTTCCATTTCGCCGATGCGCTCGAGCAGGCGTGCGGCATTCAGTGCCGAATGCGGGCAACCGGTTTCGTGATGGATCAGCAACAAACTCAGTGCGCCGGCCCACAATTCGCTATTTGCCATCTCGGGCTCCTTGATTTCAGTGCGGGACACCGCCCAGCAACATCCAGAGGACGAGGCCGGCGAGCGTGACGTTGAAAAGCATGCTGGGCATCGAAAGCTTTCTGTTGTTGAGAACGGTTCTTATCTTAGCGGGCTTATGTAGTGTTGTAAACGGGAATTGTTCGCAATAATGCGATTTGGGTATTTGTGGAATAAAAAATGCCACCGACTGGCGGTGGCGACTGGATGGCGAACGGGAAATGAAGAATCCGGCTTGGCGTTTACATTCGCGTTGCGTAGTACTCGACGATGCGTTGCAGGTCGAGCGGGAAGGGCGCGGCATCGACATCCGGCAGGTGACCGAGCCTGGCCTGCTGGGTGGCGGGGTCAAAGGCGATCCATTCCGGTCGTTCGAGGGCGGGCGCCTCAAGCGAAGCCTTGATGGCAAACAGGCTGCGCCCGTGTTCGGTCGGGCCGAAGCTGTCTCCGATCCTGATGCGGATCGAGGGGATCGTGACGCGACGGCCGTTCAGGGCGATGTGGCCGTGGCTGACCAGTTGTCGTGCGGCGGGAATGGTCGGGGCATAACCGGCGCGGAAGACCAGGTTGTCGAGGCGACGCTCGAGCAGTTCGACCAGCTTGTTGCCGGTGGCGCCGCGATCCTTCTTGGCGTCGAGCACGACGCGGCGCAACTGGCGCTCGGAGAGGCCGTAGTTGTAGCGCAGCTTCTGCTTTTCCATCAACTGCAGGCCGAATTCGGACTTGCGACCGCTCAGTTTGCGGGCGCCATGCTGTCCGGGCGGCTGTGGGCGGTCCTGCATCGATTTGCGGGACAGGCCGGGCAGATCGACGCCGAGGGCGCGCAGGACTTTGAGACGGGGGCCGGTGTATCGGGACATCTTTTCTCTCTTTCAGTGAACGTGGCAACCGGGCGCGGTCATCGGGTAAAAATCGACAGGAACCGAGTTCGGGTGACACTGCACCGCTTCCCAGCCGCCCAACACTTCCTGCAGGGTGCTCTTCAGGTAAGGGTTGAGGCCGTCCTGCATGGCGATGCCGCGCAGATGCGCGCGCAGCGCCTCGGTCTTGTTCAGCGTCGTGCCGCGCAGGGCGGAAGAAGAGAGGAGATGAATGACGGCGGCTAGTCGAAGTTCGACCGACATGTCGGAGTTTTCCATGAGGCGCTCCAGAATTTATTGAAAACTGGCTGGCTCGCCGGGGATCCGGATGGCTGGCTGGGGCTGAGTCAAGAAACGGTTACCGGGCAGGCTAACCGTTAATTTCAGTATTGAGAATTATTCGCAATAATGTGGATTGAGTCAAGCAGTTCGGGTTGAACCGGGCCGTGCTCGGTGTCGGGTTTGCCGGACGTGGGGGCATTGTGCCGAAAGTGCAGCACAAAGTTTCCGGACAAGAAAAAGGCCACGGGGTGAGCCGTGGCCTTGCTGTGGATCGGGCGATGAATCAGCGGTCGCCGAATTTCTTCTTCTTGAAGCCGCCGCGATCGCCTTCAAACTTGCGCTCACCACCGCCGTCCGGACGGCCTTCATCCGGGCGCAGGTTGATCGGTACGCCGCGAACGCGGGTGCGCTTCAGGGCATTCGATGCTTCGGCGGGCATGCCGGCCGGCAGTTCGACCGTGCTGGAATCTTCATAAAGACCGATGCGGCCGATGAAACGGCTTTCGATGCCGGCTTCGTTGGCGATGGCACCGACGATGTCCTTGACCTGGACGCCATGCTCGCGACCTACGTCGATGCGGTAGCGCACCATGTCGCCAGCCGGGGCCGGACGGCGCGGTTTGTCGTCGAAGCGGGGCTTGTCGCCACGATCTTCAAAACGCGGACGGTCGCCGCCTTCGAAACGCGGCTTGCGTTCGCGGTCGCCAAAGCTGCCCGGGCGACGTTCGCCACGGCTGTCAGCCGCCATCGGGCGCGGCGGCGGGGGATCTTCTCCGGCGATTTGCAGCGGCTTGTTTTCCTGGGCCATCATGGCCAGGGCGGCAGCGACTTCTTCGGCGCCGACATTCTGTTCTTCGGCGATTTGCGACACGATGTTGGCGAAGAAATCGAGACCTTCGGCATTGAGCACTTCGACGACGCGTTCCTTGAAGTCGGAAACGCGCTTGTTGGTGACGTCGGCACGGCTGGGCAGGGTCAGCGGCGCGATCGGCTGGCGGGTGGCACGCTCGATGGTGCGCAGCATGCGGATTTCACGCGGGGCGACGAACAGGATGGCGTTGCCGGTGCGGCCGGCACGGCCGGTACGACCGATGCGGTGCACATAGGCTTCGGTGTCGTACGGAATGTCGTAGTTCACGACGTGGCTGACGCGCGGCACGTCAATGCCGCGCGCGGCGACGTCGGTGGCGATGACGATGTCGAGGGCGCCGGACTTCAACTGCTCGATGACCCGCTCACGCATTTGCTGGTTGAGGTCGCCGTTCAGGGCGGCAGCGGCGTAACCGCGGGCGGACAGCTTGTCGGCCAGCTCGACGGTGGCGGTCTTGGTGCGCACGAAGATGATGGCGGCATCGAAATCCTCTTCGACTTCGAGGATGCGGGTCAGGGCATCGAGCTTGTGCATGCCGGAAACCTGCCAGTAAACCTGGCGGATGGCGGCAACGGTCGTGGTCGCCGACTTGATCTTGATTTCGCGCGGTTCGACCAGGTATTTCTGGGCGACGCGGCGAATCTGCTCCGGCATGGTGGCCGAGAATAGCGCGGTCTGGTGTTGGGCCGGGGTGCGTTCGAGAATCCACTCGACGTCGTCGATGAAGCCCATGCGCAGCATTTCGTCTGCTTCGTCGAGAACCAGGGTCTTCAGGTTGTCGAGATTGAGCGTCTTGCGCTCCAGATGGTCCATGACACGACCCGGCGTGCCGACGATGACGTGAGCGCCGCGCGACAGCTGCTTCAGCTGGATGGTGTAGCTCTGGCCGCCGTAGATCGGCAGCACGTGAAAGCCGGGCAGGTTCTTGGCGTAGCTTTGCAGGGCTTCGGCGACCTGGATCGCCAGTTCGCGGGTCGGCGTCAGGATCAGGGCCTGCGGCTTGCTGACCTTGACATCGATCTGTTCCATCAGCGGCAGCGCGAAAGCGGCGGTCTTGCCGGTGCCGGTCTGGGCCATACCGATCAGGTCATGACCATCAAGCAGGATGGGGATGCACTGCGCCTGGATCGGAGACGGCGTTTCGTAACCGATTTCAGCCAGGGTTTGAAGAAGCGATGCGCTTAGGCCGAGATCGGCAAAGCTTTCAGCGGGAGATGTCATGCTGTTTCCTTTCGACGCCGCGGCTTGCTTTTATTGGCTTGCGGCGTGTATGCCCGATGGTCGGGCGGCCTGAGTTCCCCTGACGCAGCTATGCCTAGGGGGCGATTCAATGGTGAGACCTGCAAAGTGAACTGCAAACGAGGGGTAAAGCGGTAGCTGCTCGGGAGCCCTGCGGGCGATGGATCAACGCATTGATATTATTAGTTTACTCTATTTCCGGCTGCTCGGAAACCGGCTGGCTCGCGATAATGCTCGGATTTGCCTTCATTGGCGCATCGGCGCATCATTTCAGGCTATAAAAATATATTTCCTCTGGCGTCCGAACATTGCCCGAGGTACAGGGAAGGTTGGGGAAAGCATCATTCCAGAAGCAATCAAGCCGTCGCAGCTGATGCGCTATTTTCAGCTTGGGTCGCTCAAATGGCGGCTATGGGTTTTGGCCTGGCTGCCCATGTTGGCCATTCCGGTGCTGGGCATGGTGCTATTCGTGCTCGGCAATGCGTATTTTGACCGCTTGCTAAGGCATAAGGTCGTCGGCGATTTGGCGATGGCTCGCAGTCATTTGGCGCATGTTCAGCAGGAGACCCTGTCTTCGGCTCGTAGTCTGGCCGATTCCCGGCGGATGCGGAGCCTTGTGCGGCAGGAAAGCCGGGGCATTTCGCTGGCGGAAGTGCTGGCCTCGCGTCAGGAAAATGTGAATTTCGATTTTC
>Ga0062383_10000149_pt1 | contig 17891 bp, 18 predicted proteins | sample DOMMetBare3Fresh_FD_59508 | JGI IMG/M metagenome (GOLD analysis project Ga0062383, IMG submission 59508) | Wetland sediment microbial communities from St. Louis River estuary, USA, under dissolved organic matter induced mercury methylation -... | ecosystem: Environmental > Aquatic > Freshwater... | reverse complement strand
GCTGGCCGCTTGAGTGAGATTGATGAGTAATATGAAGCGCTGTCCTACTTGTAATCGTACATTCACAGATCCGAACCTCAGTTTCTGTATTGACGACGGAACACCACTCGTTATCGAGGGGACGCCTGGTCCTGATCCTGAGGCGACAGTAGTCTCGCCGAGTGTGGAGCAGAAGCAAACCGCCTCGGCGAGCGATTGGCAAGGGCCTGCTTACCAGCCCCCGCCCCAGTTTCCGCCGCCGCCTCCGGCTGCGCCGCGAAAGAAATTGTGGCCCTGGGTAGTTGGCTTTCTTGCCTTGCTGATACTGGTGCTGGTGGGATTAGGCATTGCTGCGGCGATCGTGATTCCGAGCATGATGAAGGCAGCACAAGAGCGTAAACAGGATCGCACGAGCTATCCCACGAGGACGGCCCCCGTGACGAACGACAGTTACAACACGAACACTGACAGCAACAACGCGAATGGGAATGCCGACTCAAACAGCAACGCCAACTCAAATGCGGCGAATGAAAATGAGAATGCAAATGAAAACACAGCTGCGGAGCCGCCCACCGATCAGGAGGCAGTGCTCAATAAGCTAAAAAACATCGAGGACGAGTGGACAGTAGCTAACCTGAACGCCGATAAAAAGAAGCTGGCAACGATTCTCGCGGATGATTATGTGGGCACCCAAGCCGATGGAACGATGCAGGGCAAAGCGGATTACCTGCGAGACATCAAGCCCGACCCATCAGTTGCACATTGGCAGTTTGAAAATTTAAAACTGTCGCTGAACGGAAGTCGCGCAACTTTGACCGGTCTGGTCAGCCTGGAGATCACCGGGCGAGATGAAGCTCTGGTGCTTCGCTTTACCGACAAATTTGTCTGGCGCGACGGCCGCTGGCAGGCGGTTTCGTCCGAGGTGTCGCCGGTGAAAGAAACCCAGAACTAGAGGGCAAAGCGCAGAGAGCAAAGGGCAAAGGCAATTCCGAAAATCGCAATTCGCAATCCGAAATTCAAATCATGTCAATCATCACAGAAGTCATAGCATCAACCAAAGCCATCATTCAGGGTATGGGTGTGACGCTGTCCTATATTCCCAGGCGGAAGTGGACAGTGCAGTATCCGGAGGAACCGGTAACCGTGCAGCCGCGATATCGCGGCCAACACCTGCTGCACGTAGACGAGAATGGGAAAGAGAAATGCGTAGCCTGCTTTCTCTGCGCCGCTGCCTGTCCGTCTGAATGTATCTACATCATCGCCAAAGACGATCCACGGTCGCCCGCGGAACGCACCGGAGTCGACGAGCGCTTTGCCGAGGTCTATAACATCGACTATGGACGGTGCATTTTTTGCGGTTACTGTGTCGAAGCCTGTCCCAAAGACGCAATCACCCACGGCTACAACTTCGAGCTTTCTGTTTATAACCGCGCCGACCTCCTCAAGACCAAAGGCGATCTCTTGATAACTTCCCAGCTGCAATCAAAGAACTATCGAGTGGCCTTTTCCGATGAGGACGTCGATTCGGAATACAAAGAAGTTTGAAGAATTGTCAGCGGGGGCTTGAAGTACGGTTAGGTGGGCTGTCAGCTGTGGGGCGAAAATCCCGACTGAAGTACGCCGAACGCCACGGTTTAGCCGCCGGTCGCAATATCTGAGATTATGCCTTTCCGCGAGTTCCACTACAGCTGGGATTACGATCTCAAGGCCAGCCCGGAGAAACTCTGGCCGTTTGTGGCCGACACGAATCGGTTCAATCGCGATACTGGTGTGCCTTCCGTGCAAGCGGAGGGTAAACCGCAGCGCCTGCAGAACGCGCGCCAACGCTTGAGATTATCCATCTATGGCATGGACATCGAGTGGGAGGAGCAGCCCTTTGAGTGGGTGCGGCCAGTGCGTTTCGGTGTGGTGCGCAATTACAGCAAGGGCCCCATGGCCCAGTTGCGAGCGCTGGCGGTACTCACCCCTTTGCCGGAAGGCGGCACACGATTGACCTACAGCGTTTGGGCTAAACCGAAATCACTTCTCGGGATGATCGTAATCCCGTTGCAAATGAAGCTAATCAGCGCCGGGCAATTCGCGAGGGCTTTTCGCAAGTACGATGAGCAGGCCGCGATTGAAAGCGCGGCCGGCATTACGAACCATGAAGTCGAACTGCCTCAGGCGGCACGGGCCCGCTCGCGACTGGCGCGGGAAAAACTTGTGGCCGATGGCGCGGATGCGGACCTGATTGACCGTCTAATCGAGTTCACTCTGGCCGGTGACGAATTCGCGGTGGCGCACATGCGCCCGTATATACTCGCGGATGAGTGGATGGTCCCGCGGCGTGCTGTGCTTGAGACGTGCCTGCGCGCAACCCGCGCCGGGCTGCTTGACTTGCAGTGGGACCTGCTTTGCCCACTCTGTCGCGGAGTGAAGGAGACTGGATCGTCGCTGCGCGAGATCAGCTCGCAGATTCACTGTGCAGTTTGTCGCATCGATGCCGCAGTCAATTTTGATCGGTTTGTGGAAGTGACCTTTCGGCCAAATGCTTTGCTGCGTCGCATTGAAATTCAGGACTATTGTATGGGCAGCCCCGAGCGAACGCCGCATGTCGTGGCGCAACAATTACTGCCGGCCAACAGTGCTCGCCTGCTAACTATGCCGCTCGAGCCTGGACGCTACCGTTTGCGGACTCTGGAGTTGGCGGGCGGCCAGGACGTGACCGTGAGCGATGCGATAATGGAGTCCGCCAGTTTGAGCGTGACTGCGGCAGGTTGGCCCAATGATGAACTGCGCCTTGGCACAGACGCATCTCTGCGCATTGAAAACGCTACTGACAGTGAGCAGCTTTTTATCCTCGAACGGACGGCCTGGAGTGATCAGGCCGCCACGGCCGCTGAGGTTACCGCGCTACAAGTCTTTCGCGATCTTTTCTCCAGCGAAGCGCTGCGGCCCGGCCAGCAAATCTCAGTGGGGACACTGACCGTCTTGTTTACAGACCTGCGTAACTCGACCCGGATGTACCGAGAGATCGGCGATGCCACGGCGTTTGGGAGAGTGATGAATCATTTCGAGGTGCTGAAACAGGCAATCGCCGCGGAAGATGGGGCCCTCGTCAAGACGATTGGCGATGCGGTGATGGCCGTTTTTCGTGAACCGGAGAATGCGCTGCGAGCGATGCTCAAGGCGCAGCAGATCCTCGCAGCGCCCGCAGATGGTTCGCCCGGTCTGATCCTGAAGGCGGGACTACACGCTGGTCCCTGCATCGCCGTGACTTTGAATGACCGGCTCGATTATTTCGGTTCAACCGTCAACCTCGCGGCACGACTGGAGGGACTCTCCACGGGGAACGATGTAATAATCTCGCGTGCCGTTTTTCAAGATCCGGAAGTGGCCCAGATGATCGAAGATCCACAAGCTGAATTGGCCGTCGAGCGATTCGAGATGCCTCTAAAAGGATTTGATGAAGAGCAGTTTGAGTTATGGCGAGTCGGCCGCCGGCAAGGGAAAGCGGCCACAGATTCACTCGCCTGAACATGAGGACAGGGCAGCCGGAAGTTTAAGTCAGTGATTGGGCCTGATTAAGATGTCATCGATACTTGAAGCTCGCGATGTTTCCAAAGTCTACCAGATGGGAAGCACTATGGTTGCCGCCCTTGACCACGTCTCGGTCGCCGTCAATTCCGGAGAGTTTGCGGCAATTCAGGGTACTTCGGGCTCCGGCAAATCCACTTTGCTGAACGTGCTGGGCGGACTGGACCATCCGACCGGGGGCGAGATTTACTTTGATTCGAAACCATTGGCCCCGCTGAGCAAGAAGGCAATGGCGCGTTACCGGCGCAATTCAATCGGGATGATATTCCAGGGGTTCAATCTGATTTCGACCATGAGCGCCGAGGAGAATGTGGGTCTCGCGCTCGCGTTTGCCGGCGTACGGGGCGCGCAGCGCCGGCAGCGGGCTGGCGAACTGCTGGAGCGAGTTGGTCTGGCTGATCGCTTGACGCACAGACCGGCGGAACTCTCGGGCGGCGAGCAACAGCGAGTAGCGATTGCGCGCGCACTTGCGAACAGGCCGCGGGTACTGCTCGCCGATGAGCCGACCGGTAATCTCGATTCGACCCGCGCGCACGAGTTGCTGACGCTTTTACGGGCGATGGTTGGGACCGATGCGCTGACCATCATCATGGTCACACATGATCACGAGTTGGCCCGCACTTTCGCCGATCGAATTATCTTGATGAAAGATGGCCGCGTAGTCGGAAAGGATGAAGGATGAAGGATGAAAGGCTGACGCGGGGACAGGGGAAGGATGAAGGATGAAGGATGAAAAGCTGACGCGGGGACGGGGGAAGGATGAAGGATGAAGGATGAAGGATAGGGATGAAGAAGTTTGGCTGGAAATCGATAAAGAAGTTCGACGACGTGTCATCGTTGTTCTCCGCGTCGCCCGGTCGCCGCGTCCCCGCGTCTCCGCATCTCCACATCCCCTCATCACCGCGTTACCGTGTGGCCGCGTCCCCGAGTCGCCGCGTCCCCGAATCGACCCTTCATCCTTCATCCTTTAAGAGAGGTGACCTATGCCCAATAACTCTGCTCCACAGATGACCATAGAATCAATTCGCTCTGTTCCGCTGTTCGCTTCGCTTGATGATGAAGCCGCCGTCCGCCTGCGCAGCCTGCTGACTGTCCGCGAAGTAGCTGCGGAAACGCCGTTATTTCGCACCGGCGACCGGGGCGATGCCATGTTCCTGATAGAAAGGGGCCGCGTACGCATCAGCGTCAAAGACAAAGATCAGCAGCAAATCATTCTCGCCGAATTGGCGCGAGGTGATTTCTTCGGTGAAATGTCGATCATTGACGGGAAGACCAGGTCGGCTGACGCGACCGTGATCGAAGACGCGCGCTTTGCCATTCTCTCCCGGGAAAACTTCATGACCTTTATTGAAAGTAACCCCATCGTAACCCTGGAGATGCTCAGCGCCGCCTTTGACCGGTTGCGACGTACTGATGAGTTACTGCAACAACGAGTTTCCCGCAACGCCAATGATGAAGAGAAGAAGCGGATGACGCTCTCCGATCGCATGGCTGACCTGTTGGCCGAATTTGGCGGCAGCTGGAAATTTATCGGAGTGTCTCTGGCATTGATCGTAGGCTGGATCATTTTCAACTCCTGGATTCTGGTGCGCGGGTTCGATCCCGCGCCATACCAGATGCTGAATTTGACGCTGGCTGTTCTGGCCGGCTTGCAGGCGCCCATCATCATGATGTCGCAAAACCGGCAGACGGAAAAAGACAGGTTGCGAGCGGACCTCGATTACCAGGTGAACCTGAAAAATGAGCTTTCGCTAATCGAGGTCCTGCGCCGGCTGGATGTGATTGAGAGCGAGCGCTTGCCGAAGCTTTTTGCGGAGCAGAATGCGCGCCTGAAGTCTTAGTGGCAGTGGTCAGATTAACCGCGGACAACTGACAACTCCAACATGATCCAAGCTCTATTTTTCGACTTCAATGGCGTCGTCATCGATGATGAGCCGCTGCAGCTCAAGGCCTATCAGGAGATACTTGCCGAGCAGGAAATTGGTTTGTCTGAAGAGCAGTATTATGCATCGATGGGCATGGATGACAGAGCGTTCCTGCGTACTGCCTTTGCCCGATCGGAGCGCGAGCTGACACCAGCGACGATGCAGCAGTTGCTGCGGCAAAAATCGGACATTCATCGCCGCTTGATTCTCGCTGAGCTGCCGATATTTCCGGGCGTGGTCACCTTTTTAAAGACCGCTGCCCGCCGGTATCCGCTAGCCCTGGTGAGCATGGCACAACGAGAGGAAATCGAGTATGTACTGACCCGCGCCCATCTGTCGTCATTGTTTTCCGTGGTCATCAGCGGAGAGGATGTAGCACGCTGCAAGCCGGATCCTGAATGCTTTGCACTTGCCTTGGCGCAAATGAATGTTGAGCGACGACCGCCTCTGTTGCCCCAGGAATGTCTGGTGATTGAAGATGCGGCTCAGGGTATTGCGGCTGGTCGGGCTGCGGGGATGCGCACCCTGGGCGTTACCAATTCGGTTACAGAGGCGGCTCTGCGGGCCGCCGGCGCAGAGGTAGTCACTAAGAGCCTGGCGGACTGGACCCTGGCGGCGGTTGAGCGGGTGTGGGAGGGATAAGTAAGGATGAAGGATGAACGCAGGTCCTCACCTTAGCGGAAAATCAAAGACCCAGGACCAAAGACCAAAGACCAAAGACCAAAGTTAAGACCAAAACCCAATCCCGCATGAGCTTCATCGACATCCTCCATCTCGCCCTTCGCAATCTGCGCCAGGCCAAATTGCGCGCGGTGTTGACCACCATGGGTGTGATCGTGGGTGTTGCGGTCATCGTCACCATGGTTTCGTTCGGCCTCGGTTTGCAGCAGAACATGCTGGCTCGGTTTAAGGCGCTCGATCTTTTCAATGAGATGAGTGTCTTCGGCAAGAGTCTGAGCACGCTTGCCTCGGGACTTGACCGCGGGCGCCAGGATGCCGACAGCGGCGAGCGGCGGGGACCACGCTTGCGACCAGACAAAGCACCGACGCGTATTCTCGATGACGCCGCCATTGCGGAAATCGCGCGCATTCCGGGTGTCGCCTATGTCGAACCATCGATTGGCTTTTCTGTATTCGTGCGCGCAAATGGGCATGTGCAGACTCAATATGTAGGTGGCGCCACGGTACCCAATGCCTCTTCCCGCTTCAAGGATTTTGCCGTCGGCCGCATGATTGAAAGTGCCGGTGCCGATGAAGCAGTGGTCAACGAACGCTTCACGCGGGAGTTTGGATTTGCCAGGCCAGAAGATGCAGTGGGCAAAACGATTGAGTTTCTCGCACCGCGGGACGAACAGGGTGCCCCGTCAAAAGCCGAGCAGAAGGACGAAGCGCCGGCCAGCTTTTTCGGCTTGCCACTGGACGATCAGGAAGGCGATGACTCTGGAGCTGGCAGCCTCGTCGCTCACTCATTTCGGATCGCCGGAGTGTTGAATACTGAACTGAAGGAAGGCGCCGGCCAGGGCGGCATGCGCGGTTTGTTTCCCGGAGCCGGAATCTACGTGCCGCTGCAAACCGCACGGCAATGGATTATCGATCATCGCGGTCCGATGAGTCAGGTGGCGCTGGCCCTGGCGCGTGAGCGTGGCGCACTCAGCGACGCCGGCATTGAAGGCTATGACTCAGCGGTGGTCCGGGTAACGGATCCCGTGGTTCTGACTGAGGTGCGCAAGCGTTTGAGCGAGATCGGCTTTGGCAGTTTTTCCATCGTCGATCAGTTGGACCAGATTCGCATTGTCTTTCTCATTATTGATTCGGTGCTCGGCCTACTGGGTGGGATCTCGCTGCTGGTAGCCTCGTTCGGCATTGCCAACACCATGATCATGTCCATCCTCGAACGCACCCGCGAGATTGGCATCATGAAGGCAATCGGCGCGGAGGACCGCGAGATCAAACTGATCTTTTTTGTCGAGGCGGCGGTGCTGGGCCTAACCGGAGGAATAATCGGGACGCTGTTCGCGTGGGGCATTGATGGGATTGCAAATCGCCTTGCTTATCGCTTCGTCCTGAAGCCACAGGGCGCTTCCTTTATCGACTTCTTTTCCATACCCGCCTACCTCTGGCTGGGCGCGATTCTCTTTGCCCTTGTCGTTTCAATTCTGGCAGCTCTTTATCCGGCCACACGGGCCGCGCGCATCGATCCGGTGAAGGCGCTGAGGCACGACTAAGAAGCGAGTGGGGCTTCGAACTCTTGATTGGACCAGGTCCTTAGATGTTTGAGTCAGCACTGCCGCCGCAGTTGCGGCGGCAGTGCTTTAATGCGCGAAACGCAATTCAGGTGCGCACCCCGAGGCTGAATTCCTGCGGCCAGCGCCCGGGCCGCACCACTCTACCCGACAGTCCAGCTATTGCTGTTTTGGTTCCGCTGCCGGCGCGGTCATTTTCTTTTTCGGCACTCGTCTCATGATCGGCGCCGGTTTTCGAGTCCAGAAAGCGGCGTCGCGCGCCGCCATCTCCTTTGGCACATAACTCATCTGGGGATCGAAGGCATAGACGCTGGTTTCCGAGAAAGCAATACTCTCGGACAACTTATCTGCCTTCTTTCGCTGGTCCTCGCTCATTGCATCGCGGGTGCGAGTACCAATCTTGAGATCATACTCGGCAAGTGATTTCATGGGACGGAACAACAGGTAAGTCGTAGCTGGGGCGCCGGCAATGACCTGAAAAGCGGCGACGTGCAGTTCCACCTTGGCCTTATCGCGCGCGGCATTGATCAGTTTCATCATCTCCGCGTAATCATCCGTCTGGCCAGGACGGACGCGTACCGTCGTGACTGCAAAATAGCGCATTGGGGCCATGTCTACGCCTGCGTTGTAGCTCAGTTCCGGGCGAATGACAGTGAACATATCGCGCATGCCTGCGTGTAAGTCCGCCGCCTCCTTGTCGAGCCGATCCAGCTCTCCCTTCATGCCGGTGTTCGCTGCGGCCGCCATTTTCTTGTCTGTCCCATTCTGGGACTCTGCCATTTCGGCGAACGAAGCGAACGGCGTTACATAAACCACTTCATTTTCGCTGCCCGCCACCGGCACCATCGCAATGCGATGAGTGGGCACCTGCAGCTTTGCGAATATCTCGGCAAAGGAAGCGGAATGCCTGTTATGGGCGGGCATCTTCCCGGGTTTGATATCTTCGCGAACTACCAGCAGAACGGGCGGCGGACCCGGCATTTGGGCCAGAACCGGGGAGCACAGTGAGATTAGAGTCACTCCGGCAAGCAGCAAGAGAATCTTCTTCATCTGAATCAACCTCCAATAGTTTGAGAAACAGTTTTACGATCGTTGCCTTCCTCCCTGGTTTGGAAGAAGCTTGGGAACATGTACCTGTAAGCGTCACAAGCGCCGGGAATCCTCTCGCGCTCTGCGCATTGGCAGGAGTTGGCTGGTTACTGAAAAGCCTTCTGAGCGCCCGGACGATATGCTGATTGCTGAACTAAGTCAATGATTTCCCGTTCGAGCCGGAGGGAATCTTAGCGGTGCGGCGTCAGTCTTCTCGAGGCCACCAAAGAAATCGCAACCAGCCCAGATGGGAGGCCGTCATAAACTTTAGGAGGAATACAAACGAATTTCGGGACTGTCTTCCGTCAACCTAATCATTCTTTCAAATTTCAGTCCAAGCTTTTCCAGTACGCGAATGGACCCGGCATTGTCCGGATTGGTGATGGCCAGCAGGCATTTTAGTCCCAACTCACGGCGGGCGTACTCTTTAACAGCGATGGCCGCCTCAAAGGCGTAGCCTTGAAGGCGAAATTCAGGAAGAAACGCAAAGCCGATGTCCACGTCTGCCAGAGCATCTCGTTTGATGAGACCGCAAATCCCCATCGGAGTGTCCGTTGCCTTTAACGCAACCAGATACAGCCCAAAGCCAAGCCGCTCGTAACTGTCGAGCGGACCTTGCAAAAGATACCGGCGTGCGTCTTCAAGATTTCTGACATTCTTGTCGCCTATAAAGTGCAGGAAGGCAGGATCATTCAAAAGCGTAAGAATGAAATCAGCATCATCCAGAGCCAGTTTGCGTAGCGCCAGGCGCTCAGTTTCCACGACGTTCATCTTGCCTCGTCAACCGGCGCAATGGCCCGCGCCAACAGTAGATCATTCTGGTGGTCCTGGCCCAACTGAAAAATGTGTTCTCCAAACTCTTCGAACTTCCACTTGTGATAAAAAGCGCGTGCCCGAGCATTGCGCTCCCATACGCCTAACCACAGGGTGCGATGGCCGCGCTGTTGTGCCAAATCAATGCATGCCTGCATTAGGGTCGCACCTACTTTGCGACCATGCCATGCACCAGCCACATAAAGTCTCACCAATTCGATCGGTTTCTCTCCACCTGCGCGATGCGGCGGTGCACCGGCATGAAGCATGGCATAACCCACCGCAGCGTGGTCAATTTCGGCGATCAGAAAAGTAGTGAGTTGATCGGCAAGCTCCGTTGCGAGTTGTTGCTCGCTGAATGCGTCCGCCAGGTAGTCGGACATATCCTCGGCCGTATTATCCGCGGCAAAAGTCTCCTCAAATGTTCGCGAGCCCAGTTCAGCCAGTAGCCTGACGTCAGCCGGGGTTGCAAGCCGGACCGAGGGGATGGAAGTTTCAGTCATGAGCAGTCCGGGAACCGGGACGGCACGCTGGAAGCGTGCCGTCCCAGGAAGGCTTCAGCAATCGGTCATCGTCTGAAGAACTTGCTGCGCCTCGGTGGCATTGCCACGATTTACCAATAGGCGCACTCCTGATGTACGTTGCAGTTGAGGCTCCATGCCGCCGGCATCATCCTTGAGGACGAACCCGCTGATGCCGGCGCCCTCGAGCAGTTGCAGGGCCATGTCGGCAGACGTCGCATCAGAAAAGATCTTTATCGTAACTATTTCATCTGACATAAAGGGTCTCTGGCTCTCTAAGTTGAAAGCGGTTTACCGCAATTGTTACAAAAACGTGCCGCTGAGTCTTTCTGGCTGGCGCCACAACTGCCGCAGCTAAGTCCAACCCGGAGGTTGGCCCCACAGCCGGAACAGAACGCGGCCCCGGTTGTATTAGCAGCTCCACAGGTTCCGCACCGTCCCGGCAGTGGCGGAACATAACCGCCGGCTTTGCGCGCGATGTGGTCTTCGATTATCTTCCACGCGTCTTCAGTAATTTTGAATTGCCAGTAGGCCCCCAACGCCGGCAGGGCAATCAGCAATCCGGCGGATAAGGCAATCGCGATCGCGGCCACTGCAGCTTTGTCAAACCACTTCTGCATTCCGATCTCGACGCGCGTGCCGCCCCCTTCAGGTGTAATCTTGACCGTCAGGGCCGCCGACAGGCCCGTCATCTCGCGGAGAGTACCAGACTTGCGTGCTTGCAGAACAGTAGTTGAAGATACCTGCATAGTTTGTACTTCGTAGTCTGAATCAAACAGTGGTCGCAACTCGGCAATCAGAGTCGCAACGTTTGCTTCCACGCCGGGATAATATCTGCTGTCCATAATTGTTGTCCTCGTGAGGTATTCTACGTGAAGATGACCGTTAAGGTTCAGCTAACACCAGACTTGGCCTGCTAAACGGGAAATTATGCGTGAGAGCTAAAGGCTTTTCGTGATCTGACCACAAACCTTCAATGACTTTCAAGACCAATTCCAGGGAGACTAAATTGAAAACAGCTCGGAACCTGACTCTTCTCTTTATCTCTTTACTCCTGCTCTCAAGTTCTGACTTGCGCTCAGTTAGTTCGCAGAGTTCGCCGGCAATTCTCGACGGGTTCTCCAGTGACAGCAGCGCGGCAGAGCGTCGTTGGGAGGAACTCTTTCGAGCTGTGCCGGCCGCCGGCTCCGCCCGCGCACATCTGCGCCGCTTGACCGCTGAACCTCACGTCGCCGGGACGAAGGAAGACTACGCGACGGCTATTTACGTTCGCGACCAGATGAGGAGTTACGGTTTGAGCGCCGAGATCAAAGAGTATCAGGTGCTGCTCCCTTTTCCGAAGCACCCGGCTGTCGTCGAACTCATTGCTCCCCGCCGCGTACGGCTGCCGGTGAAGGAAGCCGTAGTTCCCGAGGACGCGACCTCGGCCAGTCCAAAGATCATTCCGCTCTTTAACGGTTACAGTGCCAGCGGGGATGTGACCGCGCCTCTTGTCTACGTAAACTATGGTTTGCCTCCCGACTATGAAGCCCTGAGGAAAGCCGGCGTAGACGTCAAGGGCAAAATTGTGATTGCTCGTTACGGTAATTCGTTTCGCGGCGTGAAAGCGAAAGTCGCCGAGGATCATGGCGCCGTTGGGCTCTTGATTTATTCTGATCCGGCTGATGACGGTTACGGACAAGGCGATGTTTATCCGCAGGGACCATGGCGACCCAAGTCCTCAGCGCAGCGCGGCTCGGTCCAATATTTATTTATGTATCCCGGCGATCCCCTGACGCCCGGTAGCCCCGCGATTCCCGGCACGCCGCGTCTAAAAATGGAAGAGGCAAAGAATCTGACCCACATTCCGGTTCAACCTCTGTCCTATAGTGACGCGCGCATCCTGCTCGAGCCACTGAAAGGTCCGGTGCGTCCCAAAGGCTTTCAGGGCGGGCTGCCTTTCGCTTATCACGTGGGTGGTACGGCTGATGTGCGTGTGCATTTGAAAACCGACATGGATTTTCAGGTGCGCACTATCTGGGACGTAATAGCGCGGGTCGAAGGGGTCGTGGAAAATGACCGTTGGGTCATCATGGGAAACCACCGCGATGCCTGGGTATTTGGCGCAGTCGATCCTAATAGCGGAACGACGGCGATGTTGGAAGCCGGGCGTGCCTTTGGGGAACTGCTGAAGCAGGGCTGGAAGCCGCGCCGCACGATTTTGCTGTGCAGTTGGGACGGGGAAGAACAGGGACTGATTGGTTCGACCGAATGGGTTGAAGAAAATGCCGCCGCGTTAAAAGAAAAAGCAGTCGTCTATTTGAACATGGATGCCGCGGTCTCGGGTCCCAATTTCGGCGCCTCTTCGGTGCCCTCGCTCTGGAAATTGATTCGCGCCGCAACGCGTGAAGTAAAGGACCCAAAAACCGGGCATAGCGTTTACCAGCAATGGCAGGTACGCGCGCGGGAACAAAACCCGGAAACCGACAAAGATTCGCCGGAAGCGGCCATCGGCGCTCTCGGTTCCGGGTCAGATTTCACTCCGTTCCTGCAGCACCTGGGAATCCCAGCCGCGGATATGGGATTTGGCGGCGACTATGGCGTCTATCACTCGGCCTTTGATTCTTTTCATTGGATGGCGAAGTTTGGCGATCCGACTTTTGCTTATCACGTCGCCGCCGCGCAGTTGTGGGGTACCGTGGCCATGCGGCTGGCCATGGCTGAGGGACTACCGTTCGACTACGGTGATTATGCCCGACAAGTTCGCGAGTATTTCAGTGAGAGTTTGAAGATCGCGCAACGGCGCGGCCTCGCCGGTTCGTTCGATGAGAAAGCCATGGACGAAGCGCTGAAAGATTTCGCTGCGGAAGCTGCTCGCCTGCTGCGCGACAAACAGCGAGCGATTGAAGATAATTCCAGCAGCAGCTCGAGCGCCGCTGCCAGATTGAAGAGAATCAACGATGCCGTGATTGCCGCGGAGCGGGATTTAATTGATGACCGCGGACTAAAAGGGCGGCCGTGGTACAAGCATCAAATCTATGCTCCCGGCGTTTATACTGGCTATGCTGCCCAGCCATTGACGGACTTCAGTCAGGCGCTGGATGATCGCAGCAGCGCCACTGCCAGGGAGTCTTTAGAGCGCATTGTGGCGGCACTGAAACGCGCCACTCTCACCTTGAAAAAGGCAGGGGCGTAAAAGGCGCCGCACGGCGCAGTCGATGACATAAAGAAATAATAGACCTAAAAGGAGCGAGTAAATGAAAGTCTGGAACTATAAATATGGGATCATCCTGACCTGCATCATAAGCGGGCTCGCGGCTACATCAATGGCGCTGGCCCAGCAAAACAGGACTGCGCGACCGCAGGCTGATCTGAAGGTCACTTACAAGACAAGTATGAATTCCGCTGGGAATTCCATGCCCGCCTCTGAGAGCACTACGATGATCAAAGGCGTACGCGAACGGTCCGAAGAGCACCGTGGTTACTATGACAGTATCAGCATCACGCAATGCGATCTGAAGCGGACGATTCAGCTCAATGACAAAACCAGAAAATACATTATGTCTCCGATGGCCGAGACTGAGGTAAACAGTTCACCCGCGGCGCCCGTCGCGCGACCAGGTTCCGTACCAGCGCGGCGAGGTGGAGTCATCACATACATAACCTCGTCCCGGGACACGGGCGAGCGTAAAGAGATGTTTGGATTCACGGCCCGACACGTAAAGAGCTCGACTCGCATCGAATCGTCCGCCGATGCCTGCAATCCGCAAAAACAGCGCTTCGAGCTGGATGGCTGGTACATTGACCTGAACTTCGGACTCAATTGCGAACTCGGTCGGCAACAAATGGGCCCACCCCCGATGGCCACTGGTGGTTGTCAGGATCGTACCCAATTCCGCCGCGAAGGAACTGCACGCACTGGATTTCCTCTCATCGAAACCACCACGGTCTACGATCAGAATGACCAACCCTCATTCAGCATGACGAAGGAAGTGGTGGAGTTGTCGCGCCAACCGCTCGATGCGGCGTTGTTCGACATTCCCGCTGGCTACAGCGAAGCCAGAAACTCGCAGGAGTTGAACGGACAGCCCGATGTGAATGCAATGATGGCTGAGGCCATGGGCCGGAATCGCCCGTCGTCTGAAATGGCCGAGTCAAATATGGCCACACCTCCGGACGCGAAGCGGCCGGGAACGATTCGTATTGGAGTTGTACAAATCAATAACCGAACTGATCGTTCTGTCTCGACGGAGTCTTTGCGCGAACGATTGGTTAGTGGCATCCAGGGAGGGAATGTCGAGGCAGTGCCCCTGAACGCGTCGTCACCCGCTGAAGCCGGTCCGGAAGCTAAAGCCAAACAGTGCGACTTTATTCTGTACACGGATATCTCCGCACTAAAAATGTCCGCAGCCAAGAAGTTGGGTGGCATGTTTGGGCGCGCCACCGGCGTGGGATCGGGCGGCATTGACAAGACGGAGTCAAAAGTCGAGTTCAAACTGATCGCGCTGGGGGAAGGTTCGCCACGCTTACAATCCTCGGCATCGGCTAAGGAAGAGGGAGATGAGGCGAGTGCCGGGGCGGCTATCGATGCCGAGGCCAGAGCGGTCAACGCCGCGGCCAGGCGCAATTGAGGACTGTTAGTCGAAAGGCAATCCAGCGTTGCGTATTTAATTAAGCGGATTCATTCCAGTGCGTTTAGACCGGGACTGACGTCGTAGCCTTGGAGCGACGCTCGTCTTACCACGAGCGTCGCTATATTTTTATTAACCGCCGAAACCCACTAAGGGCTCGCCGCACTGCCGCGATCATCCCGTCTACCTCAAGGCTTATCTTTCGCCTTCTTGCCTTTGCCTTTTTCGGACTCGATCGGCGGCGGCAGCTTCCTGGCGGCGTCGATAATAGACTGAGCGCCTTCGAGCGCTTGTGAAATGCTGCTGCTTTCGTCAGCATTTTTTGTCTGCTCTGCCATGGGCGTCAACTGCGTAACGATCTGCGCGGCCGTGGTGTTCAGCTTGCGCAGTGATTTTGCCAGCAGGGGGTTTTTCTCATCGTGAAAACTGACATCATCGATGTTGGTAATCGCTTCCTCGAGTATGCGCGCAATATCGCCGATCAATTCTGCTGGGGTGCCCTTCGGTAGTTCCCCCCACTTTTCCGCGTCCTTCTGAAGTTGCTTCGTATTGAGGAGCTGGCTGCCGCCCAGGACCATCAGGCGCCGCTCGATCGCTTTCGCGAAGACTTCGGTTCGTTTGTCGAGGACTTGGGATTCCTGGATTAATTCGACTTCCTGGGGGGTTAAGTGGTCCCTCGCCTGAGCGGACGCGGCCAGGCTGGAAAGGGACAAGAGCAAAATAATAGCGAGGGTTCTGGAACAGGTGATCATACGCATCAGATTAGCTACGGCTCGTTTGGGGTGTCTTTTGGTTTGTCGCTCTCGTTTACCTTCCGGGGGCTCTCGCGCTCAACTGTGTGGCCATAAAAGGCGTTGAGCGCGTCAGTGCGTCCTTCGCGCGCGAAGTCTTCGACATCTTTTATGCGCGTGGCGTATTCGAGTGGGGTTGCCCGTCGCATGGCAGTCAGTCGCGGCCCGTGCGCCCGCAGTGCAATTTCGAGATGTTTATAGTGGTCGCGCGCTTTGCCGCGATCAGGATTTAGTGCTGCCAAAAACTTAAATCCATCGTCTATCAGGGCCAGATAGTTGCCGAGTTCCATCAGTGACGAATCATAGCGCTGTTCGCTGGCCGCCTTTTCCGCGCGTTGCAGGTGAAGGTTGGCTAAGTCGATAGTCAGCCGCATCCGCGCTTTTGCTTCCCGCGCATTGTTAAGTTGATTGCGGTCCCCTTCGGGAATCGTCTTTAGCGGCGGAGGAGCCAGCATTTGGTCCGGAGGCCGGGGGTCCTGAGCCAAACCGAAGGCGCAGGACACAGCAAGAACTGCAATCAAGTGTAAGCCTTTTGCCAGAAGCCTGGTTGTTGACAGAGGACTGATCATTTCTAATCGTGGCCGCAACGCCTTTGCATTATCCTCGCGGTTTGCGCCTGACGCCTTGCTTCAATCTGATCTGCCGCTGAAGCGGCGGTAGCCGTAGCTTTACTTTCTCAATCTCCAGCTCATTGCGCTGCGGATCAGCACGTTCCATGAAAATTTGGTAATTCGCGAGGGCGTCTTCGAACTCGCCAAGTTTATCGTAGGCAGTGGCAATGAAAAAATAACTGATGACAAGGTCGGGTTTCGCCTCCAATAACCACTTGTACTCCGGCAATGCTTCAGAAAACCTCTTCAACTCATACAGTGCCGTGGCTAGATTAGCATGCGCCACATAATTAGATGGTGAAGCAGCGAGCACGCGCCGCAGGATAATTACCGCTTCTTCAAAACGTCGTCCTTGCACCAGGGCGGCTGCGTATCCAGTGGCATAGTCGGCATTCCGCGGATCCAGAGCATTAGCGCGCCGGAAAAACTCCAGCGAGCGCGCGGGATCGTCGGTGCGGTAGGAGTTGCCGAGACGAGCCAGCAACATCGGATTGTTCGGATTTTTCTGCAGGAGGATCTCAAGCGCCTGTCGCGCTTTCAGTGGGTCAACGTCATTGGCCGCCTCGATTTCTGCCGGGCTGCCGATCACCTTGATCTCGCCGTTCGCCGCTACTGGCGCGGTTGCGATTCCCAACGATTGAGCAAGCTGCGCAGCATCCTCGACTTTGCCCGCGCGTTGGTACAGATCGAGCAGCCGTAGAGGGACCTGCTTATCGGCCGGTCTCACCTTTTCGGCGGCTTTCAGATCGGCGATGGCCTGATCGAAGTTACCGTCCTCGGCTTGGGCTGCGGCGCGCTCAAGTAAAGCCGCGAAGTTTTGTGGCTCCATTTGCAGCGCCTGATCCAGGCTGGCTTTTGCGTTCAGCTTGTCGCCCAGAGCACGTTCGGTCATCGCGCGTAGAATCCAGGCTGAAACCGGGGCTTCCGGGTTTTTCGTGGCACGCCGGGCCAGCTCGGCTGCACCCGGCTTATCTCCGGCTCGCAACCGGACTTCCGCCAACGCGCGCAGCGCCAAGGGGTTTTCCGGATCCAGCTTGAGTGCCTGGCGCAGAGGGGGTTCGGCATCTTGATCGCGATTACTGCGTGCCAGGAGTGCTCCCAGGGTCGAATATGGGAGTGCCCAATCCCGGCGCAGGGCGATTGAGCGGCGCAAGGCCGCCTCTGCTTCCGGCAGCCGGTTTAGCGTGCTGAGAGCGCTGCCCAGTTGAAACTCTGCTTCAGGAAACTCCGGTCGCAACTTGAGCGCCTGCTCGTAAAAGTCCACAGCCCGCTCGAGATCGCCGCGCGCATGAGCGTTTTGTCCGCGCTCAAATAGTTTTATGGGATCGGCAGACCCATCTCCCAGGTCATCAGTTTGCGCGGCGACGGAAAGCGCGAACAGCAGCGACACAAACGCTGTTGCCCACGCGAGGAGTCCCAGGCGAGGTTGATACCAACTGGATGTGGATGATGAGCTCAGCATTTCCTGGGTCGTAGATTCGACACGCGCGCGAACGAAGATAAAGCGGGGAGAACTGGATGTTAGCATGCACTCAGTGGCAGCGTCCAAAGTTCATCCTCAGTGCTACGATGCAGAAAAGTCTTGCGGTTGCACTCGCCGAATTCATGCGCTACCATGCGATTTCGCGAACCCAACAATGATCGAGCCGAACGAGATAATGTACCCTGCGCCAACTCTCGCTTTCTGCAATGAGGGCCCCCGGTGTGAATAGTATCTTAACCGCCGAGCTCAC
>Ga0062383_10000145_pt1 | contig 18043 bp, 18 predicted proteins | sample DOMMetBare3Fresh_FD_59508 | JGI IMG/M metagenome (GOLD analysis project Ga0062383, IMG submission 59508) | Wetland sediment microbial communities from St. Louis River estuary, USA, under dissolved organic matter induced mercury methylation -... | ecosystem: Environmental > Aquatic > Freshwater... | reverse complement strand
CAATTGAGCCGCCCGCTCGCCGAAGACCGCCTTGAGGGCGGCGATTTCGACCGGGTCGCCTTCGGCCGTGGCGGTGCCGTGGGCATTGACGTAATCGATCTGCTCGGCGTGCAGGCCGGCATCGGCCAGCGTCGAATGAATGGCGCGCACCTGGCCGGCGGCTTCCGGGCGGACCAGGTGGCTGTGGTCGCAACTGGTGCCGTAACCGACCATCTCGCCATGGATGCGGGCGCCGCGGGCGACGGCATGCTCCCAGTCCTCGAGGACCAGTGCCGCACCGCCCTCGCCTAGCACCAGGCCGGTGCGGTCGGCGCTGAATGGACGACAGGCGGTCGGCGAGCTTTCGGCATCGCCGCTGGCCATGACGCGCAGCGCTTCCCAGGCACGGGCGACGCCGTAGGCCTGCGGCACGTCGGAACCGCCGGTCATCATCACCTTGGCTTCGCCGCTGCGCACGCGGCGGAAAGCTTCGCCGATGGCGACCGAGGACGAGGCACAGGCCACGGTGTGGCTCATGCTGACGCCACCCAGGCCGAGCTGGATCGAGATATGGGCATTGGCCGCGTTGTTCATGCCGAGGATCACGGAAAGCGGCGAAACGCGTTCGCGTCCCTTCTGCCACAACTCGCGGTAACCCTTTTCGTAGGCCAGCGTGCCGCCCAGCGCGGTGCCCCAGGCGACGCCCCAGTCATCGCGCGATTCGCCGTCGGCGGCGCGCGGCAAGCCGGCATCGTCCCAGGCCGAGAAGGCGGCCGCCATGCCGAGCTGGGCGAAGCGGTCCATCATGCTGGCCAGCGGACGGCCGAGTGCGGCGTCGGCATCGAAGGCCGGGCAACTGACAAAGGGGATCGACAACGGTCGCGGCAGGTCGTCGGTGAGCAGATGGCGGACCGCCGATTCACCGGCCAGCAGGCGGCGGAAGAAATCGGCGAGATCGCCACCATAAGGGCTGACCAGACCGAGGCCAGTAATCGCTACCCGACGCTGGCTCATGGCTCAGCTCTGGTCGGTGCGCAACCCGTCCATCAGCGCCACCATCTCGCCGACCGTACGGGGGGTTTTCAGATCATTGGAGAGCTTGATACCGAAGCGGTCTTCGAACTCGAACATCAATTCGAGCATCATCAACGAGTCGACGCCGAGTTCGGCCAGTTGGGCCTCGGAAACAACGGTTTCCGGCTCAACGCCGAGGCGGTCTTTAAGGAATTCGCGAATCAGGCCAATGGAGTCCATAGGCGCGAATTTTAGCCGAAAGCCTCTGTTTTCCAAAGATTTTCCGTTCCCGACATTGGCAATTGCCCCCATTTCCGAGACTTCTGCGAAAAATCGGGGCTTGTTGCCAGTTATTTCCGCATATCGTGGGCGATTGCCAGGATTTGTTACCGGAAATCAGCCAGCGCTGCTTGCGCGCTGCAGGTTTTTCAGGAAAACAGCCGCTTCCTGGAAGCCGACAACCCGTACCGACTTGATTTCACGTCCGCTCGGGTCGAAAAACATGATGCCCGGCGGACCGAACAGGCCGAAGCGGGCGAGCAGCGCCTTGTCGTCGGCATTGTTGGCGGTGACATCGGCCTGCAGCAGCGTGAAGCCGGCCAGCTTGGCCTGGACGGCCGGATCGGTGAAGGTGAAGCGCTCCATTTCCTTGCAGGAGACACACCAGTCGGCATAGAAATCGAGCATCACCGGCTTGCCGGCAGTGGCGATGCGGGCATCGAGTTCGGCCAGCGAGGCGACGCGCTCGAAGGGCAGATGCTTCTGTTCGGCGGCGACCGCCTGGCCGCGCAGCGCGGCAAGCGGTTGCAGCGGGTCGCGGCCGCCGGCCAGGGCGCCGATCAGCAGCGCCGCGCCGGTCAGCAGCATGACGATGCCGATGCCTTTCCAGAAGCGGTGCCAGCCCTTGGCATGCGGCGGCAGCGGGTCGAGGGCGTGCAGGTAGATCGCCGGGATGATCAGCAGCGCCGCCCAGGCCAGCATCTGCGCCACCGGCGGGATGACCGGCGAGACCAGCCAGACGGCGGTGGCCAGCAGCAGTACGCCGAAGGCCTTCTTGACGCCTTCCATCCACGGGCCGGTCTTGGGCAGCAGCGAACCACCGGCCAGCCCGACGGCGAGCAGCGGCATGCCCATGCCGAGGGCCATCACGAACAAGGCCGTGCCGCCCAGCACGGCATCGCCGGTCTGGCCGATGTAGAGCAAGGCACCGGCCAGCGGGGCGGCGACGCAGGGGCCGACGATCAGCGCCGACAACGCGCCCATCAGGAAAACGCCGATGCCGCGGCCGCCTTGCAGGTGGCCGGATTCTTCCGACAGTTTGCTTTGCAGCGCGGTGGGCAGTTGCAGCTCGTAGAAGCCGAACATCGAGAAGGAGAGCACCACGAAGACCAGCGCGAAGGCGCCGAGCACCCAGGCATTCTGCAGGGCGGCGGAAAGCAGCGTGCCGCTCAGGCCGGCGGCGACCCCGGCGGCGGCGTAGGTGACGGCCATGCCCAGCACGTAGGCCAGCGACAGTGCGAAGCCGCGGGCGTGCGAAATCTTGTGCCCCTGGCCGGCGATGATGCCGGAGAGGATGGGGATCATCGGGAAGACGCAGGGCGTCAGGGCCAGGCCGAGACCGGCAACGAAGAAGAAGGCGAGATTGGCCCAGAAGCCGGCGTGTTTCAGGGTGCCGGCGATCATGCCGCTTTCGTCGCCCTCGCCGGCGCTTGCCGCGCTGGGGGCGGCGGCCGGATCGGGCAATTCCAGGCTGACGCTCTGGCTTTGCGGCGGATAGCAGACGCCGGCATCGGCGCAGCCCTGCGAGGTCAGCTTGAGCTTGAGCGGCAGCGGGCCGGAGCTGTTGCGCTCGACCGGCAGGCGAATCTGGACGCTCTTGTAATAGACCTCGACCTTGCCGAAATTCTCGTCGGTCTTTTCCTTGCCCTTGGGGAAGACCGGCGTGCCGAATTGCACCGAGCCATCCTCGGCGGCAAAGCGGAATTTGTCGCGGTAGAGGTAATAGCCCTTGGCAATGTCGAAGCTGACCTCGATGGTCTGCCCGTCGAGGGCGCGGGCCGAACCCTTGAAGGCGATCGCCGGGTCGAGGAACTCCTCGGCGTGGGCCAACGTGATGAGCTGCGAGAAGAGCAGCGAGAAAATGAACAGCAGGGTACGCATCATGATTGGATCGTTTCTGCCGCCACCCAGTTCAGGTAGGCGGGCAAACCTTGGCTAACGGGGAGCGCGATGATTTCCGGCACTTCGTAGGGGTGCAGTTCGCGGAGGCGGGCTTCAAGTGCCGGGTAGCCCGCCGTCGTGGTCTTGATCAGCAGCGGGATTTCGCTGGCGGATTCGACCGCGCCCTGCCAGCGATACACCGACTGGACGCGGGGCAGGATATTGACGCAGGCGGCCAGGCGGTCTTCGACCAGGGCCAGCGCAATGGCGTTGGCGCAGGCCTCGTCGGGGCAATTGGTCAGAACGAGCTGGATGGGCATCGGCGGATTCTACTTGAGCAGGCGGCGGCGGGTCAGGTGCAGGGCGATGGCGAAGGCTACGCCGGCCGTCGCCAGCAGCACCATGATGTGGATCAGGGCATTGTCCGGTACCTGACCGGCGAGCAGCGGCCGGATCAGGGCGACGCCCTGAGCGAGCGGCAACAACTGGCCGATGGTGGCCAGCCAGCCGGGCAACTGTTCGGTCGGAAAGAAGACGCCGGAAATCAGCGTCATCGGCGTGATGAACAGCGTGAAGTAATACATGAAGAAATCGTAGGACGGCGCCAGCGCATTCCAGATCAGGCCGAGCGCGGCGAAAGCCAGGCCGGTGAGGACGATGGCCGGCAGCGCCCAGAGCAGCATCGGGCCGTGGGTCAGGCCGAGCGCCGTGATGACGACGAGGATGGCGGCGCCGGAGAACAGCGATTTGGTGGCGGCCCAGAACAGCTCGCCGGCGACCACGTCGGTCAGGCCGAGCGGCGTATTGAGGATGGCGTCCCAGGTCTTCTGCACATGCATGCGCGAGAACGACGAGTACAGCGCCTCGAAGGTGGCGGCATTCATCGTCGAGGCGCAGACCGTGCCGGCGGCGAGGAAGGCGACGTAGGGCTGGCCTTCGACGGTGGGCAGCATGGCACCCAGACCATAGCCGAGACCGAGCATGTAGATCAGCGGGTCCGCCAGGTTGCCGAGGATGGACGGTAGCGCCAGCTTGCGCCAGACGAGGAAATTGCGCTGCCAGACGGGAAACCAGCGAAAGGGTTGCGAACCAGGGGACATGCGGCATCCGGCGGTAAAGAAGGTGGCGGTTATTTTACTGTGAAGTCGCAGGCGGAATTTTTGCAATGCACCATCCCTGCTCATGACCCGCCCCGGCTTGCACCAGCTTCAGGCAGCGTCGGCCGGCCTTGGTTCCATCGCCTTTTTCTAACTATCTGATTCATATCGATTAGCCTGTCTGGCATCGACCCGGCACGATTTTCGCTGCATTGCAGCAGCAACACCCCAACCCCAAACAGAGAAAACAGAGAGCAAGACAGCCGAGCATCTAGAACAGGAGAACTGTCGATGGACCAAAAACTCGAACAAGCCCAATTGATGGCCCGTTTCAAACTGATGGTCAAACGCACGCTCAACCAGAGCGTCGATCTCGAGCGCCTGAGCCGCGACCCGGCCTATGCCCGCGAGCGGCTGGCCGAGATCGAGGAAGAGGCGCTCGATGAAGACCTGCTGGTCATGGTCCTGCGTCTGCGCGACCTCTTCGTGCCGGTCGCCGCCGTCGCGCTGCCGGTCATCGAGGCGGTGCCCGAAGCCGCCAAGGAAACCCGCAACTACAAGATGGGCGCTCGCGCCTGGTAAGGCCGGCCGCATGCTAGCGGCGCGCCGGCTTGGCAGCGGCGGGCTTGATGTCAAAATGGCGGCATGTCGCCGTCTGCCCCCGCCATCATCCTGAGCACGCTCAATGCGCGCTACATCCACGCCTCGCTCGGCCTGCGCTACCTGCTGGCCAATCTCGACCGCCATGGCGGCGCCGGCTTGCGCGCCGCCAGCCGCTTGCGCGAGTTCACCATCAACCGGCCGCCGGCGGAGATTGCCGACGCCCTGCTCGGCGAGCTGGGCGAGCCGTCCGCCGGGCCAGTCCAGATCGTCGGCTTCGGGGTCTATATCTGGAATGTCGGGCCGACCACCGAAGTCGTCCGACTGCTCAAGGCCCGCCGGCCGCAACTGAAGATCGTGCTCGGCGGGCCGGAAGTCAGCCACGAATGGGAAGAGCAGGAAATCGTCCGCCTGGCCGACCACCTGATTACCGGCTGGGGCGACGTCAGTTTCCCCAAGCTCTGCCGCGCCCTGCTGCACGGGCCGCAGCCGCTGATGAAGGTGATCGCCGGCGAACAGCCGGGGCTGGAAGAAATCGCCCTGCCCTACGCCGAATACAGCGCCGACGACCTCGCCCACCGGCTGCTCTACGTCGAAGCCTCGCGCGGTTGCCCGTTCAAGTGCGAGTTCTGCCTGAGCGCCCTCGACAAGACCGCCTGGGCCTTCCCCGAGGCGCTTTTCCTCGCTGCGCTGGACGACCTCTACCGGCGCGGTGCGCGCAATTTCAAGTTTGTCGACCGGACCTTCAACCTGAAGATCGACAGTTCGCTGCGCATCCTGCAGTTCTTCCTCGAACGCTTGACCCCCGACCTCTTCCTGCACTTCGAAGTCATTCCCGATCACTTGCCGGAACGCCTCAAGGCGATGATTGCCCGCTTCCCGCCCGGCGTGCTGCAATTCGAAATCGGCATCCAGACCTTCAATCCGGAGGTCCAGCAACGCATCTCGCGCCGCCAGGACAACCTGAAGACCGGCGAAAACCTCGACTGGCTGGCGGCGCACAGCCCGGCCCACCTGCATGCCGACCTGATCTTCGGCCTGCCCGGCGAAACCCTGGCCAGCTTTGCCGAGAGTTTCGACCGGCTCTATGCCCACCGGCCGCACGAAATCCAGCTCGGCGTCCTGAAGCGCCTGCGCGGCACGCCGATTGCCCGCCACAGTGCGGCTTTCGGCATGCTGTACTCGGCCGAACCGCCCTACACCGTGCGGCAGACCGATGCCGTCGATGCCGCGACCGTCGAGCGCTTCATCCGGCTGGCCCGCTACTGGGACCTCTACGCCAATGCCGGCCGCTTTCCGCAAACCCTGCCCCGCCTGCTCGCCGGCACGTCGCCCTTCGCCGCCTTCCTCGCCTTCAGCGACTGGCTGTGGCAGACGACCGGCCAGACCAGCGGCCTGGCCCCGGAAAGGCTGGTGGATCGGTTGTTCGATTACCTGACCGACGTGCAGGGGCAGGACCCGGAAGCAATCCGCCCGCTACTGCTCGCCGACTACCTGGCCAGCGGCGCCCGCGCCAACCCGGCCTGCCTGCAAGGTCACCTGAAAAACCGCGACAAGCCGCAGCCGCGCAACGCCCGCGCCTTGGCCCAACGCCAGGAACGCCACGCCAGCAGCGGCTGATTGGCCGCGAACGGGCAAAAAAAATGCCGGGAAACCCCGGCCAATTCTCTGTTGTATCACCCATCGCTTTCGCCCTCACCGTCTGCGCGGCTGGCGAAACGACCGGTGTCGGATCAGTGGTAAGCAGTCTTCGACGACAGCTTGAAAGCCATCAAACAAGCCAGTGCGAAGATGCCAACAGCAAAACTGATACCGAAGAGGGAAAGTTCGTCCATACATGCCTCGTTTAGAAATTGAGGCGGTTAGACATGGGTTTGGGTGAAAGTTCCGGAGGAGTGAGATTGGTCGCAACTGGACTGCTTGCTTGTTTGGGTTTCGACCATTCGACAAGCAGCTCCACTCTTGAAGTTGCCAAATCGCCAATTCGTACTTCTCGGCCAAAGTAGTCTTTAGGGAACAACTGGCTTACCGACTGGTATGGGGCGCCCACCCTACGCAAGTTATGTTTCTATGAAAGGTGGAGCAATTCAATGCTCCTGATTGTGAAACCAAACAGCTTTTTCACTGAATCAAGGTATGCAGATTCGTAGCCCTTACAAAGTTGAAAGAAGGGAATCGACCTAGCGAAAGATGCCTAAAGTCCTCCAACAACGGTCGAGCTACTTCAACACGCGCTGCTAAATCCGATGCGCTGGAAACACCTAGCGCGGTAAATATTCCAGAGCGAATGTCAGTATCGACGGCCTTGAGGAACAAGGGAAGTGACTTCGCCTCAGTGGTGTACACGCTTGTTCGTGGAGCCCAGCAGCTAGGCATCCAGCTGTTCTCAGAGGCTTTGCAGTGTGCCACCCCGTATAGAGAGAGAAAAATATCTGCTTGCACGAGTTCGCTGAAGGGAGTCTTTTCAGCGGAGCAGCGTTCCTTAAGCATGTCTGCTGTCAGGGATGCGCGGTTCGCGCGCAAGCGGATATTGCGATGCTCATCCATTGATACTAGGTAGGTTTCGAATTCAGTGATGTCAGCAGCCTTGGTCCCATTGTGGTCCTTACGAACTAAGTACGGGTACTTCAAAAAGGAACGAAGAGATTGCCAACGCTCATACCTTAGTAACGCGGCCGTAATCACTAGAGTTGCCTCAAGGGCAAAAAATCGATAAAGGTCAGCCCATCCAGGTACGTATGAGCCATTTTCAATTTTTGGGCCGAATTGCTGGCCCAGCTGCTCCAAGAGATGAATGTAAGCCTTAAGCGCCTTAGGATCGTCACCAGAAAACGAAGCAAGCGTGTCGGCATACTCGGAAACCTGATCACGCAACCCTCTTGTTTTTAGGATCGCTTGATAGATATCTTCGTCATAGCCTTCTTTGCCTTCAGGCTCCACATACAGGCGATTGATCTCAGCAACAATGCTGCGCACGAACAACATCTCCAAACCTTCACGGTTGGCTTTTCCTTCTTTGATCGCGCGTAGGGTGCCAGATAGTTCTTTTGCCAAAGGCAGTCCGCTTCCTTCGGCCTTCAGAAATGCGGGGGCCTCGCCCAGTAAAGGCTCTGGATAGAGAGGTTGCTCAAAAATTTGCCGCAGCAATTCGTCGAGACCTTCTCCGTAACGCTCGTCCGATGAGAGGTCAACGTAGATTCGCCCCTTCATGAATACGGGCAGAAACTCTTCACCATCCACTCCGCGTTCGCACAGAACCGGAATGAACTTGGTTTGATGGACTTTGGCATAGAGCTCTTGAGAGATGATCTGGCTCTCCGTCCCGACTCCCCCGGCTCGGCGATCAGCTTTTTCTTGGTAAGCCCGATCACAGAGCACCAGAACTTTGACCACCGAAGGATCGGTGACCATGGTTTCCATGAAGACATACTTATCTTGGCCGGGTTTTAGACGCCATTTATCAAGAATGGCATCGACCCCATGTGTTCTGAGGGTGGTTGCCAACTCCATTACGAATTGTTCGTGCTCAGCACCCGACCAACTATATGAAATGAAGACCTTTGGGTGTTCCTTGCTGGCGCTCATTTATTCTTCCTGGGGTTATTGATAGCTGCGCTTGGCAGCGGGTTTATTTCGGCTGTAGCCATCTGAAACACCTCCCATTCGCCCTTGAAGTTAATTTGCCTCTGCAAGCGGTAAGCAGATCAGAAGTGCAAATATCAAGGGCAAGTAGCTCATCAAGAATCTGCTACAGCCTGCTTGTTGAGGCTGACTGTGTAATGACCGCCATCTTCCTTTTTTAGAGCTAACAGATTGTAGGTCTTCAGCATGTCGAGCAAGCCAGAATGTCCATAGGTCATGGGTGAAAAGCCCGGGTCGGTTCGTTTCAAATACTGGCCAAGTGCCCCCAGCCCAACCTTGCCTTCAGAGGTGTCGCTGGTCATTAATGAGACCGCTTCGATAATGAACTTCGGTCTCCGTTTCACAGCCGCCTTAGCGGCCGATTTTGCTGGATCAGCTTTGGCCGGTGCTGCTTTGGTTCCGTTCTGATCTGCAACATCGGCAACGGCTGCTGGTTGCCACTCGAAAAATTGATCGCTAGCATTCCGAAGGGCATCCGGTGTCTTGGCTTCACCAACGATACAAACGGTGGCACCTCGCTCCCTTAACTTGCGGCACAAGTAGGCGAAATCCGAATCGCTGGTAACCAGGCAGAAACTGTCGGCACGGTGATCAAACATCGCCTCCATGGCGTCGAGAGCCAGAGCAATGTCGGCAGTATTCTTCCCGGACGCATACTGATACTGGAGGCATGGGGTGAAAGCCAAGCGAACCAAGGCTTCTTGCCACTTGTTTGCCAAGGTCGTGTGGTTGCCGTATCCGCGCCGAAGAACGACACGTCCAAACTGAGCAATGACCCTAAGCGCAAACTCCAGAATCTCTGGTGAGGTGTTGTCGCAATCAACAAGGATCGCAATGCGCGATTCGCCTGGTAATGCTGGTGCAGCCATGGAGATCAATCAAAAAACTCTAATGCATAGAGAATAGCTTTGTTGTGGCGCGATGGGCAATCTTTGAGCTACGGCGAAACGATGTTGAGCAAATCAAGTGCCTATAGGTCTGTTATGTATTTGGAATTGTGCTGATCTGGACAAATAACGAAGCAATGGGCGTTCTCAAAAGAGCGAGCGAATTGATCACCGGATACCGACCTATGCGGACAATGAAGGCAGCGTTTACTGAAATTGGCACCTGAATGGCGGCTAACAGATGCATTGCCGCCCGACTATCGGCAGAAGCCCAAGTTCGCGTTCGGCAAAAGTTCTGGAAGACCTCAGCAATCAATCAAAAGCCGTTGCCTGCGTGAAATACCGAAGTCGGCTTAGGCATATGGATGGCCGCCTGCTAGCCTCGTAATACCTCCCCGGTCAGCTTGATGAAAACTTCCCAAGTTTCGAGGTGTCGTGCATGCCGGCGGAGGTTCTGTCAGGTTGTATGCAAATTGACTTGATGAAAGATAAATGCATAAATCGGGTAAAGAGAAGCGCTGGCTGCCTGGCTTCTCTCTAGCGTCCGGAAACTCAGGCTCCGGTCACTCAAAATCTACCGATGGATTCACCTACAGCTTATGACCCGATCCCCGCTTGTTTTGCTGCTTTCCCTGGTCCTCGCCGGCGCCATGGCACCGACTGCTTGGGGGGCGGAAAGCCCCGCCCAGCCTTTGATGACGCCGGATGGCGGGCAGTATTACGGTGCGCTGGTGGATGGCAAGCTGCAGGGCAAGGGGCGGGCCGAGTGGGCGAATGGGGCGACCTACGAAGGCGAATTCAGGGATGGCTTGTTTTCCGGTTCCGGACGATTTCGCTATCCGACCGGCGAAGTCTATGAAGGCGATTTCCGGCTCGGCTTGCAGGCCGGTCAAGGTCGTTTGACGACCAAGGACGGCGATGTTTTCAGCGGCGAGTTCAAGGACGGGGCGCTGAATGGTCTCGGGCGCCAGGTTGGCCAGGCTGGGGTGGTCTATGAAGGCGGCTTCAAGTCCAGCCTTTACGACGGGAAAGGAAAACTGAGCAACCCGTTCGGCGAGTACACCGGTGAGTTTCGATCCGGCGAATATGCCGGCGAGGGCGAGCTGCAGTTCAAGGATGGGCGCAAGTATGTCGGCGGCTTTGTGCATGGCCGTTTCGAGGGCAAGGGGCGCTTGGTCTACCCGTCCGGCGTGGTGTACGAGGGCGACTTCGTGGGCGGGGATTTTTCCGGGCAAGGGGTCGCGGTGTTGGCGGGCGGCGCCAAGCATGTCGGCGCTTTCCTGAAATGGAAGCCGGAAGGGCAAGGCGTGTTCACCGATAAATGGGGGAATCGCTACGAAGGGGTGTTCAAGGAAGGCAGCATCGTCGGCACGGCCCGCCTGGAGTCCAAGGAAGGCTGGTTTTACGAGGGCGAATTCAAGGATTGGCGGCCGAGCGGACGCGGTACGCTGCGCCGTCCGAATGGCGATGTTTATGTCGGCGGCTTTGTTTACGGTGAATTCGATGGCGAAGGCACGCTGACCTATGCCAAGGCGCAGGCCGATGGCCGTACGGTCGATAGCGGGGCATGGAAATTCGGCCGGTTCAAGAAGGTCGAGGATGAGAAGAAGCAGCGTGAGCGGGCCAATGTCGAGGCCGCCCTGTACAGCCAGCCCGAGCTGATGAAGACGCTTGCGGCGCAACTGGCTGCGCGCGATCCGGAGCGGATCAATCTGTTCTTCCTCGGGATTGCCGGCGACGGTTCGCAGGAGGTGTTCCGTCGCGAGGTCGAGTTCATCCGCAACCAGTTCGATACGATCTACGGCACGCAGGGGCATTCGCTGGCTTTGATCAATAGCCGCAACACCGTTTCGAAAGCGCCCTTGGCGACGCTGACCAGCATTCGCCAGGCGGTCGGCGACCTGGCGGAAAAGATGGACAAGGAACGGGATGTCCTGTTTCTGTACGTCACCAGCCACGGCTCCAAGGAGGGCGAGATCAGCCTGGGCTTGCCGGGGATCGAGTTGCCCGGACTGACGCCGACGGAACTGAAATCGATGCTCAAGCAATCCGGGGTGCGCTGGCGCGTCCTGCTGATTTCATCCTGCTACGCCGGCACCTTCATCAACGAATTGAAGGATCCGAATACCTTGATCATCACCGCAGCCCGCCATGATCGAACGTCTTTTGGCTGCGCCGACGAAAACGACTTCACCTTTTTTGGCCGCGCCTTCTTCAAGGAAGCCTTGCCCAAAGCCGCGTCGTTCGACGAGGCCTTTGCCAATGCCAAGCAGTTGATCGCCGAATGGGAGGATCAGGATATCGAGCAAAACCCGTCGGACAAGAAAAAGGATTCCAAGAAGGACGGCGAGCATCATTCCTTGCCGCAAATCGTCAGTCCGGCGCCGATTCGCAGCCATTTACAGCGTTGGTGGGGGCAATTCCGGATTCCGCCCGCCACCCGGGCCAGAGCCGTCGGCCAGTTTGCCGACCGGGTGGCGCGGGCCAAGCAACTGGAGGAGTTGCAGGAAACCCAGGCCTATTTTTCGGAACGGATGTTTCCGGCAATCGGCACGGCGCTGGCCGAAGCCATCCGCGATTGTTCCGCGGACAAGGAGGCGGCGATGAACCAGGTTGCCGTTGTGGCGGATATTTCACCCGATGGCGCCTTGTCGAATATCGACCACGAACCGAAGACGCTGGCGGCGGTCTGCCTGGCCGATGCGGTGGCGGGCTTCCAGGTGCCGCCGCCGCCGGTGCAGGCGGGAAATCGCATGCCGATTGTTATCGAAATAGCGGGAAGCAAATAAGATCTCGGCTGATTTCCGCTTTCCATCCGAGATGACCGCCTTCGCCCTGCTCCTGATCGGCTTTTCCGTGTTCAGCGCGCTCAGCCTTGCCCTGACGCATTTTCGTGCCGAGCAGTATCCGGATCAGGCGATGTCGCGCTGGATGGGGCTGGGTTTGCTGGCCGCGCTGACGGCCTTGCAAGCGGCGCATTTCGTCTGGCTGTATTTGGATCTCGCCTGGGTCGCCACCCAGCCCTATCGCATGACCTTGTTTGCCGTAGCACCAGCCTTCTGCCTGTTCAGTCTGCCGCTGCTACGCCCGCAAGAGGCCAGGCCGGCCGGGCTGGGCTGGCTCGGGCACTTCGCGCCGGTTCTGCTTGCTCCGCTGTTGCCGGAAGCGGCGGTCTTCCCCTTGGCCTTCATCGTCGGGGCGGGCTACATGGCCTGGCTGGCTCGTTGCCTGCTGGCCTTGCGTCAGGAACGGCGCCGGTTTCATCTCGAAATGCTGTTGCTGGGGGCGGTTTTCGTCATTGCCGTCGGGGTTTCGGTCCTTGGACTGATGCAAACGGCCTTGCCGGGCAAACTCTTTTTCAGCCTGTACGCCAGCGCCGTCGGCCTGGCTTTCTTTCTGGTCCAGATCACTTTGGGGCTGCGCCCGCGGCTTTCCGTCGAGGTCAGGGAAACGGCGCAGGCCGCCTATGCCAGTTCGACGCTGAACAATGTCGATTGCGAGGCTGCCCTTGCCCGGCTCGATCAGTTGATGACGACCGACCGGATCTATGTCGGGCCGGACCTCAGCCTGGCCGGGTTGGCCGGGCTGCTTGGGCTGAGCAGTCATCAATTGTCGGAACTGCTGAACGTCCGCCTGGGCAAGGGCTTTTCCCGCTATCTGCGGGAACAGCGGATCGCCGCCGCCAAGGTGATGCTGTGCGATGAACCGTCGGCCTCCGTCCTCTCGGTCGGCCTCAGCGTCGGTTTCACCGCGCAATCGAACTTCTACGAGGCCTTCCGCGAGATCGAGGGGATGACCCCCGGTCAGTACCGGAAACTGCATATTTCGGCCGGTTCGGGGCAATAAACCCCTGTTCCGCGCTCCGGAATGATCATTCCGGAGCCGAAAAATGCTCCGTTTCGATCAAAACGGAAGATTGAGTGCTTCTCGCTGCGCACACTGAAGACTCCTCATAGCCATCGGGAGTCCATCGTGAATGCCTATCTGCAGTTGCTTGCCGCCGCCTCGATCAGCATCGCCGCCAGCGGCATCGTTCTCTCCACCTTGTCAGGCCCGTTGCGCAGCATTCTCGGCCGCATCTGTCCGGACGAGCAGGCCGCCGCCTTCTGGTTGAGCTACACGCGGGTGATGTTGATGATCGCGCCGCTGTTGCTGGTACTGCTCGTTGATTTGTTCTCGCATTTCAGCAATCCGCTGGACAGCCTGCGCCTGGCCTTGCTTGCCGCGCTGGGCGGCTTGTTGATCGGCCTGCGCTCGATCGGCCAACGCCTCGGCCAGTTCATTGAGGTGCCGTCACCGGGGAGCCTGCCATGAAGATCCTGCTCACCGGTGCCAGCGGCTTCATTGGCCGCAATGTCGCCACCGCGCTGGTCGCCGCCGGGCATCGCGTGATCCCGGTTTCCCGCCGCAGTGGCGTCGATTTCCGCGACATGCTGGCGGTCGGCGACTGGCTGCCCCATTTGCAGGGGATCGAAGCGGTGATCAACGCGGTCGGCATCATCGGCGAATCGTCGACACAGCGCTTTGCCTGCCTGCATGCTCAGGCGCCGCTTGCCTTGTTCCAGGCTTGCGCCGAGGCCGGCGTGCGACGGGTGATCCAGATTTCGGCGCTGGGTACCGACGACACGGCATTCTCGGCTTATCACCGGAGCAAGCGGCTGGCCGACGACGGCTTGCGCCGTCTCGATCTCGACTGGTTCGTGCTGCGCCCGTCGTTAATTTACGGGCGGGGCGGCGGCAGTGCCGAGTTGTTGATGCGCCTGGCCCGCTGGCCTTGGCTGCCGGTACCCGGCGACGGCCGGCAGACCATCCAGCCGGTTCATATCGGCGATGTCGTGGCCAGCGTCCGGCATGCCCTGAGTTCGCCGGATGTCCGCCGCTCGCTCGACATCCTGGGCAGCGAAAGCTTCACTTTCGGCGACTGGTTGCTGACCATGCGCCAGGCGCAGGGCCTGCCGCCGGCACCCTTCCTGCGCATTCCCCTGCCCCTGGCCAGCTTGTCGTGTCGCATCGGCCGCCATTTCACCGCCCTGCTGCAGCCGGAAAACCTGCAAATGCTGCAGACCGGCTACCAGGCCGATTACCGGCCCTGGGCGAACTGGCTGGGGCGCCTGCCCTTGCCGGTCGAATCGGGGCTTTTCTTCAGCGATGCCGCCATGGCAAGGCGTTCATCATGAGCTATACCCTGATCAAGACCTTGCACATTCTCAGCATGGTGCTGCTGTTCGGTACCGGACTCGGTAGCGCTTTCTATAAGTGGATGGCCGACCGCAGCGGCAATCCGCAGCACATCGCCGCGACCAACCGGCAGGTGGTGCTGGCCGACTGGATCTTCACCACGCCGACGGTGATTTTCCAGCCTCTGAGCGGCCTGTGGATGATCCACCTGCTCGGCTTGCCGCTGAGTACGCCCTGGGTGGCGATCAGTCTGGGGCTGTATGTCCTGGCCGGAGCCTGCTGGCTGCCGGTGGTCTGGTTGCAGATCCGCATGCAGAAAATGGCCGAGGAGGCCGTCGTCCGTCAGCAGCTGTTGCCTTCGGCCTATTGGCGCATGGCGCGGACCTGGTTCTGGCTGGGTGTGCCGGCCTTCATCTCGATGCTGCTGGTCGTGGCGTTGATGGTCTTCAAACACCTGCCGGGAGCCGGATCATGAAAAGCCTCATGCAACAGACGCTGGGTGCCGATTGGGACCGCTTGCCGCCGGCATTGCAGGCGCATTACCGCTGCGGGACGAACACCGACTTCGGGCATCTGGATATCGAGTTTCCGCGTTTCATGTGGCCCCTGCTCTTGCTGCTGCGACTGGTCGGCGCGTTGGTGCATCGCCGTGGCCGGGGCCTCGCCACCCGGGTCGAGAAACAGGTGGTCGGCGAGCGCCAGTACTGGCGGCGGCGCATCGTCTTCCCCGATGGCCGGCTCATTCGCTTCAACAGCTTCTGGGTGGCGGCCGGGCCGGGTCAGGTGATCGAGTACGTCAATCCGGTCTGTGGCCTGCAGATGGCGCCTTACGTCGAGGATGGTCGTTTGCATTACCGGGGCGTGCACTTCGTCGTCAAGCTTGGGCCACTGGTCTTGCCGATCCCGGAATGGCTGCTGCTGGGCCATACGACGATCGTCGAGGCGGCCATCGACGAGTGCCATTTCGCGATGGATTTCCGCCTGACCCACCCGCTGTTCGGCGAGGTGTTCCGTTATGCCGGGGTATTTGAAGCCGATTGGCCGGAGGCCGGCCCGGCGCTCAATCCCGCAGTTCCCGGCCGGTCAGTTTGATGAAGACGTCTTCCAGGTTGGAGGCGCGATGCACGTAGCGCAGGCCGTCGGCTTCGGCCAGCTTGGCCAGCAGCGGGCGCGGTTCGCGGCAGTAGAAGAAGGCGGTTTCGCCGCTGGTTTCGACGCGTTCGGCCAGTTGGCGGTTGGCGTCGACGAAGCCTTGCAGGTCGTGGCTGCCTTCGTCGAAGACTTCGACAACCTGGGGTTCGATGTGCTCGGCGATCAACTGGCGCGGGCTGCCTTCGGTGATCTTCTTGCCGTGGTCGATGACGATCAGCCGGTCGCACAGGCGTTCGGCCTCGTCCATGAAATGGGTGGTCAGGATCAGCGTCTTGCCGGCCGACTTGAGTTGTTTCAGGCGGTCCCAGATCAGGTGGCGGGCTTGCGGGTCGAGACCGGTGGTCGGTTCGTCGAGGAAGACGATATCGGGGTCGTTGACCAGGGCGCGGGCCATCGTCAGCCGCCGCTTCATGCCGCCGGAAAGCGTGGCGATGCGGGCATCGGCCTTGCCGGTGAGGCCGGCGAATTCGAGCAGTTGCGGAATGCGCGCCTTGACCTCGGCTTCCTTGAGGCCGAAATAGCGGCCGAAGACGAGCAGGTTTTCGCTGGCAGTGAAATCGGGGTCGAGGTTGTCGAACTGCGGCACGACGCCGACCTTGGCCCGCGCCTGCTGGGCTTGGCCGGGAATCGGCCGGCCGGCCAGGCTGATCTCGCCGCTATCCGGTGCGGTGAGGCCGAGGCAGAGGCGCAGCGTCGTCGTCTTGCCGGCCCCGTTCGGGCCGAGCAGGCCGAAACAGGTGCCGGGCTGGACGGCGAAGGAAAGCCCGGCGACGACTTCGTTGCCGCCATAGACCTTGCGCAGGTTGGAGACGTTCAGTGTCGCCATGCGCGGGTAATGATGTCGCGGATCAGATGCAGGCGGCGATGGAAGAAGTGGTCGGCACCCGGCACCATGACGACCGGCAGGTCGAGCGGCAAGGCCCAGGCATAGACATTGGAAGGCGGGACCAGTGTGTCTTCGGCGCCGTGGATGACGATGGTGTCGTGCGGCACGGCTTCGGTGTCGTACTGGCGGCTGCCTTCGACATGGCCGGCGGCGGTGCCGACCAGGACCAGGCGCTGGGCCGGATGCCCGGCTTCGACCAGGCGCTTGGCAACGCGGGTCTGGCAGTAGGCGCCGAAGGAGAAACCGGCCAGGGCCACCGGCAGGTCGCCGCAGCGGCGCTTGGCGTCTTCCAGCACGGCCAGCAGGTCGTCGGTCTCGCCGATGCCTTCGTCGTGCTCGCCTTCGGTGCCGCCGACGCCGCGGAAATTCGGGCGGAAGGCGGCATAGCCGAGGCCGGCGAAGGTGCGGGCCAGGGTGTAGGCGACCTTGTTGGTATTGGCGCCGCCGCCCATCGGGTGCGGGTGGGCGATCAGCGCGATGCCGCGCGGCGCGTCCGGGCGCTCCATGATGACGTCGATGTTGCCGACCGGGCCGGCAACGACGATCTTCTCTTCCGGTGCTTTCATGGCGTCAGATCTTCAGGCGTTCGACGACGCGGCCGCCGAGCAGGTGTTCGTTGATGATTTCATCGACGTCTTCCTTGTCGATGAAGCTGTACCAGGTTTCCTGCGGGTAGACGACCATCACCGGCCCCTGGTCGCAGCGGCCGAGACAGCCGGCCTTGTTGATGCGGATGTTGCCCGGGCCGTTCTTCTTCAGGGCGCCGATGCGGTCCTTGGCATAGGCGAACATTTCGCTGCCGCCAATGCTGTTGCAGCATTGCTCGCCGGCCTCGCGCTGGTTGGTGCAGACAAAGACGTGATGTTGGAAATAGCTCATCGGTTTCTCCTGTGGGGCCGCCAATTATAGGGGGTTCGCTTTTACCTGGAACGGTAGCGCCGGCTCAAGTATTTCTCCAGGCCGATGATCAGCGAGCTGGCGCTGGCGAAAACGAGGATTTCCCCCCACTCGGCCCAGCCGATCGGGGCGGTCTGGAAGGTTGCGTTGAGCGGCGGCCAGTAGGTGAGGGCCAGTTGCAGCAGGAGCATGCTGCCGATGCCGCCCCACACCCAGAGGTTGGAAAAGACGCCCAACTGCCAGAAGCTGCGGCTGAGCGAACGGCAGTTGAGCAGGTAGAACATCTCGACCAGCACGAAGACGTTGACGGCGACAGTACGCGCTTCGGCCAGCGTGTGGCCTTGCTGCAATTCGCGCAGGAACAGCCCGAAGGCGCCGCCGAGCAGCAGCAGCGAGACCAGCGTGATGCGCCGGATCAGGCCGCCGTCGAGCACCGGCGTGCTCAGCCGGCGGGGCGGCCGCTGCATGATGCCGCGTTCGATCGGTTCGAAGGCGAGCGGCAGGCCGAGCAGCACGGCAGTGGTCATGTTGATCCAGAGAATCTGCAGCGG
>Ga0062383_10000142_pt1 | contig 18196 bp, 12 predicted proteins | sample DOMMetBare3Fresh_FD_59508 | JGI IMG/M metagenome (GOLD analysis project Ga0062383, IMG submission 59508) | Wetland sediment microbial communities from St. Louis River estuary, USA, under dissolved organic matter induced mercury methylation -... | ecosystem: Environmental > Aquatic > Freshwater... | reverse complement strand
ATCCGGTCGGGTCGCAGTCGCATTACTGCCTCAACCGTTTGCTCAATGCTCTGCACAGTCTGAAAGGGCAGACCGTAGATAAGGTCGTAGTTGATACTGGTAAATCCGGCCGCCCGCGCTGCTTCCGTTACGGAGCGCACTTGTTGTTCGGTCTGAATCCGATTCACTGCCAATTGTACGAAGGGATCGAAATCCTGAATGCCCAGACTGAGGCGTCTGAAGCCCAGCCGGTATAGCGTGGCCAAATGATCGGGCTGCGTGACGCGCGGGTCAGATTCCACGGAGAATTCGGACTCTGCAGTCCGCTGCGCGTGTCGCAAAATTCCGCTGATCAGCTCGTCAAGTTCAGGTGCCGAGAGAAATGTCGGAGTTCCACCACCAAGGTGCAGCTCCGCAAGGGGGACAGGTTGTGAACGTCCGAGCAATTCGCGGTAGAGGTCCCACTCTTTTAAGACTGTCTTGATGTACCTGGAACCGGCAGTAGTGCTGGCTGTGATGCGCGAATTGCAACCGCAATAAGTGCAGAGGGAGCGACAGAAGGGGATGTGCAGGTAGATTGCCGCGCCGTTGCCATGGCGTTCAGTCAAATCCAGACTGTCGGACACACTCGCCAGCCACTCTGCCTCGGTCGGCGTGTCGGTCCAATGAAGGATCGTCGGGTAGCTGGTATAGCGCGGTCCTGGCACATCATATTTCTTCAGTAGCCTGGAGGGTGTTTCGATCATTGAGTTTACTGTCATGGTTGCCCGATCCAGCAAAGTTCAGGGTGGCGTTGCATCAAATTGAGCGACTCATGAGGGATCAGGCCGGCGTTTTGACCGATGACAAAACCAAAGCCTGCCAGTACCTGACTTCAAGAGGGTCGCCTCAACCGTCGCCGAGCAATGATTATGCCGGGACCTGTTTTATCGAATTGTAGAGAGTATTTGTCCGCAACATACTGTTACTTGGGAAATATGACGCCTGCGTCAGCGCAGAATTCCGCAGGCAGGTGGAACCATGTGCTCACGGTACTAGAAGCGAGGGGAGCAAACCGCTGATATTGCTCTTGTGGCTCGCGAGTTGCTGGAATTTTAGCGGGCGATATTGAAAACCGGTTTCATTTTTGGGAGAATGGCTGCATGACACTTGATAGAACACTACCTGGCTCTACAGTTCGAGTGGTTTCAGTGGGAGGCCCGGACTTGGTGGCCCTGAAGCTGATGGAGATGGGTATGGTACCCGGTGCGGCGCTTCGCGTCATCAAGTCGGCCCCGTTCGGAGATCCAATTCAGATCTGCATCAAGGACTATCATCTTGCGTTGCGGCGTAACGAAGCCAAGTCCGTCATTGTCACTGCAAGTGAAGCGTAGTCGAACTGCCCCGCCAAAGAATCCCGGACATATCTATGAATGCGCTTTCGGCAAGACTTCCCGGCAGCAATCCATCTGACGCTGGCGCTACAAGACCGCTGACCATCGCGTTGGCGGGGAATCCGAATACTGGTAAAACCAGTCTCTTCAATGCCCTGACAGGATTGCGGCAAAAGGTAGCCAACTATCCCGGCGTTACAGTTGAGAGCAAAGTTGGGGAGTGGGCTCCCGACCCCGACGGAGTACCGGCGCGCGTCATTGACTTGCCGGGGCTTTACAGTTTGGCCGCAACTTCACTCGACGAAAAGATTGCCCGCGACGCAATGCTTGGCGTTAATGCAATAGCCGAGCCCGATTTGGTAATCATCACTGTTGACGCTAACAATCTTACTCGCAATCTCTACCTTGCCACGCAACTGATTGAAACAGGACGCCCGATGGTCATAGCGCTGACGATGACCGATTTGGCCCAGCGTAGCAAACTCCGCATCGACATTCAGAAACTCAGCGCAGCTCTAGGCGTCGCAGTGGTGCCGGTAATCGCCAGGCGGCGCGTCGGCCTGGATCTCCTGGGTCAAGCAGTGCTCGAAACAGTGGCCAAAGGTGCAAAGCGAAACTCTGCTATGTTGCCGGCAGATCACCACCCGACTCGCGAACTCTTAATAGAGCGCTATCGTTGGATTGAGCAAGTCGTTGAGGAATGTGTCGAGAGAGAGGAACAGCAGCAGAAAGGCAGCAGCGAGCGCATCGACGCAGTTATTACCCACAGAGTAGCGGGCCCGCTGATCCTCGTGCTCGTAATGTTACTTGTCTTCCAAACTATTTTCTCCTGGGCTAACCTCCCCATGACGCTGATTGACAACGTCTTCAGCGCCCTAGCGGCGGGAGTACGTGCCCATTTCCCCCCGGGAATACTAACTGATCTGCTGGTGGATGGAATCATCGCGGGCGTTGGCGGAGTGCTCGTCTTTCTGCCGCAAATACTGCTGCTGTTCTTTTTTATCACCCTCCTGGAAGACAGCGGCTATCTGGCACGGGCCGCTTTCATGATGGACCGGCTGATGCGGGCGGTTGGCTTACATGGCAAGGCTTTCGTACCGCTGCTAAGCAGTTTTGCTTGTGCGGTGCCGGGAATCATGGCGACACGCACGATTGATAATCCGAAAGATCGACTCGCCACGATCATGATTGCTCCGTTTATGAGTTGCTCAGCCCGCCTGCCCGTCTATACGTTGATGATTGCTGCCTTCTTTTCCGGGAGAAAGGTTCTGGGAATTGTCTCGCTTGGCGCAGTAATAATTCTTGGGATGTACGTCCTTGGGATAGTGGCGGCAATCGTGGTGGCGTGGGTTTTGAAGCACACACTTTTGCAGGGGCCTTCCCCTCCATTTGTGATGGAGTTGCCGCCCTACCGGTTTCCCAATCTCAGCAATGTGTTCCACACACTGTTGGCGCGAGCCGGAATCTTCCTGAAACAGGCCGGCACCGTTATCATGGCCATCTCAATCTTGTTGTGGGCGCTGGCCAGTTTTCCGCGAGTGAGCGCAGCTGGCGGGAACCATCAAAGAGAGCAGGTGGAGAACAGTTATGCCGGCCGGGCAGGCCATCTAATCGAACCGCTCATCTCGCCGCTGGGATTCGATTGGAAGATCGGTATCGCGTTAATTTCGTCCTTTGCCGCGCGCGAGACTGTCATTTCAACGCTCAGCATTGTTTACAACGTCGGTAATGATTCTGATTCACAATCGACCTCTCTGGTCAACTCGATGCGCAACGCAAGGCGTGCCGACGGCGCCCCGGTCTGGAGCCCATTGGTTGGACTCTCTTTAATGATCTTCTTTGTACTCGCTTGTCAGTGCATGTCGACCGTCGCCATCGTTCGCCGCGAGACGAACTCCTGGCGTTGGCCCTTATTTATGATTGGTTACATGCTGGTGCTTGCTTACCTGGGCTCGCTAGTCACTTATCAGGGCGGGCGGCTGCTGGGGTTTAGTTAGAAAATGGCTCACTTGCAAGTAATTATCGCCGCTCTCATCGTCCTGCTGGCTTGTTCGTACATCGTCCGTCAGGTTTGGCGACGGCTTTATTCATTGGTGAGAACAGGTCCAGGAACGGAGACCTCTTGCGCCAGTATTTGTGGCGGATGCAGCCATTCCGCTTCCCCAACAGTATTGGTAAGTCCAGTCACTCAGGCTCAGCGGCGGGCTCCGAACAGTGGTCTCGGCTCGACGGCTGATACACGCACTCGGGCATCGAGAATAACGGAGCCGGTCTCATGCACCACCAATGGATTGCAGTCAAGTTCAGCAATTTGTGGGATATCTTCCGCCATCGCGCTCACCCGCAGCAGCACGTCCTCAAGTGAGCCCACGTCGCAGAGAGGCGCGCCGCGAAAGCCTGCCAATAGGGGATAGGTTTTTAACCCGCGGATCATTTCTGCAGCGTCCGTCTTTGAAAGCGGCGTGAGGCGGACAGAAACGTCTCGCAGCAATTCCACTTGAATGCCGCCTGCGCCACAGGCCACGACCGGCCCGAATTGCGGATCATGCACTACCCCAACCAGCATTTCTACGCCACGCTGCGCCATGCGCTGAATCACAAATCCAGTGGCCGTTTGCCCCTGGGCAGTTAGTTGCTCCAACATCTCACCGGCAACTGTCCGGACCTGCTCTGCGTCACGCAGATTCAGGCGAACCGCTCCGGCTTCGGTCTTGTGGATTACGCCTGCAGCTATTGCTTTCAGCGCCACCTCTCCGCCCATCTCGGCTACGGCAGCCCCAGCCTGAGCGGCGTTTGCGACGATTCTCTGTTCGATTAGCGGCAGGCCGTAGCAGGCCAGGAGACTTGCGGTTTCCGCCGGCTCCAGCCAACCGTCACCTCGTGAAAGCGCCGTGGCAACAATCGCGGCCGCTTCATCCCGCTTGATACTTGGCAATGGCGGAGCGGGCGTCTCGATTCTTTCTCGCCATTCGCGATAACGAGCCGCTCGCGCCATGGCAATCGCCGCAGTTTCCGGGAACGGGTACGAGGGAATGCTCAGGTCCGCTGACCTTAGGGCCGTCGGTAACTCCTGGGCGGAAAGGAACACGGTCACTACCGGCTTGCTCCTGTCCAATTCCCTGACGGCAGCGGCGACCCTGTGCGCCACGTCTTCGGCACGAGTGACCAGTGGGGGGGTAAAAATAACGATGAGGGAATCGATGTTATCGTCCGCGGCTAATATTTCGATGGCTTTGTAATAATCATCTGCGGATGCTGACGCAATCATGTCCACGGGGTTGCTTGCACTGGCGCCGGGGAGCAGAAAGGCGCGCAACTTTTCCTGGCTGGTATCGCTCAGGAGCGGAACCTCGAGGCCTCTGGCTTCGCAAGCATCGGCGCAGAGGATTGCCGGACCCCCGGCATTCGTGATAATGCCGACTCGTTGCCCCCGAGGGAGTGGCTGATTTGCCAGCAACGAGGCAACATCAAATAATTCTGCCAGCGTATCCGTGCGAATGACTCCTGACTGCCTGAAAAGCGCGTCAACCGTCACGTCCGAGGCGGCCAGCAACGCACCAGTGTGCGAAGAAGTCGCTCGTGCACCGGCAGCCGAACGGCCGCTCTTGACGACCACAATAGGTTTACGCCGCCCCAGGCGACGGGCAATTTGTGAAAACTTCTTTGGATTTCCAAACGACTCCAGATACAGGAGGATCACGTCTGTGCCCTCATCAGACTCCCAATAGCGCAGCAGATCGTTTCCGGAAATATCAGCCTTGTTACCTACCGAGACAAAGGTAGAAATCCCAAGACCCAGCGAATTTGCGTATTCGATGATAGCCAGTCCCAGGGCGCCACTCTGCGAAGAGAAGCCGACCCGCCCGGGTGGTGGCACTGCCGGCGCAAATGTCGCGTCGAGCAACACGTTGGGATCGGTGTTGGCGATCCCCATGCAATTGGGACCGATCAGTCTCATGCCGGCGGCGCGGCAAACTCGGAGCAACTCGGCCTGCCGCTCCTGACCCTGACTCCCGGTTTCCGAAAATCCGGCGGAGATGACCACGAGCGCTTTTACCCCTTTGCGACCGCAGGAAGCGGCGACCTCTATAACCTGCTCAGCGGGGACAACTACGACGCCAAGGTCGACCGGGCCGGGAACCGCTTCGACCGAAGGGTAGGCAGGAACACATTGAATCACTTCGGCGAGTGGATTAACCGGATACACTGGTCCATTGAAGCCATAACTCAAGAGGTTATGAAATATCTCGCCGCCAATCGTGCCGCGCCGGCGCGAAGCGCCGATGACGGCCACAGCGCAGGGATTGAAAAAAAGCTTTAAGGCATTGACGGCTGCGCTCGCTTCTCGTTTCTCAAAGCGTTCGATTGCCTCCCCACTGAAAGAAGTGGGGAAGGTCACATGAAGTTGACCAGCAGTGGCGTTCACCTCAATAGGGAATCCCGAGGCTCTGAATACGTTAAGCATGGCGTGGTTAGCGGCCACTACCTCGGCCTCAAAAACCTGGATCCCATTGGCTGCAGCTACTTCGGCCAGTTGACCGAGCAGGAGTGTGGCCAGGCCGCGCCCCTGGAAGTCGTTCGCAATCGTAAAAGCCACCTCAGCTCGATGGTCATCAATGACCGCATAGAAAGCATGCCCAACCACTCGTTCCTCTGTTCCACTAAATGCGAGCAGTCCGAAAGTGTCATCTAGATTAGCTTCGCGATGCGCCTCTGCAGCAAGAGCAGAACCGCCAGCTGAAGAATAGAATCGCAGCCAGCGCGATTCGTCGGAGAGCGATTGAAGTAAGGCCAGCAGACTCGGTTCATCGCTGGGACGCATTACTCGTATGCGCACGGTAGATCCGTCGCGCAACACAACGTCCCCGCCTTGTGGTGTTGACAGCCTGCCACCCGCAGCTATCTCGATTGTATTGTCAGTTATTTGGTTGTTGATCACCCGGATGTTTCCCTTTCACTTTCCCGCCGATCCTGATCATGCTCAAATCAATATCCCACATCTAGTCTCCCACCACACCAGTGAGGCGATCTACGAGAATCCGGAATACGACACTGGGCGGCGGACCGGCGTCTTCAGCTAACAGGGACTCGACCGGCGTAAGCTTAGGGAAGCGAGCAAACAGCTTTCGCAGAATTGCTCTGCGCTCGTCAGGTGAGATTACTTCTTGATAATTACCGAAAGCAATAACGCTGCGCCACTCGAAATCACTCTCAATCTCGTCAATTTGAATGCAGGCACGTGGATGGCCGCGCAGGATCTGAATCTTCCTGCCCGGCAGCGAATGGCTATAGATCGAATTGTCCTCGAACAAATAATTTATGGGCACCACGTACGGTTCACCATCTGCGACGCAACCCAGGCGCCCAACGCTCCCGCGTCTGATGAGATCCCAGGATTCCTTCTCGCTTAGTTGCTTTGCCATACCCAATATCCGTTTCGCCATGAACCAGACGAAGGACGTCCATGAAATCGGCAACGAGTGTGCCATGGTGATTCGCTCAGGGAACTCGCGCCATCGCCGGTAGTTGTTGGGGACTATCGCGATTATCTGAGTAGAAATACTCAGCCGGAGGTCTGGTCTGCTCGTCCGGACGGACAGGAAAATTTAAATCACTCGATAAAAGATCTGCTCAGCGCGGTTCTTCGCCGGGGCGGTTGACCGGAAGAAAAATTCTGAAAGTCGATCCCAGGCCGAGAGCAGAACTAACCTCGACCCGGCCCCCGTGGGCGCGCGCTATACGACGTACCGCCGGTAACCCGAGTCCGGTGCCGGATTTTTTGGTCGTGAAGAACGGAGTGAAGATATGCCCGAGATCCTGTTCGCCGATACCAAGGCCGTTATCGGAGACTTCGATTATCGCTTCCTCTTCATAAGCTTCAGAGTCGTCACTCTGACTGCGCATTACACGAACCGTAACCCTACCTCCATCCGCTGTGGCATCGATAGCATTGATAATCAGGTTGAGAACAGCATCTTCGATTAGTGCGGGATCGACTGGAATGACGATCGAGTCCGAGGTTGGTTCGAATTCGATGGCCACGCGTTGACCACGGATGATGGCGTTGATCAGTTGTGTATGGGCCAGGTTGACAGCGCGACCTACGACTTCAGTGAGCGACCTCTCTCTGACTGAGACCAGGCGCGGGCGAGCTCGGTCCAGCAGCGCGCGTACAGTCTGGTCGATTCTCACCACCTCGTGCCGCATGGCTTCGAGCACTTCGCGCTCAGAATCGTTCTTCTCGCGGCGACGGATCAGAATGTCGACCGCTCCTTGAAGCCCGGCGAGTGGATTTTTTATCTCATGCGCCAAGCCGGCAGCCAATTCGCCGACGAAAGAAAGTTGCGCCGCGCGTTGCAACTCAGCCTGCAAGACCTTCATCGCGGTCATGTCCGTGTTAACGACGAGCTTGCGATCGAATTTACCATTCTCATCTGAAACCAGTGTCCAGCGGCTCTCGACGGTGATTTCCCGCCCATCCTTGGTTACCTGGTGCAATTCTCCGCGCCACTCGCCATGCTTATTCAGCGCTTCTTGCGCAGCCGCGAATTCGGGGGGCGGGTACTTGAATAGGAGATCGGGCGCCTGGTGACCGATGGCTTCTTCGGCAGTCCAGCCATACAAGCGCTCGGCGCTCTTATTCCAATAGATGATGTTGTCATCAAGGTCGCGGACCAAAATAGCGTCCTGCGCCTGGTCCAGCAGTTCGGCCTGTTGCCGAATCTTTTCTTCGCCAAGTTTTCGCGACGTTATGTCGTGCCGGATGGATACGTATTGGTATGGTTTCCCCGCTTCATCAAGGAAAGGCACGATGGTCGTGTCCACCCAATAGACGCTACCGTCCTTCGCCCGGTTGCGAATCTCCCCTTTCCAGACCTTGCCGCTGCTGATGGTAGTCCAGAGATTACGGATGAATTCTTTGGGATGGTACTTGGAATTGATGAGGCGATGGTCATGGCCCAGCAACTCGTCTTTCGAATATCCTGAAATGCGGCAAAACTGCTCGTTAACATAGGTGATTATGCCGCGCTGATCGGTAATGGCTACAATCGTGGATTGGTCGAGCGCAAACTTGATCGACGCAAGTTCTTTGAGCGATCTTTCCAGAGTCCGCTCGGTGCTCGTCAACTTGTGCAGCTCAACATTGGTCATTCCAGATCACCTTCACGGCCATCACCCGCGACCATCCACCGATTACCATCTCCACAAGGCCCGGGGTCGCTTGATTTTATAACCGTTTGGCGCGGGTGTCGTAGCTCGTTACTTTGCTGCTGGGAAATAACCTGCAACTATCGCGAAACCACTGCCATACAGCAAAAGCCACCTGCAGCGAAGTCGAATTCAGGTTGGTAACGAGATTACTGCGATGTCGTAAGCCATATCAAGGGAGTATGCCCTGCGCTTTACAAGGTGGTACAGCTGCGGGGAGCGAGTTTACCGGGTCGGCAGTGCGGACTCTGGGCAGGGAGCAGCATCATGATTTCTGTTCTTCCGTCACGGCACTGATTTCTTCCAGTTTTTTCATGCGATAGCGAAGTTGATCGCGCGATATGTTGAGGAGCTCTGCGGCCTTGGTCTGGTTTCCCCCACTTTGTTCCAGTGCCTGGCGCACCAGAGACATCTCAACTCCGTCAAGCGAAACTCCGTCGGCGGGCAACCGAAAGTGGGTCGCAAACTTGCCTTCCTCCGTCACTACTTCGACGCCTGCCCGGGACTCACCAACCAACCCGCGCGGCAAGTACTTGGTGGTGATCACATCGTCGTCCTCCAAAATCATGGCGCGCTCGATCACGTTTCTGAGCTCACGAACATTCCCCGGCCACTTGTAACGACGGAAAGCAGCCAGCGCTTCCGGCGCTATGCCGTCTATGTTTTTTCGCAGGCGGCTTCTAAAACTCTCGATGTAGTGCTCCGCGAGCAGCTTTACGTCATCTTGCCGATCGCGCAGCGGTGGAATATCTATCTGAATCACTGAAAGACGGTAGAACAAATCGGCGCGAAAACGCCCGGCTTCACTCTCGGTCTTCAGATCGCGGTTCGAGGCCGCGATCACCCGCACGTCGAGCGGAAGATCTTTCAGACCCCCTACTCGTCGAAAAGATCCCTCTTCCAGGACGCGCAGGAGCTTGGCCTGCAGACTTAGCTCAAGTTCACCAATTTCATCCAGAAAAAGCGTGCCGCCCTCTGCCTGCTCGAACAATCCCTCTTTGCGCGCCTTCGCATCAGTGAAGGCGCCTTTTTCGTAGCCGAACAGTTCGCTTTCGATCAGGGTGCCGGGCAGAGCTGCACAATTGATTGCTACGAAAGGAGCCTCAGCCCGCGAAGACTGGTAATGGATGGCCTTAGCTACCAGGTCCTTGCCGGTGCCCGATTCACCCTGCAACAAAACCGAGGAGACTTCGCTTTCGGCGACTTTGCGTGCCAGCGCCAGCATCTCTCGGATGGCCGGAGAGGCGCCCACGATTTGATCGAAGCTGAACTGTTGCGATCGCTCGCGCCGAAAGAGCTTCACTTCCCTGCGCAATCGGTTGGCTTCGATTCCATTGCGAATAGCTACCTGCAGCTCTTCCAGATTTATTGGTTTGCCTATGAAGTCGTAGGCTCCGCCTCGCAATGCCCCGATGGTCTCGTCCACCAGGACGTTGGCCGTGATCATGATCACCACTGCCTCAGGTTGGCGATGGCGAATTTGCCGCAGAACATCCAGTCCTGAACCGTCGGGGAGGTTGATATCCAGGAGGATGGCCATCGGAGGATCAGCGTCGAATGCGGCCAGTGCGGCCGCGGCAGTCTCTGCCTCGATCGGCTCGTAGCCCCAGCCACGCAGGGCTTCGCCCAACGACCAACGAATCATCTTCTCGTCGTCGACGATGAGGATCTTTTGTTTGTGCTCTTTCAGGCTTTCCTCTTTCAATGCCAGTTCCCGCGCGCATGGAAGTATCCTGCGGCAACTGGAATTATATGAGTTAAGTTCGACATCACGAAGTCGAAGTCCCTTCGCTGATGGGAACCTGTGACCAATATTTCCATTATTTTGGCTACCAGCCCTGACTTTCGGAGGTGCTGGTTCACTTCCAACTTAAGCCTTGTAAGAAATCGGTTGACGCATTGAGCACGATGAGTGTCCGGGCACAGAATCAGCTTGGCCTTTTACAGGGATGAAATCAGCCAGGTTAGCTTGCTGCAAGCGCAAGCCTTGTCCACGGAGGTATGACCAGGACAACTGGCTGCCTCCCCAAACAGCGACTCTTCTTTCCACGAAGCCTGCACCGAATGAAGGTATTGCTTCAAAAACTCGAGCCCTGCCCGCAGGACTGCCCGGAAGGCACGACCATCTATGCGAATAGAACCCCACCTACGGATTTCGGCGAAGCAGGTCTGCTCTTTCAGAGCTTCCGCTTCCAGCATTTACAGCAACAGGTGTGCCCGTTGGATCTATGCCCTGGGAGCGAGTTCCTCCGAGAGTCTCTGGGTAACTTTGCGCACCAGCGCGTGCTTTCCCGCAATCAGCTTGCAGGCGTGAGGGCAGGGATGGATGAAATCCCCAATTGGGCTCGGCGATCACTGCCGCCAGAGCGGTCAGCGGCGGGGAATGTCAGCCCGACTGTCTGATAAGCGCCGATTTCTACGTCAGGACCTTGAAAGGCAAGGCCTTGATCAACCTTTGACTGCACCGAGGGTATTCCAAAGCGTCTCTAACCCCGACGCTGGCCCAGGCTCAGGTTTTCCCGGGTTGCCGAGCGGCACGGCAGTACGGTTTGGGTTGGAAGTCCCGCGCGGCTGCGCCGGCTGGGATTCCTTCTTAGTATGGCAGTCCGCGCACTCAAACTCTGAGATGTCTCCCAGGTTTACGGGATGTTTGAACGGACCATTGGCCTTATGACAGGTCTTGCAATCGAGTTTAGACAGGTCGCCCAGACGCACCGGGTGCTCGAACGGTCCAATCCTGGCATTCTTTTCGGCCGGTCCCATTGAATCGTAAATGACCGTGTGACACACAGTGCAATCGCTGCTCACCACCTTGCCCGTATCGCTCACGTGCTCGCCATCATGACAGCGAAAGCATCCCTGAAAATAGAAGTGACCGATATTGTTAGGATGGGTCTTCCAGTCGGTCTTCATCTCCGGAAAGAAGTAAGCTTGAAAGATACGCTGCAGTTCGATGACGGCGTTCTTGATCGCCGTTTGTTTCTGCGAGTACAGAGCCTGGTAGTTCGTTTGATAGAACTCATTCAGTCCTTTATCGATTGCGGTCAGGGCCTGTGGCGTTGTTTCATATGAGGCGCTCAAGACCTCCACGGCCTTGCGTTTTATGTACGGTAGCGAGGTATCCAGTCTGTTAGCGAGAAGCGACTGGTCCACAGCCACATCCGGCGGCAAGTAAACGTGTGCTGGACGATTATGACAATCGACACAATCCATCCGGCGCTTAGCTGCGGTGGCAATCTGCTCCGGTAGCAGCGGTCTTGAGCGGTCGTTGTACTGCGTGACCCGTCCCTCTCGATCTTTGATCTGCACCCACGGAATTACCTGCCGATGATCGTCGGTAGCAATGTAAGTCACTTCATTTCCAATGTTCATGTGCCAATGGATGCCCGTGACCAGGCCGTTAGTCGGACTACCTCCGCCGACGTTTAGCAGCATTCTTCTTTGGCGCAGGGTGTTTTTTTCGTCATAACCATAATGATTAAAGACTTTCATCTGCGCCCCAAAGAATTTCTCCGGCCAGTGACACTGTTCACAGGTTTCCGGAGCAGGCCGCAGGTTGTGTACCGGTGTATTAATCGGTCGCGAGTACTTATTGAAGGTTACTGAATAGAGCTGGTAAGCACCGGAGAGCTTTGAACGCGCATACCAACCGGCTCCCGAGCCCACGTGGCAATCAACACAACGTACTCGCGCATGAGCCCCAGCCTCGTACGCCCTGAATTCCGGCTTCATCACTGTGTGACATGTTTCGCCACAGAAGGCCACGGATTCGGTGTATTCGAAGGCGCGATAACTGCCGAAGGCGCTGGCTGAGACGAAGAAAAACGTGACCACCAGAAAAGTCAGAAAGGCACGGCGAGCACGCGGGTCGTTCAGATCCAGCTTTGGGTAAGCCGTGATGGCATCGGGCGCGCTTCGCCGCCGTCGTCGTCGCTCCAGGAACATACCCACGGCCACTATGAACAGCCCGAACATCAGCACGGAGGGGAAAATTATATAAGTGAGTATGCCAACATAAGGGTTCTCAATTGTTGACGTGACTTCTATGAAAAACAGAAGTGTGGTACTTGCCAGGCTGGCGATCGCGATAGCTGCCCCGACAAAGCTGACGTAGTTACGAAAAAGGCTGGGCCTCTTAGGGGCCGGTGATTTGTTCTCGCTCATCTTGTTCTGCTCTAAAAATAGACAATCAAACCGCCAACCGCAAGGACAGGTACCCAAGCTCCTTTCACTTTTGCGGTCGTCCGATGAATTTAAACACCTCAAACCACAACACGCTGATTGCGCCGGCACCCAGACAAAGCGCCAGGTCATCCCAGTGCAGTCTCGCAAAAAGAAACAATTGCTGCAGGAACGGGACGTAAAGCACCAGCCCGAGAAATATGAGCGCACCCCCCACCACCCACCAGAGCGCCGGGTTTCGCGATCGCGCCGTGGCCACCACCGTTCGCGACCACGAGCGATTCGTCAAAATTAGACAGAGATTGGCAATGATCAGCGTGGTAAAGGCCAGCGCCCGGGCTTCCCCTTCGCCCTGGCCACGCCGCAGCGAATATCCATAGATGGCCACCAGGATAACCAGCACGCCGAGCCCCTGTAAGAAGCTGAGTGTCAGTGTGCGAAGGCTGAACAATCGCTCGCGCGGATCGCGCGGCGGGCGACGCATGACATCGGCCTCTTCGGGCTCGGCTTCGAATACTACTGAACAGGCCGGATCAATGATCAAATGCAAAAACGCAATGTGCACCGGCAAGAGAACCAGCGGCCATTTGAGCAGCACCGGAATCAGGGTCATGCCCGCAATCGGGACGTGGATCGCCAGTAGGTAAGCCATTGCTTTCTTGAGGTTGTCGAAGACGCGCCGGCCCAGTTTGACCGCCTGCTCGATGGAAGAGAAATCGTCGTCCAGCAACACCAGGTCCGCGGCTTCACGAGCGACATCGGTGCCTCGTTGGCCCATCGCAATGCCAATGTGTGCGGCTTTCAGCGCCGGCGCATCATTAACACCGTCACCCGTCATGGCCACGATCTCGCCGTCAGCCTTGAGCGCGCTGACCAGACGCAGTTTCTGCTCTGGCACTACCCGGGCGAAGATGTTGACGTGGGCGATGTCCCGCTGCAGCTCGGCGTCCGTCATGAGTGAGAGTTCCGGACCCGTGATAACTTCGTCCGCGGGTTCCAAACCAATCTGGCGCGCTATATTGGTCGCTGTCCCCGGATAGTCGCCCGTAATCATTACCACCCGAATACCGGCGCTGTAACACTCCCTGATCGCTGCGGGCACAGAGGACCGGATTGGATCTGACAAACCGATTAAGCCGAGGAACTCAAAATCAAAGTCATGTTGTTCGATTGGCAGGTCAGCCTGCTTGAAGCGCGAACGCGCTGCGCCCAGTATGCGATACCCTTCATTTGCCAGAGTCTCGATCGAAGTTGATATCTCCAGCAACTGGGTTTGATCAAAATGGCAAAGGTCGGCAATCGCCTCCGGCGCCCCCTTGGCGCCAATGACGTAATCGGCGCCATCCTTTGACTGCCAGACGCGCGAAAGCGCCACGAGCTTTTGCGACAGTGGATACTCACGCACCAGTGACCAGTCGTCGTGAATATGTTCCGTGCCGGCAAGATAGAAGCTGCCAAGTTCCTTTAAGGCGCGATCGATCGGGTCGAAGGGATCGCGCTGGCTCGCGAGAATGCTGAACTCGACCAACTGATGAAATTCTTCCGGAAGATCTTCTTCGGCACGCATCTGCAGGTCATAAAACTGCCCCTGCGCAAAAAGCTTTCCGACTTTCATCTGATTCATCGTCAGCGTCCCGGTCTTGTCTACGCACAGGACCGTCGCCGACCCCAGCGCCTCTATCGCCGGAGTGCGGCGAGTCAGCACCTGTTTTCGTGAAATGCGCCAGGCGCCCAGCGCCATGAAGATCGCCAGAACGACGGGAAATTCGTTCGGCAGGATCGCCATTGCCAAAGTTATGCCGGCGAGAATGGCGTTAAGCCAGTTCGCGCGGGTCAGGCCAAACACGACCACCACCAGCACGCAGAGCGAAAGGCCAAAAATCGCGAGGTCCCGGACCAGCCGGCCCATCTCCCTCTGCAAAGGCGTATTTTCGATGTCAACCGATTGCAGCGCCTTCCCGATTCGGCCCAATTCCGTCTGCGCCGCGGTCGCGAGGACCCGCGCATAACCTTGCCCCTGTACGATCAAGGTGCCGGAATAGACAAAGGGCAGGTCGTCGCCCCCCGGTCGGACAATCTCAGCGTCAGGGCCAGCGGCAATCTTTCTGACGGGTACCGATTCACCGGTCAGCACAGATTCGTCCGTCAGCAAGCCCGTGGTTGAAAGCAGCACCGCATCGGCGGGAACGCGGTCGCCTTCGACCAGCACTACAATATCATCGCGAACCACCTCTCGTCCGGCGATTCGCTTTTGATGACCGCCGCGAATAACTAAAGCTCGCGGGCTCGACAAATCGCGTAGCGCGTCGAGCGTGCGTTCGGTTTTGCGTTCCTGATACACAGTAATGCCGGCAATAAAGACAACAAATCCGAACAGCATCAGCGCTTCCTGCGGCTCGCCCAGAAAAAAGTAGATTCCGCCGCACACCATAAGCAGCACAAACATCGGTTCCCGCGTGATGCTTAGGGCGATATGGAAGACCCCGCGTTGCTTTGCAGTGGGAAGTTCGTTTGGTCCGTCACGGCGGAGTCGCTCAGCCGCCTCAGATTCTGAGAGGCCGGTGACAGTATTGAGATCGAAGCTTGTCAGGGTTGAACGGTTCAAAGGTGTGTATCTCAGCTTAAGCCAGGGAAGCTTGTGTGCGCTGCCCTGCCGCTTGGTGGGTTCATGTTGGGTTGCGATGAGCTGATCGTCAAAGGCGTCTGCAGTACTCAGGTCGCTGGAACAACCTTGTAGTTCACGAATCACAGTCACCGCCGGGGTACTTCCGCTCCCGCAAAACGCTTTCAATCTCGCGCCGGTTCCCCCAGGGCTGCTTCCGGCTCCGCTCCCCCTTCTTCTGCCGGGTTCTTGAGTTGTTCGTACGCCAACTCGTGTTCTTCTTTGTATGACTCTTCGGACACACGACCGTCGATGAAAGCAAAGTTGAGCGGATAGACATCCGGGTCAAAAATTACCTGGTAAAAATGCCAGACTATGATCGCGAGGGTCGCCAGGATGGCCTCATAAAAATGTACTGCGAGTGCGATCTCAACCCACCAGCGCGGCAGGAAACCGAAAAAACCGAGTTTGAACCAGATCATCAGGCCCGTCAGGCCCATGATGATAGTGCCCCACACTACGGCCCAATACTCGGCCTTCTCAGCGTAACCAAAACGAGCAATTTTGGGTTTAACTTTCCTTAGCCCGAGATAGTACGCAAAATTCGCAACCACGTCCTGGACATCCTTCCAGCGAGGCAACATGTCTCTTAACCACAGTCTTCCTTCGTTGGTAAAGGCAAGGTAAAGAATGTGGTAGGCGCCCACCAGCAGCATTACCACCGCCGCCACGCGATGAATTATCCGCCTCAGCATTTCGCTGCCGCCCAGCAGCCAGGCCAGCCAGGAATCAGGATACTGCAGCGCAAAGCCGCTCAACACGAGGGTGATAAAGCTGGTCAGCAGCAACCAGTGTTGGGCCCGTTGATTAGGGCTCAGCCGAACAATGCTCCGTTCCTGACGTCGCCTGGCCACCACTTTCTTACGCCAGATGAGTGCGTTATGAATCACCATGCCGCCGATCACAAGAACAATTAACGGGAGGTAAAGCCAACGCACGATCCTTGTGCCTAACATTCCCTTGTCAGCGCTCGCTACTTCGGACGCCAGGCCCGAGCTCAAATGGATCTTGCCCGTCGTGAAGTTAGCACCGGCGCCGACATGGCACTGGCCACATGTTTGCTGGAGGTTTGCGGGAGCAATCATCGATCGCGCATCTGAAGATGGCAGGATATTGTGGACGCCGTGGCAACTGGAGCAATTGGCGACTACTCTTGATCCCAGTTTGGAAGCCAGACCGTGATAACTGTCTTTGTAACTGCTGACCCGTCCGCTTGCTACGCCAAATTCCTGAGTCAGGGCAACGCCCTCATGACACTTTGCGCACGAGTCAGTCGCTATCGCCGTTGTGGCAGTCGCCGTGTTCTGATCAAACGGCATATTAATGTCGTGAATGCCATGGCAGTCCGTACAGACGGGTGCGCGCGATACGCCACGGGCCACGGCCTGTCCGTGGACGCTTTGGACAAACTCTGCGGCTTCGGTCCGGTGACACTTCCCACAGGTAGTCGGGATGTTTACCTTGGCTATCGACGACTGTGCATCCACCGCCGGCCTGATGTCGTGACTGTTATGACAGTCAGAGCATACGGCCGCGCTGGTGTTGCCGCGGGCAATTGCTTTCGCATGTACGCTTTCTCGATAAGAGAGGAATGGTCGGTTGCTGATGCCGCTGTTCTGCATAACGGACTTGTCGCCGTGACACTTACCACAGGTCTCAGCAAGGTTTGCACGATTGATTGTCGACTTGGCATCGCTGGCCGGCAGGATTGTCGTCAGGTCGCCATTTTTAGTGTGACAGTCAAGACAAGACGCCGCCTTGGTCCCATTGTGAATTGCTCGCGCATGAAAACTATTTTTGTAGTCTGCATGAGGGGTGGTGTGAAAAAGTGAGCCTGCTAAATACGGCAGGGCCTTTCCCGAACCATGACATCCCTGGCATTGGAGTGGTGCACGAGCGGCGTCGGGTGTGGTTTGGTTGGACCCGCCGATAATAGCCCCTTCATTGGGCCTCGGAGTTGTTACCGCAGAGGTTTGTTTCTCCTGAGCCTCGACCAATCTAGGCGCGCTCAGAAAAAAGACGGCACAGAGCGACACTCCAATTAGAACTATAACTGCAGCAAAATAGCGTCTCACGGCCTTGGTCCATTTTTGCAGGGCGATCCAAAAAATACCCTCGATGTCTTATCCGCAAGCGCGCAAATGACAACGAGGGTTTTACAGATTCGACAGCAAAAATCTCAAATGAGAATTCTTTGGTGCCCCGACAACCCATTTCAGCGCGTGCGCCGAAGGGTAAACGAACAGCGTTTTCAACGGAGCCGCAAATTACGAATTACTTAATGGACTTCATGTAGTCAATCAGGGCCTTGGCCTGATCGGCGGTGATGCCCCTCTCTTCAAAAGCTGGCATGTTTGGCGGCTTTTCCGGCTTCTTTCCCTTTAGCACTGCCTGCACGAGTACGTCGTCAGCCAGCGTGGCGTCGAATTTCTTTTCCGCCTTAGTACCATGACAAGCCACACATTTGGCCTTGTACGTGGCAGCAGCGTCGAAGTCATCCGCACTCGCCCGCACGTGTACTGCCAGGACCATGAAAGTTGCGACCAGCCCCACGCCGGAGAATAAAAGCCCCAGTTTCTTCAGTACATAAATCGTCAGCCTCATTATTGCGCCCGCCCTTTTCCCGAACTAGTAATTCCGGAATTCCCGGATACTTATGGGGTGGTGCAATGAGCGTGCCGCTCTCCGGTTTGGATTTTTGCGCAGAGCTGGCTGCCATTTGGGTCTTCTGGCGCAGCTGTCAATGAAAATCTACCCATCGGTGGGGCAGATTCCTTAGATATGTTGGTAG
>Ga0062383_10000141_pt1 | contig 18233 bp, 18 predicted proteins | sample DOMMetBare3Fresh_FD_59508 | JGI IMG/M metagenome (GOLD analysis project Ga0062383, IMG submission 59508) | Wetland sediment microbial communities from St. Louis River estuary, USA, under dissolved organic matter induced mercury methylation -... | ecosystem: Environmental > Aquatic > Freshwater... | reverse complement strand
ATGTTGATGCGGTTGATGATCGGTTGGGTCCAGCCGTTGCGCACCCCGATCTGCTGCAGTTTGCTGTCCAGTTCGGCCACGATATCAGCTTTCTTGATCCCCGGACGCCACTGTTCCTTTGGTTTGAGGATGATGATGCTCTCGAACATGGAGACCGGCGCCGGATCGGTGGAGGTCTCGGCCCGTCCGACCTTGCCGAGCACGTGCTCCACTTCGGGCACACTCTTGATGATCCGGTCCTGCACCTGGATCAGGCGCTTGGCCTCGGTAATCGAGACATTGGGGAGCGTGACCGGCATGTAGAGCAGTGATCCCTCATCCAGGGGGGGCATGAACTCGGAACCGAGGCTCATGAACATCGGGATGGCAATCCCCAGCGCCACCAGGTTGAGGGCGATGGTGGTCTTTTTCCAGACCAGCACCCAGCGGATCACCGGGGAATACAATTTGATGAAGAAGGTCGAGACCGGGTTGGATTTCTCCGGCGGCATCTTGCCGCGCATGAAGTAGTACATCAGCACCGGCACCAGGGTGATGGCGATCATGGCCGAGCCCATCATGGAGAAGGTCTTGGTGAAGGCCAGGGGGTGGAACAGTTTCCCTTCCTGCCCCTCCAGCATGAAGACCGGTACGAAGGAGAGCACGATGATCGCCAGGGAGAAGAAGATGGCCCGGCCGACCTGGCTGGCGCTCGTGATGACCACTTCCAGCCGCTTGGCGGCGCGCTCTTCCGGTGGCATCTCCGAGAGGTGGCGGTAGCAGTTCTCCACCATGATCACCCCGGCATCCACCAGCACGCCGATGGCGATGGCAATCCCCCCCAACGACATGATATTGGAACTGACCCCCATCAGTTTCATGGTGATGAAGGCGATCAAAACCGAGATCGGCAGAGTCAACACGATCACCAGGGCGCTCTGGAAATGGAGCAGGAAGACCAGGATCACCAGCGAGACCACCACCGATTCCTCCAGCAGGTTTTTCTTCAGCGTATCGATGGCCCGCATGATCAGATCGGAACGGTCGTAGGAGACCATGATCTTCACACCGGGCGGGAGCCCTTTTTCCAGCTCCTTGATCTTGACCTTGACCCGGTCGATCACATCCTTGGCGTTCTCGCCGTAGCGCATTACCACGATACCACCGACCGCTTCCCCCTCGCCGTTCATCTCCAGCAGGCCGCGCCGGATGGCGCCACCCATCTGCACGGTGCCGAGGTTCTTGACGTAAAGCGGGGTACCCCGCATGTCGGCGCCGACCACGATGTTCTCCAGGTCAGCCTGGGATTTGACGTAGCCGCGGCCGCGGATCAGGTACTCGGCATCGGCCTGTTCGATCAGTTTTCCCCCCACATCCTTGTTGGAGGCTTTGACCGCCTCCATCACCTTGCTGGTCTTGATGTTGTAGGCAAACAATTTGTTCGGATCGAGGTCGATCTGGTATTCCCGCACCAGGCCGCCGATGGAGGCAACCTCGGCTACCCCCTGCACCGTATTGAGCTGGTAGCGCACGAACCAGTCCTGCAAGGTGCGCAGCTGCTCCAGGTCATACCCTTTTCCCTCGATGGTATACCAGAAGACATGTCCCACGCCGGTGCCATCCGGGCCAAGGGTCGGGACCACACCGGGGGGAAGCAGGGAGGCGGCATAGTTCAGCCGTTCCAGCACGCGGGTCCGGGCCCAGTAGATATCGGCCTTGTCCTCGAAGATCACGTAGATCATGGAGAAGCCGAAGGCGGACGAGGCGCGCACAGCCCGAACCTGGGGGAGTCCCTGCAGGTTGACCGCCAGCGGGTAGGTGACCTGGTCCTCCACCACCTGGGGGGAACGGCCGGGATAGTCGGTGAAGACGATCACCTGGTTGTCGGAGAGATCAGGGATAGCATCCACCGGGGTCTTGACAAGCGACCAGACTCCCCAGCCGATGATCAGGCCGAAGATCATCAGGACGATGACCCGGTTCCTGGCGGAATATTCGATGATTTTTTCGATCATAGGGTTGACACCTTAATGGAACGCTGATTCACGCGGATGCGGCGGATTCTCGCGGATTTTTGAATCTTTTGGAAAAGACGACTCTTTTGAACTCGGGGTCTTTCCCAAAATTAAGCAGTAACCCAAGTTCTTTCTCAGTGGCTTTCAGGTAGTTGGTGAGTTGTGCCACATGCTCTGTTCGCAAATGCTCTGCAACTTTCAACTCAAGAATAACTGCATCATTTACAAGCAGATCCGCAAAATATTCACCAACTGTTCTTGATTCGTAATACACGCTTATCGGATGTTGTTGTCTGACTTCAAGACCCATGGTTTCCAATTCTACAACAAGCGCATTTTCATAGACCTTCTCCAGAAAGCCATACCCCAGCGTGTTATAGACTTTGTAGAATCCTTTGATAATCAATTCTGTTATATCTCCGTGAAGCATTCTGACCTCCCGATCCGCGTTCATCCGCCGCATCCGCGCAGATCCGTGTTCTATTCGTCTTCACATCTTCATGTCATCCATCTTCAGTGAATTGGTTTTGGCCGGTGGCGCGGGAGCTTGCCCCTTGACATCCGGCTTGGCACCACCGCTGTGTTTGCTGTGATCCTCTCCACCGCCGCCTTTCAGCTGTGATTCGGAGTCGATCAGGTAGGCGCCGGAAACCGCCACCTTGTCCCCCTTGCGGATGCCGGACAGGATCTGGATCTTGTCATCGCTACGCTGACCAACCTGGACCATGCGCGGCTCGAACATGCCGGCCGAACTCTCCACCCAGACGGTCTGGCTCTTGCCGCTGTCCATGACGGCGGTCACCGGCAGCACAATGGCCGAGCCGAGCGGAATTTTGATGGTGGCATTGACGAACATGTCCGGTTTCAGTTTCAGGCCGGGATTGGGCATCTCCACCCGCGCCTTGACGGTCCTGGTTTTGGGGTCCAGGAAGGGGTAGATGAATGAGATCTTTCCGCTGAACGGTTTGCCGGGAAAGGATTGGGAACGGATTTCCACCGGTTGCCCGATATGGACATTGGGGAACTCGTTCTCGTAGACTTCAATCTCCACCCAGACCCGGGAAAGATCGGCGATATTGAACAGCACCTCGCCGGTGTTGACGTATTGTCCTTGCTGCACCATCTTCTCCATCACCACGCCGGAAAGTGGTGTGTAGATCGGCAGGCGGATATTCGGTTTGCCCGCTTTCTCCAAGTCCGCGATCTGGCTTTCCTTGACTCCGAAGAGCATCAGGCGCTGTTTGGCTGAGGCAACCAGACCTTCGCCGTTCTGGGCAATCGACGGTATTGGCGAGTTTTTCAGCTGTTCGCGGCTCTTGACCGCCAGCAGGTATTCCTGCTGGGTTGCCAGCAGATCCGGGGAGTAGAGCTCGGCCACCGGCTTATCCTTGCTGACAATCGCGCCAACCGTACTGACGTTCAGCCGGTCGATCCGTCCGGCAATCCAGGCAGTTACTTTGGCTTGACGCGACTGGTCGAACTGGACAATGCCGACGGCGTTGATCTCTTTATTCAGGGGGGCCGGCTGAGCTTCGATGGTGGCAACGTTGGCCATCACCCGCTGGGTTGGTGAGAGAGAGACATGACCTGCCATGTCAGCCTGCTGTTTCTGCTCAGCGGTCTGTGTGCCGCCGTCGGTGGCCGAGTCGATTTTTTTGATCAATTCCATGCCGCAGATCGGGCAGCTCCCCGGTTTGTCCTTGATGATGAAGGGGTGCATGGAACAGGTCCAGAGCTGCTTTCCCTGGGAGGTTTTTCCCTCGCTGGCGTGGTCATGACCGAGGTGTTGCCAGGCGTACCAGCCGCCACTGGCCAGGGCGACAAGGAGCAGGATGATCAAGGGAAACGCGATTTTCTTATTCAGTGCCATGGGAGACCTCTTAATATCTTAATAGAACGCGGATTATCGCGGATGCAGCGGATTGACACGGATTATTTATCTCTAAATTGCTCACGAAGCTTATAGTAACCATCTCCGAGTGCCACAAAATACTTTTTGTACGTCGTACTGTGATTATTATTTGCACCATTTGCCAATGTCACATTTATGTAAGAATCAGGAGGTTCTGGTCTCCATCTCTTGAGTTTTATTATATTTCTTACATCTGCTGTAGAAAATTGCTCTGTAATCTTCCCCAGAGTTAACAGCTAATACCAACTCTCTGTTAAGACCTCGACCGTATTTTGGCATTTTTGCCCCCACTTAATATTAATGTCGATCCGCGGTTATCCGCCGCATCCGCGCAAATCCGCGTTCTATTGGCTCTGATGTTCTATTAGCTCCGTCCCTACCGTTGCTTCCAGCCGGGCAAGCTGCATCATGTACTCGGCTTGCGATTCATACAACTCCCGCTCATAGTTGAACAGGTTGATCCTGCCATCCAGCAGGGTCAGAAAATCGACTTTGTTGACCCGGTAGCTGATGACAGCCGATTCCAGCGACTGTTCGGCCTGGGGGATAATTCCCCCTTGGTAGAGCTCAATCAGTCGGCGGCGACGCTCCAGCTGGGCCAGGGTGTCGTTGATGCTGTAGGCGATGCTGTTCTTCAGGCCGTTCAGCTCTTCCAATGCCATAGTTGTTTCGGAGGTTGACTCAGCCGCCATTGCCCGGCGTTTTTCCTGCTGGAACGGCAGGTTGAAGGTCACCCCGAGGGTGAGCATGTTGTAACCGGGGTCTTTGATCATCTCGGTATCAACCTTTTCACGGAACATGTACTCCAGCGAGAGATTGAAGTCGGGATAGAACTCCTTCTGAGCCAGCCGGTGGGCTGCCTCGCCCTTGTTAATCAGCATGGCGAGGCTTTTGAGCTGGGGACGTTTGTCACCAGCGACACCCTGTAACTGTTCTGCCTTCCAGGAGAACGGTGGCAGGTTGAAATCGGCAATCGGGCCGACGGGCGTCGTTCCGGGACGGTAGAGCAGGTAATTGAGATTGGCCTCCAGGCTCTTGCGCTGCTGCTGGAGCGTAATCTGCATGTCCAGCATCTTGGATTTTTCCAGCCTGGCCTTGTAAATGTCCTGCTGCACTCCCTGCCCGACAGAGTATTTTGATTCGGCAATGGTAATAAAATCAGCCAGGATGTTCAGGTTCTTGTCGAGAATTCCCAGAAACTTGTCCACCGCCCAGATCTGGTAGTAGTTCTCCTTTACCATGCGGGTCAGTTCCAGTTTGCGTTCTTCAAGCGACCATTTGTAGGATGCTGCCTCGTAATCGGCAATTTCCTGTTTGATCTCCCGTTTCCCCCAGAAGGGGAGCTGCTGGGAGATGCCGATTACTTTGGCGGTCTGGGGGTCGGAACCACCAAATGACCACGGTTCCCGAGCCACCAGGTTCTGCAGTTTGAACATGAACATCGGGTCTTCCAGGGCGGACGCCTGTTTGGCCTTGTTGACGAACATCTGCCATTTTGACCGGGATGACTTTAATTCAGGGTTATTGGCAACAGCGGTGGAAATCAGCTGGGGCAGATCTTCGGCAGGTTGTTTGAGCTCTTGTGACCACGCCATGACAGGTGAGAACGTCAGCAGTAGTAACAGTATCAAGGAAGGTAGCGCTTTCATGGGAACTCCTGACCATTCGGTGTTGATGCTGGAGTTATTACACGGAGTGTGCCAATTGTAATGTGGCTGATATTGTTAAATAAATAATTAGATGGTGATATCTACTGGAGAATATTCCACAGTTCCCTGTGAATATTCTTCACTGATACGGTTGCTTGAGGGGAGCGAGAGGCTGCTCCTGACACCTGGCTGTTGATCCCTCAAACGTTGCAAGTATAGACAGGGTGGGGGATGATTGGCATCGGAGTCTGTCTGAAAAGCAGTTCCCTCTCCCTGAGGGAGAAGGTTAGGGTGTGGGGGATACGTTGCAATAGAGGGCACTACTCAGGAAATTTGATGCTCAGCTGAACAGCTCCGGTTGATGCTCTCTGGTCAGGTAGTTACGGACGACGGAGGGGAGCCGGGTAGGGGCGGTGATACGCAGCTGCTTGTTGACATTGAACCGGCCGTAGACGACAACAATCTTGTGGATCTTGACTCCGAAAACGTCTGCCAGAAAGCGCACCATGCAGTCGGTGGCCCGTCCGGCAACCGGCGCTTCTGTTACGCTGACATTCAGCTGGTTACCTTTGATTTTACCGATCGAATTGGTGGATGCTCCCGGCTGTCCGAGGATGTTGACTACCAGGGTTTCACCGTCCCAGCTGCAGCACGGTTGTTGTGATGATTTTTTGGCTGCCATGTTGCTCCTTATGTCTGGTATCCCCGTGGGATCATATTCAAAATCAGCTCTACCGCGGGGCGGTCGGCCGGTCCGTCACCGACGTGATGCAGGCGCACCATGCCATCGGGATCAATCAAAACGTCACCCCCTCGCTGGTAGATGTCCCCTGCCGATTGCTGCAGCTTTGCTCCCTTGAACAGTTCCCGGGCATAGACCAGCCAGGTTTTGGGTCCCCAGATGTCCCAGAAAGAGGCTGACAACATGCCGTAGCTTTGGTAGGTTGCCTGGGATTCGTCAATCAGTAGTGGCCAGCTCAGCTGTGTCTCTGTCACATACTGTTGGGCCAGGAATCCGGCTTCAAAGGTTACTACCACGACCTTGGTGTTCCTGCGCTGCAATTCAGCTTCCTGGTCACGCAACTGCGTGATGTGCCCACGGCACGGCAGTCAGCCGAGGTGGCGATGGAAGACCATCAGCAACCAGCTGCCGTGGTAGTCGGCCAGGGTGTGCACTGTTCCGTCGCTCTCTTTCAGGTTGAAGTAAGTTGCAGGTTTTCCGGTCAGGTCGTTCATGATTGCTCCCGTGCTGGTGAAGGTTGGGCTGTCCGGGATGGTACCCCGGAACGCTAAAAAAATATACAATTGTCTGATAGAGCGAACAGCCAGGGGAGGCGTTGTACCCATGCACTATGAAAAACTGCAGGCAGTGGTGCTCTCAACCATGGATTATGGTGAGAGCGACCGGATTGTGTCGCTTTTTACCCTGGAACATGGGCGGATCAAGGCCTTTGCCCGTGCTGCCCGTAACAGCCGCAAACGCTTTGGGCCATCCCTTGAACCGTTTGCCCGGATCGAGGCATCCGTTCATTTGAAGGAAGGGCTTTCAACCTTGCAGCAGGCCGAGCTGCAGAGCCTGCATACCGCCATTCGTGGCGATCTGCAGCGGATCGCCCTGGCGTTGTACAGCTGTGAGTTGCTGGAAACCCTGACTCCCGAAGCTGCTCCGCTGCCGCGGCTGTTCCGTCTGGTGGTCTGCTGGCTTGATCATCTGGAAAACGGTGAATTACGGGGAGAAGACCGGCGTTTCTTTGAAATCAACCTGCTGAATATCCTCGGCTATCGACCGGAAATCGAGAACTGTTCCCGCTGCGGCAGCAGGTATCTTGCCAGTGGCGCCATCATGCAGCCGCAGGGGGAACTGGTCTGCCCGCTCTGTGGCCGTAGCGGTACCCGGATCGGGGAGGAGACCCTGGAGACGCTGGGGCGGTGTCTGCGGAGCGGCAGTTTCGGACGGATCAGCTTTACACCGCAGGTACTGGCAGAGGCAGGGAAAATCCTCGACTGCTGTCTGGCCTATCAGGCGGGTAAAAAATTCAAGAGTCTCGATTTCTTGTGTCAGGTTGAACCGTAGCGGCGGCAGGCGGCGATCAGCGAGGAAGCAAGAGAAGGGAGGCTGCCGAAGTGCAGGTGCAGGTAGGAGCCGAGGCAGTTCTTGTGGCGATACCCTTCGTCGCAGATATGTTCACCCCGGCGGGTGACGCGGTAACAACGTTCAACCGTTGCCGGCATCTCGCCGATTTCGGAGTAGTGGAATTCGTGCCCTCGCATGGTTACTCCGGCGGGCCCGAGGATCGTATCCTGCAATAACCACGCTTCACGATATCCCAGCGCTTTCCGCTTTGGCAACATGCGGGCTCGCACCGGAAAAACCCCCACAAAATCGGCTCCGTCCAACATCCCTTTCGTCAGATACATGAAGCCGCCACATTCTCCATAGACCGGCATACCGCTCTCCACCGCCTGTTTGATCTCCTGACGCATGGCCCGGTTGTCCGCCAGCTGGGCGGCATACAGCTCGGGATAACCGCCCGGGAGGTAGATGCCGCTGATCCGCGGAGGAAGCGCCCGGTCATGCAGGGGGGAGAAGCTGACCAGTTCGGCTCCCGCTTCCCGCAGCAGGCGCAGGTTGTCGTCGTAACAGAAACAGAACGCTTCATCACGGGCCACGGCAATTCGTGGCGATGATTCGACTCTGTTCGGGGAGCGGTTGGCAGGCGTGGTCGCGTGGGAGAGGGAGTCGGAGCCGAGTAGCAGCAGCTCGTCGAGCTGCAGACAGCGTTCGGCCAGGTCGGCCAGCTGGGCGATAAATTCCGGTGGCAGCGGTCGATCCTCGCTGGTCACCAGGCCGAGGTGCCGGGAGGGAATTTCCACTTCGCTGGCGCGGGGGAGACAGCCGAAACAGGGGAGGCCGGTGTGCTGTTGCAGCACCTCCCGCAGCAGCGCGGCGTGGCTGTCACTTCCCACGTTGTTGAAAATAACGCCGGCGACGGTTACCAGGGGATCAAACCGGGCAAAACCTTTCACCAGTGCGGCTGCACTGGCAGCCATGCCACGGGCGTTGACCACCAGCACCACCGGCATACCGGTCAGGGCGGCGATGCTGGCGCTGCTCCCTTCACTACAGGATGGACCGATACCGTCAAATAACCCCATGACTCCTTCAATAATGGCGATGGGGTTATCGCTCCGGGAGGGCGGGGATGCCAGGGCACTCAGGAAGGTCTGGCGCAGGAACTCCGTACTGCACATCCAGCTGTCCAGATTGATCGAAGCACGTCCGGTGATGGCACGATGGTAGCCGGGATCAATGAAGTCAGGTCCGCACTTGAACGGCATAACCGCCAGGCCGCGCCGGGTCAGGGCCGCCATGATCGCCAGGCAGAGCGTGGTCTTGCCGCTGCCGCTCTGGGGGGCTGCTATCAGAAAACCGTGGTGTCGCGTGGTCGGCACTAGCGCATCCTTCGCCGTGATCCGCCGTATTGAAAAAAGGCGATCAGATGGAATTGATCCTTGTCATACCCTTTGGGAAAAGAACCGACCGGACCGACAGCCCGCAGGGTACGGATGACTTCCTCGTCCAGAATACGTGCGCCGGAGCTTTCCAGCTGCAGGATATTGACGATTTCCCCCTTGCGGTTGAAGGTGATCCTGACCGGCACGATCCCTTCGATCCCTTTCATGGCTGCTTCCTGGGGGTAGTGCCAGACACCGTAGACCGAGTTTTCAAAGCGTCGCAGGAATGAACCGAACTGCACGTCGTTGCTGTCGAGAAAGCGGGTATCCCCTTCTTCAATATCACGTTCAAATTTACGGCGGTAATTTTCTTCCAGTTTCGCCATGCGACTGGCAGCCGGGAAGAGCTGCGGCTGTGGCGCCGATTGGGTTGTTGCCGGCTTTTTGCGCAACAGGCTGGCGGCGGAAGGGCCGAGCTCGCCGGGTGTTTCGGAGCGTGACGGAGCTGCCGGTAGGGGAGGTGCTGTTCCCTTCTGACCTGGCTGTGCCGGTGCCGGTTGGGTACGGCTCATGACCGGCGGGCGTGTTCCAAGGTCACGGTTATCGACTCCCCGCGGCGCAGTCTCACGGGGAACCCGCACCCGTTGCTCTGCCAGGCGCTCGGTCTTGCTGGGAGCTTGCTGCTGCGGCAGGTCCGGCATTTGTTGCAGATCGATAAATACCGGTTCTTTCGGTGGTGGCGGAGTCTGCTGCGACCAGAGATAGAGCAGTGCCATGGCGCCACAATGCAGCAACAGGGAGAGTGTCAGCAGTGCCAAAAATGATTTTTCGACGTATCGTTCAGACATGGTACCGGCTTATGGGGGGAGGGTTGTGGTCATTACCCGGCAGGTTGTTCTGGAATCTATTCATGCCGCGGTAACCGTTGCTGCCTGAATTGTTGGTCATAGTCGCGGGTGGTCTGGCTCTCGTTACCGGTTTCTTTACGCAGGAAGGCCAGGATCTCTTTCAGGCTCTCCAGGATAATCGATTCGGTCTTGGGAAATTCGTGCGGATCCAGCTCCAGCGTGACGGTGCTTTGGTACTCGGTGTTGCGCAAATGATTGAGAAAACGGGTCAGGGGAAGGATACCATGTCCCGGCAGAAGATGCTCACGCTCATGCCCGTAATCGGAAAAATGAATGTTCCGGATCCGGTTGCTTTCGTAGCAGAGATAAAAATCATTGATGAAATTGGTCTTCCCCGACCCCATGTGGGTACAGTCAAAGGTCATGAACAGGTTGTGCTCATGGATAAAGTCGATGAATTTCTGGGTGTTGGAGAGAATGTTGGGATTGACCTTCCAATGCCCGGCCCAGGGAACCCATGGCATGTTTTCCATGGTAACGATGATCTCCCCCCCCAATCCGACTTCCTGTTGAAAATCACGGATCTTATACAGCCAGCGCCAGTAGGAAACTTCCAGTCCCATCCAGGAAGGGGGATGGAAGTTGACCAACGGTATGCCACAGGTGGCTGCCAGTTTGATCGATTGCCGTAATGATTCCACCGGGTCTCCCCAACCTTCCAGCGGCATGAAGGGGGAATGGATGGAGTGGATGGTGGTAATCTCCTGCAATGAGGCTACCAGACGGGCACAGTTCACCTTCTGGAAATCCTGGTTGATAATCAGCTCGACCCCGTCAAAACCTGCCTCGGCTGAAAGCTCACAGACGGTCTTGATCGGCAGGGTAAACAGTGAACCGGTGGAGAGAGAAAGAATCATGAAGTCCTATTTCCCCAGGGAACTGAAACTGCTGTACAGGTGGTGCTGAAACAGGCCGATCGCTTCCAGGGCGTCCCGCAATGCCTGCTGGTCATGCTGGGTCAGCTTTTCAATGTTGAGATGCAGCGGCGCACTGTCAGTCCAGTCCGATTGGCTCAGCTGCTCATGAATCAAACGGAACTGGTTGATGGTCTGCCATGCCTCCAGCAATTTTTCAGCTGTATCAACATTCAATTCACGTCGCCCCAGCAACTCCCGTATCCGGTCAGGGGTTGCGCTGGTTGTCAACGATGACATCAGGGCAAAGGCCGACAGGGAGCCGGTTAATGGTTGCAAGGCATGGTCAAGCAGGGGGAACCGCCCACGGTAGGGCCCGCTTTTTTCAAGACGCAAACGTCCGAGAATCCCGAGCCCGTTGGACAACAGGGTGACCCGGGAAACCAGATTCTCCAGAGCAATGTGGCTGGCGCTCAAGGTTTCACGACAGAGCCGTGTAAACTCCTCGGCAGATCCCAGGTCGTCGCTCAAGGGGGTCTGGTCTGCCAGGCGGAGCAGATCGATCAGCAGGGAACTGTCCCCCTGGCTGATGCCGGCTTCCAGCCGTTGTGTCCAGTCGCTGCTGCTGCCACACCAGCTGCCGTGGCGTGGTGTGACCGAACTGTCCATGCGTAAGCCGCACGCTTCAAACCCTTCATGGATCAGTTGACCGCATTGGCGAACCGCTTCTACGCCGATCCCGCTGACAGGGGGGTGGAGCAGCATTAACTGGAGTGGGCAAAAAGGGGAGTATTCCTGGCGTCCGGCGGTGCCGAGGGCGATCAGCGCCAGTTGCGGCAGGTTGCGGGCGAGCAGTCCGAGCCGCTCTCGGCTGATCCGGAGGATGGTGCTGGCCAGAGCTGTCAGCAGTTGTGAACTTTTCTCGTAAAAAGCAGTGGCGGAATAAAACTGCGACACGTGGGTGTAGAGGATCTGGTAGTAGCTCTCGGTCAGGTTCCGTAACACCGAGAGTTCGGTTACCTCGGCCATCTCTGTCAGATAGCGCTGGCAGCCGTTTTCAAACTCACGGTTGGTCTGCTCCACACCTTCCAGGCGCTGGCGGGTCTGTTGCAGCAGTTGCAAGGCCTCTTCCGGCACACAGCCAGCCAGGCGATTCAGCAGCTCCTGCCGGAACGTTACGCTGTAGCTGGTAATTCCACGCCAGGCCAGCACATCGCCCTCTTTTTTTGCAGCGAGTAGGTAGGACATTACTCTTCAACTCCGTCGTGGACGTCTTTAAACAGAAAATGTTGTATCTCCGCCGAAGGAGGGGGAGTCAGCAGTGAAATCGTAATCATGATGATGGTTACCACTGGTACGCCGATGAAGGCGGAAGAGGTGGCCGGAAAAATGGTGGTGAGTCCCGGAATCAGGTTGCCTCCCCAGAGCGGGAGAAAGGTGATGATCATACCGGCCAGCATGCCGGCGATCACGCCGCTGGCATTGGTTCTGCTCCACCAGATGCCGAGTAGAAAGGCAGGAAAGATGGTGTTGCCGGCCAGGGCAAAGGCGAGGGCCGCCATTTCGGCAATCATCCCCCAGGGGTTCAGTGCCAGAGCCATGACAACCAGCGCCAGGAGCAGGAAAAAGCCTTTGGCGGCGTAGACTTTGTCATTTTCCGAGGCATTGGGCCGGATCAAACGGGGATAGATGTCGTAGGCAAAGGAGGCTGAACCGGTTAACAAGAGGCCGGATACGGTGGCAAAGGCTGCGCTCATTCCGCCTGCCGCCAGGAGGCCTGCCACCCACAATGGCATGCCGCTCTGGGTGACAGCGGAGAAGACGATCATATCGGCGTGGGTCGGGTCAGGCGAGAAGGGAAGGGCGCTGCGTGCCTCGAACAGCCGCGCCAGTACGCCGTAGGCCGGAGCAGACCAGTAAATCAGGGCAATGAAAAACAGACCCCAGACAACACCCCAACGGGCATCCCGTATGCCGGGCGCCATGTAAAAGCGGGAAAGTACGTGGGGAAGCCCGGCTGTTCCGAACATGAGGGTGAAACAGAGCGCCAGCCATGCGAAGAGCGATGTGTCCTGAAACGGCGCCGGCCAGACAAAGGAAAACTGATGCTCCAGTTCTGCCAGGGCCGCACCATAGCCAAACTGGGGGAGGATCCAGAAGTAACCGAGTTTACGGGTCATCAGCATCAGCGGGAGAATAAAGGCGATGATCAGGATCAGATACTGGAGTTTCTGATTGCGTACCACCCCCAGTAGTCCAGACACTACCACAAAGGTGACCAACAGTGATGCCCCGATAATTACGGCAGCGCTGTAGGAGAGGTTGAAGAGCCAGGCGACGATCAAGGCAATGCCGCGAAACTGGGCTATGGAATAGATGATGGTAATGGTGATGGAAATGCAGGCTGCCAGCGTGCGGGCAGCATCGGACTCATAACGGAAGCCGACAAAATCGGGTGCGGTATATTTGCCGAAGCGCCGGATCTGGCTTGCCATCAGTACCAGCAGCAGGACATAGCCGCCGGTCCAGCCGATCACGTACGCCATGGCAAAATACCCTTTCAGGTAGAACATACCGGCCAGGCCGAGGAAGCTGGCAGCGCTCATCCAGTTGCTGGCAATTGCCGCCCCCAGTCCCAGCGGGCCACTGTAACCGCCGGTAACGCCGTAATCGCTCATTTGCCGAGACTTGCGGCGTAAACCGGAGAGGATGAATACGGCAAACATGGCGATGACAATCATGATCGGGATGCTGTTGACGGTGGTTGCTGCCATGCTATTTTTCCCCTGTCTGTTGTCCGCTGACATGGAGTTTCATGCGGAGCGAGTCGTGCTGTTCCGGTGCGGTGTGACGATCTACCCAGAGATTGAAGGCACCGCATAAAATCACAAACCACAGGGGGAGCAGCTGTCCGCTTAACCAGAAGTGGATCGGCAGGTTGAACAAGGTAATGTCATTCAAACCGCTTGCATACGTGTTTTCAAGCAGGAGAACCAACAGCTGAAAACCGATGATCGCACCGAGCCAACCTGCCAGTACCAGCATGATCACCTTGACCTCTCGGCGCATGCTGCTTCCCGACGGGTTGAGCAGGTTGATTCGTTCACGTTTGTCAGGGGGTGTCATGCTACTCCTCCGGTAATTCGGTGGTCCGGTAGTGGATATAGTAAATCCGTTTTCCTTCGGCCATGAATTTGCGCATGTATTTTGACAGAGGGTACCCTTCCAGGTGGTGGAGATGGTAGGCCGGCGCCAGTTGATTGTTAAAACCGGCTACCTTTGCCATGAAAGCTGACACATCCTCGCCATAATCTTCAAAGTCGGTGGAAAAGTAAAAATCGGCGCCGACCCGCAGGTATGATCGTAAAAAATCGACAAATTCCGGTTGTACCAGTCTCCGTTTGCGATGCCGTTTCTTGGGCCATGGGTCAGGGCAGTTAATCACGACAGCTTGTAACGATGCCGGCGGAATACACACCTTGATAAACGAGCGAGCTTCGACGCGAAACACCTTTACGTTGGAAAGACCATGTTTATCAACTCGTTTGCAGGTTTTCAGGCAGCCTTTATTATAGAAATCGAGGGCGATAAAGTTCAACTCAGGATGCAGTGCAGCCATCTGAACCATAAAGTCGCCGACGCCGCAACCGATTTCCAGGGCCAGCGGATTATCGTTACCGAACAGCTCGCTCCAGCATGGTGGCGGATCGTTGTCTTCGTAAGGGATGTAGGAAGGTGAGTCAATGGGAATCAGCATGAAAAATGTCCTTGTGTGAAATGAACGTTATATAGCACAGCTTACCGAAGTCAGGGAGGTTTTTTTCTCATTCAGCCCTCTGTGTTCGCCGTATACATGAAATATCACCTACACATTTATGAACTGCTGTGGTATAAAAACTGCCCGGTAAGGAGTATTGGCATGGAAATTTTTGGTGGTTTTATGGCGATGATGAGCATTGCTACCCTGTTTTTGGCGGTGGTATGGTTGATCATGCCGTTTGTGGTGTTTGCCATCAAAGGAAAACAGGAACATACGCTGGAACTCCTGGCAGAGCTGAAACAGCAGTTAAACGGTATTGAGCGCCGTCTGGCAGCTCTCGAACCGCAGTTTCAGTCACAACGGCGTGAAACGGCCAGCCGGGAACCGGTCAGTGCATCGCCTGCACTGAATGCAGGTCTCCCCGCCGATGACTCCGCTGAATCAAAAGAAAACCAATGATGGTCTGATGGAGGATGTCTCTCAATGTTACTCAAAGATAAAAAAGTTGTGATCCTTGGGGTCGCCAACGATAAAAGTATTGCCTGGGCGATAGCCCGCCTGTTCCGTGAGCAGGGAGCTGAGCTTGTTCTGACCTATGCCGGTGAGGCGATCGAAAAGCGTATTCGCCCTTTGGCGGAATCGCTGCAGGCGGAGGTGTTTCCCTGTAATGTTGCTTCGGATGATGAAATTGCAGCGCTGATGACCTTTTTGGAAAACAAGTGGGGAAAAATTGATGTGCTGGTGCACTCCGTTGCCTTTGCTGACAAAGAGGAACTCAAGGGGTCAATCCTGGCCACCACCCGCCAGGGTTTCTCAACGGCTCTTGATATCAGTGCCTACTCTTTCATCGGTCTGATGAAAGCGGCCCATCCGCTCATGACCGGTCCCGCTGCGAATGCACTTTGTCTGACCTATCAGGGCTCCGTCAAGGTGTTTCCCAACTATAATGTCATGGGGATTGCCAAGGCAGCGCTTGAGGCGTCGGTGCGCTATCTGGCAGCTGGTGTCGGTTGTGACGGAATTCGTGTCAATGCCATTTCCGCTGGTCCGATCAAAACCCTGGCTGCCTTTGGTGTCGGTGGCTTCAACCAGATTCTTAACACGGTTGAGGAACGGGCTCCCCTGCATCGCAATATTACTCAGGAAGAGGTCGCCAAGTCGGCGCTTTATCTTTGCAGCGATCTCGCCAGTGGCGTAACCGGCGAAATTCATTATGTTGACGGTGGCTATAACGTAACCGGTATTTAACTCAACCATTCATTCAAGCAGCTCAGGAGCCCTTCCATCAAAGAACCGATTGGCAATCTCGCAGGTCTTAAATCGAGTCAAATAGACGCATTGGCACGTCTTTTCCGCCGTCGTATCCCGGCTGACGAGTTCTGCTCCAGTGAAGTCGCCACCCGCATGGTTGAACTGTCCCATGATATTCGCCGTCAGATCGGGATTCTGGTCAACCGCTGTGGCGCCATTGAGTACGTGATCGTTGGCGATGAAAAAGGGATTGTCATTCCTTCCTTGCACGATTACCCGTTGGGGAAACATTCCCTGCGCGGTTTGCGGCTGATCCACACGCACCTTAAAAATGAACCTTTGACAGAAGACGATCTTACGGATCTGTTGCTGCTGCGGCTCGACCTGATGGCTGCGCTTCTCTGTAATTCCGGCAAACAACAGCTACCGGTGCAGCTGGCCTGGATCTCCGATCCCAACGGCCCACAACGGGTGCTGGTGGAGCCGGTCTGTGCCCTGGAACGGGTCACCCATGATTGCACTCACGCGATCCCTGAGCTGGAAGCGGAACTGGACAAGGCACAGCGTTCCGGGAGTAAGACTGCAGCGAATGCCCTGGAACGGGCAATTCTGATTTCGGTTACCGTCGGTGGCACGCGCCAGGAAGTGGATGATTCCATGGCGGAATTACGGGAGTTGACCCGCACGGCCCAGATCGAAACACTGGATGAATTTGTTCAACGTCCCCGCACGCTCAATCCGCGTTTTCTGATGGGGGAGGGTAAAATCCGTGATGTGGTGATTCGCGCCCTGCAACGTGGCGCCAGCATGTTGATATTTGACCAGGAGCTCTCTCCGGCCCAGATTCGTTCCATCTCTGCCATGACGGAGCTAAAGGTTATTGACCGTAGCCAGCTGATTCTGGATATCTTTGCCCGCCGCGCCACCTCGCTGGACGGCAAGGTACAGGTTGAACTGGCACAGCTTAAATATCTTCTGCCGCGGCTGATCGGCCGCGGAGTGCAGATGTCGCGGTTGATGGGGGGGATTGGCGGGCGTGGTCCCGGTGAAACCAAACTGGAGATCGATCGACGACGTATCAGGGACCGTATCGCCAGTCTGGAGCGGGAGTTGAAAGAACTCTCCCGCAGTCGGGATCAACGGCGTCAGAAACGGGTCAAAGCGGGGATTCCGATCATCTCGATCGTTGGTTACACCAATGCGGGAAAATCAACGCTGCTCAATGCCCTTACCCAGAGTGATGTGTTTACCGAAGACCTGCTCTTTGCGACTCTGGACACCTCCAGCCGGCGACTCCGTTTTCCGTGTGACCGCGAAGTCATTATCACCGATACGGTCGGTTTTATCCGCTCGCTCCCCGCTTCACTCCTGGGGGCATTCAAGGCAACCTTGGAAGAATTGTTGGATGCGGATTTGTTGCTGCATGTGGTTGATTCTTCCAATCCTCGCTGCGAGGATCAGATTGCACAGGTGCGTTCGATTCTGGGGGAATTGGGGTTGGGGGATAAGCAGGAACTGCTGGTATTCAACAAATCGGATCTGCTTGATGAAATGAAAAAGAAAGACACCGTGGGGTTTCTGCGGGTAAAACAGCTTGCCCGTACCCAACACAGTGTCATAATTTCGGCGCGTAACCGGAAAAGCCTGGCACCGCTGATGGAAGAATTACAGCGGCGCTTCTGGCAGGATGATGCAGATGCTGCTATTCAAACTGTTTAGTAAACTCCTCCACCATCTGCCGCAGACTGGCAACTTCCTCCCGTAACTCTGCCACTTCCGCTTCCAGTTTTGTCACTCGCTCGTCATCAGCGCGCACGCGTGTCCGTGCCGCCTCTGGTGGCGGTTCATGCTCGTCGCAACGCATATCGGGCATACCGGAAAAAAGATGGGCATAACGAGCTTCCTTGCGCCCTGGTTGACGTGGCAGGCGCACCAATAGCGGAGTCTCGCGCTCCATCAGTTCGTTCAGTACACTTTCGACCTCGGCCAGGTCGCTAAAACGGTGCATCCGTTCCCCTCGTGTTCGCAATTCACCCACTGTTTGAGGTCCACGTACCAATAACTCGCAGATGATGGCCAGTTCGGCGGGAATCAGCCCAAGATTTTCTGCCATCAGATGTCGATACTTGGCGACTCGACTGCTTTCGCCCGACACAACTGTGAACTGCATGAAACGGAGACGATTCAGTGCTCGTACCGCATCATCTTCGGTGACCGACATGAGTGGATCGCGGTTTGATTTCTGGTTGCAGGCATTGACCAGTGCATTCAGCGACAGCGGGTAATATTCAGGGGTGGTCATCTCTTTTTCAATCAAACATCCCAGCACCCGAGCTTCGGTAGCGTTTATTTCATATTCCATTGGGTTGGTTCCTCGTTAATAGTGTGGCGGTGGCTCTTCTTCATCAGCCGTACGGTTAATGGAGGGGGTGAAGGATCGGAACATTTC
>Ga0062383_10000138_pt1 | contig 18342 bp, 10 predicted proteins | sample DOMMetBare3Fresh_FD_59508 | JGI IMG/M metagenome (GOLD analysis project Ga0062383, IMG submission 59508) | Wetland sediment microbial communities from St. Louis River estuary, USA, under dissolved organic matter induced mercury methylation -... | ecosystem: Environmental > Aquatic > Freshwater... | reverse complement strand
AATGGAGCGTCAACAGCCGATACTGTCTGAGCCTGCAAGGCGAGTTTATCGGCTGTAGCGCAATGAGCCTGGAATTACAGAAACAGCACGTCAGCACGAATGAAGGCAACTTGCAACTGCCGCCCCCACAAGGAACAGAATCAATGAAACACCTGATACTCGGAACCGCCGGTCACGTGGACCATGGCAAGACCTCGCTGATCAAGGCGCTGACCGGCATTGACACCGATCGCCTCAAGGAGGAAAAGGCACGCGGCATCACCATTGAACTCGGCTTTGCCCACCTGGAATTACCGGGAGAGATCCAATTTGGCATTGTGGATGTACCGGGTCATGAGAAGTTCGTACGGGCCATGGTAGCCGGCGTCGGCGGAATGGATCTGGTGATGCTGACAATCGCCGCCGATGAGGGGATCATGCCCCAAACCCGCGAACACCTGGATATTCTGCGGCTGCTGGGGGTCAAAAACGGCCTGGTCGTGCTGACCAAACGGGACATGGTGGAGCAGGAATGGCTCGACCTGGTCACCGAGGAAGTACGTGATTTTGTCGCCGGAAGTTTTCTGGAAAACGCGCCGATTGTCGCCGTCTCCTCACGCAGCGGAGAGGGATTGGATCAGCTGAAACAGGAACTGACACGCCTGGCTAAAAATGCCGATGAAAAACGGCGGGAAGGATCATTCCGGCTGCCGGTTGACCGGGTTTTTACGGTGGCCGGATTTGGCACGGTGGTGACCGGGACCTTACTGGCCGGTGAGATCAGGTTGGGGGACGAATTGGAGTTGCTTCCTGGGGGATCACAGGGACGGGTACGAGGGATTCAGGCCCATGGCGCCAAAGCCGAGTTCGGCAGCGCCGGGCAGCGGCTGGCCGTCAATCTGCAGGGAATTGAGCTGGATCAGGCCCATCGCGGTGATGTGGTGGTGCCACGCGGCATTTTCCAGACCAGTCGCGCCGTCGATGTGCGGCTGGACTATCTCCCCACCGCGCCACGGGAACTGAAACATCGCGCCGTGCTCCGCCTGCACTCGGCCACCTACGAAGTGGCGGCCCAGGTGATACTGCTGGATCAGGACACCCTGCAACCAGGTGAAAGCGCCTATGTACAGCTGCGATTACAGCATCCAACGCTGCTGCTGTCGGGTGACAGCTACATTCTGCGCAGTACCACGCCGACCACCACTGTCGGAGGAGGGGTGGTGCTCGATCCGTTCCCTCCCCGCCGGCGCCGGAGAAACAGTGAGGCATTGCAGCTGCTGGAGGCGTTCGGCAGCCATGACATCAGCGCCACCATCGCCCTGATCATCAGCCAGAGCCTCCTTTCGGGGATTCAGTACGAACAGCTATTGAACCGCTGCGGCGCTCCCCGCAAAACCGTTGATGCAACCGTGGCAGCTCTGCTGACGCGGGGCACAATTCTGCAGGTAGTTCGTGAACCGAGGATCTTCCTGGCACGGGAAGCATTTGACACCCTGAAGCAAGGGCTGCTGTCCGAACTTGCCAGCTACCTGAATGCCAACCCGCTCAAGGAGGGTATGGGTAAGGAAGAGTTGAAAACCAGACTCCCCAAACGGAGTGATTCCCGCTTTTTCACTCCGCTGCTGCTGGCTCTGGAAAACGAGGGAAAGCTGATACCGGACCGTGAACTGGTGAAGCCGGCCGGATCGTTGATCCGCTCCCGGTCTGCCACGGGCGACCTGACAACTGTCATGGCTGCCTACATCACTGCCGGTGGCAAAGAGCCCCCCACAATCAAAGAGATCATGGATCATTGCCGTTGTAATGAAAAAGAAGCCCGGGAAAACCTGGCCATTCTGGTTAGAAACGGACAGGTCTCCCGCATTTCGTCCGACCTGTTTTATGGTGTGGAAGCGCTGGCGGAGTTGCGGCAACTGTTGATCAACCATCTCCGGGAGCATGGTGAGATTACCCCGCCCGACTATCATGCACTGACCGGCTTAAGCCGCAAGTTTTTGATCCCACTGCTGGAACATTTTGATGCGGAAAAGATCACCATCCGGGTCGGGGACAAGCGACTGGCGCGCAAACGATAGCATTACCGTTCACGACTTAACATTAAAACATTGTTTATTTGAAATATTGACAAGTGGAAAATGTCGGCTATAAGTATCGTGTATACATTTCGTCTAGTGGAGGTGGGGGTATGAAAAATATGGTTATGCTGGCGCTTGGTTGCCTGATGCTGGCTCTCTGTAGCTGTGGTGGTGGAGGTGGAACGGCAAGCGTATCAACGCCAACAGTTACGGCGGTTATCAAGACGAGTGCACTGACCACCGCCCAAACTGTTGCCGGCATACATTTAACTATTTCCGTTCCATCAGGTATTACTCCTGTTTTAAATGCAGACGGTTCAATTGACAAAGCAGCGACAGTCCAAATAGAGAGTTCTGCCCCCCAGGATCACAAGATAACCGATGTTAAACCTCTTGACTCTTCGATTATCATTCAAATTGATCAGCCAACAGGGTTTTTAGCAAATGACACCATTACCATTCATTTAAAAATCACTCCCGGCAGTTTCCCCACCGCATCCGACTTCAAACTCACTGCCTTCAAAGCGGTCGATCTCAACGGCGCGACACTGGACATCACCCCCACACTTACCACTACCATTCAATAGCAGGAGGCATCATGTTACGGATCATTATTCTGCTCGGTTGTTGCGCTACCCTTTTTGCTGCCACACCACTCCATGCCAAGGAGTCCGATTTTGAAAAATCGATGGCCCGAGGTGTCAGCGCCATTGAAAATGGCAGCTATTCCGAAGCAGTAACAGAGTTGCAGGGGGCACTGTCGGAACGCCCGGATGATTCACAGGCGCTGCTGTACCTCGGTATTGCCAAGGCGCGCATCAATGACCAGAGCGCCGAGGCAGATCTCAAGCAGGCGCTGCGGGGCGACCCGGGCAATCCCCGCATCAACCTGGAACTGGGCAACTTCTACTTGAAACGCGGAGTATATGCCGAAGCATCGGATTATTACGAGGCAACCGTGCAGGCCGAGCAACAAGGTGAGCTGGCCGATTCCGCCCGGGAAGGGTTGCGGCTGATTGCCAGTAAAAGTTCCGGCAAACGATGGAGCGCCATGTTTCTGACCGGCGCCCAGTATGACGACAACGTGATCCTCAACGCCGACGGGATTCCACTCCCGAGCGGCGTATCACACAAGGGAGACTGGCGGGGTGTTTTCAATCTGGGACTTGGTTATCAGCCGATTAAAACAGAAACCATGGAACTGCGGGTCGGTTACGACTTTTATCAAAGCCTGCACGCCCGGCTCGACCAGTTTGACCTCATCCAGAACCGGCTTGACCTCTCCGGCAACTATCACCTCTCCTCCCGACTTTCCACCGGATTGGCCTATTCATTTGATTATTTGCACATCGGTGGCGATCCCTACGCCGCCAATCACAACCTGACGCCATCAATCATCTATACCACCGTGGATGGTTTGAAAAGCACCCTCTCCTACCGTTTCCGCGACAGTTCCTACAAGACCCACCCGCTTTTCAGCACCAATTCCGAGCGGAGCGGGATCAGTCACCAGATTGCTCTGCTTGAGACACTGCCGTTGGGGGACAGAATGCGGTTTAAACTCGGCTATGGTTATACCCGTGAATCAACGGAAAAACGCTACTGGGATTCAAATGAGCACAAACTGGCCGCCGGTGTGATGGCGCAGCTTCCCTTCCAGCTGATCGGCGACCTGTCGCTGGAGGGAACCTTCCGCCGCTATGACGCGCTTTTCCCCGGAACAACCACCATGCGTGACGACACAACCTGGAGTGGTACGGCACTGCTTTCCCGGCCGCTCGGCGAACATCTGGCGCTGATCCTCGGTTTCACCGCCATCCGCAACCAATCGACATTGGCCCCCTACGACTACACCCGCACCATAACCAGCCTGTTGGCACAGATGAGGTTCTGACATGAGTACACACAAACAATCATCCCCGACCGGGACACGTAGCTACCAAAGATCGCTGCATTGGATCACCACCTTGCTGCTTGGCATGCTGTTCAGCTTTGCAACTGTCAGCTTTGCCGCCCCCCAGCCGGAGGTCGGTTCGGTGGTGGCACTCAAAGGGAAAGCCGTGATCGAGCGTGGAGGCAAAAAGGAGAGCGCCAAGATAAAAGCCAAGCTGCAACTGGCCGATACGGTGCAAACCGGAGCAGGCTCACGTCTTAAAATGCTCTTCGTCGACGACAGTGTCCTGACCCTGAGCGATAACAGCCGCATGGCGATCAAGGAATTTGTTCATTCCAAGGGGGATCGGGGGAAATCGATCTTTAACCTGCTGGACGGCAAAATGCGGGCGGTGGTGGGAAAAACCAGGTTTGAAGTGCAAACTCCCACCGCCGTGGCGGCGGCGCGTGGCACGGTGATCTACTTTGAAACCGGCATCCTGGACGGGAAACACTTCACAAAAATTATCTGCCTGGAAGGAACCGTGGATGTGCAGGGTGTCGGCGCAGCTGCCGGCACATCAATCCCGCTATCTGCCGGCAGCCAGATCATAATCATGGAAAACGAACCGTTACCGCAGCCGACAGCAACTCCACAGAGTGTGGTGGAACAGATTCGTAAGGAAAACTCGTCAAAAACAAGCGGAGAGGTTCGCCTGACAACCCCGCAACTACCGGAAGGGATGACTTCCGGACTGGTCACCGTGGACGTGCCGTACATCATCCCGATGGTGGAACAGCAGCAACCGCAGGTTCATCAGCCGACTTCGGTGGTAATCGGAATCGGGCTGAACAACACCCCCCCGCCAATCCCCACCGGCTCGACCGGCGGAACATCAGGCGGAACAACATTACGATAGTTTTTCAATCGAGGTGGGTATGAAAACAATGCGGGTTAGAACGCTGATACTACTTATCATGTTGATCTTTTGTGCCGCCGGACTGCCACAGAGTGCGGCCGCAGTAACTGTTACTGACATCGTGCCTCCGGTCGACGGGATCCTGACCGCCACTTCCGGCGATGGCCTGGTGTCGCTTTCATGGACCGCCGCTACGGATAATGTGGCCGTTGCCAATTACAAACTGGTTTCCGCCACTGACACTATTCCTGGCGACTGCAGTGGCACCACCGCCAAGATTATCAATGGCACCGATACTACCTACACCGACACCAGCCTGATCAACGGCATCACCATCAACTACCGTCTCTGTGCCGTCGATACCAGCGGCAGCGTTTCACCGGGAGTTACCGCCAGCGCCACCCCTTTAGCGGTTTCAGGCGCACTTCAACTGATTGACACGTCGCCGCTTCCCGACGCAATCATGGAAGATGTCACCGTGGCAACCGTATCGGCTGGCTTCAATATGGCTCTCAACCCGGCCAGCGTCAATTCCGCTACCTTTTTCGTCAATAATGCCACGGGCGCCCCGGTGGCGGGCGCCATCTCCCTTTCCACCGACAAGAACGCACTTACCTTTACCCCCACCTCATTTTTTGCAGCCGATACAACCTATACCGCCACCATTACCAGTGGCGTGCAAAGCAGCAGCGGAACTCCGGCCAGTGATCACAGCTGGAACTTCAGGATGAACCCCTATCTGGGTGGCGTGGCCGCCGAGGGGAATTTACTGGTGACACCGATGATGGATGGTTCCATCGGGGTCTATCGTTACATTGCCGGCAGCTGGCAGCAACAGATCTTCAACTGGTTCGACAAGGGGTCGCGGCTCCAGGTTGGTGGAGTTGCCTATCAGAATGGTGGTATTGCGTATAACTTGATGTACGTCGGTTATACGGATAACGGTATTGTTCCCAAGCTGGCTGCCAACAGCCAGGTATCCGCCACCATGACAAAATCGCAATGGACAACCGACAGTGGTTTACGTATTACCCAGCAACTGACCTACCAGCCGGGAGCAGCCTACTACGGCCTGACTTGGAATATCACCAATGAATCGACGGTTGCCTTGGCAGACCTCCGTTTCTTTCACGGTGAAGACACGTATTTTTCCGGCATTGACAGCGGAGGCGGTTTCTGGGACGCGCCCAACAGCACCATCGGTGTTCAAAGGACCTACAATCAGACCACTCAGTCTGATGTACGCCGCATGTCACTCCAGGCCATTACCCCTCCCTATGCCTATGACAGTAAAGACTACTATGAAGTCTACCAAAACGGGCTGAACGGCGCCTTGACCAACTATATTGACCCGAGTGAGCTGACAGACAACGGCTATGCACTGGAATGGCGAACTCCCACCTTGGCAGCCGGCGCCAGCTGGAATATTACCGCCTTTGAAAAATTTGCCGATGTGCCGGTCGGTGCGGTAACAGTTACGGCGCCGGTTATCACCAGCTGCGAGGCGGGAAAAGCGTGTACCCTGACCTACACCATTACCAATATTTCAGGCACGGACATACAAAACCTGAACCTGTCGCTGGTTGCGGATCAAAAAAACTGGTCGGCCACCACCGGCTCCAGCTCACTCTCGGTACCGGCAGGCGCGTCACAACCGGTGGTGGTGACACTAACCATCCCGGTGGCCGGAGCAAGCGCCGGCTTGATCGGCCATCTGACACTCTCAGCCAATGACGGTGTGGCGATTGCAAAAGACACAGCCGCGGTCTACGTAACCATTCCCGTGCTGACCAGCCAGAGCATCAGCTTCGGCACGGCACCGGAGCTGATCTACGGTGGTCCACACGCAACCATCAGCGCCAGCGCCAGTTCCAATTTAGCAGTCAGCTTTAGTTCTCTGACCAGCACGGTCTGCAGCGTGAGCGCTAGCAGCATAACCCCGCTGATGGCCGGAACCTGCACCATCGCCGCTGACCAGGCCGGTAACAGCAGCTACAGCGCTGCACCGCAGGCCACCCTGAGCATGACGATTGCCAAGGCAATCCCGGTCATCAGCTGGAGCAATCCGGCTGACGTAGCCGCTGGCACACCATTATCCGCAACACAACTGAACGCCACCGCCACGATGGCCGGCACATTAAGCTACATCCCGGCCGCCGGATCGATCCTGAGCGCCGGCAACGGACAAACACTCACCGCAACCTTTACCCCGAGCGATACGGCCAACTACACCACTGCAACCAAAAGCGTTACCATCAATGTCACAGCAACCGTAGCGCCGACTATTCCCGACGGCATCATGCTCCCGGCGCCGGGGAAAACTGCCCCCGCTCTGGCCGATGCCCTCAGGGCACTGCACATATCCATGGACGACGAGACCGCCAACGCCAACGACCTGCAACATGGCGATGTTGCCCCGTTGGTGAACGGGGTACCCAAACCGGACGGTGTAATAGACGTCGGTGATGTGGTGGTTCTCCTGCGCCGGGTGCTGGGGCTGGTAATCTGGTAACAACGTGAATGAAAAAGAACCTGTACTACTACCTGATTGCCGTAGTGAGCACCCTGATTGCCCTGACCATCCAGTGGCGCAGCCCTGCATTACTGAATGAATTCATCGAAGGAAAAAGCTTTGACCTGCGCCTGAAACTGCGGGAGCAATTTCACAATCACCAACCGCGCCCTGACATCCTGATCGTGACCATTGATGAAAAGAGCCTGAAAGAGGTCGGTCGCTGGGCCTGGTCACGTAGTGTGATGGCCGACCTGGTGAACAAGATCTCCGCCGGTAAACCAAAAGCGATCGGCATCGATGTGCTGTTCAGTGAAGTGGAAGGGAAGCAGCCTGACAACCAGTTCGCCGCATCATTACAGAAAGCGGGCAATGTGGTCCTGGCAACGGCCTTTCTCGCTTCCCGCTCCAACAACAAAGATGTGACGATTGAAGAACCACCCGATTTCTTGTGGGAATCCGCCTTCATGCAGGTACGCGGACTGGCCGGACTGGACTGGAAACAGTGGGCGATCACCGGCAACAAGGTTATTCCACCTATCAAAGTACTTGCCACCGCTGCCACCCTGGGTCACGTTTCCACCCTCCCCGACCTGGACGGCACACTCCGCTGGGAGATCCTCACCGTCCGCTATGGCGACGACTTCTATCCCTCACTTCCGCTGCAAATCGCCCGCATGGCAGCCGGCATCCCCTTAGACAAACTGACCCTTTACGGAGGTTCCGGCATCGGTTTTGGTGAACGGACCATCCCGACCGACCTGTCGGGACGGGTAATTGTCAATTACGTCGGCCAAGAGGGGAGCTACACCTTTATCTCCGCCACCGATGTGCTGCATGGCCGGATTCCCGCGTCCCGTTTCAAGGATGCCATCGTGCTGGTGGGAGCAACCGCGCTGGGAACCTTCGACCAGAAAATATCTCCCCTCTCCGGCAACATGCCGGGGGTGGAAAAGAACGCCACGGTTGTCCAGAACATCCTGGATAACGATTTTATCCGTAAGAGCCCCGGTATTATTGAAGTCTCAACCATTCTGCTGACCAGTCTGCTGCTGGCAGTGCTGTTGCCACGCTTGAGCGCCGGCCAGGGTGTTACCATTGGTTTCAGCCTGATTGCCGCCTATTCCGTGCTTACCTGCTGGTTTTTGATCTATCGCGATGTCTGGGTCAGCAGCGTACTACCGATTGGCAACATGTTCATCATCATGACCGTCGAAACAATTTCAAAACTCTTTACCGAGGAAAAGCAGGCACGAGAGATCAAGCGGATGTTTTCCAATTACGTCTCCCCCAAGATCGTCCAGGAACTGATCAATCATCCCGAACTGGCCAAGTTGGGGGGGCACCGCTGTGTGGTCACGATCCTGTTTTCCGATATCATCGGTTTCACCACTCTGTCAGAGAAACTGCCGCCGGAAGAGGTGGTGACACTGTTGAATGAATACTACCATGAAATGGCAGAGGTCATTTTTCGCTGGGATGGCACCCTGGACAAATTTGTGGGAGATGAAATCATGGCCGTCTGGAGTGCCCCGCTGGAACAGGTCGATCACGCCGAGCGGGCCGTACGCTGCGCCATTGACATGTCGCAACGGCTGGAGGAACTGCAAAAATCATGGGTTGCCCGGGGCAGGGACGCCATCGACTGCGGTATCGGTATCAACACCGGTGAGGTGCTGGTAGGCAACATCGGGCTGGAAGGAAAGAAGATGGATTACACCGTGATCGGCAACCACGTCAACATCGCTGCCCGGGTGGAAAAATTGACCCGCCAGTACCATAACCGGATCCTGATCACCGACACGACCATGGCAGAACTGAAGCTGGAAACCTTCGACCGGATCACCTTTGATCAACAGGGGGAGGTGCTGGTCAAGGGGAAAGACCAGCCGGTGAGCGTGATCGCCGTAAAACATAAATAATCGCTTGCTACTCCTGAAAACTGTGGCAGAGTTATAAAGTATTCACATCCATTATCTTCTTGATTGCCACATGATTCTCACGACACAACTGCCACGTAACTTTTGTAACCTGCCGTACGGCAGGTAGAAGGAGGTGAAATGCATCCATCATTAACAGAGTGCACTGGTCATTGTAACGTTTTGTCGTATCATTTAAACGGTAACACAACCAAGGGAGGTCGAATATGTTGAGATTCCTAAAGATGATGATGTTGTTTATACTAACTGCGGGTTTCATCGCCGCCTGTAGCGACGGAGGCGGTGGTAGTAGTATCGTGCCTCTGATCACAGATACTACCGGAACGATTACTGCAGACAAAAAAATTGAAATGACCGGGGTAACCGGAACGGTTCCCAAGGGACTGGTGTTAAAAGATGCCAGCGGAAATCCGTTGGTCGGCAACCTGACCATGACGATCACATCGCCGTCGACCACCGGTATCACCCCACCGGCCGGGACGACAACCGCTGCTTACATTACCTTCAAAATTACCGACCCGACCGGCAAGGAAGCCAAGACCTTTGCCGGAACGCCCAATTCATTCGCCGTCACGATTGACGTGGCCGGCGCCAAAGCAGGTGATGTTCTCAATCTGTATACCTCCAACGATGGAACAAGCTGGGTATTGGATCCGAACACTCCCACCATCACATTGACCACCGATGGCAAAGCGACGATCACCATTACCCACCTCTCATACTGGGGTGTGTTCAAAGCGAGCACCGCCACCAATACTGTCAGCGGCAAAGCAGTACAGAGTATTCCGTCCGGCGGTACAACCCCCATAACCGATGGCGTGGCCATCCAGCTTAGCTCCTTTGACAAAAATGGCATTGAACTCGACAAGATATCTACCAGCAGTGATGCTGCCGGCGGTGTTTCTGCAGCGCTGAAACAATCACCAGCAGGTGGCTATATCACCATCAAAGCCACCAAGGAAGGGTATACCGAATTCCAGAAGCGCATCGATTATAGTTCTCCTGGTTCGGTTGAATTCCAGGCTGTCCTGGATAACACCGCCCAAAATACCATCTTTGCGACACCAGGTACTCCACTCGCCGCCGGCCTGGGAAAATCATCGGTTTCTTCCTTTAACTTTGCCGTGGTGCGCTACCCCAACGGCGCCAAAAAAGCTTTGTCAGGAACTGCTATCAAGGCTGCCAAGGCTGCCGGTGCGGTTACTGAAGTAGGCATTTCCATTCCCCAGGATACGGTCCCCGGAGTCTCCAAATTAAAAGGAGAACTGATGACCTATGATCCCAACTCCCAATCTGACCGATTCCCCGGTTCCTATAACGGAGTTGACGCCAGCGGCAAAGAAGGAAAAATGGTTTCCCTGGCCTTTGACAGCCTCAAGATTTCCAACGCCGACACCGGTGAAAATATCGGTAAGCTGGCCCAGAAACTGGCCAAAGCCGGAGTCAGCAAGGCCGCAGCCAAAACAACAACCTATACTCGCTCTATCTATAGTTCCAGCTGCGAAAACCTCTTCCTGGAGGATTATGACACCACGGCAGCCGGCTATCAGGTTCCGGTCTGGTCGCTTAATCCGTACAACGGCAAATGGATCATGATCGGCGTGGGTGATGTTGTGGATTCCAATGGCGCTCTGATCAGCGCCCCCACCAAGGCATCCTGTCAAACCGGCAATTACTACCTTAAAATCCTGGTATCCAACTCTGAATTCCAACAGAGCTGGTGGAATCTTGACCACATCATTTTCTCGACTCCTACCCAGGCTTGCCTGTCAGGCAATTTCAAATTCACCGACGGTACGGGTGTTTCAGGACTCTCTCTGTCACTCAATGGTTCCAACATCGAGGGTGTCTACGGGCGCACTGATACGGATGGGGCCTATGCACTTTCAACGGTGCTGTTGAATAAAAACAGCAGCAACCTGAGCGCCAAGCTGTACTACTATGATGACAATGGCATGTACCAGACCCAGGACGTAACCTTGGGCACCACCCCTTGCGGTTCATTCTCAAAAACCGATATTGCCAAGCCGTGTGATGTTTCCGGGAAACTGGTGGATGATGTCGGCGCAGCAGCAGCCTATCGCTACCTGCGTATGCAGAGCAGTGATTACAGTTTTTACCGTAGCGTCGGAACTGACAGTAACGGTGATTTTTCAGCCCGTGTAGCATGTGGCAAGGATATTGATGTCTACGTGGGCAGCATGCCCACCAAGTCCGCCACCTTCGATGTCAACAGCACGGTTGGCAGCGATGAAACGAGTGATGCCAGCAACAAGGTGGTACTCAAAAACATCACCGTCCCCAACATTCCGCCCAACGGATACGCCTACTTTACCATGAGCAGTATCAAACTGGGTGGCACCTTGAGCGCCATACTCTCCGCCTACGACGAGGATAATAACTATCCCCTTTCCTACAGCTTGAAATTGATGAGTGGAGCAAGCGCCATTGACACTAAAACCGGTACGATTGCCGCCACTGACCCGCAACCGATCAGTGTTAACTTTACCGGACTGGCAGTCGGCAGTTACACCGCAACGCTGGAAATAAAAGACAGTAAAAACGCAAGCCAGACCATTACACTCGGAACGGTCACCGTATCAGACGGCAGCCGTCCGCCGGTGGTGGATCTTTTTGCCGATCGCCTGAACCTGTCAACCTGCAGCACCAACAGAATCATCAACCTGTATGGCAGTGCATTTGATCCTGATGGCGACGGTCTGGCCGGCGCCTGGAGTAGGGGTGGCGTCGCCATGAATTGCCCGGGTGGATCAGGGATCAACGGCACTCTGGCTGCTTCCTGCCAGGATTCAATCCCCACCACAGCCGGTCCGTTTCTCTATAGTTTTACGGTCACCGACAACAGCACCTTGGCAAAAAGTGCCTTTAAAGAAGTCAGCATCAATACCATTAACAACAGACCATGGGTACAGCTCACCTCCAACAAGAATCTGGTGGTTGAAGGGTCTACCGGTGCTGACCGCATCGTCACCCTGACAGCCAATGGCTATGATGCCGATGGTGACGCGCTGACCGGTTCGTGGACGGTTGACGGTTCGCCAATCACCAGTTGCAGCGGCGGTAGTGGTACCGGAAGCATTACGGCAAGCTGTGCATTCACCATTCCAACCACTGCCACATTAGGCCAAGCCTTCACCTTTGCCTATACGGCAGCTGATTGCGCCAGCAACGGCAGCAACAGCGTCAAGGTGACCTACGGCGCTGCCGGTGATGTCAATGTCGTGGTTCAATAACTGAAGACGAGAATAAGGGAGGTTTATTATGTCGAAAAAACGTCGTTACGCGTTATTACTCGCGGTTGTCCTCATGGCTTCTGCCCTCTCCCTGCCAGGGTGCAGTTCTTCAGGGAGTTCGACCGCTGACACGAATCAATCAGCATCCGTTGCCAAAGGGGTTGTCACGGTATCCGCCACTTTCCCGGGCACTGGAGGAGCAGTTAAAAGTCTGATACCAACCGCGACCCAGGCAATTTATGTCAAATTCAACCTGCAGGGGAGTCAAGCAACCGGCTCCCCCTATGACCTTAAGCTGACAGCAGCATCACCAACCGGAACCATCAAGCTGGCACCGGGCAATTATATTGTCAATGCCTTAGCCTATGACAGCGCTACGGAAACCAGCGGCTATCCCACAGGCAGGATGCTGGCCCAGACCTCCAGCGGCGGCGTTGTCCAACTGGGGAGCAATACGGTCAACCTGACCTTCCTCAATGGGATCTGGACAGTGGTGGATTCTGCCGGCACCCCAACGCCACTGGTTTTGAGCACCGGCCTGCAACTGAATGACATGGTCATTGGCGGAGATCTGCAAGGCATGTTAGCCAAGAGCGCCTTTGATTTCAGTAAACCGATCGGGGGCGGCAGCGGACTGATGCGTTATCGCTTTGACAGCTATACCAGCGCCAGAACCATTGGCAGCATGATGTCCCAGTTTATCGGCACGCAAAACAGCTTTGCCCTTTCCAGCAATGGTCCCTACAACCTGACCCAGAAATGCACCAGTTCAAGCTATGATGCGCAAATCACCAAGCCGTGTGAAGAGAAGAGTGGTGACCAGATGGTGATGGTCAGCGGCATTGATCAATCCTCCGGCAGCTATTCCTCAGGCGGCGCTTATCAGGGTGACTTCCTCTATGGCTATGCTTCCGCTCTGCTCCCCAACCAGGGTCAGACCAGCTTCACCCAGAACGGAACCCCCATCAACCTGATGAGCCAACTGGGGACCAGCACCATCAGTGGAGGCACCACCATCACCGGCAGCCTGGTGGAGATCATTGTCAGCAATGCTTCCAAGAGCCTGGTGACCACACCATCACCGGCCAAACTCGCGACCGCCAAGGCTATCAAGGCTCAGTCAACCAACACCCCTTATACCGGCATTACCGCCACCGATTATAACCTGCGGCTTTGTGCCACCACGGCTACCCCGAATGTGGGTACCTGGCAGTTCTACGGACAACCGGAGACCATTGGCAGCGCCACCTGTTATAACAACGGTTATTTGTCGAACTATGGTCAGACCGGTCCCATCACTCCCAATGCGGGCGATTTTTCCTATGGACTCGCTCCGACTGACCCGAATAATCTGGGGGATTACTGTCACCAATGGGACTACAACTCCACCAGCCCGACCTACAACACCTGCCAGCAGCAAAAGCCGGGGAGTGGCGAAGTTTATATGCCCGGCAACTTCATTGCCAAGAAGAGTACCACCAAGACAACCATTGACTATGGTTCGTTCAAGGTCAACTTCCATATCGAAAAAACCATGTCGGGGACGATCTATGTCTATCCTTTCACCGCCAAGGGTAAGGCAAACTAAGAGGTTGGTTGATTCATGAAATCGGGGGGCAGCGCTTGCTGCCCCTTTTTTTATCTGCGCAGCTGGGGTATACATAATCTCTCTACGGCAGTTGAAAGCTGCCATTTTAAAGACAATCAAAATCGGCACCGGGGTACCCAACATGGCTTTCAGATGGTTTCTTTGCGGGCTGTTTATCCTGACTACTCTTTCCTCGCTGCAGGCGGACACAACGGCAGTTCACCAGCGTCCTCTCCCCTACAAGCAGGGAGAACTGATCGTCACCTTCAAGCACCGCAACGCCGCCAAAGCGGTGCATCGCAGCGTCGGTGGCGTGGTCAAGACACGCCTGACCCGGCTTAAAAGCGACCTGGTGACACTACCGGCCAGCATGTCGGTCAAGGAAGCTATCCGTCAGTATCAATCAGATCCCGAGGTGGAATACGCCGAGCCGAATTATATCGTCCACAAAGCGGCACTCCCCAATGACCCTCTCTTTCCTTCACAACCGAATATGCTGCAGATTTCCGCACCGGCAGCCTGGGACAGCTTTACCGGCAGCCGGTCTAACAGCTCTAAAATTGTGGCAATACTGGATACGGGGGTCGATTACACCCACCCCGACCTGGCTGCCAATATGTGGTTCAACGCGGCCGAGATTCCCGGCAATGGCATTGATGACGATGGTAACGGCATCGTGGATGATTACCGGGGCGCCAACTTCAATAACGGCTTACCAACCAGCGGCGACCCGAGGGATGATGACACTGCCGATGCCCACGGCACCCATATTGCCGGCATTGTCGGCGCAGTCGGCAATAACGGCAGCGGGGTGGCCGGGGTCAACTGGAATGCCAGAATCATGGCGGTCAAGGTGCTGCATGGGCGCGAGGGACTGGGAGAAGCGGTCGACATCCTCAAAGGGATCGAATACGCCATTGCCAAAGGCGCTTCGATCATCAATTGCAGCATTGAATACCCGGAAGTTGATGAGTTTGGCAACAGCATCACCGCCTCGGAACTGAAATCGCTGCGGGATGCCCTGCAGTTCGCCAATGACTCCGGTATCCTGATTGTTACTGCCGCCGGTAACCGCGGTAAGAACCTCAATCTGCAGCACAGCTATCCGGCATCGCTACAGACTCGCAACAATATTGCGGTGGCCGCAACCGACTCCAGTGATCTGCTGGCTTCCTACTCGGATTACGGGGACCAGGTGGTGCATCTGGCCGCCCCCGGCGGAGATGCTTACAACAGCAGCAAAGGGATACTCAGCACGGTCAGCAACCTGACCAATGAATACGGCGTTCCCTTGTTGCTGCTCTATCGCACCACCGCCGGCACGTCCATGTCAGCCCCCCATGTCAGCGGCCTGGCAGCGCTACTCTGGAATCGTTATCCACAGCTGACACCATCCCAGGTCAAGGCTCGGATGATGAACAGTGTCGACAAGCTCGATTCACTGACCGGGAAAGTGATCTCCGGCGGCAGAATCAACCTTACCCGCGCACTCACCACCAGCGAACTCCCGGCGATATTCTCCATCACTCCCCCGCGGGTAGTGCCCGGCACAACGGTGACGGCCGTTGGAGCCAATTTTGGTGCTGCCGGGGGGAATATTACCGTCGCCGGCCAACCGATGACGGTAGCATCCTGGAGTGACACGGAAATTACAGCCGTTGTTCCAGGCTCGGCGCTTTCCGGTCAGGTCATGGTCAATGGACTGGGAAGCAGCATCTATCTGGCAGTTCCCGCGCCTCCCTCTGTCACCCTGACCGCTGAGCCGACAACCGGTGCACCGCCTCTGGATGTGAAACTGCAGGGGATCGTGCAGGGAGAAGCGGTTGCCATCAGCTCCTACCAATGGGATCTGGGTGATGGTGATTTTATTACAATCCCCTCTGTTACAACCGTGCTGAATCATACCTTTACAACTGCCGGAAACTACACACTGCGCCTCAAGGTGACCGATGATCTGGGACAAACAGCCATTGCAACGACATCGGTTTCCATCGGTACCGCAGCAGCTGGTACTGGTGGTGGCGGAGGTGGCGGCTGTTTTATAGCCACCGCAGCATACGGCAGTTCGCTCCACCCCCGGGTGATGGCACTGCGCATGTTCCGTGACAACTGTTTACTCACCAATCTCCCCGGCCGAATCTTTGTCAGATGTTACTATGCCATCAGTCCGCCACTGGCTGATTTTATCGCCCGTCACGAGCGGTTACGGAGCATGGCCCGAGTCATGCTGACTCCGCTGGTATGGTGGGCCGAATGGCTGCAAACGTAGCAGCGACCGGACGCTTCCCCTCGTTGAGACGCATTGCAATGCGTCTCAACAATCCTCCAAAATTTTATTGACAAACAGTATACCTACCGGTAAGTACAGCGAACAAATCACACATTTCGATAAAGCCAAGGACCGGCAATGGAAGAAGAAGCACGGCAACGACTGCTGCGAGTGGCGCTGAAACTCTTTGTTGAACGGGGGTATGCCGCCACGACCGTTCGGGAAATCGTGGCAGGCGCCGGAGTAACCAAGCCGGCACTCTACTATCACTTCAAGAACAAGGAAGGTCTCTACCTGGAGATCATGAATGGCATCACCACCGCTTTTGAGCAACAGGTGGCTGAACTGGGAAATAGCCAGGGAACCATCCGGGAGCGCCTGATCCATTTCCTGGGGGGACTACTGGATGGCGCCCGGGAACAGATTGACGCCGTTCGGCTGGCCTATTCGATCTTCTTTGGCCCTCCGCAAGGTGCGCCGTTTGTTGATTTTGAGCGGATCTTCGACCGGATCCTTGAAATTGTGGAGGCGCTGCTGAAAGAAGGGATGGCCTGCGGCCAGCTCCCCGCCTGTGACAGCTGGCTGAAGGCATGGGTGATCGTGGGGACCTACAACACCATCATGGAGGAGCAGCTCTGCCGCAAAACGCCACGGATTGGCAAAGAAGCGTTGATTGAAATTATCATACTGCAGTTGGAAACTCCCGGCAGCACGGAAAGAAAGGCCTGACATGAAAACAATTGGCAAACTGGTAATGACCGCCACCTTGGTGACTCTGGCAGCCTGCGGCGGCAAGAAAAACGACACAGCGGTAACAGCCAAACCGCCGGTGGCGGTTGAATGTGAGCAGGTAAAAACTGCCCCCCTGACGGAGAGTATCGAGGTAACCGGCACGCTTGAGCCGAAATTCAGCGTTGATGTCAAAAGCCAGATTCCGGGACTGGTCAAACAGGTCTATGTCAACGAATGGATCAGGGTTAAAAAGGGGCAGTTGCTGGCCCGCATCGATCTTTCCGAAACCGAGGCGCAGGTCAAGCGGGGAGAAGCCGGGGTGGCGGCAGCCAGGGCGAGCCTGTCACAGGCACAGGTTTCCCAGACCAGGGCGGAACGGGAACAGACCCGCGTCCGGAACTTGAAGGAATCAGGACTGGCGACCCAGCAGGCATTGGATGACGCCCGCAGCGAATACGATGCCTCCCGGGCGCGCAGCGAGGCTGCCCGGGCACAGTGCGAGGTGGCAGCGGAAGAGTTGCGCCAGGCGCGGGCCCGTCTGGCAAAAGGGGTGATCACCGCTCCGATTGATGGCGTGGTCGCCCTGAAGGCGATCAACGTGGGAGATCTGACCAGCGATGCCGCAGCTGCAAAACCGCTGTTCAGGATCGTGGACAACCGGCTGCTCAATCTGACGGTAACGGTTCCCTCGTCCGCATCATCACGCATCAAGGTCGGGCAGGCACTCACCTTTACGGTCGATTCGCTCCCGCAACGCACCTTTACCGGCAAGGTGATGTATATCAATCCGGAGCTTTCCAGCAATGACCGTTCACTCAAGATCATTGCCGAAGTCCCCAACGTGCCGGAACAGCTCAAGGGTGGTCTGTTTGCCAAGGGAAGAATCGTGACCGGCAATCAGCAGAATGTGATCCAGATTCCCCGTTCCGCCTTAGCAAACTGGGACACCACCGGCGCCACTGCCAAGGTCTATCTACTGACGGGAGACACGGTGCATGCCCAGCCGGTCAAGACCGGCAGCGTGAATGGAGACCGGGTTGAAATCGTCTCCGGACTGACTGCGGGTGATCAGTGTGTGGTGCGGGGCGGGTTTAATCTGAAGGACGGGGAAAAAGTATCCAGGAGCGGAGCCAAGCCATGATCCTCTCCGATCTTTCCATCAAACGCCCGATCTTTGCCACCGTGATGATGCTGGCACTGG
>Ga0062383_10000131_pt1 | contig 18768 bp, 17 predicted proteins | sample DOMMetBare3Fresh_FD_59508 | JGI IMG/M metagenome (GOLD analysis project Ga0062383, IMG submission 59508) | Wetland sediment microbial communities from St. Louis River estuary, USA, under dissolved organic matter induced mercury methylation -... | ecosystem: Environmental > Aquatic > Freshwater... | reverse complement strand
GGAGGATCTGCAGTCACGGGCCTACACCGGCGACAATGGTCTGACGCTGGTAGAGTATGCCCCTTTTGGAGTCGTGGCCGCCATTACCCCCTCGAATAATCCGGTGGCAACGATCATTTCCAATGCCATTGCCGTCCTGGCAGCGGGGAATGCTGTAGTTTTCGCCCCCCATCCGGCGGCGGTCAAGGTCTGTCATGAGGTGATCGGCACACTTGCCGTGGCGGCGGTCTCGGCTGGAGCTCCTACCGGTTTGATCACTACCGTATTCCCGGCTTCACATGAATCGACCAGAGCACTCCTGGCACACCCGGGAGTTTCCCTGAATCTGGTAACCGGGGGAGCTGCTATCGTACGAGTGGCCATGACCACCGGCAAGGCCTGCAAAACCATAGCGGCCGGTCCTGGTAATCCGCCGGTGGTAGTGGATGAGACCGCAAGCTTCCCGGCTTGCGTGGCACAGATTGTTTTTGGCGCAAGTTTTGACAACAACGTGCTCTGCATTGCGGAAAAAGAGGTGATTGTTGTTGAAACGGCCAGGGATAAATTTCTGGAAAGTATGCGGAATGATTCCAGGTGCTTTGAACTTTCAACTTCCCAGATGGATGCCCTGGGCAAACTGGTTATCAGGGCAAAAGGAGAGGGCGAGGAACCGTTCATGAATCGAGACTTTGTCGGTCGTGATGCGCAGTTGATAGCGCAAGGGATTGGCCTGGTTGTGCCAGGCGGCACGCGCCTGTTGTGGGGCGTGGTTCCCAACGATCATCCGCTGATCCTGGTTGAACAGCTGATGCCGGTCCTGCCGGTTACCTTTGTAAAGGACGTGGAAGCAGCCATTGAGTTGGCGTATCGCGCTGAGGGAGGCAACCATCATACCGCCTCCATGTACTCAAGCAATATCGGTAATCTTACCCGGATGGGACGGCGCATGGAGTGTTCTATCTTTGTCAGTAACGCTGCCACCCTCTATGGATTGGGAATGGGAGAGGGGTACGCCTCCATGTCGATCGGCACTCCGACCGGAGACGGGATTACCAAACCGACCCACTTTGTCAGGCCGCTGCATTGCAGTCTGGTTGATTCATTAAGAATAGCATGATCTGACAACTTCCCGTTTTAAATGCGGCAACAGGAGTACTTCCATGAATATTCTCCTCGTGTATCCCCACTATCCGGACACTTTCTGGAGTTTCCGGCATGCGCTCAAATTTATTGACCGAAAGGCTAGTTTTCCGCCGCTCGGACTGCTGACGGTGGCTGCCATGCTCCCCGGCGAATGGGAGAAGAAGCTTGTCGATATGAACGTCGCAACACTCAGCGACGAGGAGTTACTGTGGGCCGATTATGTGTTCATCAGCGCCATGACCATCCAGAGAAAATCGGCCCAGCAGGTGATCGACCGTTGTCAGCGACTGGGCGTAACAACGGTTGCCGGCGGTCCGCTCTTTTCCGCCTGTCATGACGATTTCCCCCAGGTTGATCACCTGGTGCTGGGTGAAGCTGAACTCACGCTCGCGCCTTTTCTGGCGGATCTGGGCAATGGTACGGCGCGTCATCTCTATGTCGATGATCGCTGGGCCGATCTTGCCTTCACCCCGATTCCGCTCTGGGATCTGGTTGATGTGAAAAATTATGCTGCCATGAATATTCAGTATTGCCGGGGATGTCCCTTTGACTGCGAGTTCTGCGATATCACCACACTGTTCGGAAGAAAGTTGCGCAGCAAGAAGCAGGAGCAGTTACTCGATGAACTTGAAAGTCTGCATAAGCGGGGATGGTTCGGGGCAGTATTCCTGGTCGATGACAACTTTATCGGTGACAAGGGGAAGCTGAAGAAGGAGGTGCTTCCGGCCATTATCGACTGGATGGATCGCCATAATCATCCCTTCTACTTTTACACCGAGGCGTCCATCGATCTGGCCGACGATCCGCTCCTGATGGAACTGATGGTCATGGCAGGGTTTGAGGAGGTCTTTATCGGTATCGAGACTCCCTATGAGGAAAGCCATGCCGAGAGCGGCAAGCAACAGAACAGGAACCGCGATCTGCTCGCTTCAGTCAAAAGGATCCAGCAGGCCGGTTTACAGGTACATGGCGGTTTTATCGTTGGTTTTGACAGCGATCCCCCTTCAATCTTTGATCGACAGATCAATTTCATTCAGGAAAGCGGCATCGTAACCGCCATGGTCGGCCTGCTTTCCGCCATCCGCGGAACCAGACTGCATGAACGTATGTCCCGGGAGGGAAGACTTCTGGGGGATGACACGGGAAATAACATGGACAGCGATATCAACTTCATACCCCGCATGGAGCTGCAGTCGCTGATCGATGGCTATCGAACGATTCTTGACACTATCTACCTCCCCAAAAACTATTACCAGCGGGTGATTTGTCTGCTCAAGGAATACCGGCCGTTGCATCTGGGGAAATTCCATCTCCAGCGTGGGTATATCGGGGCACTCTTCAAGTCGATCCTGTTTCTGGGGGTTATCGGTCGCGAACGGTTCCATTTCTGGAAACTCTTCTTCTGGTCGCTTGCCATGCGCCCGAGACTCTTTCCACTCGCCATAACCTATGCCATTTACGGTTTCCACTTCCGGAAAGTGGCTGAAAAATACCGGACGAGCGGGATGTTCGACGCAAATGATGCATACAATTAATAGGTTACAAACAGAGAAGGAGGATTGCACGTCATAAAAAAACTACTGTGGAGACGGGTAAGTGCGGGGCCACCTGCGGCAGTGCAGAGCATGGTGGAGAACCATCACCCAAGGGTGACAACGTGGTAGACGCTGAGTTCGATGAAGTTAAGAATGAAAAGAAGTAGTCGTGTTCAGGTACAACCGGATCAGCCCCGATTAAGCAACCGAATGGAGTTATAATGCTTAACAACCCGCTACTGCTTGTCTGTCTGGCCATTGGTTGCGGTGCCTTGCTCGGACGCATATCCATAAAAAAAGTATCGCTGGGGATTTCCGGTGTGCTGTTTGCCGGAGTCATGTGGGGCTATGTCGCGCCAACAGTTAACCCACCGGAGGTCCTCGCTACTTTTGGTCTTGCGCTGTTTGTGTACGCGATTGGCCTTTCTTCCAGCAATTTTCTGTTTGACACCTGGACGCATGGCGGCTGGCGATATTTATTAATACCACCTGTTGCCATTGGCGCTGCCTTCTTGATTGACGTATTCGCTTCGCAATTACTGAACATTTCGTCAAGTACGGCTGCAGGTGTTTTTGCGGGCGCTTTGACCAATACTCCCTCCTTGGCCGCAGCTACAACTGCGCTTGGTCAAAGAGGAGCGGAGGCAACGCTCGGCTATGCAATCGCCTATCCGCTCGGTGTTTTGATTCCAATTCTCATTTTATCGTGGCCATTCAGGAGTGAAACATTGGATGTGGGCGAAAAGTTGGTAAACGCTGCAATCAAGGTTTGTAATGTCAAGGATCCTGGCGAGGCTGTCGCTGGTCTGCTGGAGCGCTATCTGTTATCAGTGCGCTTTGCGCGATGTGTGCGTGGTGACGAGCAGTTTGCCATCTCCGGGAATTCGGTTATTGCCAACGGTGACATTGTGACTGTTGTCGGATTGACGAGGGATGTGTGCACTGCAATAGAGATTCTTGGCGTAGCATATGAAGGGGATATCGTAAATGACAGAAGTCAACTTGATCTGCGGAGGATAGTTGTCTCAAACCCGGCTGTATGTGGCAAAACGCTGAGACAGGCAGGAATTTTTCACCAATTCGAAGGTATAGTTACAAGAATGAGGCGGGGCGACAGGGATTTTATACCAATAGCAGAAACTGTGATCATGCCGGGCGACCATCTACGGGTAATTGCTCCACGAGAAAAACTTTCGGCAATTTCAGAATACCTGGGCGATTCTTACCACGAATCCAGTGAATTCAACATACTGACCTTTGGACTCGGACTCGCAATGGGGATTGCTCTTGGAACAGTCGATATCAGTCTTCCGGGCCTTGGAGTTTTCGAGATTGGACCTGTGGCGGGTTGTTTGATAGTGGCGTTGATACTGGGCGCATTGGGTAGAACCGGTCCATTGACCTGGTATCTGCCATACAGCGCATCAATATCACTTCGCCAAATCGGTCTGGTAGTCTTTCTGGCATGCGCAGGTATTAAGGGTGGTGGGCTGTTGCATACAGCTACATTCAATATTTCAACTATTCTTTTGGGAGCCTGTATTACAACGGCCTCCTGTCTGGTTGCCATTGCAATGGCTCGTGCAATTGTCGGAAAGTCGTGGCCGTTCATCGGAGGTGTCGTGGCCGGAGTCCAGACACAGCCGGCTGTTCTCGGCTTTGCCGTTGACCGTTGCGGCAATGAACGGGTCGAGGCCGGCTATGCCGAGGCCTATCCGCTCAGCATGTTGTTGAAGATAGTGTTTGTTCAGATATTTTTGCTGGTTATGAAGACCTGACACAGGATCGAAACATACGTGAAGTTACATCAAAAGGTGCAAAACCATGTCTGAGCATAGCGACGTCGTAGCGGGAGTCGGTAAACTCTTCGGTGCAGCAGTATAATGGTTACGTCCAATGTTGGTCAACGACACGCTTCAACAGGAGATATCTCATGAGTAACACACTCACCTCTCAATTGTCAGATGAGGCTCAGGAAGCACTGGAATTTCTTCAGGAAAAGAATATTGACGTCAACCAGACAATTAACAGGATTGTTATGCGCGCGGCACAAGAAGAGGGCTGGCATATAGCACTTGTGCCTGCTGGTGCCTCTAGCCAGGGAAAAACGGCTGTGAAACAGAGTCCTCCCGATGTCGAGGCCTCACGGCTGGAGCTTCAACCGGATGCTGAAAATACGCACCTGCTAGTCCCGGTTGATCCTGCTCCAAAAGTGCAGCCAGAGGGTCCGGACCGGCCTGTAGAGCCGACTCCTGTGTCTGTCGAAAAGCCGTTCGAGCCGGGAGTGGTTTTGGCCGCTAAAGCGCAGGATCAGGGCGACTTGCCGCATCCGTCGTCCGTTGTGAAAAAAACGGCTGTAGAACCGGTTGCGGAAGTCCAGGAAGTTACTCCGAAATCTGATTGAACAGCACTGTGTCCCTTGATTGTTCAATAGTAAATAAAGAGAATTACCATCAACTGGAAAAGCCGTTCCTTGATGCGGCTAAGAAGCTCTACCTCTGGGCTCATCCCTCCGTTCCTGATAACGGAACATTCCATACCTTCAAAAACGGGCCGAGGGTTCTGATTGTCGGAGAACCTTCTCTGTAAACCCGCACGCAAATTGAATGGATACAAATGTATTTGATCTGGTAACGCGCTCATCATATTTGGCAGTTATGTAACTATTGACGGATTAGCCCGGCAGAAATCCCTTCCACTCCACCTCGCAGTTCTAAATACACCCGCACATTCAGCCTGTTACGATCTCCTTCAGAGTAAAAGTTTTCTGGCGCGCAAGTTGCTCCATCAGCTTTGGAATAAGACCTGATGTAAACATAACCTAACGTACGAACGGGAGAAAAGAATGTCTGAGAAAAATGCAGTCGTAGGAATATTTAACACCCACATTGAGGCTGAAACGAGCATTAAAGAGCTTCAACAGGCCGGATTTGATATGACGAAATTATCCATTGTGGGTAAGGACTATCATACTGAAGAACACGTCGTCGGTTACTACAATGCCGGTGACCGTATGGCCGTATGGGGCAAACGGGGAGCTTTTTGGGGTGGTTTTTGGGGGTTGTTGTTTGGTTCTGCACTTTTTGTTGTTCCAGGCGTAGGACCTCTGGTTGTCTTTGGTCCTTTGGTGGGGTGGATTCTCGGGGCTCTGGAGGGGGCTGTCGTAATCGGTGGTTTAAGTGCATTGGGAGCTGCATTGTTCAGCATTGGTATTCCACAGGACAGTATCATGCAGTATGAGTCCGCACTAAAATCTGACAAATTCCTCGTCATTGCACATGGCACGGCTGGCCAGGCGGCTCAGGCTAAAAGCATTCTCGAAACGGCAGGAGCAGTTCAATCTGATCTTCACAAAGGGATTAATGGCACTGTTGAAGATACGGCAGAAGGAAAATAACATGGTACGTCCCCTCAATGAATCAGATGATAACAAGACTCCCCGTGCCACCATGAAGGCGCTGGTTTTTCATGCCCCCCATAACGTGGCGTTGGAAGAGATGCCGATGCCGACCATCATGCATGCGACGGATGCTATCGTTCGAATCACCACCACCAGCATCTGTGGTACCGATCTGCATATTCTCCATGGTGATGTTCCGACAATTTCGGCAGGCAGGATTCTCGGTCATGAAGGGGTGGGAATTGTCGAGGAAGTGGGAGCAAACGTACTTGATTTTCATGTTGGGGACAAGGTTCTTATCTCTTTGATTACCTCATGTGGCAGATGCAGTTTCTGCCGGAAAGGGATGTTTTCCCATTGCCGTACCGGCGGCTGGCTGCTGGGGAACAGTATCGACGGCACTCAGGCCGAATATGTCCGTATCCCCTATGCCGACACCAGCCTGTATCTGTTGCCGCCGGAAGTTGATGATGAAGCTGCAGTCATGCTCAGCTGCAATCTTCCCACGGGCCTGGAGTGCGGGTCAATCAGCGGGAAGGTGAAGCCGGGAGATGTGGTAGCCATAATCGGCGCCGGTCCGGTGGGTCTTGCCGTCCTGCTCACCGCGCAACTCTATTCACCTGCCGAAATTATCATGATCGATCTGGACGACAACCGTCTGGAAACGGCCCGTTTGTTCGGAGCAACACAGGTTGTGAACAGTATGGACGGCAAGGCAACAGAGCAGATCATGGCCTTGACCAGGAACGCCGGTGTCGACGTGGCCATCGAGGCGGTCGGCCTTCCTGCAACCTTCGATATCTGCCAGTCGATCATCGCACCGGGTGGGCGGATTGCCATTGTTGGCGTTCATGGCACCTCGGTCGAGCTCCACCTGGAACGGCTCTGGGCGGCCAATATATCGCTCACCACCCGCCTGGTAGATACCGGCAGCACGCCGATGCTGCTCAAGATGGTTCAAACCGGAAACATTGACGCAAAAAAACTGGTAAGTCATCGCTTCAAGCTATCGGAGATCATCAAGGCCTACGATACCTTTGGGAATGCCGCCAGGGAACATGCTTTAAAAGTGATCATCAAAGAAGATTTGTTTTGCAATCCCCCACCCCGATAAAGGGGCTACTGCTGTTCATGAAGTCATTTCACCCCGGAAATGGATATGATGACTTCCAACCTATCAAAGGAGAATGCCATGAAAACAAGTACGAAAGACCAGGTGCAAGGCACGTTTCACGAAATCAAGGGAAAGGTCAAGGAGGTCGCCGGAAAACTAAGTAGTAATCCGGATCTGGAAGGCGAAGGTCTTGGTGAAAAGGTTGCGGGCAAGGTTCAGAAAAAGGTAGGTCAGGTCGAGCAGGTTTTGGAAAAGTAGCCAGGCAAGGGAATTACCCCGTGTAAGATCAAACACTACAAAGGAGAACGCCATGAAGAATTTGTTAAAACTATCAATTGTTTCGTCATTACTTATTATCACCTGTTTACTGATTGGTGCATGCGGCAGCGACGGTGGCACCGAACAGTTCGTCCAGGGGAAGGGACAAATAGATGTCAGCGTGAAAAACAGTAGCGGCGTTGCATTGGCGGACGTGAGAATTGATGTAAAAAAATCTGTGGGTGGAGCGATAGTCGATACCTTCACTACTACGGCCACAGGCATACGTTCATTCCAGGAGACGGTTGGTTCGGATTACTACTTTACATTTACCGATGTCGCCACACCGGTCCGATTTGCGACGCAGACCGATCTTAAAGTAACGCCACTTTTGACCGCCACGCAAAAGCTTGATGTCGTGATGAAACCCTGACTCTGATAAACAGGGGTGACATCCATTTTAATAATAATAGACAAATGCCTGGTTCAAAGCGGATCAGGCATTTGTACTTAATCTGTCGGGCGCATCAGGTCGAATATATGAACAAGGGAGGATGGTCATGTCACGTGGAGTAACGTGGTGCACGCTTGCAGAGGCAGAATCCGAATTAGGTTTGAGACAGGCTGAGATTCTGAAGATGGTTGCAGACGAATTGGTCCGGTCAGAGCAGAAAGACAACAAGATCGTACGGATCAATATTGATGACCTGAAACTCATCGGCAGAAGAGCCGGCCTGGTTTTAAAGGAACAGATCATCGTAAAACGAGCGCAGTAAAGGAACAGGCGATAAAGAAAACAAAGATAAAGGAGAACATCATGAAAAGTTACATCGCAGTTGCAGCAGTACTGTCCGCGTTGGTTTTAAGTGCCTGTGAACAAAAGCAGGCGACGGCTCCTCCGGTTCCACCACCGGTGATCGTAACTGTTCCCGGACCGGCCGGCCCACAGGGAGCAACGGGAGCAACGGGATTACCCGCAGAAAAAGGTGAAACCGGCGCAACCGGAATGACTGGCGCTGAAGGTGTCAAGGGCGACCGGGGCAAAAAGGGTGGCGATACCATCGAAGTGGTTCCTGCGCCAGCTCCGCAGCGCTGAGCGGACGGCTACCACCGTATGTGCGCAGTCTATTCGTGTTGCTTCTGAGTTCCCATGGATTCCACTGCATCGCCCATGACCGTTGCGGACATGGGCTGCGGAAACCGCCATTTTTCTTCGACGCTCTATGGAGAAATGACTCCGGTAATTGTATTTATCTGCATCAATAACAGGAGACATGATATGAGGCAAAGAATAGCGGAGTTGCGTGGAGTGGGAGTTGCACTGCTCATTATCATGCTTGTTGTTATCGGCATGGCTCATGCCCAGAATCCCGGAAACGGAGCGACAAGCTATGCCCCGGTTGCTATCACGGTTGACTTTGCCTCGACTATGGCGCGAATGAAGGCTGCGAAACCAGAGATAATGAAGCGGCAGCTGGATCTGCTCCTTGAACGATACGACCTGAGCGATTTTCCGGCCAAAGGCGTGACAATGTCCGGTGGCAAAGGTGTGCAGTCAGGTGTCAGAACCAGATTGGCGAAGGGTATGACGTGGGAAAAACTGGCAACCGTGAGCCCGGAAGTAATTCGGGAGCAGAATCTGTTTCCGGCAGGTTTTTACCCTCTCCCCTTTCCGAATCACCCTGAAGGGGGAATGCTTTTTCCGAAATTTCTGATTGATGAAATCAATAAACAGGAAGTCAGGGATCTTATCCGTTTTGATCTGGATTATGATCTTCCTGACCGCTTTCTGCCTGAATTTCCGGCGCCCATCTATCTAACGACCCGGCCCGATCTTGGTGATGTAGCCAAGGGGAAGCTGGTTACAATCATGAACTACTACAAACTGTTCAACGGGATACTCAATCCCAAACAACTCGAAGGGCTTCGCCTGCTGGTGACGTCATTTCCGCAGCAGCAGTTCAACCAGACTGAAGACCGGCGCTCAGAAAAGCCGGGTCGCGGTGTTGCCTGTTTTGACTGCCATGCTAATGGTCATACGAATGCTTCGACACATCTGGTGGGAGATATTCGCCCACAGGAGTTTCGGCATCGCATTGATACACCGACGTTGCGAGGGGTGAATATTCAGCGTTTGTTCGGTTCACAGCGCGCATTGAAGAGCGTAGAAGATTTTACCGAATTTGAGCAGCGTGGCGCTTATTTTGACGGTGATCCCGTTATCGCAACCAAGAAAGGTGTCAACATCCTGGAAAGAGGGAGTCAGGTTAACTTCATGGCGGAGTTTCAGGAGATTCTGGATTTTCCACCCGCGCCAAAACTGACCATTTTCGGGATGCTTGATCCTGGCAGGGCTACCACATCAGAACTGAATGGAGAGGCACTCTTCAACGGCAAGGCCCGATGCTCGGTATGCCACCCGGCCCCCTATTACACGGATAACTCCATGCATAATTTGAAAACTGAGCGCTTTTACAAGCCTCGTCTTATCAACGGCATGATGGCTTCGGCTGACGGCCCGATCAAAACTTTTCCTCTGCGCGGTATCAAGGATTCTCCGCCGTATCTGCACGATGGCAGACTGCTTACGCTGGAAGATACGGTGGAGTTTTTTAACCTGATTCTCCAAACCCGGCTTACTGAACAGGAAAAAAAGGACCTTGTGGCATTCATGCGGGTACTTTAGCAATCGGGAAATGCTCAAAAGTATCTCCCCGGAGCTGGCCACAAAGTGGGAATAGAGTGTTTGAAAACTGGTCCGAGAAAATCGGAACTAATGAAACGGTGCAGGGCACATCTCAGCAATAGGAGATCCAGCATATGCGTAAAAAATACTTTCTGTCGTTTATATCATCTGGATTTTTGAAGGTTGCAGCCAACTAATATCCGAAGGAACTGAGGTTGGCAGAAAGTTGGTGAGTCATATGTACAACAATGAAAAAGGAAAAGTAGGGTGGATTGTACTTTGGTTGCTGGGAATTCCGATCCCGATCTTACTGGTACTCTATTTTCTTCGTGGCTGTACGTAAATGCTGAGCTAGGGTCTCGCTGAATTACCACGGAGCGAAAAATAACATGAAATGAAAGGAACGCAATGATGAGTAAGCATCTCGAAATTATTTGGCAGGCAAAACCGGAGAAAGAGGACTTCCCGGCGGCAGAATCGTACCTTGGGCTACTCTATGGCAGCAAGGCTGTTAAGGCCATTATGAGTGAACTGAAGACAGCTCCAACAATCCGGTTCAAGTCAAAAGATATCTTCAGGGCATCGGGGTTGTCATTATTGGGTATCAGCAATACTCATGTTGAGAAAGACCGTAAGAAAATCGAGGCTGGGAAGCCGCTGTCGCCAATTTTGCTGGTGAGAGACAAACGTAACCGCAAAGTCATAATTGCGGACGGCTACCACCGTATGTGCGCAGTCTACTCGTATAACGAGGACGAATTGATCCCTTGCATGATCGTGTGAATCGAGGAATGCGTTTTAAACTGATACCTGAGGAGGCCAAAATGAAAAGAAAAGCTTCAGCTGAATGGCAAGGGAGTCTCAAGGAAGGAAAAGGGAACATTTCCACCGAAAGCGGCGTGTTGTCCAAGACGCAGTACTCGTTCGGTACCCGCTTCGAGAGCGGGACAGGCACCAACCCGGAAGAGCTGGTTGCTGCGGCCCACGCGGCATGTTTTTCGATGCAGCTTTCGGCTCTGCTTGGCAAAGCCGGGCTGGTTCCGGATAAAATTGCCACATCCGCCGTTGTTACCTTCGAGAATTTGGAACAGGGGTGGACCGTTACCGAAAGCCATCTGCAAGTCACCGCCTCCATACCGGGGAGCACTCCTGAGTCGTTTGGCAAACTTGCAGAGGAGGCAAAGTGCGGCTGCCTTATGTCACGGCTTTTGAACACAACAATCACTCTGGACGCGAAATTGGCAGCATCGCACTAAACAGGGGTAAGATCATGTCAAACAGCACACAGAAGGAGGAATAATCATGGGCAACGAAAGGCTGATAGTCATCGGCGGCGACGCAGCGGGGATGAGTGCCGCCTCCCAGGCAAGGCGCCGTCGCCCCGAGTTGGAAATAATCGTCTTCGAGCGAAGTCCGCACACCTCATTTTCCGCCTGAGGGATTCCCTACTATGTCGGCCGGGTTGTCGACACAGAAGAAAAGCTCATCATCCGCACTCCGGAAAAGTTCCGGGAACGGGACGGGATCGACGTAAGAATCCTGCATGAGGTAGTGGAGATCGATACATCGGGGAGAAAGGTGCATGTCCGTGATCTGGAAAACGACACATTGGCTTGGGAATCATATGACCAGCTCCTGATTGCAACCGGCGCAGTTCCCCTCTGCCCGGATATCCCTGGTGCCGATGCTATCTACATCTACGGGGTAAGCACCCTGGAAAGCGGTCTAAATATTCATCGGCGGCTCGACAAAGGGGACATAAAAAGAGCGGTTGTTGTTGGAGGCGGCTACATCGGCCTGGAGATGGCGGAAGCCCTGGTAAGGGATGGCCTGGAGGTTTCCCTGATCGACCGGTCCTCTCAGGTGATGGGCACCCTTGATGAGGAGATGGGGGCACTGGTATCCCAGGCACTGCGGAATGTCGGTGTTACCCTTTATCTGGAGGAGGAGCTCGTGGAATTCAAGACAACATCCGGAAAAGTGACGGGAGTTGTCAGCGACAAGCGAACCTTGCCAGCCGACATCGTGATCCTTGGTCTCGGGGCCCGACCCAATACGGCGCTTGCCGAGGCAGCACGCATTCCCCTGGGCGAAAAAGGAGCTATCCGGGTGAACGAGCGGATGGAAACTGGAATTGCCGGTATCTGGGCAGCAGGGGATTGCGCCGAGTCGTTCCATCTGGTGAGCCGTAAACCGTTCCATATTGCCCTCGGCACGGTCGCCAACCGCCAGGGGCGGGTAGCGGGGATCAACCTTGGAGGTGGCTATGCCACGTTCCCTGGGGTAATGGGAACTGCCGTCACGAAGATATGTGATGTTGAGGTTGCACGAACCGGGCTTCAGGAAAAGGAGATCAGGGCGCTTGGTCTTGAACATGTAAGTGCTGTAATCAAGAGTCGCACCAAGGCGGGATACTTTCCCGGCTCGGGGGAAATAACCGTTAAGATCCTGGCTGAAAAAGGGACTGGACGTCTCCTGGGAGGACAGATCGTCGGGATGGAAGGTTCAGCAAAGCGCATAGACACCATTGCAACAGCTCTTCATGCCGGTTTCACGGTGGAGGAGATGATTAATCTCGACCTGGGCTATGCTCCACCATTTTCACCGGTCTGGGATCCGGTTGTGATCGCTGCCCGCGAAGTGGCCAAGAAACTCTGACAGAAAAGAAGGAAAATAGAATTTCAAGATTAAGAGAAGAGCAACTTGGGAGGTCGTATGAAGGCATTGATACTAAGTTGATCGGGAGAAATTGATATGAATCAAGTAACCATTGGCAGCTATCTGGCCCAGCGCCTGGAAGATGTGGGAGTCCGGGACTACTTCGCCATTCCGGGCGATTTCAATTTGTCTCTTCTCGATGAATTGCTGAAAAACCCCCGGTTGAAGATGATCAATTGCTGCAATGAGCTGAATGCCGGGTATGCGGCGGACGGGTATGCGAGGGATAGGGGAGTGGCGGCCCTGGTGCTGACCTTTGGGGTTGGAGGTTTGAGTGCGGTAAATGCCGTTGCGGGAGCCTTTGCGGAAGATCTGCCGGTCATCGTCGTTTCCGGGGGGCCCAATGTCAGATCTCTCGTGGAAAACCGGGTTCTCCATCATACCCTGGCTCTGCCCGAGGAAGCGGACAAGTTTGTGTTAGCGGTATACAAGGAGATCACGGCCCACGCCGTGGTGATCCGCGAGGCTTCTACTGCGGCTTTTCGCATCGACGAGGCCATCCGCATCGCTCTCTTGGCCCGGAAACCGGTCTATATCGAAATCGCCTGCAATCTGGCGGGTGCTTTGATATCCAAACCCCACAACCTGTCTTTAATGCCCAACCGGCAAAGTGATCCCAGCTCGTTGCAAGCGGCTCTGGAGCATGTCGCGGCTTTTCTGAATGGCGCGCGTCAGCCGGTTCTGGTGGCCGGCAGCCGGCTTCGAGCAGGAGAAGCCAGAGCGGCCTTTGAAACCATGGCAGCGGCATGCGCCTATGGAGTGGCCTGTATGCCGAATGCCAAAAGCTTCTTTCCTGAAACCAATCCCCAGTTCATGGGGATTTACTGGGGCAGCGCCAGTTCGCCGGGGTGCCGGGAAGTAGTAGAGTCCAGTGACGCCTACCTTTTTGCCGGACCGATTTTCAGCGACTACACAACGGTTGGTTTTTCGGCCCTGATTCAACCAGCCAGACTGGTGGAAGCGTCACCCGAACGCATTCTCGTGGAAGGGCAAGTTTATCACGGCATCGTGCTTGCTGAATTCCTGGCAGGGCTCGCTGCGCGGCTCAATGCCAACCCCACCTCCCTGGACGCTTATCTGCGCATCAAGGAGGCTGCCCATCTGCCCACCACTGTTGCACCTGACGATCTTCCACTTTCCACCCGGCGCCTGTTTCATCACATCAATGAATGCCTGGATGGCTCATCCACTATCGTGGCCGAGACCGGGGACTCCTGGTTCAATGGCATGGATCTTCATCTGCCGGATGGTTGCAAATTCGAAATCCAGATGCAGTACGGCTCCATCGGATGGTCAGTAGGGGCCTTTCTGGGGGTGGCCGTGGCCAACCCCCAAAGGCGTGTCATCGGACTGATCGGTGACGGTTCCTTCCAGATGACCGCCCAGGAGGTCTCCACAATCCTTCGTTACAACTGTTCGGGAATCATCTTTCTCATGAACAACGGGGCCTACACCATCGAGGTGATGATCCATGACGGCCCCTACAACACTCTTCAGAATTGGAACTACGCTGCCATGGTGGAATCCCTGAAGGGACAATCACCAATCCTCAGCACGACGGTACGCACTGAAAAGGAATTGGTGGCGGCGTTGGAAAAGTCCAAGACCTTCCAGGGGCTGACCTTTGTCGAGGTAATCCTGGATCGCATCGATTGCAACAAGGCACTTCTTGGTTGGGGCACGGCCGTGGCCGATTACAATGGGGGCAAGGGTAAGGCAGCCGATTGAACTGCAAACCGGATAATGCCGCATGCTTCATACCTTCCCGTCATATAGTACAGTTGTGTCAAACCTGACAGGTTAGGCAGAAGCCTTATGTATCTCCCCCACCGCTTTATTCCATGTAACGTCATACAATTAAACCGTTACGCATCCCCGATTTCTGGAACTGTCCCCGGCACGCAAGTTGCTCGTAGAGCGTCAGAATGAGAAGTTATTTCTGATAAAGAGAGAACAGGCACATGAGTCACAACAAAAGTAATCACAACTTACCCGACCACGCTAAAGATCATCACGAAGAGCACGACCCAGCTAACGTGTGCAGCAAAGATCACGTCCACTCACTTGGAATAACGTGGTACACGCTTGCAGAGGCGGAATCAAAATTTGGTCTGAAGAAGGCAGCGATTCTTAAGATGGTTGAAGAGGGTTTGGTCAGATCCGAGAACGGCGACGACAAGGTCGTACGGATCAATATTGATGACCTGAAACTCAAAGTTGAAGAACGGGCCGGTTTGTAGTGGAACTTTCATGAGCGAACAAGCTGCTGGACGACATCCGATCTGCACCCTGCTTCCCGCTGAAGTTGAGGGCTTCAACTCACTGGTCGAACTGGCGCTTGATATGCGCTGGTCGTGGAATCATGCTACCGATGCGCTGTGGCGTGAGCTTGATCCGGTACTGTGGGATCTTACCCATAGCCCGTGTGGCGTGCTTCAGACGGTTTCCAGGGAAAAGATCCGAAAACTGCTCGATAATCCGGATCTTAGAGCGAACATAGAAGAGCTTGTGCAGTCCAAAAAACAGGCTGATGAAGCTGCTGCGTGGTTTCAGCAGAATCATCCCGAAACCCGGCTTAACTGTGTCGCCTATTTCAGCATGGAATTCATGCTGAGTGAAGCACTCCCCATTTATTCAGGCGGGCTTGGCAATGTGGCGGGCGATCAGCTCAAAGCCGCCAGTGATCTGGGGGTGCCGGTGGTTGGTATCGGTCTGCTCTATCAGCAAGGCTATTTTCGGCAGGTGATTGATAAGGACGGTGCGCAACAGGCGCTCTATCCTTATAACGACCCCGGACAGTTGCCGATCACCCCGTTACGCCACCCGAATGGTGAATGGTTACGACTGGAAATACACCTGCCCGGTTACTCGGTCTGGTTGCGTGCCTGGCAAGTGCAGGTCGGGCGGGTTAAATTGTACCTGCTGGACAGCAATGATGCGGCTAACCTGCCTGTTCATCGTGGCATCACCAGCGAACTGTATGGCGGCGGTGCAGAACTGCGCCTGAAACAGGAACTGGTGCTCGGTATTGGCGGGTGGCGACTGCTCTGCGCACTCGGTATTCAGCCTGACGTCTGTCATTTGAATGAAGGGCATGCCGCTTTTGCCGTTCTGGAACGCGCCCGCAGTTTCATGAAAAGTAGCGGACAAACATTCGAAGTGGCGCTGACGGTTACGCGGGCGGGGAACCTCTTCACAACACATACGGCGGTGGCTTCCGGTTTTGATCATTTTGAACCTGATTTGATTGAACAGTATCTCGGCAGGTATGCGGAGCAGCATCTCGGTCTGACCCTTTATGAATTATTGGCTCTTGGACGAAAGAATCCGGATGATGCATCGGAAAAATTCAACATGGCGTATCTGGCTGTTCGCGGCAGCGGTGCAGTAAATGGCGTCAGCCGTCTGCATGGCAAAGTCAGCCGACATCTGTTTGAACCGCTTTTTGCACAGTGGCCGCACGATGAAATCCCGGTTGGCCATGTCACCAATGGCGTTCATATGCCGACCTGGGACTCTCAGGAAGCCGACGATCTCTGGACGGCGGCTTGTGGCAAGCAGCGCTGGCTTGGGATGGCCGAACATATGGAGCAGGAGATTCGCGCTATTCCGGATGCGACTCTGTGGCAGTTTCGTATCGCTGCTACCAAATCGTTTGTGACATACGCTCGCGCGCGTTTATCACGACAGCTGGCAACCTCCGGCGCAACGCCGGAGACGATTGATTGCGCCAACCATATCTTTGATCCCAATGCCCTGACACTCGGTTTTGCCCGGCGCTTTGCCTCCTACAAACGCCCCAACATGCTGCTATACGATCCGGAGCGCTTGCTGCGCCTGTTGACCGATCCGCATCGTCCGGTGCAACTGGTGATTGCCGGCAAGGCGCATCCGGCTGATCAGGATGGTCAGGCGATGATACATCAGTGGATGCAGTTCATTCAACGCCCCGAAGTCCGCCCGCACGTTATCTTCCTCGCTGATTACAACATGCTCTTGAGCGAGAATCTGGTGCAGGGGGTCGATCTCTGGATCAACACGCCCCGGCGGCCATGGGAGGCGTGCGGAACGAGTGGCATGAAGGTGCTGGTCAATGGTGGTCTCAATCTCTCGGAACTGGATGGCTGGTGGGCCGAGGCGTATGCGCCCGAAGTGGGGTGGGCGCTGGGGGACGGTGATGAGCACGGCGATGATCCGCAATGGGATGCCGCCGAGGCTGAGACACTGTATGAACTGCTGGAACAGCAGGTGATTCCTGAATTCTACCGGCGTAATCAACAGGGAATTCCCGAGGCATGGGTGAATCGCATGCGGGAAAGTATGGCTCTGCTTACGCCACAGTTTTCTGCCGATCGTACGGTACGCGAGTATGTGGAACGTTATTATCTCCCGGCTGCTGCCGTATACCAGCAGCGCGCCGAACAACAGGGAGAGGCGGGTATGCAGATAACAAACTGGACCTCGAACTTACGCAATAATTGGGCGTATATCCGCTTTGGTGAGGTATCCATCACGACAACCGCAGAAACGCATCTGTTCGAAGCCCAACTGTATCTGAACGGTATTGCACCCGATGCGGTTATGGTCGAACTGTATGCCGAGGAAACAAATGGCGAGAATCCGCTACGTTTGGAAATGCAGTGCAGCCGGGAACTGGTGGGTGCGGAACATGGCTATGTATATGTCGTCCAGACCCGGGCAACACGTCCGGCAGAAGATTATACCCTGCGCGTAATTCCGAAATATCCGGGAGTCGCCGTGCCGCTTGAAGAAAACCATATACTCTGGCAGCGATAATTGACTGTGCTCATCTTGTTATCTCCTCCGTCACATATGGCAGTTATGTTTTTCATGACGGTTTTTTCTACCTGATCTATCTCTTCTTCTGCGCGCCTATTCTACCTATCCCTCTATAAATCAGCCATGTTATGCGCTTTGTTTGTGATGGCGCGCTACTTGCTCCATCAATGCTGTGTGTAGCCTGAATTATCATGATCTGCGATGGATACCTGTGCGAGGCAGCAACATGAATAAAGTACGTCCCAAAGGGGATAAAAAGGCTTTTTCGACACAAGATCAGTTGCGCTTGCTGTTGATGGCGATCGAACAGTCTTCAACGATTATTGTCATCACCAATCGTGACGGAATCATCGAATATGTGAATCCCAGCTTTACAAAAGTCACCGGATACACCGCAGAGGAAGTGGTCGGCAATAATCCGCGCATTCTTCAGTCCGGCTGGCATACACTGGCATTTTACCGGGAGTTGTGGCGGACGATCCTTGCCGGAGATGAATGGCGTGGTGAATTGCACAACATGAGGAAGAACGGCGAGGTGTATCTGGAAGACGCGTCCATCTCTCCCGTCAAAAACGATGCCGGCCAGATTACGCACTTTATCTGCGTCAAGGAAGATGTTACCGAGCGTCGCTGGGCTGAAGAGGAACTGAAGATCAGCCATGAACAGATAGAACTGCTGCTTGATTCCACTGCTGAAGCGATCTACGGCGTCAGTCTGCTGGGGAAATGCACCTTTGCCAACCAGGCCTGCGCCCGGTTGCTCGGTTATGCTCACCCGGACGAATTGCTCGACAAGCAGATGCATGCGCTGAACCATCATACCCGCAGGGATGGCACCCCCTATCCTGTTGAAGAATGCCGCATGAATGCAGTCTTTCAAGAACAGGATCTGGGGTGCCACGTTGAGGATGAAGTGCTGTGGCGGGCGGACGGCACCAGCTTTGACGCGGAATACTGGTCGTATCCACAACGTAGCAACGGCCAGATTGTGGGGAGAGTGGTGACTTTTTTGGACATCACAGAACGGAAAAAGATAGAGCAAGAACTGCGACAGGCCAAGTTGTACCTGGACGACAGAAACCGGCTACTGGAACATGAACGGACCCTGGCGCATAAGGTGCTGGAGTACATTCTT
>Ga0062383_10000129_pt1 | contig 19260 bp, 19 predicted proteins | sample DOMMetBare3Fresh_FD_59508 | JGI IMG/M metagenome (GOLD analysis project Ga0062383, IMG submission 59508) | Wetland sediment microbial communities from St. Louis River estuary, USA, under dissolved organic matter induced mercury methylation -... | ecosystem: Environmental > Aquatic > Freshwater... | reverse complement strand
CGAATTGTTGCCGGAATTCGAACGTAGTGTCATCAAAGAGGAACTGGGGCAGCTGGCAAGTTACTTCGAAGAGCGGCGGGGCGCCATCCGGCTGGTGGAAGTTGCCGGAGGATGGCAGTTGCGGACAGCCCCTGATTTTCAGGAATATGTGCTGCGCCATATCAAAACCAGAACGGTAAAGTTTTCCCAGTCAGCTCTGGAAACTCTGGCGATCATCGCCTACCGGCAACCGATCACCAGGGTTGAAATTGAGCATCTGCGTGGCGTTGACTGCGGCGGCATAGTTAAATCTTTACTGGAAAAGAAACTTGTCAAGATCCTTGGAAAAAAGGATATTCCCGGACGCCCGCTGATCTACGGAACCTCGCGGGAATTTCTGGAACTGTTTGGGCTGAAGGACTTGAAAAGTCTGCCAACCCTGAAAGAAATTCAGGCACTTGATGACACACCCCACGTTGAATTGCAGGATGAACTGCCGTTAAGTGACCATCCGGTGCGTTCGGAAGAAACGCCCCCCCCTATTCTAACCAGACGAGGGACTCACCATGATTAGACAACCAGCGGTAGCAGGACAGTTCTACAGCGATTCCCCCTCCCGCCTGCGGGCTGATCTGGCAGGCATGATACCGGGTACGGCATCCAAACGAAGTGTCAAAGGTGTCATTGCTCCCCACGCCGGATATATCTATTCCGGCGCCGTGGCAGGCGAACTGTACGGTGCGATCGAAATTCCTGCCACCGTGCTGATCCTGGGACCAAACCACCGTGGGATTGGAGCCGGCTTGGCGCTCTATCCGCCGGGAAACTGGCTGACGCCACTCGGAACGGTAGCGATCAACTCCGATTTGACCGAGGCGCTCGCCACCGGCGTAGCAGGTATCAACCTTGACCATCAGGCCCACCTGGCAGAACATTCGCTGGAGGTGCAGGTTCCGTTCCTCCAGTATCTGCAGCCGGAGTTATCGATTGCGGCGATCTGTGTGGGGCACACCGATGACTTTGCCATTGTCCATCGGATCGGAACAGCCATCGCAACGGTAATTAAAGATTTTAACCAACCGGTACTGATCGTTGCCAGTTCGGACATGACCCATTATGAACCGGCTGACACCGTACGCCACAAGGATCAATCCGCCCTCGATCAGGTATTGAATTTCAATCCTGAAGGGTTGATGCAAACCTGTCACCGCAACAGGATCAGCATGTGCGGCGTGATTCCGGCTGCCATCATGATGGTTGCCGTAGCCGCCCTGGGGGGACACCAGGGTGAATTGCTCGCCTATGGCACCAGTGGCGATATTACCGGCGACAACCGCCAGGTAGTAGGGTACGCTTCGCTGGCACTCTGGTGATCAAGAGACTTATTCAGAAACAGGGATTTCCATGGCCGAAGAGATTGTAGCTGCCAACATGCTGACCTGCCGTTACCATGAAGGGTACGTACTGAGAGATATAACCTTTTCAGCTCGTCAGGGTGATTATATCGGTATTGTGGGGCCCAATGGCTCGGGGAAAAGTACCTTGATCCAGGCGCTACTCGGGCTGAAGCCGGTCTGTTCCGGTTCTGCAACGCTGTTTGGCAAGCCTTGCAGCAGCTTTGATCAATGGGGAAAAGTCGGCTATCTCCCCCAGAGTCTGCATCTTTTCAATCCATCATTTCCCGCCACCGTTGCCGAGGTGGTCAGCCTCGGTCTGCTCTCCACCAAGAAGTTCCCCCGCCGGCTGACCCAGCACGACCGTCAGATCGTCGATGTAATACTGGAAAGCCTGGGGATTTATGACATACGATCAAAACTGATCGGAGAACTTTCCGGTGGACAGCAACAGCGGGTTTTACTGGCGCGGGCACTGGTCAACGAGCCGGAACTGCTGATCCTTGACGAACCGACGGCAGCGCTTGACCCGGACACCCGGCACAAGTTTTATCATCTGATTTCAGAATTGAATCAACTGCAGGGGATCACTATCCTGCTGGTCACCCACGATACCGGTGTGATTGGCGAATATGCCTCCCGGATGCTCTACCTTGACACCAGGATGCTCTTTTACGGCACCTTTGATGACTTTTGCCATTCGCCGGAAATGTCGGCCCTGTTTGGTGAACACTCCCAACATTTAATGTGTCATCGGCACTAACAGCATGAATATTCTTGAAATACTATCCTACGGTTTTATTCAGCGGGCATTGATTGCCGGAACCCTGATTGCCATCCTCTGTTCGGTACTCGGCGTATTTCTGGTGCTGCGTCGTCTTTCCCTGATCGGCGACGGCTTGGCGCACATAACCTTTGGCAGCACCGCCATTGCCCTGGCCTTCAAATTTTATGCAGCCGCTTCCCTCTTAGTATCATTACCGATTGTACTCCTGTCATCTCTTGGTATACTCAAGTTGACTGAAAAAGCACGTTTGAACGGTGACACCGCCATCGGTATCGTTTCCTCCGTCGGGATTGCGGTCGGTATTACCCTGGCAAGCGTCAGTGGCGGCTACAATGTCGACCTGTTAAGCTACCTGTTCGGTAACATTCTCTCCATCAGCCAGGAAGAAGTCTGGATTGCCCTGGCGCTGTTCATCCTGGTGATTGTTCTTTTAGCCCTGTTTTTTAACGACCTGCTGGCAAGCACCTTTAACGAAGAGCTGGCCAAGATCTCCGGCATCAATACCAGGGTCATCAATGCCGTACTGGTAATGCTGACGGCGCTCTCGGTGGTGTTGGCCATGAAACTGGTCGGGATCATGCTGATATCGTCGTTGCTGATTCTGCCGGCCGCATCGGCGCAACAGTTGGCGCGCAGTTTCCGTTCCTGCATACTCCTTTCGGCGCTTCAGGGTGGTTTATCGGTTGTGATCGGCATCTGCCTCTCATTTGCCGCCAATCTGCCGACCAGCGCGACCATCGTGCTGATCAATTTACTCTGCTTTGCCGGCTCCTGCATGATTCGCCACGTACTACAAAACAACGACAACTGATCAAGGAGGTTTACCATGTATTCTTTGGACAACGTAGGGAGAAACACCATTGCTATGGTACTGGCCGGCGGTAAGGGGGAACGCTTGAGCCCGCTCACCAACCGCCGTGCCAAACCGAGTGTGGCCTTTGGCGGCAAATATAAAATCATCGACTTCGTCCTTTCCAATCTTTTCAACTCCGGCATCAAAAAAGTCTACATACTGACCCAGTACCGCGCCTATTCTCTTAACAAGCATATCCGTGAATCGTGGGGCAAGTGGACCGGCCTGGGGGAATTTTACGTGGCAATTTCCCCTGAAACCAGCAGTGAAAGTGAGGAATGGTTCAAGGGAACCGCCGATGCCATCCTGCAGTACCTCCGTTTCGTGGAGTCATCGGATGCCGACTATGTGGCCATTTTTGGCGGCGATCACATTTACAAGATGGATATCACCCAGATGATCAATTTTCATCGCATGAATCGCGCCGATATCACCATCGCGGCACTGGAAGTTCCCCAGAATGAAGCAAGCAGATTCGGTGTTTTCTCCGTTGATGATGACAACCGCGTCACCGCTTTTACTGAAAAACCGGAGGTTCCCGAAACCATTCCGGGACGGAAAACCTGTTTCGCCTCCATGGGAAATTACATATTTTCCACCAAAAAGCTGATCGAGGTTTTGCTGGAAGGTAAGAAAATGTACGAGGATCTTGATTTTGGCAAGCACGTCATTCCGATGATGCTGGCCAACAAGGATCGTATATTTGCCTATAATTTCAACGACAACCTGATTCCGGGAATGAAAGCTGAAGAGCGCGGATACTGGAAGGATGTGGGGACGATTGACTCCTACTACGAAGCCAACATGGACTTGATCAATGTTTCACCACAGTTGAACCTTTATAACTACAAATGGCCGATTCTTACCAACCAGGGGAATCTCCCACCTGCCAAGACGGTCTTTGATGATGAGAATCGCCGTGGACAAAACATCGATTCCTACGTCTGCGCCGGTTGCATCACCAGCGGCAGCACGGTGCGTCGTTCTATTATCGGGCCACTCTGCAAGATCAACAGCTACAGTGTGATTGAAGATTCGATCCTGTTTGAAAACGTCCAGATCGGGCGTCATGCCAAGATCAAGCGGGCGATTATCGACAAGGGGGTCGTGATTCCCGACGGCGCCGTGATTGGCTATGATCTGGCAGTCGACCGTGCCAACGGTTATACGGTGACCGACTCCGGGATCGTGGTTGTGCCGCGCAAGGATCGCTAGAGCAGCGAGCAGCATTAGATAACAAAACGCCTCACCGGATAACCGGCGAGGCGTTTTGTTATGGAAACCGTTACAAACTGTTTACGACTATTCGGCAACCGCCGCATTCAAATCCTGCAGCAATACATTGACGTCCAGACCATGCGCATTGGCTCCCTGAGCCAAGGTTTCATTCTGTGCCCCCATACATCCCACACAGCCGAGATGATGTTTTTGCAGCACTTTCACCGCATCAGGATGCATGCGCATCACTTCAAAAAAAGTCATATCCGCAGTTATTTTATCAGCCATGGTGGTATCTTCTCCTTCAATATTTTCTCGTAAACAGGGGACGTTAAATCGCCTCTGATACTCCCTATTCATATTTTATATCGATAATTTCGTACTCTTTGGTTCCCGATGGCACAACCACCTTGACCGAATCATCCAGCTTGTGACCAATCAACGCCTTACCGACCGGCGAGGTGCAGGAGATTTTAGCCAACTTGATATCAGCTTCGTCTTCACCAACAATCTTATAGGTAATCTCTTCTTCGGTAGCGGTGTCATAGAGCGTGACCGTACAGCCAAAGACAACCTTATCCGGCTGCATATTGGAGAGATCAACTACATAGGCCCGGGCAAGCTTGCCATTGATTTCCTGAATGCGCCCTTCGATAAAACCCTGGCGGTTTTTGGCAGCATCATATTCGGCATTTTCAGACAGATCACCATGGGCGCGTGCTTCGGCAATATCTTGAATGACCTTGGGGCGTTCAACGCGAATGAGACGTTTCAACTCTTCCTGCAACGCTTCATGGCTCTCTTTTGTCAACGGAATAGAATGGGACATCGTGCTTTTTTGCTCCTCAATGGTGTTCAAGTGGTGGATATGATCGGGATAGAACCGACGGCCCATGCGTTGCGAACGCATCGCTCTCCCAACTGAGCTACATCCCCAGAAACAGATCAAACATTCAGATAGTCCTGCAACGGCTTCACACCAAAGTCATTGTGTTGCAAAGCGCAGATTGCATCGGCAACCGCACGGGCACCAGCTACGGTTGTGTAGTACGCCAAACTATGCATGAGAGATTCGCGACGGATGGAGAATGAATCAGCGACTGCCTGCGGCCCGTGGGTGGTGTTGATCACCAGTTGGACTTCTCCGTTTTTGATGGCATCAACAACGTGAGGCCGTCCTTCCAGAACCTTGTTGATTCGACGAACCGGCAAACCACGCTCCTCCAGAAAGGTAGCAGTTCCCCCGGTTGCAATGATTCCGAAACCAGCTTTATACAATTTTTCCGCCGCGCTGACAACATGTTTCTTGTCCGCATCCCGCACGCTGATAAATACATTCCCTGCCAGCGGCAGCTTGACGTTGGCGCCCAACTGTGCCTTGGCAAAGGCTTCGGCAAAGGTGGTACCAATCCCCATCACCTCACCGGTTGATTTCATTTCCGGTCCCAGAATCGTATCAACTCCCGGAAACTTGACAAACGGGAAGACCGCTTCCTTGACCGAAATATGTTCCGGTATGATGTCACTGGTGATGCCGAGTTCTTTCAGGCTTTTCCCCGCCATGACCCTGGCCGCGATCTTGGCCAACGGCCGACCGGTCGCCTTGGAAACAAAGGGAGCAGTACGGGACGCACGGGGATTTACCTCCAGGATGTAGATATCTCCTCCCCTGACGGCATACTGTACGTTCATCAACCCTTTGACATTCAATTCCAGCGCCATCAGCACCGTCTGTCGCCGGATTTCGGCAACGATCTCAGGGGAGATGGAATAGGGGGGGAGGGAACAGGCGGAATCACCGGAATGAATCCCCGCTTCCTCGATATGCTCCATAATGCCACCGATAATCACATCGGTACCGTCACACAGGGCATCCACATCGATTTCAATCGCTTCATCAAGAAACTTGTCGATCAGAATCGGATGTTCTGGCGAAGCCTGCACGGCGGTGGTCATGTATCGATTCAGGTTCTCATCGTCATACACGATCTCCATTGCCCGGCCACCCAGCACGTAGGAAGGGCGTACCACCACCGGATAGCCGATTCTGCCGGCCACGATCACCGCTTCCTCGGCGGAACGCGCCGTACCGTTTTCCGGCTGCCGTAGCTCAAGTTTGTGTAACATCTCCTGAAAACGCTCACGATCTTCCGCCCGGTCAATGGCATCGGGTGAGGTTCCGATGATCGGCACACCGGCCTGTTCCAGGGCAACCGACAGCTTCAACGGTGTCTGGCCGCCAAACTGGACAATCACACCTACCGGTTTTTCCTTGGCGACAATTTCCAGTACATCTTCCAGAGTCAACGGCTCGAAATAGAGACGATCCGAGGTATCATAATCGGTGGAAACGGTCTCGGGATTACAATTGACCATGATGGTTTCATAACCGTCTTCCGCCAGGGCGAAGACACCATGCACACAGCAGTAGTCAAACTCGATCCCCTGCCCGATCCGGTTGGGACCGCCACCCAGGATCATGATTTTCTTGCGGTCGGTCGGTTCGGCTTCACACTCATCTTCGTAGGTCGAATAGAGATAGGGGGTATGGGCGACAAACTCAGCCGCGCAGGTATCGACCCGCTTGTAGACCGGATGAAGATTCATGGTGGCACGCAAGGCACGCACCTGGTCTTCCGTCACCCGCCAAAGCTTGGCGAGCATCTTGTCCGAGAATCCCATTTGTTTCGCTTCACGCAGACATGCGGCAGTAATCGAAGTGAGGGAACTCTGTTTCAGCTGTTCCTCTTTTTCAAGGATCTGGCGGATATTGTGCAGGAACCAGACATCAATGGCGGTATGGGTATGAATCTCATCCACGCTCATGCCACTGCGCAGGGCGTCCCCCAGATACCAGAGACGATCGGCATTGGGTACCCGCAATTTTTCCACCAGCAACTGCTGCTCCTTGGCAGTCAGGGCACGGCGGGTTTCGGCTCCCAGGTCGAACAGTTTGGAATCAAACCCGCAAACGCCGATTTCCAGGGAACGGAGCGCCTTCTGGAACGATTCCTTGAAGGTGCGGCCGATCGCCATGACCTCGCCAACCGATTTCATCTGGGTAGTCAGGGTTGCATCGGCAGCCGGGAATTTCTCGAAGGTAAAACGGGGGATTTTGGTAACCACGTAATCGATACTCGGCTCGAAACAGGCCGGAGTTTCGCGGGTGATGTCATTGGTGATTTCATCCAGGGTATAACCGACCGCCAGTTTGGCAGCGATCTTGGCAATCGGGAAACCGGTCGCCTTGGAGGCCAGGGCCGAGGAACGGGAGACCCGCGGGTTCATCTCGATCACCACCAGACGCCCGTTTTTCGGGTTAATGCCGAACTGGATATTGGACCCGCCGGTATCAACACCGATTTCTCGGATGATCTTCAACGAGGCGTCACGCAGGATCTGGTATTCCTTGTCGGTCAGGGTCTGGGCAGGCGCCACGGTAATCGAGTCACCGGTATGGACCCCCATCGGGTCAAAGTTTTCGATGGAGCAAATGATCACCACGTTATCGGCGGTATCACGCATGACTTCCAGTTCATACTCTTTCCAGCCGATTACCGACTCTTCCACCAGAATTTCATCGGTCGGCGAAGCATCGATGCCACCGATCGCCATTTTTTCATATTCTTCCAGGTTATAGGCAATACCACCGCCACTTCCCCCCAGGGTGAAGGAAGGCCTGATAATGGCCGGGAAGCCGATCTCTTTCACCACTTCCATTGCTTCCGTATAATTATGGGCCAAACCGGATTTGGGGATAGCCAGGCCGATCTTTTCCATGGCGGCCTTGAACAGGGTCCGGTCTTCCGCCTTCTTGATCGCCGGCAGCTTGGCGCCGATCAACTCGACCCCGAATTTATCCAGAATCCCCATCTCGGCCACCGCCACGGCGGTGTTGAGGGCTGTCTGCCCACCCAGGGTTGGCAGAATCGCATCGGGACGTTCTTTTTCGATGATCTTGGCCAGGATTTCCGGCGTGACCGGTTCGATATAGGTCCGGTCGGCAAAATCGGGGTCGGTCATGATGGTTGCCGGGTTGCTGTTGAGCAGCACCACTTCGAACCCTTCTTCTTTCAGCGCTTTGCACGCCTGGGTTCCGGAATAGTCAAATTCGCACGCCTGACCAATTACGATCGGCCCGGCTCCGATGATGAGTATTTTGTGAAGATCTGTTCTTTTAGGCATTTACACAGCACTCCTTCGTGTGATTATCGAAATATGAAAAATACGGCGCCGGCCAGACAGCAGCCAGCCCAAAGGTAATTCCAACTTAGTGAGCTTCCCATGTACAACACGGCAAACGGTACAAAAACAGTGAGGGTAATAACTTCCTGCATGATCTTCAGTTGCGCCAGATTGAATCTGCCATAGCCGATACGATTGGCCGGAACCTGGATCAGGTACTCAAAAAAAGCAATTCCCCAGGAGATGGCAACCGCTATCAGCCAATGACGGGTACGCAGATTCTTCAAATGGGCGTACCAGGCAAAGGTCATGAAGATATTGGAGATAACCAGCAATACAATCGTGCGCATGACGACAGGTTACAGCGCCGGATTGTCGGCCTGTTCCAGATAACGTCCCAGTGATTGCACATGCTGCTCGTCGTTGGTCATCATCGCCTTGAACAGGTCGTTGATCCGTTGATCAACATAAATGGCCGCCGTATCCATATGAAACTTGGCCAGTTTTTCCTCCAGATCAATGGCGAACCTGAGTGACGCCCGCCAACCGGGCGGATTTTGACTTATTTTTTCCGTCAAACGGGAGATGGTATCGCTGACCTGCTTAACTTCTGCTCCGTCAACCAGCATCAGAAGTTCGGTAGAACGTGCCAGACGTGCGGCAAATTGGAATTGCTGCATGTGGTTTTCTTCCTCGCTAGCTGTCTTGCTCCACAGAGCGGACAACTCGGGAATTTCTTTGGATTGCTCGGCAAACAGATAGTACAGCTGCGCCACCTTGCTCTCCAATGCTGCGCACGAATTGAACAATTCCTGAATATCCATCGCCATAGCCGGTTTTCTCTCTCAGTGGTTATTCCTGCACCCAACCATTTTCCAGACAATACTGTTCCAGCAGCTCTACCGCCTGCTCATATTCATCATCGCTGATCTTACGATCCATCCCGGCCAGGCCATGGGCCCGATGGGCCGGAAAATACTGGTTCATCATGGCGATGTGAGTTGCAGCTCCCAGATGTTCGGCAATCCATTGCAAGGTTGCGCCTGACCCAGCCCGCCCTTCGGGGAGCACCAGGTGACGAATAATCATCCCCCCCGTGGCAATGCCGTTGTCATCCAGCACCAGATCCCCCACCTGACGCTTCATCTCCATTACAGCTGCCCGGTCAAAACGGCAATATGCGGGGGCAGAGGAGAGTTCCAGCGCCTGGCGATCATCACTGTATTTCATGTCAGGGAGATAGATACTCACCACCCCTTCCAGCAGCTGCAACGCGTCGACCTTTTCATAGCCGCTGGAATTCCAGAGCAGTGGCAGCTGAAACCCGGCCGGAATCACCAGCCAGAGCGCCGCCAGAATCTGGGGGAGAAAATGGGTCGGCGTAACAAAATTGATGTTATGCACCCCCTGTTTCTGCAACTTGAGCATCCTGGCAGCCAGTTCCCGTGTCGTGATTTCCTTGCCGTTCCCCAGCTGACTGATCGGAAAGTTCTGGCAAAAAACGCATTTCAGAGAACAGCCGGAGAGGAAGATCGTGCCGGAACCATTGCTACCCGAGATAGGGGGTTCTTCACCGCGATGGATCGCGGCAGAGGCTACCCTGGGACGCAACCCGGCGCCGCAGACTCCCCGTTCCCCCTTGATGCGGTTGACACCACAGTCGTGGGGACAGAGATCACAGGCTGCCAGCCGCCGGTACGCCTCACGAACACGTTGCAGCAATTCGCCCGATGCATGGAGAGCCGTGTACCTCATCGGATCAGAGCGAGCGCTGCTGCTCCATCAGATCCACAAAACGCTGAAACAGATACTGGGAATCATGGGGACCAGGAGATGCTTCCGGATGATGTTGGACCGAGAACACCGGCAACTGCTTGTGGCAGATCCCTTCCACGGTCTGGTCATTCAGGTTTACATGTCCCAGACAGGCTGCATCTCCCAGAGAAGCAAGGTCGACCGCAAAGCCATGGTTCTGTGAGGTGATCTCAACCTTGCGGTTCTGCATGTCCATTACCGGCAGGTTGGAGCCATGGTTGCCAAAGGGGAGTTTGACCGTCTTGCCACCCAGCGCCAGGCCGAGCAACTGGTGCCCGAGGCAGATGCCGAAAATCGGCTTCTTTCCCACCAGCTTGGCGATTTCCTGCTGTACTGACTGCAACGGTTCCGGGTCACCAGGGCCATTGGAAAGAAAAATTCCGTCAGGGTTCAACGCCAGAGCTTCTTCGGCTGAAAAGCTGGCCGGTACCACCGTCACATCGCACCCGGCATCAACCAGGCAGCGCAGGATATTGTACTTGATACCGAAATCATAGGCCACCACCTTGTATTTCAGGCTGGCCGGATCGACCTGGGGATACCCGCTTTCCAGATCCCACACCCCTTCGGTCCAATGGTACGGTTTGTCACAGGAAACGCCGCTGGCAAGATCGAGCCCGGTCATGCTGGGGATCGCCTTGGCCTTGGCCACCAGGGAAGCGTGGTCCGGATCCGTGGTGGAAATGATGCCGTTCTGGGCCCCCTTGTCGCGCAGATGACGGGTCAAGGCCCGGGTATCGATCCCCTGAATGCCGACCACACCGTTTTCCTTCAGGTAGGCGTCCAGGCTCATGCTGCTGCGCCAGTTGGAGTAACAGTCCAGGTATTCCTTGACGATAAAACCGGAGAGGAACAGACCGCGACTCTCGATATCTTCCGGATTAATGCCGGTATTGCCGATCTGCGGGTAGGTCATGGTCACCATCTGCCCCCGGTAGGAGGGGTCGGTCAAAACTTCCTGGTAGCCGGACATGGCGGTGTTGAATACTACCTCGCCCCGTGATTCACCGGTGGCGCCAAACGATTTTCCTTCAAAGATGCGCCCATCGGCGAGCGCAAGGATTGCTTTCATGTAGGTTGCTCCAATTTCGTAGATAGTTGGTTATGCAGAATAGACGACCGTGCCGGCCAGAATGGTACAGGCCGCAGCACCCTGCATGGTTTGTCCGAGCCAGGGGGAGTTTTTGGACTTGCTGGCCAGCTTGTCAGCCACCACCGTCCATTGGGCAGCCGGATCAATCACGGTGATGTCGGCAATGGCGCCGGCGGCGAGGGTACCACGATTCAAACCAAGGATTGTTGAGGGGTTACATGACATCTTCTCGATCAATTGTTCAACGGTCAGCACCCCTTGATCCACCAGTTGCAATGACAACGGCAAGGAGGTTTCCAGACCGATAATACCGTTCATGGCCGCATTGAACTCCACCTCTTTCTCATCCGCGTGGTGGGGGGCGTGGTCGGTGGCGATGCAGTCAATCGTGCCATCCCGCAGACCTTCCTTGATGGCAGCCACATCGTCCGCTTCGCGCAGCGGCGGGTTCATCTTGGCGTTGGTATTGTAACCGCGCACGGCGTCATCGGTCAGGGTGAAGTAATGGGGCGCCGTCTCGCAGGTAACCTTGACGCCGCGCGCCTTTGCTTCACGGATGATGCGCACCGACCCCTTGGTGGAAACATGGGCGATGTGGATCGCTGAACCGGTATATTCGGCCAGCATGATTTCCCGGGCCGTGGCAATATCCTCGGCCACGCGGGGAATCCCCTTCAGCCCCAACTCGGTGGAGGTGAAACCTTCGTTCATGGTCCCCTCTCCTACCAGCGACAGCTCTTCGGCATGGGAAATCACCATGATGCCGATGCCGCCGGCATATTCCAGCACCCTCCGCATCAACTCCGAATTTTCAACCGGCTTCCCGTCATCCGAGACCGCCACACATCCCGATTCCTTCAACTCACCCATTTCGGACATGCGCTCGCCAGCCATGCCATAGGTAATGGCGCCAACCGGGAAGACATTGCAGCTCCCCTCGTTTTTGGCCTTGTTGATGATGTAACTGGCAACCGCCTTGTTATCGATGCACGGCTTGGTGTTCGGCATGCAGCAGATGGAGGTGAAACCGCCAGCCACCGCCGCCCGGGTGCCGGAGATGATATCTTCCTTGTACTCCAGGCCGGGATCGCGCAGATGAACGTGCATGTCAATCAAACCCGGCACAACGTACTTAGCGCTGGCATCGACGGTTGTGGCTCCAGCCGGAGCGGTCAGACCACTGCCGATCTCCTTGATGATTCCACCGGACACCAGAACATCGCACACCTGATCAAGCTTCTGGCTCGGATCGATCACCCGGCCATTTTTTATCAGCAAATCCATATAAGTCACCTCGTAGATGAAGTTTGAATTGAAAAAAACATTTGCCACAGAGTACACAGAGAAAGAACAGAGTAAAATAAAACCGTTAAACACTTTATGAACTTAACCTGTTTGGTGATAGTACTCTCGGTGAACACCCGTAGCATAACCTGCTGTGTTTAAAGCCTTATTCCAGTTCACCGCCGCAGACGTGGTACAACATCGACATCCTGACCGCCACACCGTTTTCCACCTGTTTCAGGATCCACGACTGGTCGCCATCCACCACGGCCGATGACATTTCTACGCCGCGATTGATCGGACCGGGATGCATGATCATGGCATCCGGTTTGGCCAGCTTGACATTCTCCGGATTCAGACCGAAGTAGCGGGAATATTCGCGGGCATTCGGCATCAGGGTTTTCCCCTGCCGTTCCTGCTGAATGCGGAGCATCATGACCACATCGGCATCCTGAATCGCTTCCTTCATGCTGCGGCAGACCGTCACATTCCCCAACCGCTCCACACCCGGCGGCATCATGGTGGGAGGTCCGGCCAGATAGACCGCCGATCCCATCTTGGTCAGCCCCTGGATATTGGAGCGGGCCACCCGGCTGTGGGTGATATCTCCCACGATGGCGACCTTGAGGCCATCCAGCCGCCCAAATTTGTCCTTCATGGTCAGCATGTCCAACAGCCCCTGGGAAGGGTGTTCATGGGCGCCGTCACCGGCATTGATGATCGAACAGTGGGGAAGGTACTTGGAAAGAAAATAATGGGAACCGGAGACAGCATGGCGCATGACAATGATATCCGGCTTCATGGCCAGCAGATTCAAGGCCGTATCGGAGAGTGTCTCCCCCTTGGTGGCGGAACTGGACGAAGGGGTAATATTGACCGTGTCAGCCGACAGGCGTTTCCCCGCAATTTCAAACGATGTGCGGGTGCGGGTCGATGCCTCGTAGAACAGATTGATAATGGTTTTACCGCGCAAGGTCGGTACCTTCTTGATGTCACGACTGTTGATCTCGCGCATGCTCTCGGCTGTCGAAAGGAGCAGCTCAAGCTCCTCTTTGGTCAGGTCACGCAACGCAATAATATCTTTATGCCTAAACTCCGCCATCTCGCCCTCCCCGGTCTATTTTTCCAGTACAACCTCAAGCGGTTGATTATTCGTATCAAACAGCACGGCCACATTTTCCTTGAGACTGGTCGGCACATTACGTCCGACAAAATCAGCCCGGATCGGCAGTTCACGGTGTCCGCGATCGATCAGCACCGCCAGCTGGATGCAGGCCGGACGGCCATAATCCATCATGGCATCCATGGCAGCCCTGATGGTGCGGCCGGTATAGAGCACATCATCCACCAGCACCACCTTCTTTCCTTCCAGGGAAAGCGGTATCTCGGTTTTCCCGACCGCCTGGTGCGGGAGCTGACCACTCATGTCATCACGATAGAGGGTGATATCGACCGCTCCGATCGGAACATCCACCCCTTCGATCACCTTGATGATCGCGCCAATTTCCTCTGCCAGAAAGGCGCCACCGGAGCGGATACCGATCAGCACCACTTCCGCGACCCCTTTGTTGCGTTCGAGAATTTCATGGGCAATGCGGGTCAGAGCCCGTTTCACTCCGGAACCATCCAATATCACGGTTGTTTCAGCAGACATGGCGCACCTCGCAGACAAAAAAAAGCCTCACCGTGGCCGCACGGCAAGACTCTTCGGTATGAAATAGTTGGGTATTCATTGGCTGCACCTTTGCCGGTCTCTCGTACCAGATTAAAAGGTAAATTATTTGTGCCGCAGACAGTATCATCCATGGCTGTTCAGGTCAAGCCCGATTATTAACGTGTCAGGAAAAACGCTTGCGGGCAACCTCAAACAACGCAATACCACCGGCCACCGCCGCATTCAACGAGCCGACCCCGCCGTACTGGGGGATCGACATCAACACATCGCACTGTTTACGCACCAGAGGACGGATGCCATCTCCTTCGCTGCCGATCACCAGGGCAACACTGCCGCTGGCATTGATCGAATAGATCGAGGAACCGGCTTCACCGGCCAGGCCATGAATCCAGTAGCCGACGCTTTTCAACTGTTCCAGGGTCTGGACAATATTGGTAACCCGGGCGATCCGAATGGTTTCCACCGCACCGGCCGAGACCTTTTCAACCGTCGGGGTAATGCCGCAGGCACGGTCCTTGGGGAGTACCACCCCGGTTGCACCGGCACAGGCCGCCGAACGGATTAGCGCCCCCAGATTATGGGGATCCTGAATCCCATCCAGTACCAGCAGAAATCCGTCCCCTTCCATGGCGAGCAGATCATCGATTTCACAGTACGGGAACGGGGCGACCAGCAACGCCACTCCCTGGTGATGGGACGAGCCGCACAAACGGGTCAGCGCTTCCTTTTCACGCCGGTGGACCGGAATTCCCCGCTCATGTGCTTTTTTCAGGATCGATTCCAGGCGGTGATCGGTGGCCGACACCTGCACCAACAGTTCAAAAACTTCCCGATCACCAGCCAGCGCTTCCTTGACCGGATTAACGCCACATACCAGATTATCACTATTCATCAGAGACCTTTCACGATTTCATCTACAATCAGACCGGCCGCCTTCACCGGATCATCCGCCTTGGCAATCGGACGCCCGATCACCAGATAGTCGGCCCCGGCAGCCACGGCATCGGCCGGCGACATGACCCGTTTCTGGTCATCCTGGGAGGCGAAGGAGGGGCGAACTCCCGGGGTGACGATCAGGAAGTCGTTACCGCAGGCCTGACGGATCAGACCGATTTCCAGCGGCGATGCCACCACCCCGTCCATACCGGAATCCTGGGCCAATTTTGCCAGACGCACCACCATCTCTTCCACCGGATGTTCGATCCCCACTTCACGCAAGGTTGCCGCCGTGGAGGAAGTCAGAATCGTCACTGCCAGCAGCTTGGGGCGCTGCTCGCCACACTCTTTGTGAACTGCCTGAACAGCGGTTTCCATCATCTCGCGACCACCCAGGGCGTGCAGGTTGGCCAGTTGTACCCCCAGACGCGATGCTTCCACCATCGCCTTGGCAACAGTATTGGGGATGTCATGATACTTGAGATCGAGAAACACTGATCCGCCGCGCTTCTGCACCGCCGTGACCGCCTCTCTCCCGCAGGCGGTAAACAGTTCCTTGCCGATCTTGAACATCCCGACCTGATCGGACAACAGCGCGGCATAACGATCGATATCCTGGATGCCATGCACATCAAGGGCAAATATGATTTTTTTACGGGCTTCTTCAGCTGTCATTTAACGCTCCCAGACCTCTTTTTTATCCTTCCCCAGATAGGCACGCTTAACCTCGGCATTTTCCATCAACTCGGCCGCCGCCCCTTCCAGCACGACCTTGCCGGTTTCCAGCACATAGCCGCGATCAGCCAGCGCCAGGGCCGCCTTGGCATTCTGTTCCACCAGCAGCACCGTGGTGCCGCTTGCGGAGCGGAGCTGTTCCAGTACCCGGAAAATCTCCTGTACCACCAGCGGCGCCAACCCCATGGAAGGCTCGTCCAGCAGCAGCAGACGCGGCTTGGCCATCAAGGCCCGGCCAATCGCCAGCATCTGTTGTTCGCCGCCCGACATGGTTCCGGCCAGCTGTTTACGACGTTCCTCCAGCCGGGGAAACAGCTGGAAAACCCACTCGCGATCCTTATGGATAGACGCCTTGCTCTCCCTGGCCCGATAACGCAGATAGGCTCCCAGCTCCAGGTTATCCTCCACCGAGAGCGGCTTGAATACCTGGCGCCCTTCCGGGACCTGTGAAACTCCGCGTTTGACGATGTGATCAGGTGAGAGGGAGATGATCTCCCCCTTATCAAACAGCACACTTCCCGAGGCAGCCGGGGTGACACCGGAAATGGTATTGAGAATCGTGGTTTTCCCCGCGCCGTTGGCGCCGATCAGGGTAACGATTTCCCCCTCATCCAGGTGGAGCGAGACGTTTTTCAGCGCATGGACCTTGCCATAAAAAGTGTTGATGTTTGTAAGACGTAACATTGCCCGACCCGCAATTTAATGTTTTGACTTGAGCTGTTCTTTTGCTATCGTGCCGCAAAATTGAAAAGGGGAATTTACATGAACCGGCATAAAATTGAAACCAAAATCATGAGCCCGCTGATCGGCAGTACGATACCATTACCGAGCTACGCCACTGTCGGTTCGGCTGCTCTCGATCTGCGGGCCTGCATCGCAACGCCACTGATACTGCCCCCCCATGAAACCATCATGGTGCCGAGCGGCATTGCCATCAGCATCCACGATCCCGGTCTGGTTGCCATTCTGGCGCCCCGTTCCGGTCTCGGCATCAAGCATGGCATCGTACTGGCCAACACCATCGGGGTGATCGATTCCGATTACCAGGGGGAGATCCAGATCGGGCTTTTCAACCGCAGCAACACTCCCTACACCATCGAACCGGGAGAGCGGATCTGTCAGATGTTGTTCATGCCGGTGGTTCAGGCGGAGTTGGTGATGGTTGAGCAATTCAGTCAGGAGAGCCAGCGGGGAAGTGGCGGTTTCGGTCACACTGGCCGGGGATAAGGGTAGCTAAACATTTACATAACAGTTAGTTGAATCCATTTCAGGCGGGAAGCAAGGCAGAAATATTTGGGGTCTGTTTTCGACATTTACTTTATTTGTCGGATAGTTACAGCAAAATTCCCGCATGCGGGAATTTTGGGTTTGCAGGGTCGGCGGTGAGTCGGATTTGCTTTTGAATGTGACAACGTAGATCTAAAAATCCAGCGGGCTTTTCGGCTCTTTCATCGTTCGTACCGGTACGCAGTGAGTGTAGATCATTGTCGTCTTCAGACTGGCGTGGCCAAGCAGCGTCTGAATGGTGCGGATATCGTAATTGGCCTGCAAAAGATGGGTAGCGAAGGAGTGGCGGAAGGTGTGGGCGGTGACTTTCTTGGTGATTTTTGCCTTGCGGACGGCATGGAAGAGCGCACCTTGTAGCTGGGATTCATGAAGGTGGTAACGGCGTCTCTGGCCGGTTTCCTCTACTACGGTCAACGACTGCTGCGGAAAAACCCACTGGTACATGAACTCTTTCGGCGCCTTGGGATATTTTTTTTCAATCTCGTCATCCAGAAACACCCCGTCATATCCTGCCGCCAGATCCTGTTCATGCAGCTTACTCACCTTTTCAATCTGAGCCTTCAGTTCCTGTGTGATTGTCTCAGGAATCGGCACCGTTCGATCCTTTTTCCCCTTGCCATGCACCAGCAGTTTGCCGCCATCAAAATTGAAGTCGCTCACCCGGATTTGCAGACATTCAAATAGCCGCAATCCACAACCAAACAGCACTTTTACAATGAGGTTGTACGAGTAGTAGAGCTGTTTCAGGATAGCGTCAATTTCCGACATCGAAAGCACCATCGGAATATACAGCGACTTCTTTGCCCTCGGCACGTCTTTGAGAACGCCGAATTCCCGTTTCAAGGCATGGCGAAAGAGAAACAGAAGTGAATTAAAGGCCTGGTTTTGAGTTGTTGCGGCGACCTTGCACTTTACCGCCAGATAGGTCAGATATTCCTTTACGTCGGCGGTTGACAACTCCTGTGGCAGTTTGTTCTTCAGGAATCGCTGAAACTGGCGCGACCAGTGTGCGTAGGTCTTCAACGTCTTGCGGGAATAGTGGCGAACTTTTATCTCATCGGCCAGAACAACCAGCAAAGCATCCCATTCAAGTGAATCAGACTTGTCTTCGTATCCTGCTACAGAGTATTGGGATTGTCGCTGACTGAAAGTTGGATACCTTACAGCTGATGCTGGTAATTCCGGTGCAGTATTTTCCTGCGTTGACGGTGTTGCAGGACGTGGCTGTTGGGATGCCCGTTGAACAGAATTGTCTTGTGGTGTCTCATGTCTTTGCATCTCAAAATAAAGCGAAACTGCATGCGCAGCCTGTTTCAACTGTTCATTGGTTTGTTTCTTTTCTGCCAACTTCATCAAAAAAAGCTGTTTACGTTCTGACCTATCCCCGGTAGTCACATGCTTGACGCAGAAATCGAGATAATAGCGTAGCCACTTCTTATAATTGGCGTAGAGAGAAGAAGGTATTTCCCGTTTATTGAGGGCTACTTCATATTGGACAAAAACTGAATGCGGAATCTGAATCATAAGATGCCCACCTTTAATGAAAGTCAAAATATGTCAAAGACATAAGTATGAATATTCTCAGACCACAAATGTAGAAACAAGTAGTTTTTTAATTGGTTGAGACAAAAGCGCATGATATATTCCCACCACTTTATATGGAAACGACTTACTACTGATCGGAACAAAGAATGATCACACGTCTTAAGCTGAAACCGGGCCAAAAAGGAACCAAAGCCCTGGTCGAGAAATATGGTGACGACCTTGTCTGTGTTCGCTACAGGTATGACGATGCAAGCCACACTCGGATAAAGACGGTGGAACTTATTGTAGAAAAGAAAGAATTGTCACCTGTGCTAGATGAGAAAGAGGACGATACTCTTGTACCAGTTCAGATTGCATTTAGGGAAACAGCACTGAAGGAAATGGCCAAGAACTTGGGTGGCCGATGGGATCCTGAAGTAAGGTTATGGTACATCCTGTTCAAGAGAATCAAAGGCACTGATTTGGAAAAGCATA
>Ga0062383_10000126_pt1 | contig 19452 bp, 20 predicted proteins | sample DOMMetBare3Fresh_FD_59508 | JGI IMG/M metagenome (GOLD analysis project Ga0062383, IMG submission 59508) | Wetland sediment microbial communities from St. Louis River estuary, USA, under dissolved organic matter induced mercury methylation -... | ecosystem: Environmental > Aquatic > Freshwater... | reverse complement strand
GGTAAGGCAGAGGTCTGCAAAACCTTTATTCAGCGGTTCAAATCCGCTCGCCGCCTCCAAAAACATCAAGGACTTAGGGTTAATCACCCAGGTCCTTTTTTATTTCGTGCTTTTTATATTGGTTTTTGCTATCAATCTTCTCAAGAATAAATACATACGTGGTTAATTGTAAGATCTACGCAGCAAGAACCTACTCACAACTCCACTTTTCCTATGTTGCAGTCGTGCTTCATCGGATCTCACACCACTCATACCACAAACATTATTTATTCCGTATTACAAATAATCCCTGGTTATCTACTCTATGTCGTTATCAGATAATATAGCTATCACTGTTGATGTTGAAGACTGGTACCACATTTGCGGCCTTGAGCAGCAAGCTGTTGTTTCACATCAAATACATAGAGTAACGAGCAATATTATAAAGATCTTGGGGATGCTAGAGGATCATCAGCGTAGAGCAACATTTTTCATGCTAGGCTCAGTTGCTGAACTTGAGCCTGACCTTGCGCCGATGATAGCCTCCAAAGGGCATGAAATTGCATCACATGGTTATTCTCATACGCTTCTGACTGATATGAATCCAAGTGTTTTCCGCGATGAACTGATGAGAACTGAAGAGATACTGACCAAGCAAGTGGGAGTACGGCCTGTCGGATTTCGCGCCCCCCAATGGTCTGTACCAAGAGATTCAACATGGATGGACGATATTTTGATTGAATGTGGTTATCTCTACGATTCCAGCCGCAATCCGCTACCGTTTGTCGGTGATTCATCTTTACCTTTGCACCCTTATATCATCAAGTCATCGCGAGGCATGCTGCTGGAGATTCCGCCAATGGTAACACCCACCATATTCGGGAATTTCCCCACAGGAGGTGGCTGGGGATTTCGTTTTTTCCCCAAAATGATGATCGATGCAACTGTAAGGAAATACCAGAATGCAAAAGCCCCTGCGGTATTCTATATTCATCCGCGCGAGCTCGACCCGGATGGCCCGCGCCTGAAACTATCTCCGTTAAAAAGCTTTGTTTCGTACGGCACCCGAAAGAATGCCATGCCTCGGCTATCAACACTTTTAAAACGATTTAGTAGTACAACTCTTTCGGAGATTGCATCTTCATGGCAACCTTTATCCTGATACCTGCATACAATGCGGCTGCTACACTGCCAGGTGTTCTGACAGAAGTGGTTTCCCAAACATTTCCGATTATAGTCGTTAATGACGGATCTGATGATGCTACAGAAAATGTTGCAGCCGGTTTTCCAGTTACGCTTTTGTCTCATTCAGCAAACCGAGGCAAAGGAGCAGCCTTATCTACAGGCTTTACATGGGCTCTTGAGCAGAACTGTACGGGAATTGTTACCCTAGACGCAGATGGTCAACACGATCCGACTGCAATTGCAATGCTGGCGAACGCAGCTATCGACGGAAAATACGGAATTCTGATAGCTTCACGTTTTTCACAATTTGACCAGATGGCAGGGCTTCGTAAAATATGGAATCGTTTTGGCGTCTGGTGTATGCGTAAACGCACCGGCTTCGAAATAAGTGACAGCCAATCGGGGTTTCGCTACTATGATGCCTCCCTGTTGCGGGGAGTTGCGCTAAAAAAGAATGGTTACGACCTTGAAATGGAAATACTGATGAAGGCTTGGAGAACCGGTTTCAGCATCGGTTCGATACCTGTACCGGCTCGTGTGGCGGATGGTAGACCAACAAGTCATTACCGACCGGTGCGCGATACATGGAACATCTGCATGACGTTTCTTCGCTATATGTGAACAGTAATATTACGTAAGGATACAAAATGCTTCAATCCCTGAAGAACTATACTCGTGAGAAAGTTATATCCTATCTGCTTTCCATGGCGACCAGCGCCTCTGACGATACGTTAATCAAGATGACACATATCATGGAGCTGATACCCAAGAAAGACTACTACAAAAAGCGTATCAGCTGGATTAGGGAACTGATCCGGTCGAAGCATCCCAGCATAGAATTTCCCCGACGTATCCTGCGTGACCTGCATCCCAATCAACGTGACAAATGGATAACCAACCTTGCATTCAATCACCTGCTTTCCGGAACCAACAAACGAAAAGAATGGGCTGATGCAAACGGTTTTTATCCTCCATCCACCGTGGTAATTAGTCCGACCATGAAGTGTGACTTAAAATGTTATGGCTGTTATGCCGGTGATTACAACAGAGGTCTGGAACTTTCCCTTGATGAAATAGATTCCGTACTCAACCAGATGAAGGAAATGGGAGTTTACTTTGCCGTCATCTCCGGCGGTGAACCATTCTACATGCCAGGGATCTTCGATATCTTCCGCAAACACAGCGACATGGCCTTCCTGGTGTTTACTCATGGCGGCTTGATAGACGCCGCCATGGTAGAACGCCTGATTGAGGTCGGTAATGTCATGCCTTCTTTTTCAATGGAGGGGTACGAAAAGGAGACTGATGCGCGGCGAGGTACCGGACATTTCAAGAAGGTCATGGCTGCCATGGATATGCTGCGTGAGGCAGGACTTTCGTTTTGCGGTTCCTTTACTCATACCAGCAAAAACAGCGATATCATCACCAATGGTGATTTCATTGACATGCTACTCTCAAAAGGAATATTCGCCTTGTGGCTCTTTTCATACGTCCCGGTTGGAAGAGAGCCGGATCCGGCGCTGATGCCATCACCAGAGCAGCGAGATAACCTACGGCGCAGTGTGGCTGACTTCCGTGAGGAAAAGCCGATGCTGTTCATCGATTTCTGGAACGACGGCCCGATGATTTCCGGCTGCATCGCCGGTGGTCGCAAATATTTTCACATCAATGCCAACGGCGATATCGAGCCATGTGTGTTTTGCCATCTAGCAGTTGACAACATTCGTCGCACTACCATCAGGGAAGCGCTGAATTCATCATTTTTTAGAAAAATTCGTGAAAAACAGGGAGAGCACGAAAATCTGCTCCGACCCTGCATGTTAATCGACCATCCGGAAGTTGGGCGTGAGATGCTTGCTCATGACGGGGTATACGCCACACACGAAGGAGCTGACGAAATATTTAACGGCCTTGCAACTGCCATGGATGATTATGCTGCGGCTTACCGTGAGATTGCTGATTCAGCATGGGAAGATGATTTCAAGGAGCATCCGGCACGGCTGAAGAGATCCGGTCCTCCACAGTGAATATCCTCCTGATCAACCCACCTTCAAATAGTGTCTATAACACCTTTGGATTGAGCCTGCCTCCGATGGGATTATTGTACGTGGCAGCAAGCCTGGAACAAGCCGGTCATCATGTTGTGCTCCGCGATCTGGCGGCAGACGGGATTACAATCTCGGATGCAGACTTTAAAAACGCCGACGCGGTTGGGATCTCCAGCGATACTACACGTATTGATCGAGCCATGCACCTTGCCCGTCAGGCTGCCAGGCTCAATCGTCCAGTAATCATGGGTGGCCCTCATCCCCAGTTTGTACCGGAGGATGTTCTCGCAAGTGGCTGGGTAACAGCAATTGTGCGGGGTGAAGGGGAGATCATCTTTCCCGAATTGCTCGAGACACTACAAGCTCGCGGTGACACATCTCATGTTAAAGGGATTATCTACAAAGATGGCAGCCGGATAATCAGAACACCGGACTCAGTGCCGGTGGATGTAGAAACTCTTCCACTTCCTGCCCGGCATTTGGTTGATCTGCATCGCTACCGGGCCAGCATGTCAGGAAGAGCAATTACTCCGGTGGTCACAAGTCGGGGATGTCCCAGTGCCTGTCATTTCTGTTCCTCTTCAAGTTTTTTTGGGCGTGGCTGGCGTTATCGCAGTGCGGAATCGGTGCTGGCAGAACTGGATGAAGTGTATAACAACTACGGTTTTCGGGCTGTCGCGTTCATGGATGACAATTTCACCTTGCTGCCGGCTCGGGTGGAACAAATAGCCGACGGACTCATGGAACGGAGGTATGACCTGAAGTGGTGGAATTTCTCACGTGTTGATACAATAATGCGCAACCCCGGCATGGTTGCCAAAATGGCCGCCGCCGGTTCTAGCACCGTTTATCTGGGGATCGAAAGCGGCAGTAACGACACTCTGAACTCCCTTGGTAAAAACACCACTTCGTCTGATGTGGTCAAGGCGGTGGATATCCTGCGGCGCAGCGGCATAGAAACCTACGGAAGCTATATTATCGGGAATCTGAATGAGACCTCTGCAGATGTGCTCAAGACAATCGACCTGTCAATACAATTGGATACTAACATAGCCCAATTTTCAATTTTGACTCCCTATCCCGGGACTAAACTGTATGAACAGATCAAGGACAAGATTTTCTGTCGGCACTGGAAATTTTATGACGGCTTGCATCTGGTGTTTCATCACCCGCACATCAATCGCCATTACCTTCAAGTGCTTCTGGTCAAGGCATTTATAAAATTTTACCGTAGATCACGGAAAGCAAGCTCCGGTTTTGAACAAGCTGCCAAACGATATAAGCTCTCTTACAAAAATATTGTTTCGTGTATTTGGGAGCTTGTATTTGAATTCCATCTAAGGTCGTTGCGTTGACACTCTATAGTGGTATAAATTTATTACTTATCAAAATATTTACCATCATTGTGCCTCGATGGCTCCATGCGCCATTTGCAGCTGCATGGGGAGGGCTGTTTTATCTGATGCTGGCTGACAAACGGTGTGGAGTGAGGAAGAACCTTCAGGTTGTAACGGGGCAGCCATCAGTTGAAATGCTGGTCTTTTCTACCTTCTACACGTTTGCTCGCAACTGGTGTGATGTCATGCTGATGATGGAGATGACCGGCTCACGTCTTCAAGCGCTGATTGGTCGCCGCAGTTCACCGAAACCTCTTGATGACGCTCTCGCCGCAGGAAACGGAGCTCTACTGGTGTCCCCCCACTTGGGTAACTGGGAACTGGGAGGACTTGGTCTTGGTGATCTCAACTATAAAATTAACGTACTGACGTTCAAGGAACCGGATGAGAAAATAAACGAGTTGCGAGAACGTGTGCGTGGTGAACGAGGAATCGGATTTATTTATGTTGATCGTGATGACACTTCACCACTAGCAGCCATCGAAGCTGTCAATACGTTGCGTCGCAACGAAGTGCTCTGCCTGCTGGGCGACCGTGATGGGTCATCCAACACAGTTACGGTCAATTTTTTTGGCCGCCCGACACCGCTGCCGTCTGGGCCGGCCTACCTGGCTCTGGCCACTGGCGCACCACTGATTCCGGTTTTTGTCGTGTTGGACAAAGATGGCCGCTACGCCACTTTGATGGAAGAGCCGATATACCTTCATGGGAAACACGGTGCAAACAAGGATGCCATTCGCGATGGGATGCAGCAGCTTGCCGGAGTTTTTGAAAGCTATATAAAGCAGTATCCTGAGCAGTGGTATAATTTTTTTGATTTTTGGAGTATTTCTTAAAAATTAAATTTGGTTGGCAACTTACTTGTTTGGTCAGGCAAATCATTATATTTGAGGGGGGATGTTATGCGACGCAATGTATCGTTTTTTTTAGTTTTATCCTTAGTTGTGCTTTTAAATGCTTGTGTTTCAATCAATCGAAACAATTTGCTTGAGAAAGAGGTACCAGTTGAATTCAATGATATTTCCTCTAACATTGTTGTCACCAGCCACTTGGATAAACCGGGGTACGTCGCTGGCTTGAGAAAAAAAGTCATTGAATCTACTAAACTCAGATTAAAAGACATGGGAATACAAGTTGCTGAACAAACTCAAAACGCTGCAAAATTAACGTATGATATTAAATCAGTAACCACGACCAGTAAGAATGAATACGACTACAAAGGTAGTTATGAAATAAAGTATGTAGTAACTTTTGAAACTTCGGATGGAAAATTAATTTTTAATGACAGCGACGAAAAAGAAGATAGCAATATGGATGATGTGGTTAAAAGCATTTCAAAACGAGTGGCAAGGTCAATATACAATAGCTACCGTGACAATACGGCAAAATAAACAATAAGTTATAGGCAATCAAACGTTCACACCTAAGAGGTTTACATGTCAGAAGAACTAATTCTAAAAATAAAACAAATGATTATTGGCAGCTTGCGTATCGAAGAAATGTCACCAGATGAAATCGACACCGATGCTCCGCTGTTCGGTGAAGGGCTCGGGTTGGACTCCATTGATGCCTTGCAACTGGTGGTGGCCATGGAAAAGGAATTTGGCGTATCGGTGCCTGACGCCGCAACCGGCACAAAGGTTTTCGCATCGGTGCGTAGCATGGCAAAATATGTTGCTGAAAACGGCAAGTGACGTTACACCGGCTCTATGGGGTTCATGATAACACTTATCAACGTATCGCAGCACCTCAATGGGATCAATGATCAACTCTGCCAGTACATATCAGAGAGACTTGACTCAATTAGCGTTGATTATCGATATATCAAGACACGGGATTTAAACATAGCTTTCTGCAACAATTGCAGATTGTGTATGAAATCCCCTGGCAATGACATGGGAACATGTCATATCAATGATGATATGCCTTCTCTTATAGACAGCATGCTTAACTCTGATGTCTTGATACTGTCAGCACCCGTAAATTGTTACGATCTCCCTTCGATCATAAGGATACTCCTGGAGAGGATGAGTGTATTCTGCTACTGGAGCGATGAAATGCGTGCGCCAAAAGTACGAGACACCGGCAGGGATATTAAAGGTGTGCTGATTACTACCAGCGCTCTTCCGGGAGTAATGGTTCCGATTCTGACAAAGGTCAAAAGAACATATAAGCTTTTTGCCAAACCTTTAAAAATTAAAAAAACGGACTATTACCACATTGGTTTCAAGGGGAGAAAGCAGGATATTACATTCAATGACAATGATCGTAACGTCGTACATACAATAATTTCAAAACTTATCAAAACAAAGAAGGGCGTGGCATGAAAATCATTTTTATCTCGCCCGGCTGGGAAAAAGGGCGACTCTGGGGGGAACTGGCCTTCAAATTTCCAACACTCTCACTCGCATCGATTGCAGCGGTGACACCTCCTGAATGGGAAACATCTCTACTTGATGACAATTTTGAACAGATCGATTACGCAACGGATGCCAACATCATTGCATTGACCGGCATGACCCCGCAGGCGCCGCGAGCCTACGCCATTGCCGATGAATTCCGCCGCCGTGGCAAGATCGTCGTGATGGGCGGTTTTCATGCCAGTAATCTACCGGATGAGGCGCTAACCCATGTTGATGCCGTAGTAATCGGGGAGGGTGAATATGCCTGGCCCCAACTATTGAGCGATTATCTTCAGGGAAAACTTCAGCAGCGTTACCGTTCCTGTTCACAGGTACCAATGGAAAGTATTCCGATTGCCCGACGCAGTTTATTCAAAGGGAAGCGTTATCTTCTGACCAACACCATCCAGACTACCCGCGGCTGTCCTTTCAATTGTGAATTTTGCTCAGTAACCGCCTTTTACGGACGGAAGTACCGGAAACGTCCGATTGACAATATCCTTGCCGAACTGACGGAGCTCCGCAAAGCAAATTCATTTCTCTTTTTTGTGGATGACAATATTGTCGCCGACCGGAAATATGCCCTGGAACTTTTTGCAGGCATGAAGGGAATGGATTTCAAATGGCTTTCTCACTCTCCGATTGATTTTGCCGGTGATCGGGAGTTGATGAAGGCAGCTGGAGAATCAGGGTGCGTCGGTATGTTTGTCGGCTTTGAATCGCTCAATCAACAATCGCTTGCTGCTATGGGCAAGGTTACGAACAGAGCATCCTCGTTTCTTGATGACGCCAAAGCGTTTCGAGACAATGGAATCGGCATCCTTGGTTCATTTGTGCTCGGCTATGATGGCGACACACCTGCCATCTTTGAACAGGTGCTTCAGTTCTGTGAACAGGCACGCCTGGAGGCTGCTATCTTCCCGATCCTGACCCCGTATCCGGGTACAACGGTCAGACAACGACTTGAGGCCGAAGGACGGATCATTTCAAGCGATTGGCGCGATTACGACATGGAACATGTCACCTTCCAGCCGAAAGGGATGACGACAGAACAGCTCAAACAGGGGTACGATTGGCTGTGCAGTTCATTCTATTCCTTTTCATCAATGTATAACCGCATATTCAAACTGCACCGTTCAGTACAGGTTTTTGCCCCCATGAATATCGGCTTCAGAGCTGCAATCAAGCGTAAGCAAGCCTCATCTCGGGGAGCAATGTGATTTGTTATATGTTTCCGGGGCAACCGGTGTTGTGGAACATTCCACCTCTGAATGACGATTCATTTCGTAGAATCGCTGAAACCTGCTTTTCAATGACCGGCTTTGACCCCCTAACCGGGAGTGCCAATAACCGGGCCTTAACTGAAAGTGTAAAGCTGCAATTGTTCGGAGTTTGCTGTAGTCTTTGGAAGAATGAACAACTCACTTCAGGTAATGCCCCCCCTGATCTGCTGGCAGAGCACAGCATGGGAATCTATGCGGCTTTGGCAGCAAGTGGTGTGCTATCAGCAAATGAGGCTCTCGAAATAACATTTCGGGGCGGCACACTAATGGCAGAAACATTTGGAAGCGACAAGTACGCACTGGGATGTATTATAGGACTGACGATCCTGCAGGTACAAAGCATCGCACTCAATAATGGTGTATATGTGGCAAATTACAACACATCACGCCATGTCATGCTGGCAGGGGCCGGTTCAGGTATCGAGTCTGCAAAGATAGAGGCTGAGGCAGCAGGCGCTTTTTCTGCCAGCCTGTTTCATGCCGACGCTCCGCTTCACACCCCCTTGATGAATAACATCACAGCCGATTTGCGGACCATATTGGCTGATTACCATTGTAATGAGCCGTCAATCCCGCTGATGGGACATATCGACCAACAGTTACTAACAGCTGCTACAATCCCGGAATTTATCTGTTCAGAGCTCAGTATGCCGGTCTACTGGGAAAAAACATACCATGCGCTACGCAAACGTGGCGTTGCACGGTTTGTCGAGGTTGGCTCCGGGCTATCTCTTACAAAATTCAACCGTTGGATCGACAGCGAAACATGAGATATCATCAATCAAAAATAAGCGTACGATTTAACGAAGTAGATGTCTATCAGGTTGCCTGGCATGGTCACTATGTGGCATGGATGGAGATTGGCAGAGGTGCCATGACTAAGCAGTTCGGTCTTGATGCCTTCCAGTTGTCCGCATTGGGATATCTCGGCCCAGTCGTATCTCTGGAAGTAAAATACCTGCATCCGGCACGCTATAATGATGAACTGACCATTACTACACGCCTGAAACATACGGAAACAGCCACACTGGTATTCGAAAGTATCATCAGTGATTCTACGGGGAAAAAACTTGCCTGCGGACGTACTACTCATGCATTGACTGATATGAATGGAGTACTGCAGTTTCAGATGCCACAGCCGATTACTGAACGGGTTCAACACATGGTTGAGTGGCTGGAGTCGGCATGAGGATTATGCTGATATCAGCTAATCGCGAACGATCGCCCTATCCGGTGTTTCCAATCGGACTCGCGTATCTGGCCGGGCCGTTGCGCAAAGCCGGTCACGAGTTGTCAGTCCTTGATCTTTGTTTTGAGCCACAGCCAGAAGAAGCACTCGCCAGGCATCTTGCCGATTTCACCCCCCAATTAGTTGCCATTTCTCTTCGCAATCTTGATAACGTCACATGGCCTGCAAGCCGCTCCTATCTGGAAAACGTCCGAAGCATTATTTCCGCGTGTCGTTCACTGGTTCGTACTGTGGTCGGGGGTTCTGGATTCTCACTCATGCCACGGACTGTTTTTGATTTTTTGGGTGCTGATTACGGTATTATCGGTGAGGGTGAAGAGATCATGCCGATTCTGGCAAAACGCCTTGAACGAAATGATGACATATCCGATCTACCGGGTGTTCTACAACGTGGGAGAGAAGACTACGTTCCTCCGTTTCCTGTTAAACATATCGGAACACCGGATCGTACACTCTTTGATGTGTCCCGCTATCAGCGTGACGGAGGCATGACAAACGTCCAGACCAAACGCGGATGCCCTTTCACCTGTATTTACTGCACCTACCCCCTGCTTGAAGGGCGCACCATGAGGCTCCGCCCTGTAGCAGAAGTTATTGAAGAGCTACAAGGGCTCGTCAGCCAAGGGGGCAACTACATCTATTTTGTGGATGACATTTTTAATTATCCCATGTCATACGCCAGCGAACTGTGTCGGGCAATGTCAAAAGAGACATTGCCGCTGAACTGGTCCGCCTTTATCAATCCTGCCCATATATCTTCAGAACTGCTCGACGAGATGCTGACAGCCGGCTGTGATGCCATAGAATTCGGTACAGAGTCCGGTTCTCCCGCCATGCTGAAAAATCTCGGCAAGTCATTTACCGTCGATGATGTACGCTCTGCTTCACTCCTCTGCCGGGAGCGTGGCGTCGATTTTGCCCACTACATACTGTTTGGCGGGCCCGGTGAAACCAAAGAAACCGTGCTTGAAACGTATGCCCTCATGGATGAACTTGAACCGACGGCAGTGATTGCCATGACCGGTATCCGTATTTTTCCTGGGACATCGTTGTATCAGACTTCTCTGAATGAGGGGATCATATCCACCGATACCAATCTGCTGGAGCCGGTTTTCTATATTTCACCCGATGTCCGGGAAATACTTGCTGAACTGGTTACAGCCGAGGCGATGAATCGTCGTAACTGGGTGGCGCCTGGTTTGGAAGTAAATATTAGCGACTCCATGCTAGATGCTCTGCGCATGTTCCCGGTCAAGGGGCCGCTCTGGAAGTTGATCAAGAGAGCAGGTAAAAGTCATTTTAGGCCGTTAAATTAATGTGGTCGTCAGATAAATTAAAACTTAAATTTAAAAGCATCCTGGCTCTTAATGAGCACCCAGCTCGTATTTCGGCCGGTTTCGCCGTGGGTGTTTTTATCAGTTTCACTCCACCTGTCCCCGGTGTTCACACGGTTGTTGCTCTTGCGTTGGCATTCATGTTTCGCCTCAACAAATTGACCTGTATCAGCGGTTCTTTGGTTAATTCACCTCTTACAGTCGCTCCATCCATGATCCTGGCATATAAATTGGGCGCTTCAATTCTCGGTACCCAGCAAAGCACCCTGAACTTTCAAAAACTCGACTGGCAGGCTTCGAAAACAATTCTTGTTCAGCACTCCGCTCCTCTGATGCTCGGTTGCTCAATTATTGCTTTTTTCGCAGCTGTTTCAGCATATTTTATTTGCTATAGACTCATTGTTTTGTTTCGTAAAAAAGATGCCACATTAGCAGAGAAAACAAGAGAAATGGAAATTGTTGGCGAAGAGCTTGAGTAGTCTGTTATGAAACCATGCAATCTCTATCGCACTGGACTTTTCAGTTAATTTGTTCTATACGTTACAAGCTGATTGACCCTGTAATAACTGTAAGTTACAGCTAAATTAAACTCGTATTGATAGGTATTCCGTTGAAATTCAATAACTCAATTGTCGTTGTCACCGGTGGTACACGGGGTATCGGGAAAGCAATTTCATTATTATTTGCCCGTGCAGGCGCAACTGTCACTGCCGCATACCTTTCCAATGACACTGCCGCATCAGGGCTTGTTCATGAGGCAGAACTGCTTGATGGAACCATAACGACTGTCAAAGCAGATGTCAGCACATCGGAGGGCGCGCAGGCAGTCATAAACCATGCTACTGCGGATTCTGGCCACATCGATATTCTGGTCAATAATGCAGGCATTATCCGCGATGGCTGGCTTGCCATGATGTCGGATGATGACTGGGATACAGTCATCAAAACTAATCTGTATCCGATGTTTCACTGCTGTAAATGGGGTGTTAGAAAAATGATGGCACGCCGCCAGGGAAGCATTATCAATATCTCTTCTATTTCCGGCATTCTTGGCACAGCCGGACAAACCAATTATTCTGCATCCAAAGGAGCAATCATCAGTATGACCAAATCTCTGGCCCGTGAAGTTGGGCCAATGGGAATCCGGGTCAATGCGGTTGCAGCCGGCATGATCGCTACTGACATGACAGCAGGCTTGAAACAGGACATTGTGGAGCGGGTAATCAGCGGATCAGCACTGGGGCGCATCGGAACAGCCGAGGAAGTGGCGGCAGCGGCAGCTTTTCTTGCTTCAGATAATGCTTCATATATAACAGGCCAGACCCTTGTGGTTGATGGTGGAATTATCTGATGGCAGCTAAAAACCGAGTAGCCATAACAGGAATCGGCATTTTCTGTGGTGCCGGAAAAGATATTCCCGCTTTCACCGCTTCTCTGGTAAACGGGACCAGCGGTATAGCGCCGCTTGATCTTTTTGATATTTCCGCCTTTCCTTCAAAACTCGGTTGCCAGGTCAAAGAGTATGATCCACGTGCCTACTTTGATCGTCGTGAGACTCGCAAACTTTCCCGCGCAGACCAGTTTGGCATTATCGCTGCCGGTGAAGCGCTCAGACAGAGCGGCTTGCCCGGCGCATACAATCCCTACCAGATCGGTGTATCACTGGGGGCAGGCGCAGCCGGTATGTTTCAGTCAGAACAGTGGCTTAAATCTCACCTGCAGGGCGTGGCAGCGGAACCGTCACTGCTGCGCGGCATTCTTCCCGATAAAACAACCACCGAGATAGCCCTCAGGTTCGGCCTTGCAGGTTATCAGGGAAGTATAACAACCGCCTGCTCGTCATCCTCAACTGCCATCGGCTGGGGAGCGGAACTGGTTGCAACCGGAAAACAGCGTGCCGTGGTTGCAGGCGGAACGGACACGCTTTCAATTCTCACCTTTGCTGGTTTCAATTCTCTCAAGGTAATTGATCCGAATCCCTGTTCCCCCTTCAGTCTTGGACGTCAGGGCATTTCTCTCGGAGAGGGGGCTGCTTTCATGGTGCTTGAGCAGGAACATGACGCCATCTCCCGTAATGCAAAAATTCTTGGTTATGTGCTTGGTTACGCCATTGCTGGAGAAGCTTTCCATATGACTGCTCCTGACCCGAGCGGTTCAACCGCTGCCAGAGTCATGAGCGATGCCATTTCAGCGTCAGGAGTTAACGCCAGCCAAATTGGATGGATCAACGCCCATGGCACAGGCACCCCGCTTAACGATGTGGTTGAATCAAATGCAATGAAACTGGTTTTCGGGACGCAGGCGGCAAAGGTCCCCCTAGTTTCAACCAAGGGCTTGACCGGACATTGCCTTGGAGCAGCCGGGGCTATCGAAGCGGTTGCAACCCTGATAGCCCTGAGAAATGGATTTATTCCGCAAACGCTCAATTTCCGGGGCAGAGATCCCGAATGTGATCTGGAATACTGCCATAATGGTTCGATTACAAGCGACTCACAGACAGCCGTATCAAATTCTTTTGCTTTTGGCGGCAACATCACTTCTCTGGTACTTTCCCGATGAGATATGACTTCCAGAATATTGTCATAACCGGTTATTCGTCTTTATCAGCTGCCGGTAAAGGGATTGATCCGTTGTTGCACATGCTGACTGCGAATGAAAGTGCTCTGACCCCTGTCCCAACCGAATATTCACACGGCAGAGATTTGCTCTGGGGGCGCTCAATCAATTTCAAGGCATCTGATTTCATACCTCCACTCAAGGCACGTAAAATGGATCGCTGCAGTCAGTTTGCTGTTGCAGCCTCCGGTTTGGCTCTGAAAGATGCTGGGCTTGACGTCAAGCAACTGCAGCCGGAGCGTATAGGCATTGCCCTTGGATGTGGTTTTGGCGGTCTGGCAAATTCCGCAGAATTCCTTGAAGGCTATTTTTCCGGAGGAATTGAGGGGCTTTCTCCGATGCTTTTTCCCAATACAGTTGCCAACGCGCCAGCAAGTAACGCATCCATCGAGCATGGCTTGAAAGGCCCGAATGTTACTATGGTTCAGCGTTTCTGTTCGGCAGAATCCGCATTCCTCATGGCTTGCAGATGTATTGAAGAGGGACGGGCGGATGTTATGTTGACTGGCGGTGCCGACAGCCTGATGCCGTTAATGATTGCCGGATTCGCTGCAACAGGCCAGCTAAACCGCTATGCTGCTGCCTTCGGCGAAGGTTGTGGCGTCCTCGTTCTCGAACATGCCAAACATGCCGCATGTCGTCATGCAAGAATCAAAGGACTGGTTTCAAATGTTGCTACTGTGGGGCTGATCATGCCGGGATATGAGGCAGAAGCAGAGCAGATTTTGTTGAGTGAGCTGTCTAACGATGTCCGCTGTTCTCTTTCCGGTACGGCAGCCCAGACGGCACTGTTCAGACAAGTTCTGACGCGGTCACCCTCCCCCTTACGGATTGAGCCGGTTGTCGGACGTTCCCTTGCTATGGGTGGAACAGCACTGGGTGTTCTGCTTTCCACGCTGGGCAGTAACCAGAAGGGACTGCATCTGGCTTCATCTCCTGAAGGTCCCCATTATGCTATTTCTCTCACGGGAGGATCTTCTGTTTAATCCCGATCCGTCAGCATATTTACCGCACCGCTATCCATTTTTAATGATCGACCGTATCCTGGAGCTGGAGCCGGGGAATGCAGCAAAGGCTCTACGTCGTGTAACAGGCTTTCCTACAGGTTTCCCTCAAGTTTTATTGATAGAGTGCGTAGCGCAGTTAGCAGGTATTGCAGCAAGCCTCGAATCAGGGGACGGCGGTTTCCTGGCTGCCTTGGACAAGTCTGAATTCCACGGAGTTGTTTGTGGAGGGGATACACTTTCAATATCGGTCCGCATCGTAAAGTCTTTTGGCAGACTCTGCTTGGTAGAAGGAGAAGTGTGGAAGGAAGATGACATATTACTATTGAAAACCAGCATGACCATCGGAATTGGAAGGGTATGAGTATGCGTAGGGCAGGTATTGTTATTATTATGCTATTGCTCTTGCCACTCCCTGCAATAGCGCGCCAGATATCTGCTCTTGATGGCCTGGATGCTTTACGGCGAACTTTTTCAGGTATTAATGATTTTACAGCTGATATTACTCAAGAAAAACAGCTGAAGCTTATGAAACGCAGTATACAGATGAATGGAACGGTTCGCTTCCGAAAGCCGGATCTCTTTTATATGGAAATAGCCAAGCCATACGCCAGCAGCATACTTCTGCGGGACGGTACTATCGAACAGAAAATAGGAAACAATGAACGCAGTCGGATTGTGTTGCCACCAGAGCAAGGACTCCGGCAGTGGATGACGCGATTTTCGCAACCGATTACAGCACTACCAGAGGGAATGAAGGTGCAGGCTGACCTGACCTCCGGGGTCTATACTGTGACCATAACCCCCCAGAGTGGCCAGATACAGGAAGTTATAATCAGTTTTCACGAAGAAGGTGCCTTCCGAAAACTTGTGATAGCTGAAAGAAATGGTGATCGGGCCACCATGGTTTTTCGAAAAGTTAAGCGTAATGTAGGTCTTACAGAGAGGGATTTTCGAATCGAATAATTCAGTATTCTATTCAATCAATTGGAATATCATGGCAAAATCGATTCAACTCATATTTTTACTATTGATCCATATTTTTTTAGCTGCATGCGCTACGACAAAACCTCCCGTAAGCTACACTCCCGGTGCCCGGGTGAATACCCTCTCAACATTGGTGTCTCTTTCGGTTAACAAGGGGGATCAGGGGATGGGAGCAAGTGGCTATCTGCTCTATCAACGCCCTGATCAGATGCGTATGGTCATTTTATCCCCTTTCGGAACGACCATCATGGAGGTTTTTCTGGTAGGTGACAACATCACGATTGTCGATATTTCCAAATCAATCGCTTTCAGCGGCTTGATTGCAGACCTTCCAGAAAAAGGTGCGGGTGAAAACTGGCGGCACGCACGGTTGTTGATGGATATAGACGGACTTGACAGTGGCCCGAAAAGCGGCACCATGGAACGGATTTCCAAGGCAGGACTTCATGAAACAATAACCTTTGAGAATGGCCTTGTAGTCTCGCGCCGCATGCCCAATGGAGATGAAGTGATCTACAACGACTACGCAATCGTGAACGGCGTGCCGTTGGCCTCCGAGATTATCATGCACTCCGAATCAGGAGGACGGTTCCGCATAAAAATCAGCGAACCGGAAGTGAACGGCGAACTGTCAGCAGATGCCTTCTCTCCAAAGCTTGACGGATTGACCATCTATCCGTTAGAGGCACTGCAACAAAAACCATGAATCGCAATCTGTTTTCCCGTATAATTTTTTTCTGTAACACCCTTGTCCAGCGCCATCTGGCATGGATCTTTCGACTATCCACTTCCCGCCCCTTACCTGCCCTCTGCCTTTTTCTGTTCTTGATCGTTATGTCGGTGGCATCTCTTACTTCCATACATTTCGATACTGATATTTTTCGACTTTTCCCGACCCGACAACCAGCGCTCAAACTATTGCTCGATTCTCTGGAATGGACCGGCAGTGCTAACGATGCTTATTTCCTGGTGGAAGGCAATAAAAAGACACTCCCAACGGAAGCAGGACGTTTTGCAGAGCGTTTGAAACAGGCGCGAATCGATGGTGAACCAGCTTTCAGGCGTATTACCTGGCGTGCCTATGATGAAAGCCAGGCGGCAGCGTTTACCAGATTTATATCGTTTGCAGTTGCCAACCCGCAGGTGTTCATCCGTCCCGAGGATGTTGGCCGTTTCAATGCACGCTATACCAACGACCAAGCTACAACATACTTACAGCAACTACAGTCTGAACTGGCTGTCCAGCTTGGTGGAGGAATGACCGGCCTGTTAACCGCCGATCCACTCTATCTGCGGGACTTTATCCTGCCTCGCCTCAAAACAGGAAGTCAGTCGCTTGACCTTGATCCGGCATCCCCCTATTTCATGTCCCGCAACGGAAATGTACTGATTATTATTGCCGAGCCAACCAAACCGGTACAGAATATGGACTTTGCCCGCAAGCTGGTAACAACAATCAACGAGGCCCGACGAGGAGCGCCGGTTTCAATCTCATGTGCCGGAGCCCATATAAGCGCTGTTCTTGACGAAGCTGCCATGAAAAGCAATATTTTGATCAGTATTGCTTCATCACTGGTGGTGGTTCTCGGAATATTCTATGCCGCTTATCGCCGCCTGTTGCCAACTCTTCTGATACCATTGATACTGGCCAGCAGCGTGCTGTTTGCTCTGGCGACTGCCGGACTGTGGCTTTCCTCTATCCATATTATATCATTTGCGTTTACTGCCCTGATAACAGGAATTGGAACAGATTACTCGATTCATATCTACGACCGTTTCCATACTGAACGTGCTGCAGGTAGAGATACCGGGGAGGCGCTACGTATGGCGCTGCTTGATACCGGGCACGGAGTTTTTACCGCTGCAATTACCACCGGAGTCCCCTTTCTGGCACTTATGATTTCAGATGTACGAGCGTTGTTTGAACTGGGACTCCTGGTTGGGTTGGGAGTTATTTATTCATTCTATGTGACAATCTTTTTTTTACCTCCGCTGCTGATCTTCATGGAAAAACATTATCCGATCATGTATTGCCCGATACCGGGACTCGGACTATCTAAAATATGGCGTATAACGCTACGCCGACCCGGCTTTATCATAATAACGTCGTTACTCATAATTGTTGTCTTGTATTGGGCTGCCCGGCAGGTCAGATTTGACGGAGACCTCAAAAATCTGCAACCACGCCATTCAGAAGCTTTTCTAGCCCAGGAAAAACTCGAACGAAACCTGAGCATTGCTCCCAGGCAACTGCTGGTCGCTTTAGAAGGAAAAGAGCTGTCCGATGTTCTTGAGCGGGCCTCCCGGCTCGACATACTGGCTGAAATATTATCTGCGCAAGAGAAAATCGTTACCTGGTCATCTCTGACAAGGCTGGTCAACAGTCAGACCATCCAGGCTGAGAGTGCACGTCAATTAAGGGAATATTTTGCCGAAGGTAAACCGGTTGATGTGGTGCGTACTCAGCTTGATCACCTGAATTTTGCACGGGAGCCGTTTCAGCCATTCCTGGACGCTAGCCGGTTTATAGCACAATCCGCTCCCGTAAAACCTGAAGAGATCGTAGCGCGGTTTATAGACTCACCATTCAAGGGAATAATTGATCGACATCTGGTTAAAGACGCCGCCGGGTATCATGCCTTGGTCTATCTTCACTACGGAGAAACAGGCTTTAATCTACCAGCTTTTCAGGCTGATCTTAACGCCATCGATCCGACTGCTCGCCTGAGCAGTCTTGAGCTTGTCAGCAACCAACTCAAGCAAACCGTACGAAGCAGCTTTACGGGTGCATTCCTGCTGGGAGGCATGCTTGTGCTGTTTCTTCTGTATATTCAATTTACGGAACGTCCTACCGGGATTTTCTATTCATTGTTTCCGGTGGCGGCAGCCATTGGCTGCATGCTGGGGACAATGGCACTGACCGGAATGGGACTTAATTTTATGAACGCCATGGTACTGGTGACTATCGTGGGGATGGGGAGTGACTTTGGTTTGTATATCCGTTTTCGGGTTTCCGGAACGACTCAGGAAGAGAGAGAGGCACAATATGTCCAGATTGGCAGATCGGTTTTTTTATCGGCAATGACAACTATCGTCGGATTCGGTTCTCTGGCTTTCACCGACTATGGCGCCATGTCTTCAATCGGGTGGGCCACTAATATCGGTGTAGGGTTTATTACCTTCTTCTCCCTGATAACGCTCCCGGCATGTATGCATCTCTGGAGAAAGCAGACGACAGCTCGTAAGTAATACGCTAGACAAAACAGGATCTCATGTGTTCACCATTTCTGCTTGGCCTCAAAGGCCAGAATTGCAGGCAGATTACGCAGAAAAGAATAGATACTGTGGGGCGATTTCCAGAGCATTTTTGTATACCCCCAGTGAATACGCGTACGCCGGTAAAACCGTCGGATGAATTCGTCATACAAGTCATCGATCTGCTGCTTTGTCATACCATGGGGAACAAACACCGTGTTGATACAGTTCATAAGTTCCCATTCTTCGTTAAACGCTCCGGAATCCCTGATATTTTGGTAGACCGGTGCTCCAGGAAAAGGAGTGAACTTGGTAACGTTAATCTCGTCCAACGGAAGAGTAAGAGCATAATCGATGGTGCGACGAATAGCAGTTTCATCTTCCCCGGGCAGGCCGACCATAAACAGCCCTTTAACACGCATGCCAGCCTTCTTTACCATAGCCAGTTTCTGGCCGACCTCGTCAAGCCCATAAAACTTACGGTGCTTCTTCAATACCTCCGGGTCACCGGACTCTATTCCAAAATTAACCTGCCAGCACCCGGAACGCTTGAGAAGTGAGAGTAATTCTGCATCCACATGCTCCAGCCGGGCAATACAGTTATAGGTAACTCCAATTTTTTTCTTTTCTTTTAGTTCACAGAATTCGGCGACCCTTTTGCGGTCAAAGGTGAACAAGTCATCATAGAAGAATACATGACGTATGCCGTAATC
>Ga0062383_10000124_pt1 | contig 19531 bp, 14 predicted proteins | sample DOMMetBare3Fresh_FD_59508 | JGI IMG/M metagenome (GOLD analysis project Ga0062383, IMG submission 59508) | Wetland sediment microbial communities from St. Louis River estuary, USA, under dissolved organic matter induced mercury methylation -... | ecosystem: Environmental > Aquatic > Freshwater... | reverse complement strand
AAGATTCAGGTTCTTGTGCTCGCAAGGGTGTGCTGGTTCGAGTCCAGTCTTCGGCACCATAAAAAATCAAGAGTTCCCGGCAACTGCCGGGGACTCTTTTTTTTATCCGGGTTTCTACCCCCTCCCGAAATTTGCCCGATTATCCCCCCACATGCATATGCCGTAAAATAATCTTTAGTAAATGCAGTGAAATCCTGCTAGTCTGTCCGCATGAACAAACAAAAAAAACCAACAATACCAGGGGCGCAACAGGAATCATCTCCTGCTGATCAACACAAGCTCAATACAAAAAACAGTCCGTTCCCGATTGTCGGCATCGGGGCGTCGGCCGGTGGGCTGGAAGCGCTGGAACTGTTCCTCAGCAACGTTCCGGCGGGGTGCGGCCTGGCTTTCGTCATCGTTCAACACCTGGACCCGACCCACAAGGGGATCATGCCCGAACTGCTTCAGCGCGTCACCAGGATGGAGGTTCACCAGGTAACCGACCGCATGCCGGTCAAGCCGAACTGCGTCTATGTCATTCCCCCCAATACGGACATGTCGATTCTGCACGGTGTGCTCCACCTGTTCGAGCCGACAGCGCCGCGCGGCCTGCGTCTCCCGATCGATCTGTTCCTCCGCTCTCTGGCCGAAGACCGTCAGGAAAACAGCATTGGCGTCATCCTCTCCGGTATGGGATCGGACGGCACACTTGGTCTGCGGGCCATCAAGGAAAAAGGTGGCATGGTGCTGGTGCAGGATCCTGCCACGGCCCGATTCGACAGCATGCCGCGGAGCGCCATTCATGCCGGTCTGGCCGACCTGATCGCCCCGGTGGAACAGTTGCCGGGAAAGATCCTGGATTATCTCCGGCATGCCATTGTTCTCACCAAGACCGAAGAACCTCTGGGAGAGAAGGATCAAAGCGCACTGGAGAAAGTCTTTATCCTGTTGCGGGCAAAGACCGGCCATGACTTCTCGTTGTACAAGAAGAACACGGTCTACCGGCGCATCGAACGGCGCATGAGTATTCACCAGATCGACAGGATCGCCTCCTATGTGCGCTATCTGCAGGAGAACTCCCAGGAGGTGAAACTACTCTTCAAGGAACTGCTGATCGGAGTTACCAGCTTTTTCCGTGATTCGGAGGGATGGGAACAGATCCGGAGCATGGTCATACCGGCGTTGCTGAAGAGCCACCCGTCCGGCGGCTGTCTGCGCGCCTGGTCGGCGGGGTGTTCAACCGGGGAAGAAGCCTATTCCCTGGCCATGACCTTCATGGAAACGCTGGAACAGGTCAAGCCGGCGGAAAAATTCACCCTGCAGATCTTTGCCACGGATCTTGATCAGGACGCCATCGACCGGGCCCGGCAGGGGAGCTATCCGGCCAATATCACTGCCGATATTTCTCCCGAGCGGCTGAAACGCTTTTTCATCAAGGATGGTAGCGGATACCGGGTCGGAAAAGAGATTCGCGAGATGGTGACCTTCGCAACCCAGAACATCATCATGGATCCTCCCTTTACCAAGCTGGATCTTCTGATCTGCCGCAATCTCCTGATTTACCTGACTCCCGAACTGCAGAAAAAACTCATCCCGCTCTTTCACTACAGCCTGTTGCCGGGCGGAGTCCTGTTTCTGGGAAGTGCGGAAACCATCAACGTGTTCAGTGACCTCTTTACACCGCTGCACATCAAGTCGAGACTCTTTCAACGGAATGCATCGCTGTTACGGTCAGAAATGGTGGCGTTTCCCGCCTCATTTACCCCCGCTCTGACGGGAGATTCGATGGAGGTACAGCCCTTGAAGCCGGTTCCCAACATTCAGACTCTTGCCGACCAACTGCTCCTGCAGCATTTTTCCCCGCCGGCAGTATTGACCAATGACAGGGGGGACATCCTCTATATCAGCGGGCGCACCGGAAAATACTTGGAACCGGCAGCCGGTAAGGCCAACTGGAACATCTTTGCCATGACCCGCGAAGGGCTCAGTTTTGAGCTGGGAAGTGCCTTTCAAAAGGCACTCCGCCAAAAAGAGACGATAACCGTAAGGAACCTCAAGGTCGGAACCAACGGCAGCACACAGCATGTGGATATAACGGTACAGGCAATCGAACAACCGGAAGCGCTGCGTGGCATGGTCATGATTGTCTTTAATGACGTGGCCACGCCGCTGGAGAAAAAGGTGCGCGGCAGTTCCCGCTCACTCTCCTCCGAAAATGCACGGGTCAATGATCTGGAGCAGGAACTTCAGCAGCTGCGGGAAACAATCCAGACTACCCGTGAGGAGATGCAATCGTCCCAGGAAGAACTGAAATCCACCAATGAGGAGCTGCAGTCCACCAACGAGGAGTTGCAGTCCACCAACGAAGAACTGACCACTTCACGGGAAGAGATGCAGTCGATGAATGAAGAACTGCAGTCGGTCAACGCCGAACAGGCCTCCAAAATGGATGAACTATCGCGGGTGAGCGACGACATGCGGAATCTGCTCAACAGCACGGAAATAGTCACCATCTTCCTTGATAACCAGCTTCATATCCGGCGTTTCACCTCCGGTACGGATAAACTGTTCAAACTGCTGCCGGGTGATGTGGGGCGTCCACTCTCCGATATCGTCAATGACCTGCACTACCCGGACATGATCACTGAAGCGCACGAGGTACTGCGAACGCTGGTCTTTTCTGAAAAACAGGTTGCTGCCAGCGATGGGCGCTGGTTCTCGGTACGCATCATGCCCTACCGTACCATGGAGAACAGTATCGGCGGGGTGGTGATCACCTTTGCCAATATCACCGCAGCCAAGACACTGGAAACGGAATTGCGCCAGCAGATTGCACAGTTCAAGAGCTTGCTTGAACAGCAGCGATAACCTGGCACGTGCTTAAAAATAACGTTCCCGTAATCATCACATCTTAAAACTCTCAACCGTGTTTCATCATCACATCATTGTTCCGCTTGTACCCTGCTATTCCCCCGCATGACGAAAAGCTGTAGCGATACCAGTCATTCTGAACCGCCTTGATATGGCGGCTCAGATGGCAGATGTCCCGCGTTGCTTCCCTCGATTCTCCCTCTCAAACAGCCTCTCCTCATAGGACAAATACGTAGGTGTCCAGGTTATTACAGCCTATGCATAATAGAGTCATTCACTGAATATGCGGATCTGAATATTCACGTATAGTTACTACAAAACGATAGTAAAAATTTGTCGTTACGTTTTTCGACTCATCTCTGCATCACAAAGGAGGCATGGTATGCGCATGCGAAGAACAAAAATCATGACATACGCGGGAATGCTGTTCGCCATGGCACTCACCGCAATGGCCGTGGTGGCACGTCCGGCAAAAGCTTCGACAACCATTGAATCGCCGGATTACCGGAAGCCGATCCTGGCGCCCCAGTCCCAGACAAATGCCTGGACGAACGTGATTCCCAACGCCTTGGCCAGTTACTTCACCTATGTGCCGTACCGGACGTCCGATGCCGTCAAACTGGGATTTCCCGCTAGCTGCGGCAGGCTTCCTGACGATCCGGCCAGTACCGAAGACTGCTACACCATAACTGCCAGGAAGTTTCCGCAGCAGTTGGCGCTTCCCGGAATCTTCGGAGGCGGCGCCGGTCTGCTCGACCCGGCCGGTAATGCTTTCGGAGCCATAACCAACGTGTACGGCTACGGTTCCGGCGGCCAGGGATGGACTCCTCCCGGTGCACCTGCGGGAGTGACCGTAACCGGCAACGCTCCTGCTCCCTTTGTCGATGCTACCTTCGGGACAACCGGGATCTGGCACTTCCCGGCCCCCTCCATCAAAGCGACCAAGGGAAGAAGTGTGCGGGTGCAATGGCTCAATGAGCTCCCCAACGAAAAGCCGACCAACTTTGATCCGACCATCTGCGACAACATGCCTCCCAACTGCTTCCCGTATAATCGTATTGTTGTCCATGCCCATGGCGCCCATGTGACGCCGGAGAGCGACGGTTTTGCCAATTCCTGGTTTACGCCGTTATTCGCTGAAAAGGGGAACGCCTGGGAATCGACTGCTCAGCATGGTCCGGAAGGAACCTACCGCTATCCGATGGATCAGGAAGCCGGCACCCTCTGGTATCATGACCACGCCACCGGTTTGACCCACGTCAACACCAACATGGGGTTGGCCGGTTTCTTCCCGGTTACCGACGACAACGAGAAAACGCTGCAAGGGGTGCCACCGGGAAGCGCTGCCACCAAGGTTCTCCCGAGCGGAGATTATGAGCTCGGTTTCGCCATGCAGGACCGCGTGTTTTATAATGATGGGCAGTTGGCAATGCCCAACACTCCGATCATCGACTCCCGGGACATCATTGACTCTGTCAACCTCAAAAACTCCAAGAACTGTACCTATACCTATCAGTCCGATGGAACGATCACTCCCAACGATCTTGACAAATGCCCCAACACGCCGCTCTTCATGGAAGATCCTGCGGATGGTCACTTGATCCCGTACGTGGCCGGAGCTGGTGTCAAACCGGTTCTGGCCACCAGTTCGACCCTTGAGTTCTTCGGTAATATGCCGGTGGTCAACGGGGTCGTATACGGAAAATATAACGTTGAGCCGCGGGTCTACCGCATGCGCTTCATCGGCGGCACCGATTCCCGTACCTGGATCATGAGGCTCAAGGTAGCCGGCACCGGCAGCGATGCCGTTACCAACCCGGCCAGATACCTGCCGTTCTGGCAGATCGGGACGGAACAGGGGTTCCTCGACAAACCGGTCAAACGTGAGAGTCTGCTGCTGATGGGAGGTGAACGCCTCGACGTTCTGGTCGACTTCAATGGTAACGAAGTATTGGACGACCAGGGGAACAGCGTGCTGGATGCGCAAAATAGACCGGTTCGGTTCGATCTGACCGGGAAGAAGATCGTGATGGAAAACTGGGCCGGAGATTCTCCCTATGGCGGTGACCCGATTCTGAGTGTCAAAGCAGCAGCTGCTGCCGATGCTGCCGCCATCGCCGCCCATCTTTCTCCCTATCGTTCGGAGGAAATCCCCGAAATAATGTACTTTGATGTTTCCGTTGCCAAGAGTGCGATTAGTGATGTACCTCCCCCCAACGCCGGCGTGGTACTGCGCAGCGCCATACAGTCGCTGCCGCTTGATCCGTTGCTGCCGGTACGCAAGGTATCGCTGTGGGAAATCACGGACCAGTATGGCCGGATCATGCCGACCATCGACGGCCGAGGCTTCGGGGGTGAGATCACCGAGCTGATCCGGCTGAACGACACCGAACAGTGGGACATTATCAACACCACGGTTGACGCGCATCCGATGCATCTGCACCAGGTGGCGTTCCAGCTGATCAACCGGGAAGATATCCAGGTGCTGGGTACTGATCCGGTAAGCGGCGATCCGATATTGAATGTTACCAACGCCGGTGTGCTGCCGGGGCCGCTTACCGCACCGGACTACGTCGTTGCCCAGCCTCCCGGCAGTACAATTGCCGCTCCCCCGCCCTACGAAGCAGGGTGGAAGGATACCATCATGTGTCCTCCCGGCAAGGTCACCAGGGTCAAGGCAAAATTCGATATCCCCGGTATGTATGTCTGGCATTGCCACATCCTTTCCCACGAAGAACATGACATGATGCGGCCGCTGGTCGTTACGACACCGGCCGATCAGGTCATGTTGACGGCGTCATCCACCTCGCCGCTCCCCGGAGCGCCCACTGCTCCCATAACCTTCATGGCCTCGACTACCACCACCATCCCCAACTATCCTGAGGGGAGCGGCTTCGAGTACCAGTTCAGCGTAACTCCACCAACGGGTGTCACGGTTGCCCAGCCGGTGCCAAACATGACGTCGATGTTCAAAGGCTCGACACCCGGTTACTCACTGGTCCGCGAAGCGAGCTGGACACCTCCTGCGGTTCCCGGTACCTACGTTGTCAACGTTAATGCCAAGGCACTGGGGCCCGTATCAGCAGCTAATCCGGTGAAGACAGCCAGCCTCAATTTCACCGTTGCCGCTGCAGCCACGCCAATCGGAGATCTCAACGGTGATAACATCGTTGATTTGTCAGATGCCTTGCGGGCACTGCAAATCAGTGTGGGACTGATCCAGTCGACTGCCGGCGATCTGGCCCAGGGTGACGTTGCCCCGCTGGTACTTGGCAAGCCGAGCCCGGACGGGATCATCGACGCTGGTGACGCCCTGGTGATTCTCAAGCGTATTCTCGCTCTTATTACATGGTAGCTCTACATAACTTACTAAAGGTGGTGTCCAATGAACGCTAATAAACTGAAAAACATGCTGACCTCGTACCTGATCATGACCGTCGTACTGATACTGGGAGGGTGTGGCGGAGGGAGTGGCGGTGCAAGCGGCACGGCTCCACTCTCAACTGTCCAGCTGACCGTGGAAGCTGCCAATGTACCGGCCGGAACAATGCTGGGAGCGTTGCGTGGGATCATAACCGTTCCGAACGGGGTTGACATGCGCACCCTGGCAACCGGCCAGGTTCAGGAGGGGGTGATCACAGCTGCCGGGACTGCGGCCACCGGTTCTCCCCATGTGATTGGTAACTACAACACTACTGCCCGTCAGCTGACCTTTGATGTCGTCAGTCCCACCATCGGCTTCGGCAACGGAAATTGCGCTGTGATTACCTTCGACATTGCAACCGGCACAACGGTGACGGCAGCAGACTTTACCGCCAGTTCGGTCCAAGGGAAGGACTACACCACCGCAGCGACGGTCCCCGGGGTTACCATCAATTTGAAATAGAGAGGGATGGAGGAGGTGCCAGCATGAAGAGAGTGATACTGATGGTTGTGCTGGCGGTGATGGCCGGTGTGGCTGTTCCGCCTGTGTGTGACGCCGCAACAGCTGCCACCACCACAAAGCGCGGCGCCAGCATACTGCCGAAGCCGGGAGAGAAGGTTCCCCTTGATGCAACACATTACGTTATCTATGGTTTTACCAAGCCGCCCAAACTGGGGACGGCGATCATGCGGGTGGAGATATTCACGACAGCCGGTGCGCGTGATACGTCGTACGTCGTCAAGGGAGATGCGGACATGCCATCCATGCGGGGCGCCCACGCCAGCGGTGACAAGGATTTCTCCGTCTCGGCAAAGGGAGCCTATCTCCTGCCGCTCCGTTTGGTCATGCCCGGCGACTGGGAAGTGAGTTTTACATTCATAAAAGAAGGGAAAACGGTGCTACGTGGTGTCTACCTGTTCGATCTCTAAAACAGTTCCCCTGCTGACGCTGATGGTGGTGTTGGCATCGCCAGCCCATGGCGACAACCACCTGCTCTATTTCGAGGCCCAGGGTATTGCCGGCTACTCCTCTCAACAGGAGAAGGCGATCTACTACTCGATGAATCCGGATGCGGAGATGCAGAAACCGAGTGTTGGTTTCGACTATCTGCAACGCTTTTCCGGTGCCACGGGAGACTGGGGTTCTTTTGGGCTGCAGGCCCGCCTGGCGCTCTCCGTCTTTGGCGATGGGGTGATAAAAGCCGAGCCGCAGGCCTACAACGCCTGGTTCAAGGTCAAGACCCCGCTGAGTGATCTCTGGATCGGGCACAACCGCCCCGCTCTCGGTCTCGGCTCCTACTTTGACAGCCATCCGCTGATTCTGCGCACCTTGCCGATCCAGGGGTTCGGCTATGATCGCGATTGGGGCGTCGGCAGCTACCGGGATCTCTCCTGGGGCAATCTGCAGTTCAGCGCCACTACCGGAACCGGGATGCCGGTCTATGCCAGGGGGAACTATCTGTTGGCAGGGAGGATCGCCTATGGCGTGCTCAACGAAGACAATTATTCGCTCGGGCTCTCCGCCGGCTATGGCCGGACACTTGATACCATGGGGTACCAGCTGCGTGCCCCCGATCCCCTCCCGCTGAAACTGGCGGGAACCGATTTTGCCTTCCTGCGAGACAACCTGGAGCATCGTGTCGACATCCTGGCCGGGGAGTGGCTCGGCGTTGACACGGTGGCTGCCATGTACCGCCTCGGGTACCTGTTTGGTCCCGAACAGCGGATGAAAATTGAGCTGCAGCCGACCTACTGGCGCTCGGGAAGTGAAAATTGGTTGATCTCGCTCTGCGTATCCGCCGTGGCTACCCCGGAGCTGACCGTCCGGACGATGTACGAATATAATCGCAATGACGACGATCACCGCGCCATCGCGCAACTGTATTATTATCTGCCGCTGTAGCGGCAAGGTTGAAGGTTGAGGAACCTCGTATGAAAGGTATGTCTTGTTACAGGATAGTGCTGGCAACATTGTTGGTCTTTTTTGTCATGGCCATTCCGGCGCTTGCCGCCGTCGGTTGCGACCTGAATGATCCTGACCGGGATGTGGCCCGCTTCTTTCCTGACTCAAGCGGTTACAAAACGTCGTATGTATCAATCGACAAACGGGGAGGAGACACCATGCTGAAACGAGTCGAAAAACGTCTCGGCGACCGTTTTCACGGTATCTACGAGACCATCGACGTTCCGTACACGATCTATGAAATCCGTAAAGGGACGCAGAAGATCGGCTATATCCACGGTGTCAACCAGAAGGGAGCGTACGGTGGCATCCAGGTCTTCGTCGCCCTGGATACGACCGGCCGCATCAGGTCGTTCTACATCCAGAAGATGACCAGCCAGTGGGCGAAAAAACTGCGCGATCCCAAATTCGGCCGCCAGTTCGTTGGCTTGACCCTCACGGATTTCGACTCATACGATCCGGCCAGCGGCAAAGCTTCCGGCAAGCTGACCGAGATTCGCAACCCGGCGTCCGAGGCGGAACAGGACTTCCGTGCCTCATTGCGAGCGCTGAAGAAAAATCTCATATTGATGGATGAATTTGTCTATTCGCCGGAAAAGGGGAGGCCATGATCAGCCGTTTTCAAATCGCCTACAAGAACCTGCTGCGCAAGAAGGCCCGCACCCTGCTGACCCTGATCGGCATCATGCTGTCGTCATGGGTGCTCGTGAGCCTGCTCGGTTTCAACCGGGGGTACGAACATGCCCTGAACCGCGACATTGACAACATGGGGTACCAACTGATGGTCATGGCTAAGGGATGTCCCTACGAGGCGGCCACCATGATGCTGCAGGGGGGAACCGGCTTGCGTTACATCGAACAGTCGATGGTGGACGAGATCGTGAAGAAGCCGGAAGTCGACAAGGTTACCCCGATCCTGATGCAGGCATTCTTCGATCCCGACAAGGGGGATGGTGGTGGCATTGCCGGCTATTTCGGTGTCGAAGCAGCCACCTTCCCTGGCATGAAGCCGTTTTTCCGTTTTCGCCAGGGGGGATGGTTTAAGGACGAGAACGCCGCCGAAGCGGTCATGGGTTTCGAGGCGGCCGAACTGGAACAGCGGGAAGTGGGAGATATGATCCTGGTTCCGGAAAAGAACGTCAAACTCAAGGTCGTTGGCATTCTGGAACGGACCGGAACCCAGGATGACGGCACGATCTTCGTGCCGCTGAAGAGACTGCAAATGATCTCGGCAACCGACAAGATCACCACCATCGGCATCAAGGTTAAAAAGGGGGCGGACAGCACAAAGCTGGAAACAGCCTTGTACCTGTTGCCGGATGTACAGGTGGTCAGCTTTACCCAGGTAAAACAAACGATCATGAAACTGATTGCCACCGCACGGGTGATGGTGCTCTCGATTGCGATCATCGCCCTTTTGATCGCCATGGTCGGTGTGATCAACACAATTCTCATGTCGGTGCTGGAACGGCTGCAGGAGATCGGTATCCTGAAGACCATGGGGGCGATGCCGGGGGACATTTTCATGCTGGTCTGGACCGAGACCCTGATTCTCTGCAGCAGCGGCGGGATCGCGGGAATAGCGCTCGCTTTCGTCTTTGCCCGGCTTTCCGACCTGCTGGTCAGGCGGGTTCTCCCCTATGCCCCGGGGGGGGAACTGGTGGCCATCGACATGAAGCTGGCGCTGCTGACCCTGGCGGTTATTGTGGCCGTGGGACTGTTGAGCGGCATCTACCCGGCATGGAAGGCCGGCCGGGTACGTCCACTTGAATCCATAAGGAGTGAGTGATGAATAATGACAATGGAATGTCGCTTGAGGCGCGTGATCTGTCGCGGAGCTACCGTCGCGGCAGCGAGCAGATAAACGCCCTTGACCAGGTGTCGCTCACGATCCGTCGCGGCGAGTTTGTCTCTTTCATGGGGCCGTCGGGATCGGGAAAAACGACGCTGATCAACCTGCTCGGTTGTCTCGACAATCCTTCCTCGGGAGAGCTTCGTCTTACCGGCAAAAACATTTTCGGAGGGGGAAAGAAACTGGACGAGAAGGCGCTGACCCGGATCCGTCGCGAGGTATTTGGCTACATATTCCAGAGCTTCTACCTTATCCCGACCTTGACGGTCCGGGAAAACGTGGCGCTCCCGCTGGCATTTTACAGGAAACCAGGGAGTGAAGGGGAAGTGGATCGGCTCCTGAAAATGCTTGGCATGGATCACCGGATGAACCATCTGCCGGGACAGATTTCGGGAGGTGAGATGCAGCGGGTAGCCATTGCACGCGCTTTGGTGAATCGTCCCGAGATTCTGCTGGCCGACGAACCGACCGGCAACCTGGATACAAAGCGCTCCGGGGAAATCGGCGAGATCCTGCAGGATCTGAACAAAAACGTGGGGCTGACCATCGTCATGGTGACGCACAATCCCGGTCTGGCCCGGCTTGGGGGGAGATTGGTCGAGATGCGTGATGGCCAGGCGTATGAATCTTGAGGGGGGCGAAATGATCCGACAGCTATCATTCAGGAAACTATCGCTCCTGCTGGTGATCTCGCTCCTTTTGCTCACCTCTCCCCTGGCCGGGGTAGCGAACGACGTGGAGCCGCCGCGGAGATGTGTGCAATGCGGGATGGATCGGGCGGCTTTTAGCCAAAGCAGGATGCTTGTCGAATATGGCGATGGAAGCTCTGCCGGTGTCTGCAGTCTCCACTGTGCCGCAGTGCAATTGCAGATGACTGGGGACAAAAAGGTCACCTCCCTGCTGGTTGCCGATTACGTCACACATACCATGCTCGATGCCAGGAGCGCTGTCTGGGTAACCGGCGGTAAAAAGCCTGGAGTCATGACTTCCTTTGCAAAATGGGCCTTTGCCAGGATGGATGATGCCCGAAGCTTCGTGGAACAGCATGGTGGCGTGTTGACTCCCTTTGACCAGGCACTCAGATCTGCCACGGTCGAGGTCATGGAACAAGCTGCCGAGGAACGGGCGGTGCAGCAGGAACTACACGAAGGAATGCCGTAGTTGCAAGAGCTTGTTGGTCATCTGTTTCAGGGAGGAGTGATGATGAGTGTTCTTTTTTCGCCGTATTCATTGAGATCGGTTACGTTTCGCAACCGGATTTTTGTATCTCCCATGTGCCAGTACTCCAGCCATGATGGATTACCGACTGAGTGGCACCTGGTCCATCTTGGCAGCCGTGCCGTAGGTGGCGCCGGAATGGTCATGGTGGAGGCGAGTGCGATCAGTCCTGAAGGACGAATCAGTCCCGATGACAGTGGTATCTGGAGTGATGCCCATGCCAAGGCGTTTGCTCCTATTGTCAGCTTCATACGGGGACAAGGGTGTGTGGCGGGGATTCAGTTGGCTCATGCCGGCCGCAAGGGGTCATGCAGCTTGCCATGGCTCGGTGGCGGTCCGCTCGGGATGGATGCCTGCGGCTGGCAGCCGCTTGCCCCCAGTCCGGCGCCCTTTGACGAAGGACATCCGATTCCGCGTGCCTTGACACTGCTGGAACTGGACGATATCGAGGCCCAGTTCCGCGCGGCAACATGCCGGGCGATCTCTGCCGGATTCCAGGTGGTTGAGCTGCATATGGCCCACGGCTACCTGCTCCATGAGTTCCTGTCGCCGCTGGTTAATCATCGGAGCGACATCTATGGCGGCAGCCTGGAAAATCGAATCCGCTTTCCGTTGCGGGCAGCTGCAGCAGTTCGGGAAGAGTGGCCATCTAATTTGCCGATGTTTGTCCGGATTTCGGCAACCGACTGGGTGGAGGGTGGTTGGGACATCGATCAGTCGGTGATTCTGGCCAGGCATCTGAAGGAGATCGGGGTCGATCTGATCGACTGCTCTTCAGGGTTTGCCGTCCCCAATGAGCCGGTTCCCTTTGGCCCCGGCTTCCAGGTTCCCTTTGCCGCCAGAGTCCGGAGCGAGGCCGGCATTGCCAGTGCTGCGGTTGGCTATATCACCGAAGCGGCCCAGGCGGAACAGATCGTGGCGACCGGCCAGGCGGATGTGGTGCTGCTCGGGAGAGAGATGCTGCGCGACCCTTACTGGCCGCTGCACGCCGCCAGGTCGCTGCACGCGGAAGCGCACTGGCCAAACCAGTATTTGCGCGCAAAATAGTCGCTACCATTTGGATTCACAATCCTGGAGGAACGTATGCAAGCACTTTACAACATGGTATTCAGTTTCGCGCCACTCGTATTTATCGCATTTGTCTGGATTTTAAGCTGTCTCAAGGTAGTCAATGAGTATGAGCGACTGGTGGTGTTCACACTCGGCAAGGTCAACAAGGATCCCAAGGGGCCCGGGCTGGTCTTCGTCTTCCGCCCGTTTCAAACCGCTGTGCGGATCAGCCTTCGCACTGTCGTGCTGGATGTACCGAGTCAGGACATCATCACCCGTGATAACGTGAGTCTGAAGGTCAGCGCCGTAGTCTACTTCAAGGTAATGGATGCCAAACAAGCGATCCTCGGCGTGGAAGACTACAACTATGCCACCAGTCAGATAGCGCAGACCACGCTGCGCTCAATTCTCGGTGAGGTGACACTGGATGAACTGCTGGCGGATCGCGAGAAGCTCAGCCTGCGGCTGCGGGAGATCATCGATTCATCCACTGAACCGTGGGGCATCCAGGTCTCCGCCGTCGAACTCAAGAGCGTTGACCTTCCAGAACAGATCCAGCGCGCCATGGGGAAACAGGCGGAAGCCGAACGGGAAAAACGTGCCAAGGTTATTGCTGCCGAAGGCGAACTCATGGCCAGCCGACAGCTGCTGGAGGCCGCCAACACCCTCAGCCAGAACCCTGCTGCCATGCAGATGCGCTACCTGCAAACGCTGACCGAGATCGCCGTGGAGAAGAACAGTACCATTATTTTTCCGCTCCCCATTGAACTGATGAAGGTTTTTGAGAAACTCGGGGAAAAACAGTCTGAGCTTGCTGAGTAAGTACATCGATTATTTTGGATCAGTTCTACGCTCTCGTTCCGATCTCGATCCTGAATTCAGCGCCATCTGCCGTGTTGCGCACCGTAAGTCGTCCACCCATATTCTTCTCGATGATGGCTTTTGACATGAACAGGCCGACTCCCGTGCCATGTTGTGGCCCCTTGGTGGTGAAGTAGGGATCGAATATCTTGGAAATTATTTCTTCGGGAATCCCGCCGGCGTTGTCGGCAACGGTTACGACCGTCCCCCCATTCTCACTGGTTAACGTGATCGTTATCCGGCCATCCTCGATTTCCCTTGCGATGATAGCATCCCGGGCATTGACCAGCAGGTTGAGCAACACCTGTGCGAATTCATTTTTGTAACCATTGATGACCGGGGTGTCGCGCTCAACAATCTCAATGCTGATCTTCGGGTTTTGCAAACTGCCATCCAGAAGTGACAAGGCGTTATTGATCGCTTCGATTACATGAAAATCGGTTTTTTCCTTTTCCGGTTTGAAGTAGTTCCTGAAATCGTCGATGGTTTTGGACATGTGTTGAATGATCTCCATGGATTTTGCTACCGATCTGTCCAGAAAATCCTTGTTGAATTGGGGGGTTCCAAAGAAAAAACCGAGTCGTTGCGTGTAGAGCCCCAGGGTGTTCAATGGTTGTCGCCACTGGTGGGCGATGTTGCCGATCATCTCTCCCATGGCGGCCTGGCGACTCTGCTGCAAAAGCAGCTGTTCTTTTTCCCGCAGCGTTTCCAGGGTCCTCAATCGTTCGGCCGTCTCAAGTTGCAGCGATTGCTCCGCTTCCAGTCGCCTCGCCTCCCGATTGAAGTTTTCGAGGGCGTAGGAGATATCCATTCCCATTTGATGCAGTAATTGCACCTGTTGCTTGTCGAAATACTCCTTCTCTCCCGCGTAGATGGTCAGGGCTCCGGTCACCCGACCTTCCTCTTTAAGGGCAACGGATGCTGATGCGTAAATTCCGTGCGCCTTTCCTCGTTCATGCCAGGGTGTGGTCAACGGGTCGTTCTGAAAATCATTGCTGATGAAACAGCTTCCGTTGCGAATGGCAATTCCGGTCGGCCCTTCTCCTGCTGGTTCATCTGTTGCCGTTATCCTGATGTCTTCCAGATAGGAAGTCTTACCGTATGCCGCGACTCTGCGGACCTCGCCTGTTGTTTCATCCACCAAACCTACCCAGGCGAGCAGGAATCTGCCATGTTCCACCGCAATGCGGCAGAAGGCGGAGAACAGTTCATTGCGGTTGTCAGTGTCCGTTCGGACGATGGTCTGATTGGTCTCACTCAACATGGCATAGAGGCTGTTGAGGCGCTGCAGGCTGTTTTGAGCCTGGGTAAGCTCGGTGATGTCGAATGAGCTGGAGCGGCTCATGAGATACGCGCCGTTTTCATCGGTTATGGCCGAGGCATTGAGCAGAATCGGCAAAACCGTGCCGTCCTTGTGAACAAACTCATAGCGCACATTTGCCAGTTGCCCTGATTTCATGAAAACCAGGAAGTTTTCAGCAAAGGTCTCCCGGCTTTCAGGGGTCAGGATCTCGGTGAACTTCATCTTGCCGACAACCTCGTCCCGCGTGTAACCAATCCAGTGCAGCTCGGTGTCGTTGATGCGGATAAAGGTTCCATCCTTATCCAGCGAGTGATAGCCACAGGGGGCGAGGTTATAGAGGTCTTCGACCTCCCGGGTTGTTTTTTCCAGCGATGCCTCGATCTTTTGCCGTTCGTCGATCTCAGCCAACAACGCCTCAACTGTTGCGGCCAGATCGACGGTCCGTTCTGCCACGCGTTGTTCCAGTTCGGCGTGAGCTTTCAGCAACTCTTCCTCGGCAAGTTTTCGCTGGGTGATATCCTGGGTGATGCCGAAGCCGCCGATCAGCGAGCCGTCTTTTTCAAACTCGAGATATGCTTTCTCACGCACCCATTTGACCTGGCCGGCCACCAGGAGCCGGTGCTCGATGTCGTACGGTTCGCCGCGTAGTCCGGCCTGCCATTGCGCATCCACATACGGGCGATCATCCGGATGTATGGTGGCCAGAAACGACTCGTAGCTTAGCGGCAATCCCTTGGGGATCCCGAAAATGCGATGATTTTCATCGGACCAGGTCAGCACATTGCTCCGCACGTCGAGGCGCCAGCAGCCGATCTTCCCAACCTCCTGGGCACGGTCCAGATCATGTCTGCTCTCCTGCAACGCTTCTGCGGTCAGCTTGCGATCGGTGATGTCCTGAACGATCCCTGCCATGCGGCGTGGAGCAGCCCCCTTGTTATTTCGATGCCGTCCGGCAGCCCAAATCCAGCGCAGCTCCCCATCAGTACGACGGATGCGGCATTCGAAGTTCCAATCACTCCGGTTTTCCATCGCGTAACGGAACTTGTTGTTCACCGTCTCCCGATCTTCCGGCAGCACATGTTCAAGAAACATTTCGTAGGTCCATTCCGGTAGCACATCGGGGTAGCCGAAGATGCGGTCGTGTTCCAGGGAACGGAAGCTCGAATGGTCATCCAGGTCCAGGTCCCAGGCGCCGGTATGGATGGTCTCCAACGCAAAGGAGAGTCGCTCCTCGCTCTCCTTCAGGGCCTGTTCAGCGCATTTCAGTTCGTTCACGTCCGTGTTGGTCCCGAACCACTGCGTTACACGACCGGCGGCGTCTTTCAACGGGATAATCCTTGTCAGGAACGGGCGGAAGATACCATCGGCGCCTCGCAGCGGGAATGTCATGTCGAAGCGTTCACCTGCTGCGATGGATGTTTGCCAGCGTTCCATGACCTTCGGGAGTTCAGCGGGGTCATGGACGCTCTGCCACCCCCACCCCTCCATTTGTTCGGGGAGCGTGCCGGTATAGTCATACCAGCGCTGATTGTACCAGAAGATGTGCCCGTCGCCCCGGGCGATCCATGCCAGTTGCGGTATTGCATTGGCCATGGTACGAAAGCGCGTTTCACTCTCCTGCAGAGCCTCCAGGGACTGCTTGCGTTCGGTGATGTCACGAATAATCTTGGAGACCCCGATGATCTTGCCGGAATTGTCCTTTAAGGGAGAAGAGGTAACCGATACCTCTATCGGTCGTCCGTCTTTGGCGATCCGCACGGTTTCAATGTGCTCGACCGGTTTGCCGCTGTTCAGCTGCTGAAGAATCCGGTTTTCTTCCTCCAACCGTTCGGGAGGAACCAGTATGGTGATGGGGTGGCCAATAACCTCTTCCTGATGGTAGTTGAACAGTCGTTCGGCCCCGGAGTTCCAGCTGAGAATGGCTCCATCAAGATCCTTGGAGATGATGGCGTCATCGGAGAATTGAACAATCGCTGCCAGGTGTGCCTGTGTATCCTCAAGTCGTTTCAGTTCGCTCCCGCGCCGCAGCAGTAACTCTGTAATCACGATGGATACGGAAGCAAATAACAGATAGATCAACAAGTCGATCGCCGTATCCATTCGCCAGGTGGCCAAAACTTCATGCAGGTTGCGACTGGCAGCAACCACAATCCGTTTGTCGAACTGCACCCCTTGCGGGGTGTTGGTGCGATAGGCGAAAATACGTTGATCTCCGAGAGTCTTGCCCGGCGCCCGCCGTATGGTTGTTGCGCTGCCACCCGAAATATGCTGAAGAAACGCAGAACCGGGCTGAGTGACCTTCATCCCGGTTACCGGAACTTTTGCCTCAGGTACGGCGATGAACACCGTGCCGTCGGAGTGAACCAGACTAACGCGATTATCCGGGGTGGAGATGGTTGACGAAAGCAGTGCCGAAATGTATGCCGGATCAAGCGTTGCGGTTACAACCCCTTTGAATTCGTCCTGCGTTCCGATACGTGCTTTGGTGATATTGACGACATACTTCCCCAGTAGGGTTGTATAGGGAGAAGAGAGAAACAGCCTCTTTTTGTCTGAAGCGTCACGGGGAATTGTAAAGTAGTCCCGATCTCTCGGGAAATCCTTGCCAAGCAGTTCCTCTCTGTTCGAGTAAAGACAGCGTCCCTGCTGGTCGGTGACCATCAGGGTGCGGATTCCGGGGGTCATTACCAGCAGCTGTTTCAGAAAACTGTTCAGCTGATTTTTAGCGGGTGCTCCTTCCAGTTCGTTGATGATGCTGTTCAGCATCACATTGACCAATGTCAGGTTGGTGGTGATGTTTTCATCTACTACCTTGGTCTGGATTAACAGGTGTTCCTCGGAGCGGCTAATGGTTCGTCGGTAATCCACAAAAATTCTTACGCCAAAAACTATTCCCACCAGGACGATGGCTGTCACTACACACAACCAGACTAATCTGTTTCGGGGAAAAGGGGCGGTTGTATGGAAATGGTCAGTTGTCATTTACCACGCTCCGTTAATTCAAAATTCCATCGTTGCTTCACCAATTTCGAACCTTGCGCATCGGAATTTATAAACTATTTACTTGAAATGTTTCAACAATTCAACAGAGATGTTTCCTTCCGCAGGCTGTTTCAAACAGCCTGATTAATTTGACAGCATTTATTCGGTTCTGCCCGCTTGCTTCGCAGCTCCACATCAGACAAACACGGATGTGTTTGTGTCATAACTCCCTATGCATAATATGGTCATCCGCTGAAGATACAGACGAGAGTATTCACGTATAGTGATAACAACTGGATGAAATATTACCGGTGAGTCAGAAAGGAACTGGCTATGAATAGCTGTCTCACAAGGCAATTACTGAACTCGGAAGTTTCAGGATGTCTGCTTGAAAACCCGGAATGCGGTTATGCCTGCCAACTAGGTTTCAGCTTTTTGTGCCGCCATCCTGATCACTCAAAATTTAACGCACTGGTTGCCGGCATCCTGACCAGGGACGAGATAGATGAACTCTATGAACGGTTGAGGCAAAAACGGCGCGAAAAGTTTCTGATGAATCAGGAACAGACCGTCAGAAGGTATCTCTGTCAGCAGACAGATTTTTTTGGTCAGCCGCTGACAACGGAACGTGAACAGGAGGAGCAGGTATGGACTTGAAACTGAATGACAAATCTGTGCTCGTGTCCGGCTCGGCCGAGGTAAAACATCATGTCTGACACAACCATACAGGATCGTGCGGCAGGCGCCATCATGGGCGCCTTTATCGGAGATGCCATGGGGCTCGGCCCGCACTGGTATTATGACCTGGCCGAGTTGCGACGCGACTACGGTGACTGGATCAGCGACTACACCGATCCACTGCCGGGGCGCTACCACGATGGGGTGAAGGGGGGACAACTCTCCCAGGCCGGCTTGATCCTCAAACTGACACTCCGTTCACTGGTGGAGCGTGGTGGCTATGACGAGGCTGATTTTTGCCGCCGCATGGATCAAGAACTGCTGCCGCTGCTGGATGGCACGCCGATCAACGGCCCGGGCGGTTATACCAGCCAGTCGATTCGCGATCTGTGGCAGCGGAGAGTCGGGCAGAAATTGCCATGGGGAGAAACCGGCGGTCACGCCGACACCACCGAGGCGATTGAACGCACCCTGGCTCTGGCGGTGCGCTATGCGCTTGATCCGGCCCGATTGGCCGGATCGATTGCCGACAATACCATGCTGACCCAGACTGATCCGGCCATTGTTTCCATGACCGTGGCTTACGGTGCAGTGCTGGGAATGCTGGTGCAGGGGCATAGGCTCGATACCCGCCTGTCGGGGCGGTTGATGAAACTGGTGCAGAGTGGAGCGCTCCCCTTTCACGCCGTTACCAGCGACAATTTACAGCCGCCGCGTCCCGGCGTTCCTGATCCGCCCCGTGTCGGAAAATTCGCTTCTCCCGATGCCCTGTTGACTCCCTCGTATATGGCTGCTGCTGCGGCAGACCCGGAGATCCGGATCGAACCGCCCTGGAAGGTGTCGCTGGTGTACGGCATGCCGTGCGCCATCTATCACCAGTTACCGGCAGCTTATTACCTGGCGGCGCGCTTTCACGACGATTTTGAATCAGCCGTACTGCATGCGATCAACGGTGGCGGCCAGAACCAGGCGCGGGCAATCCTGACCGGGGCGCTGGTGGGGGGACAGGTCGGTTTGTCGCGGATTCCGGCGCGGTTCATAGCCGGGCTTGAAGATTCCGTTGCACTCTGCACGCTGGCTGCCGATCTGGCAAAGCAGGTTAATGGAAAGAGTACGTAGTGAGGCAGCTATGAATACCAAGAGCATAAGCTTTACCAATAACCGTGGTGAACAGCTTGCCGCCCGGCTGGAACTTCCCGATGACGAGCAGCCGCTGGCCTATGCCCTGTTTGCGCACTGCTTCACCTGTTCAAAAGACATGAAAGCGGTGGTGAACATTTCACGCGCCTTGAGCAGGGCGCGCATCGCCGTGCTGCGTTTTGACTTCACCGGCCTGGGGGAGAGCGAA